>Ga0049085_10000619_pt1 | contig 13906 bp, 14 predicted proteins | sample GreLakmeSU08MSRF_FD_66721 | JGI IMG/M metagenome (GOLD analysis project Ga0049085, IMG submission 66721) | Freshwater lentic microbial communities from great Laurentian Lakes, MI, USA - Great Lakes metaG SU08MSRF | ecosystem: Environmental > Aquatic > Freshwater > Lake | place: Great Lakes... | reverse complement strand
CGGAGCTGGTGAATGACGCGCTGCGGCTCACGCTCAGCCGGACCGTGCCCGCCGGTCACAAGTTCGCGCTGCGGCCGCTGGCCGATGGTGTGGCGGTGCGGAAATACGGGCAGACCATCGGCTTCGCGCAGGGCAATATCGCCGCCGGCGACCACGTTCACACGCACAACCTCGTGCTGCGCGACTTCACGCGTGACTATCAATTCTGCGCTGACGTGCGGCCGGTCGCGTTTCATCCATCGGAACAGACGCGGACGTTTGAAGGCTTCGCGCGGCCCGGCGGCAAGGTCGGCACGCGCAATTATCTCGCCGTCATTTCCACGGTGAATTGTTCGGCGAGCGTCTCGAAATATGTGGCCGAGCGTTTCAAGGGGCCGGAGTTCAAACGCGATTTTCCGAATGTGGATGGCGTGATTGCTTTCACGCACAAGGTTGGCTGCGGCGTCCAGCCCGGCGAACCGCACAAGCTGCTGCAGCGTGTGGCGGCGGGCATTGCGCGGCATCCGAACATCGCCGGTTACGTGATGATCGGCCTCGGTTGCGAGGTGAACCAAGTGCACCAGATTCGGGAGGCGCACCAACTCGATCAGCTTAAGCCGGGCGAAGCCGCGCCCACCTTCCTCACGATTCAGAACAGCGGCGGCATCCGCAAAACGATCGAGGCTGCGACGGTGGCGATGGCGAAGTTATTACCGCAGGCCAACGCGCTGCGTCGCACATCGCAGCCGGTGAGCAAGTTGATCCTCGCGGAGAACTGCGGTGGCTCCGATGGCAATAGCGGCATCACCGCGAACCCCGCGCTCGGTGTGGCGTCGGACGAACTCGTGCGCTACGGCGGCACAGCGGTGCTGGCGGAGACGCCGGAGATTTATGGCGCGGAACATTTGTTGACGCGCCGCGCTGTCACGCCGGCGGTCGGTCAGAAGATTGTGGACCTGATCCATTGGTGGGAGGAATACGCGCGTGCCAACGGCGGCACCATCGACAACAATCCGAGCTACGGCAACAAAGAGGGCGGGCTTACGACCATCGTCGAGAAGAGTCTCGGCGCGGTGGCGAAGGGCGGGCAGGCGCCGCTCGCGGCCGTCTATCAATATGCCGAGGAGATTTCCGCGTCCGGTTTCTGTTTCATGGACACGCCCGGTTACGATCCGGTGAGCATGACCGGCCTCGTCGCCGGCGGTTGCAACGTCGGCGTGTTCACCACCGGACGCGGCAGCGTGTATGGTTGCAAACCGTCGCCGTGCATCAAGGTCGCCACCAACAGCACGCTTTATCGTTGGATGGAGGAGGATATGGATCTCAACGCTGGAACCATCCTCGACGGCACCGAGACGGTGGAGCAGGTCGGGATGCGGATCTTCGAGGAGATTATCGCCGTGTCCAGCGGCAAGAAGACGAAGAGCGAGTTGGCCGGTCTCGGCGACGAGGAGTTCGCCCCGTGGCTGCTCGGCGCCCAGTTCTGATTTTCTTACACCACGGATTTCCGGCGCGGCGCCACGCGTAACGTGAGCCGGCCGTCTTGCTTTCCGAGCGCGACCTTTGATCCGAACGCTGCCGAGAGTAGTTGCGCGTTGAGCATCTTTTTCTTCGGCCCCGCCGCGAGCACGCGGCCTTCGCGGAGAATCAAGCCGTGCGTGAAGACGGGCATGATCTCTTCCACGTGGTGCGTGACGAGCACGAGCGTGGGCGCGTTCCGTTGCTTGCCGAGGCGCTGGAGAAATTGGAGGAAATGTTCGCGCGCGACGGGGTCGAGTCCCGCGCACGGTTCGTCGAGGATGAGCAGCCTCGGCTTCGCCATCAACGCGCGGCCGATGAGCACGCGCTGGCGTTCGCCTTGCGAGAGGTAGAGCCACGGACGGTCGGAGAGGTGCGCGCACTCGATTTGCCGGAGCAGGCGCAGCGCGTTCCGTTTGTCGGCGGCGGTGTAGCTTTCCCACAGATCGATCATCGCGAACTTGCCGCTGATGACCGTCTCGAGCGCCGGTTCCTCGGGCGCCATCAACTGGCGGATAGCGGAGCTGACGATGCCGATGTGCAGGCGCAGCGCGCGCCAATCGGCTTCGCCAAAACGTTCGCCGAGCAGTTCCAGTTCGCCCTCGGTCGGCGTGAGATAACCGGTGAGCGCGGCGAGCAGGGAGGTTTTTCCAGAACCGTTCGAGCCAAGAATGAACCAGTGCTGGCCGCGTTCGACGCGCCAGTTGACGCCGTCGAGGATGCGCGTGTTGCCGCGTTGGATGCCGAGGTCGCGCACGTCGAGAATGGCTGCTGTTCGTTTCATTTTGTGCGGGCGGACGATAGCGGAATCGGCGCGGTGCGCCCAGCCGTTTTCTTGACTTTTCCCGCCGCTGGCGAAGACTCGCTGACCTATGACGAACATTCCGACCCAGTTCAGCGACGTGACCGCGGTGGCCAAAGCCAACGTTTATTTCGACGGCAAAGTGGTGAGCCACACCATCCTCTTTCCCGACGACAGCAAGAAGACGCTCGGGTTGATTTATGCCGGGAAGTTCCACTTCGGCACCGACAAAGCTGAGCGGATGGAGATTGTCGCCGGCCACTGCACCGTGACGCTCGATGGCCAGACCGCCACGGCGAACTACGGCGCGGGACAACACTTCGATGTACCGGCCAAGAGCGGTTTCGACATCGCGGTGTCGGACGGCATCTGCGAATACATCTGCTCCTTCCTCGATTAACTTTGGCGTTGCGCGCGAGCCTGAAACCGCCGAATCTGCGCGCCGTTACACATCAAAAACAACCTATGAAACGACTCACGCAACTGTTCCTCGCCGCTGCCTGCTCGGTGGCTTTCTCGCTCACCGCCGCCGACGCCAAGAAATCGCCCGGCTACGATGACACGCCGGTGATTCCCGGCCAGACGTGGAAGGTGCACGACAGCAAGCGCCCGCATCCGCCCATCGTGAAGCCCGACGTTTCGCCCACGCTCGGCGCCAAGCCGCCCGCCGGCGCAGTGGTTCTCTTCGACGGCACGGACCTTTCGAAATGGAAGTCCGCCAAAGGCGACGCCCCGTGGAAGGTCGAGAGCGGTTACATGGAAGTGAACGGCAAAGGCCAGGTCAGCACTAAGCAGAGCTTCGGTAGCATGAAGGTGCATCTCGAGTTCGCCTCGCCCAAAGAAGTCAAAGGCGAGAGCCAAGGCCGCGGCAACTCCGGCGTGTTTCTTATGGGCATGTATGAAGTGCAGGTGCTGGACTCCTACGAGAACGTCACCTACGCCGACGGCCAGTGCGCCTCGCTCTACGGCCAGTGGCCGCCCGACAAGAACGTCTGCCTGCCCCCCGGCGAATGGCAGACCTACGACATCACCTTTGAAGCGCCGAAGTTCGCCGACGGCAAGCTCGTCGAGCCCGGTTACGTCACCGTGGTCCACAACGGCGTCAAGGTTCACGACCGCCGCAAGCTCAACGGCCCGAGCGGCCATCGCAACGTCGTGGCCTACAAGGCGCACGCCGACAAGCTGCCCATCAGCCTGCAGGACCACGGTAACCCCGTACGCTTTCGCAACTTTTGGGTGGAAGAGCTGAAGTAGCCCAGTGCGCGGCGAATCCGCCGCGGTAAGCTTTCAAAGTCAAAGGCCGGGCGAGGTTCGTCCGGCCTTTTGCTTTGGTTTGACGGGGATATTCTTAAAAAAGGCCATTTGAAGGCCTAAACACATCAAATGCGGCGTTTTGACCTTTGGTACAAGGTTTGTGCCAGTGCGGTACAGCGTTTGTACTGGCCGGTACACGGTCTGTACCGGACGGGTACACGGTTTGTCCTGCCAGTGCAGAAGTTTGTACCGCCAGTCCCGTGGACTGTACCGAAGGGGCTGTCGCACGCGACAAGCGGGTTGAACGGCGTGGGGGCGTCGGCTATGGTGACGGCTCGTGAAGCTTCTGTTCATTGGCGATATCGTGGGCGAGCCGGGCCGGCGCGCGGTCACGCAGCTTGTGCCGGTCCTGCGGCAGCGTCACGGGATTGATGTCGTCATCGCCAATGGCGAAAACTCCGCCGGCGGCTCGGGCATCACGCCGGACACCGCCGCGGACATCTTCGCCGCGGGGGTGGACATCATCACGAGCGGCGATCATCTCTGGGACCAGAAGGAGGTCGCGCAATTACTCGATGGCGAACCGCGCTTCGTGCGTCCTTTGAACTACCCAGCCGGCACGGCGGGGCAGGGCAGCACGGTGTTGCAGAAGGAGGGATTGCCTGCGGTAGCGGTCATTAATCTGCAGGGGCGCACCTTCATGCAGCCGCCGCTCGAGAATCCATTCATCGCCGCGCAGGCGGAGGTGCGGAAGCTGCGGTCGCTGGCGACGATCATCTTTGTGGACATGCACGCTGAGGCGACGAGCGAGAAGATCGCCATGGCGCGGATGCTCGATGGCCACGTGAGCGCGGTGGTCGGCACGCACACGCATGTGCAGACGGCGGACGAGCAGATCTTTCGTGGCGGCACGGCGTTCCTATGCGACGCGGGTTTCACTGGGCCGCATGAGAGCTGTCTCGGGCGCGAGTTCGAGCCGGTCATCCGGCGTTTTCTCACCGGCACGCCGCAACGGTTCGGCGTGGCCAAAGGCCGCGTGCTGCTGCAAGGCGCGCTGATCGAGATTGATCCGATGAGCGGCCGCTCTCTCTCCATCCAGCGCATCTCCGAGCCGCTGCCCGAGAAGCAGAGTTAACGGCAAGCCCGTGTGGCGGGTGCTTTCCGGCTTCCCTTGCGGGCCGATTTTCCCGTATTATCTAAGAATTATGAAGTCAATGACCGGATGTGGGCGTGGCGAGTGTGCCCAGGACGGCTTCAAGCTGACCGTCGAAATCAGCTCGGTGAACCGCAAGCAGGCGGAGATCGCCCTCGGCTTGCCGCGCGACCTCGAGCCGCTCGAGCCGCGCATGCGTGACGAGATTAACCGGCACGTCTCCCGCGGTCGGCTCAATGTGCGCGTCGCGTTGCAGGCCGCGACGGGGCGCGCGAAGGGCACGGCGCGGTTCGATCTCGATGTGGCCAAAGCTTACGGCCGCGAGTTCACGCGTTTGGCGAAGGCGCTCAAACTTTCTGATGCCGTTACGCTCGACCTCGTCGCGCGCGCGCCGGGTGTGATGCTGACGGCGGAGCCGGAGCTGGACGCCGAGGCACTCTGGCCGGTGGTGGAGAAGGCGTTGAAACAGGCGCTGGCCGGATTGGTGAAGATGCGTGAACGCGAAGGCTCTCATCTGAAGAAGGATTTGCAGTCGCGCATCAAGACGATTCGCAAGGCGGTGACGGCGGTGGCGGACCACGCGCCGGAATCGCAGCGGCGTTACCGCGAGCAACTGATCGAGCGCGTGAAGGCGGCCGGGTTGACCCTGCCGGTCGATGACGAGCGCCTGCTCAAAGAGGTCGTGCTCTTCGCCGACCGCTCCGATATCTCCGAGGAGATGACGCGTTTACAGAGCCATTTCCAGCAGTTCGAGGATTGCGCGAAATCCACTGAACCGGTCGGGCGCACGCTCGATTTCCTTACCCAGGAAATGAACCGCGAGGTGAACACCATCGGCTCGAAAGCGAACGACGCGGCCATCTCGCGCGAGGTGGTGATGATGAAGACGGAGTTGGAGAAGTTTCGCGAACAAGTGCAGAACGTCGAGTGAACCCCGCCGCGAACAACGTACTGCTCATCGTGCTTTCCGCTCCTTCGGGCGGTGGAAAGACCACGTTGTGCCAGCAACTTCTTGCGGCGAACGCCAACGTCGCTCGGGTTGTCACTTGCACCACGCGCGCCCCGCGCGGCGGCGAGCGTGACGGTGCGGATTACTTTTTCCTCACGAAGGAAGTTTTTCAACAGAAGGTCGCGACGAACGAGTTTCTCGAGCACGCGAATGTGTACGGGAATTTTTACGGCACACTGAAGGCCGAGGTGCTGACGAAGCTGCGCGCGGGCCGCGATGTGTTGCTCGCTATCGACGTGCAAGGCGCGGCGAGCGTCCGCGCCATTGCGCAGCAGGATGAAGAATTACGTCGTTCGTTGATGACTGTCTTTCTCACGCCCGAGAGCGCGGCGGTGCTGGAGCAGCGCCTGCGGAGCCGCGGCGAGGACGAGCCCGAGGTGGTCCAGAAGCGGCTCGCGGTTGCGCGGCAGGAGGTCGCGCAGTGGGCGCATTTTGATTATCTGATTTACAGCACGAGCGTGGCGGAAGACCTGCGGCGGATGCAGGCGGTGCTCGATGCAGAGAAGATGCGTCGCGCGCGCGTGATGCCGCCGAACTTTTGAACCTGTGGCCAAGAAAGTGAACATTGTCCTCGGAGTGACCGGCTCGATCGCCGCGCACAAGGCGGCCGATCTGGCGAGTCAACTTGCCAAGGCCGGCGCCAACGTGAGCGTGGTGATGACCGCCGACGCGCAGCGGTTCATCACGCCGCTCCCTTTCAAAACGCTCACGCGCAATCCCGTCGTGACCGGCCTTTACGATGAAGAGGAAGGTTGGCAGCCGGCTCACATTCGGTTGGCGGACGAGGCGGATTTGCTGCTGATCGCGCCGGCGACGGCGAACACACTCGCCAAACTCGCGCTCGGTCTGGCGGACGATGCGTTGACGTGCATCGCGCTGGCGCTGAATCCGAAGGCGAAGTTGCTCATCGCGCCCGCGATGAACGGAAAGATGTGGCAGCACGCGGCGACGCAGGCGCACGTGGCGATATTGAAGGCGCGCGGCGCGGAATTCATCGGGCCCGACCAGGGCGTGCTCGCTTGCGGCTACGAAGGCCTCGGCCGGCTTTGGCCGGTGGAGGCGATTGCTGCGCGAGCCTTGCGGGTATTGCGTATGGTCGAGCGAAAGAAATAAGCGATGGTCCACTGGCAGAGTTTCAGACGTTTCTTCCGGCTGATGATGAGCTCAGCCGTGGACGCGGATCATCGCCGCGAGCGGTTGCGGTTCATGGAGCTGAACCTTGGCGTGCCCACGAAGATTGCGGTGCTGGCGATTCTCGGCTATCTGCTCTTTCTCTCCGACTGGTTCCGCGAATTGTCGGTCATCGGCGACGTGGCGTTGCCGACGGTGAAGACTTTCTTCATCGCCTACCTCGTCATCAACACCGTCGCGATTGCCTTCTGTCTCTTCATCACGCGCTGGCCGTTGGCGTTGGCGCAGACTGTCACATTGATGGTTGCGGCGGTGGACACGTTGTTCGTCTCGGCGATGGTGGTGGTGACGGGCGGTATCGAGAGTATCATATATTGGATTTTCATCGGGCTGATTGTGCGCAATGCCATCAGCAATCCGATACCGGTGGTGCAGATCTCGATGAACCTGCTGGCGATCGCCAGCTACCTCGTGGCCGTCTATGTCCACCGCAGCGTGGTGGCTCTCGATCCGGGCGCGCCGGAGTTCCTCGATCCCACCCAGTTGATGGCGTCTGATATCCTGAGCCGGCAAGCGGATGAACTGCTCTTTGTGCGAGGGTCGTTCCTGCTACTGATGTCCGTCTGCTGTTACGGCGTGCAGGTGTTGTTCGATCGCGACCGGTTGGCGGAGCTTGAGTCGCGCGAGTTTGTGCTGCGTCAGGAGCAGTTGCGCTCGGCCGGTCGTCTCGCGGCGGAGATTGCGCATCAGCTCAAGAATCCGCTGGCCATCATCAACAACGCCGCGTGGTCGCTCCAGCGACAGGCGGAGAAGAGCGGGAACAGCACGATCACACAGCCGCTCCAAATCATCCGAGACGAGGTGGACCGGTCCGATCATATTTTGACGGAGCTGATGGGCTACGCGCGCCTTTCCGAAGGGCGCGTTGAGAAGCTCGACATGTCCACCGAGTTGGACGAGGCGATCAAACAAGCATTCCCGCCGGAAGCCGATTTCAACGTGAAAGTGCAGGTCGAGGTTGCGCGCGGTCTGCCGGCGCTGTTGATGCAGCGGGTCCATCTGCGCGAGGTGCTGGTGAACCTGCTGGTCAACGCTCGGGACGCGGCCCTCGCCAATCACAAGAACGAGAAAGGCGGTCACGTGTGGATTGAGGCGAAGCTGGACGCTGCCGACCGTTCAGTGATGTTCACGGTGCGCGACGATGGCGCGGGGATTCCAGCCGACCAAGTGGAGCGCGTGTTCGAGCCGTATTTCACGACGAAAGCAAAAGGGACCGGCCTCGGCCTCGCCATCGTGAAGCACAACGCCGAGCTGTACGGCGGCTCGGTGCGCGCGGAATCGGAGCTTGGAAAGGGCGCGCGGTTCATCGTAGGGTTTTCCTCCCGAGCACTGCTAACCCAATGAGCACTCCGCTTTTGCCACCCATCCTGGTCGTGGACGACGAGCCGAACATGCGCGTCACCGTCCGCACCATTCTCACGAGCGAAGATTACCGCGTGGACCTCGCGGAGTCGGCCGAGCAGGCGCTCGCGATGTTGCCGAACAAGAACTACCTCCTGGTGGTCACCGATGCGCGCCTCGGCGGGATGACCGGCTACGAATTCCTGCGCCAGATGAAGCAGCTCTATCCGACGTTGCCGACGCTGATGATCACGGCCTTTGCCACGCCCAAGCTCGCGGTCGAGGCGCTGCAGGCTGGCGCGATGGATTATCTTTCCAAGCCGTTCGCGCCCGAAGAACTGCTCCATGCCGTGGGCCGCTGTGTCGAACGCTTCCAACTCCTGCGCGAGAACGCCACGCTCAAGTCCCGTTCCAGCGAGATTTATCAGATCGATCAAATTATTGGCGATTGCGCGAAGCTCAAGGAGATGCGGCAGTTCATCGCCACCGTCGCGCCCACCACGGCCACCGTGCTCATCCTTGGCGAGAGCGGCACCGGCAAGGAATTAATCGCCGGCTCGATCCATTCGAGCAGCCAACGGCGCGAGAAGAATTACGTCCGCATCAACTGCGCGGCCATTCCCGAAGCGCTGCTCGAGAGCGAGTTGTTCGGTCACGAGAAGGGAGCTTTCACCGGCGCGCTTCGCCAGAAGATGGGCCGCGTGGAGGAAGCCGACGGCGGCACGATCTTCCTCGACGAGATTGGCGACATGAGCCGCCCGCTGCAGGCCAAGCTGCTTCGTTTTCTTGAGGACGGCTCCTTCTCCCGCGTCGGTGGCAACGAGGAACTGCGGGTGAACGTACGCATCATCGCTGCCACCAACCGCGACATCGTGAAGGCGATTCACGAAAATGAGTTTCGCGAGGATCTTTTCCATCGCCTGAACGTGATGCAGTTCCGCCCGCCCGCGCTGCGCGAGCGCGGTGCGGATATTCCGCTTCTCGCCGAACATTTCCTGAAACACTTCAGCAAATCGCTCGGCCGCTCCATCAAGGGATTCTCGCCTGCCGCGCAGCAAAAGCTGCTCGGTCACCGCTGGCCCGGCAACGTCCGCGAGCTGCGCAACGTCATCGAGCGCGCCGTCATCCTCGAGACCACCAACACCATTCAGGCGGTGAGCCTGCCTGATTTCCATGTGGAGACGCGCCTTCGTCCCGCCGATGATATTGATCCGCTCGCCGCCGGCCGCGGACTCGATGAGCTCATGACCGATTACGAAAAGCGGATCGTTACCACCGCTCTCGACCGCAACGAGCAGAGTATTCAGCGGACGGCCGAGTTGCTCAAGATGACCCGTCACGCGCTTCGTTACCGCATGCAGCGGCTCAACATGATCGCCGACGACGGCGCCGCGGCCGACGAGAAGGAATAGCTCCCGCTCGCCCGCGCCATGCAAGCCAGCGAGACCATCACCCGCAAGAGCGGCTCGAATCTCGCGCTGGCCTTCTGCCTGTTGCCCCGTGAAAAGCGGCTCGCGATGTCCGCGCTTTACGCCTTCTGCCGGGAGGTGGATGACGTGGCCGACGAAGAGACGCGTTCCGTTGACGAACGTCGTGCGGCTCTCGCCGAGTGGCGTGCAGATGTCCGCGCCGCGTGCGATGGCGGCGTGCCGAAGTTCATCGTGAACCGTGAACTGCAACCGGTCATCCGCCGCTGCGGGTTGCGCTTCGAGTTGTTCGATGAGCTGATTCGCGGTTGCGAGACCGACCTCGACACCTTTCGTTACGCCAGTCACGAGCAACTCGATCTCTACTGTTACCGCGTTGCCTCCGTCGTCGGTCTGCTCAGCATCGAGATTTTTGGCCACACCGATTCACGCTGCCGTGATTACGCGATTCACCTCGGCAAAGCGCTTCAGCTCACGAACATTTTGCGTGACGTCTGGAATGACGCCGAGCGCGGACGAATCTATCTACCGCAGGACGCGCTCGCTCAGCACGGCGTGAAAGAGGAGGAGATTCTGCGCGGCGAATACACGCCTCGCTTTCGCGCGCTGGCCGAGGGCGTTGCCGCCCGTGCTCGCGGCCATTACGCACAGGCCCGCGAACTATTGCCTTCGGCAGATCGGCGATCGATGGTCGCCGCCGAGTTGATGGGCTCAGTCTATTGGCGGCTGCTGTGCAAGATCGAGGAGCAGCGCTTCGATGTTTTCGGACCGCAGCTCACCCGTTTGAGCAAAGCGCAAAAAATCCTTCTCATCGCTCGCACGTGGTTCCGCCTCACGGTCGGCGTTTCCACGCCGAACTACGGCGTCGCCTGACACGCGGCGACGCCATTCGAGTGTCACGTTTCGGGAGGAGTCTCGCGGCGAGCGCGGATATCGTCGCGCAGTTCGATGCAGACACTGGCGACGCCGAGCGGCAGCAGCGCCACCGCTACGCCACCCAGCACGTTCGCGGCATCCGCCATCCAGCGAAACAGGGAAGGCAACGTGAATGCACTGTCTATCCATTTCCCATCCTCAAGCCGGGAGATGTTTTGAGGGATGGGCGCGCCAGTGATTTTCGTGTTCGCATTCGGCTGATAGGTGAAGTGAAATCCAAACCACAAACCGAGCGCAAGTCCGGCGACGCAGAGCGTGACGAAGAGGCGCCACCACTGGCGGCCGGCACGGACGAGGCGAAGGCGGCGATAAGTGCCGACGAGGACCGCGATAGCGATTGCGGTGACGGGCAAGATGAAGAGAAGACCCATGAATGGAGAATGAATGAGCGAGCGGCAGCGATTGTGATGAGGTTCGGTCTGGCGTGGGAACGGTCTCAGACACGCGGCTAATAAAGCCGAGGGCCGTTCGTGCTGTAAAGTCGTTTAATAAACTACGTCACGCTGTGACGCCCACTTTCCCCTTTGAACTTCGCTGCGCCGCCGCTATTTTCTTGGGTTATGACGTTGCAGTTTGTGAAGATGAACGGGGCGGGGAACGACTTCGTCCTGCTCGACAACCGCGCGGGCAACCTTCGGTTGACGCGCGAACAGGTCGTGCAGCTCTGCCACCGCCAGCGCGGCGTGGGCGCAGATGGCCTGATGCTTCTCGTGCCGTGCGCCTCGGGCAAGGCCGATTGGTCTTGGGATTTCTACAACAGCGACGGCTCGACGGCCGAGATGTGTGGCAACGGCGCGCGTTGCTTCGCCCGCTACGTCCAGCGAGTGACCGGAGCGAGTGAGCGGTTGACCTTCGAAACGTTGGCGGGTGTCATCAGCGCCGAATTCAAGGGGGAGCGCGTGGCCATCGGTCTCACGGCGCCGCATAGCTTGCGGCTCAACGAGCAGGTGTCGCTCTCCGGCGGCGTGCAGACGATTCACTCGCTTAACACCGGCGTGCCGCACGCGGTGCTGTTCGTCGAGGACGCCGACGTGGCGATGGTACAGCCGCTCGGGAACGAGATTCGGTTCCACAAGCATTTCGCCCCAAAGGGGACGAATGTGAACTTCGCGCAACTGCTCGGCGCCGGCCGTCTCCGCGTGCGCACTTATGAGCGCGGCGTGGAAGGCGAGACGCTCGCCTGTGGGACGGGCGTGACCGCTTCGGCACTCATCGCGGCGCGGCTCCACGGACTTGCCTCGCCCGTGCAGGTGCAGGTGCAGGGTGGCGATTTGATGGAGGTAAGTTTCCGGCGCGAGGGCGATGGCTTCGCCGACGTGCGACTCACTGGCCCGGCGGACTTCGCTTTCGAAGGGCAGATTTCACTTTAAAAACAGGCTGGTCAAACCCGCGCGTTTCCTAGATTTTAACCGAGATTTTATGTTCACAGGAACCTACACCGCCATCGTCACGCCGTTCAAAAACGGCAAGCTCGACGAGGCCGCGCTCGAGCGGGTCATCAAGCTGCAGATCAAAGGCGGCGTGGACGGCATCGTGCCGGTCGGCACGACGGGCGAGTCGCCCACGCTCGATTACGAGGAGCACATCCGCGTGATTGAGTTGGCGGTGAAGTTCGCCGCCGGCAAGGTGAAGGTCCTCGCCGGCACCGGCGGCAACGCCACGAGCGAAGCGATGCTTCTCACGAAAGCTGCCGAGGAAGCCGGCGCTGACGGCTCGCTGCAGGTCGCGCCTTATTACAACAAGCCGACGCAGGAAGGGCTCTTCCAGCATTTCCACGCGATCGCACGCGCGACGAGGCTGCCGCTCGTGCTCTACAGCATCCCCGGCCGCTGCGGTATCGAGATCAGCGTGGACACGGTGAACCGCCTCGCGCACGACAGCGTGAACATCGTCGGCATCAAGGAAGCCGGCGGCAACGCCGACCGCGTGAGCCAACTTCGCGCCGTGCTCGGGCCGAAGTTCAATATCCTTTCCGGCGACGACTCGCTCACGCTGCCGTTCATGAGCGTCGGTGCGGACGGCGTGATTAGCGTCGCGTCGAACATCATCCCCAAAGAGGTCAGCCACATGGTCCGCGCCTTCGCGATGGGCAAGCCCGACATCGCGCTCAAGCTGCACGCCAAGTTCTATCCGATTTTCAAAGATCTTTTCATCGAGACGAATCCCGTCCCAGTGAAGGCCGCGCTCGCGATGATGGGCGTGGTCGAAGAGAGCTATCGCCTGCCGCTCGTGCCGATGGCCTCGAAGAACCGCGAGGCGCTCAAGAAGACGCTGAAGGCCTGCGGCGTGCTGAAGTGATTTTCGCTGCGAGGTCGCGAAGCTGCGAAGAGTGAACCCGCGCCACATTTTTGCGGCTCAGTGGCGAGTCTGAATTCTTATGACAAAAGTCATCATCACCGGCTCGAAGGGCCGCATGGGGCAGGCGCTCATCGCCTGCGCCGCGCATATCCCCGGGCTTGAAATCGTCGGCCAAGTGGACCAAGGCGACGCGCTCGCCGACGTCATCGGCAAGGGCGACGTCGTTATCGACTTCAGCTTTCACGCCGCCACTGCCGGCGTCGCCGAGCTTTGCGTGAAGCACGGCAAGGCGCTCGTCATCGGCACCACCGGCCACAAGGATGAGGAGAAGGTCGCTATCCGCGCTCACGCCGCGCGCATCCCGACGGTCTGGGCCTCGAATTACTCGACTGGCGTGAACACGCTTTTCTGGCTCACGCGCAAAGCGGCGGAGATTCTCGGCCCCGACTTCGACCTCGAAGTCCTCGAGATGCATCATCGCTTGAAGAAAGACGCGCCCAGCGGCACCGCGACCACGCTGCTCGAAATCCTCGGCGACGCCCGCAAGCTCCAGCTCAAGGAAGCCTTGCGCCATGGGCGCGAAGGCATCGTGGGCGAGCGCACGAATTCCGAGATCGGCATCCACGCCATCCGAGGCGGCGACGTGGTGGGTGATCACACGGTCATCTTCGCGGCCAACGGCGAGCGCGTGGAACTCACCCACAAAGCCAGCAGCCGCGATACTTTCGCCAACGGCGCTCTCCGCGCCGCGCAGTGGGTCGTGAAACAAAAGCCCGGCCTCTACGACATGCAGGACGTGCTGGGGCTGAAGTGAAATCGGACTCCAAAGTTCCGGATTCAGCGTCGACCAACTTGGCCGTCATCGCTCTCGGTTCGAACCTCGGCGACTCCGGGCAACTCCTCCACGCCGCGATGGATCGGCTGCAGGCGTTCTCGGAAAAGCCGCTGCGTTGCTCCTCGCTTTGGCAGACCGCGCCGGTGGATTGCCCGCCCGGTTC
>Ga0049085_10000618_pt1 | contig 13945 bp, 13 predicted proteins | sample GreLakmeSU08MSRF_FD_66721 | JGI IMG/M metagenome (GOLD analysis project Ga0049085, IMG submission 66721) | Freshwater lentic microbial communities from great Laurentian Lakes, MI, USA - Great Lakes metaG SU08MSRF | ecosystem: Environmental > Aquatic > Freshwater > Lake | place: Great Lakes... | reverse complement strand
GCGACGCTCTCAGCGGCCCGTGAGTTTGTTGAGGCTGCCTTGGCCGGTCTTTCGTGATCGCCAAGGGGCTGTTCGACCCGATGATGGATGCCGGTGACTCGGCATTGGGCCGCGTGCTCGACGCTGGCGCGGCGGAACGGAAGTCGGCATTCGACCTACTGGCGGCCGACGCGTTCGTGACGTGGGCATTCGAGGCCGCAGCCGAACAGCCGTCGACGATCGCTGCTCGCGCCGATGCGGCGATGCGACGCATGTCGGAGCAGGCCGTACGGCACCTTGGTCCGGGAGAAGGATGAATCATCTCGTCGCGCATCTGAAGGATCTTTCGGCCACGGCGGCCAGAGCGGCCGATACGCTCGGCCCGTCAATCGAAAAGGCCGCAGCCATGGTACAGGCCACCGTTGACCGAGGTGGCACGCTGTTCTTCTGCGGCAACGGTGGCAGTGCGGCCGATGCGCAGCACCTCGCGACGGAGTACGTGGTGCGGTACCAGCGCGAGCGGCGCGCGATCGCGGCCATCGCGCTCACGACTGACACCTCGCTGATTACGGCGGCGGCGAACGACTATTCATTCGATCAGATCTTTGCGCGCCAGATTGAGGCGCTCGGGAAGCCGGGCGACCTGCTCGTGATGCATACGACGAGCGGCAAGTCCGCCAACCTGCTTCGTGCCGCCGAGGTGGCGAAACAGAAGGGCGTGGCCACGCTCGCGCTCTCTGCTAAGGGGGGCGGGCCGATCGCGGCGATGGTGGACCACTGCATCGTGGTCCCGACCGATCGTACCGACCGCGCGCAGGAGATCCAGTTGGCGATCCAGCATGCGATCTGCGACGCGGTCGACGCGAAGGCCGCCGGTTGATGCGACGTTGTTGGTGGCCACCGGCGCACGCTCTCTGCGCCTCTCGTGGACTTGTCCAGGGCTGACGACATGACGGACCCATTTTCCCTGAGGGGCAAACGCGCGCTCGTCACTGGCGGCACGCGTGGTATCGGCGCGGCGGTGGCACGGTTGCTTGCACGTGTCGGCGCAGACGTCTGTGTGGGCTACCGGTCGCGCCACTATGAAGCCGCCGCGATCCGCGACGAACTCACGGCGCTCGGCGTGAAGGGGGCATCGCTCGCGGCCGACATCGGTTCGGCGTCCGGTGCGCAGGCTCTGGTGGACCACGCCGTTGGAGAACTCGGTGGCCTCGATATCCTCGTCCACTCAGCGGGTATCTGGCCGGTTGAGGAAGCTGCTGTCCACGAAATGACCGACGAGCGTTGGGCGCACACCATGCGTGAGAACGTGGACGCCACATTCTTTATCGCTCGGGCGGCGGCGCGGACGATGATGGCGGCCCGCCCGCAGGGTGGGCGCATCGTGATGATCGCGTCCACCGCCGGTCAGCGTGGAGAGGCGATGCACGCCGATTACGCGGCAAGCAAAGGCGCGATGATCTCGTTCGTGAAGTCGATGTGCGGCGAGCTCGCCCCCTACAACATCACGGTGAACGCCGTCGCCCCCGGCTGGGTGGACACCGAGATGTGCGCCGAGCCGTTCGCCAACGGCGGGCGTGAGCGCATTGCCGCCGGGATCCCCGTGCGGCGCATCGCGAGCACGGATGACATCGCTTTCCCGGTCGTGTCGCTCTGCTTTGGTGGCGCGCGCCACATCACGGGCGAAATCGTGAACGTGAACGGTGGATCGGTCCTTGCCGGATAGTCCGCGGCGCATCGCTCCGCCCACTGCGGACTCGCAGGCGTAGCCGTTGGCTATTAATCCGCCGCTAGCGGTTGTCGCGCTTGCCGCGCAGTTGAGGCACGCCGGCTTTGAGGCATGGTGCGTCGGCGGTGCTGTCCGCGACGCGCTGCTTGGGCATGCACACCTCGACTGGGATCTTGCGACGAGCGCGCGGCCGCAGGAGATCCAACGCGTGTTCAAGCGCACGGTGCCTGTCGGAATCGAATTCGGCACGGTGGGCGTGTTCGACGCCGACGGTCTGATGCACGAGGTCACCACCTTCCGTAAAGACGTGAAGACCGATGGGCGGCACGCGGTTGTGGAGTTCGGCGTGTCGCTCGACGATGACCTCGCGCGGCGGGATTTTACGATCAATGCCATTGCGTACGAGCCGGAGCGTGGCGAGCTGCGCGACCCGTACGAAGGTCAGGCCGACCTCAAACGCAAGATCGTTCGCGCGGTGGGCGTGCCCGGTGAGCGTATGCGCGAGGACCGGTTGCGCGCACTGCGCGGCATTCGATTCGCGTCCCGTTTTGATTTCGAAATCGAGCCCGATACCTGGAGAGCGATCGTCGCGTCCGCGCCGCATATGGACCGGCTCAGCGCGGAGCGGGTCAAGCAGGAGTTGGAAAAGACGATGGAGCAGGTGGAACGACCGAGTGCGGCGCTGACACGATGGCGAGAGAGCGGGGCGTTGGCCGTGTTGGTGCCCGCGCTCACGAGCGCGCCTGCCGAACGGTTCAGCGCGCTCGACCGGTTGCCGCGCGCGGCGGACGACGCCGACGAGGGCACGGCTAAGGGGGCGACGTTAAGTCGGCTTGCGATGCTCTTCTTCGGCGACGAGCCCGGCGCGGTGGAGCGGGCGACGAAGGCGCTCAAGTTCTCCAATGCGGATGGCGCGTGGATCGTGCAGTTGGCTCGGGCGAGACGCGAAGTTGGTTCCGCGATCGGTGCGGCGTGCGCGGCTGATGCGCCGGTGCCCGATGCGCAGCTCCGCCGCTGGGTCGCGACGATCGGGCGGATACGCACGGACACCTTCTTCCGGCTGAGCGCGGCACTAAATCCAGCCGTCGAATCGTTGCGTGAGCGCGCCGTGACGATCGCGTTCCGTGACCCGATCGAGATTGCCGACCTCGCGGTGGACGGCGAGGATCTCCGCGCGGCCGGAGTCCCCGCCGGCCCGCAGATGGGGCGGATGCTCAAGGCGTTGCTGGAACAGGTGATCGAGGATCCGGCGCTGAACACGGTCGCGCAGTTGAGCGCACTGGCGAAAACGATCGTATCAGCCCGATCATAGGCTGGTAATGCACGCTCTGTTCTACGCCTCTATCGCCGCCGCCGGCAACCTCGCCGGTGCGCTCGTGCTTACGGCGCGCGACCAGTGGAGCCGGCGGTCGATCGAGTTCGTGCTTGCGTTTTCTGCGGGCTTCCTCGTGGCGGTGTCGCTCGGCGAACTCGTTCCGGAGTCGGTGATTCGCGGGGGCGCGCAGGCGGGCTGGTGGATGCTCAGCGGATTCGTGCTGGTGCACCTCACGCAGCACGCGCTCGTGGGCCATTTCCACTTCGGCGAGGAAACTCACGCGGTGAGCCGGAGCGTAGGTGTCAGCGCGCTCATCGGGCTGATGTTGCACACCCTCGTGGATGGCGTCGCGATCGCGACATCGTTCGCTGTGAGCGACGGCATGGGCTACGTCGTGCTCGCCGCCATCGTGCTGCACAAGCTCCCTGAGGGACTTGCCATTGGGTCGTTGTTTATCGCCAGCGGTCGGTCGGTCGCGGCGGCCATCGGCGCGGCGGGGGCCTTGGGCCTGGCGACGATCATCGGTGCCGCGCTCGCTGGGCAGGTGGACTTTCTGGCGACGCACGGCCTCGCGCTCTCGGCGGGCGTGACTCTCTATGTGGGTGGCTCCAACCTGATCCCCGAATTCCAAGGCCGGACCGGCTGGAGCCACAACGCCTGCTTTTTCGGCGGCGTGGCCGCGTACGCCGCGGTCGCCATGACGCTGGCTCAGTAGCCCCGTCATGGCCCGCACCAAGCCCAGCCCGAGCCAGTCGACGCAGCCGTCCGTCTTCACGCACCTCGCCGGCGCCGCGCCGCTCGCCGCCCGGATGCGGCCGCGCACGCTCGACGAGGTCGTCGGACAGCGCCACCTCCTCGCTCCCGGCAAGGCGCTTCGCGCTGCCGTCGACGCGGGCGACACGGGCTCGATCCTCTTCTGGGGCCCTCCCGGTTCAGGCAAGACCACCATCGCCCGCACCATCGCCCAACACATCAGGGGCGAGTTCGTGCCGTTTTCGGCGGTCAGCGAGGGAGTGCAACGCATCCGTGAGGTTGTGGCCGAAGCAGAGCAGCGGCGCGCACTTGGTCGGCGCACGATCGTCTTCATCGACGAGATCCATCGCTTCAATCGAGGCCAGCAGGACGCGCTGCTTCCGCATGTGGAGGCCGGCACGATCACGCTCGTAGGCGCGACCACGGAGAACCCAAGTTTTGAGGTGAATGGCGCGTTGCTTTCGCGGATGCGCGTGTTCGTGCTGGAGCCGCTCTCAGCGGAGGACCTGGCCGTCTTGATCAATCGCGCGTTGGATGACGCCGACCGTGGCCTCCGAACGTCTGGTGTATCGGCTACCGCGGATGGGGTTGCCGCGATCGTGGAGCAGGCCGACGGCGACGCGCGGCGCGCGCTGACCATTCTTGAAGCGGCCGCCACGCTGGCGCTCGGAAGCGGTGGTGATGTTATCGGCGTCGACACGGTCAAGGAAGCGGCGCAACTACGATTCGCCCGCTACGACAAGTCCGGCGAGGAACACTTCAATCTCATCAGCGCGTACCACAAGTCGCTCCGTGGCAGCGATCCTGACGGCGCGCTCTACTGGCTTGCGCGGATGATCCAGGGCGGAGAGGATCCGCTGTACATCGTCCGTCGTATGGTCCGTTTCGCCAGCGAAGATGTCGGCCTCGCCGACCCCAGGGCCCTCGAGCTGACCATCGCCGCCCGCGACGCCTATCAGTACCTCGGTTCACCCGAAGGCGAACTCGCCATCGCCGAGGCCTGTGTCTACCTCGCGACGGCGCCGAAGAGTAACAAGGTCTACGAGGCGTGGGGTGCGGCGCTCAAGGCTGCGAGCGAGACGCCCTCCGCCGGCGTGCCCAAGCACATCCGCAATGCGCCGACAGCTCTCATGAAGGAACTCGACTACGGGAAAGGCTATCAGTACGCGCACCACGTGCCGCAGGCGTACATCCCGCAGGAGTACCTGCCAGACGAGGTCGCGGGCCGGCGGTTTTACCTGCCGGGAACATTCGGCTTCGAGAAGGAGATTGCAAAGCGGCTCGAGTGGTGGCGCAGCCTCAAGGAAGCGGCGCAGAAATTGGATCGCCTGGGCGGCTGATACCAGTACGGCCGATCCGGGGTATCATCAGGCGTTCACACTTCCACGGGCCTCCATGCGGTTTCGCCGATCCTTCACGCTCGTTCTTGGGCTGCTCTCGCTCGCCGGTTGCGCCTCGCTGGCCAGAGCGGCGTTTCGCACGCCCACGGTGGAGTTGCGCGACATTCGCGTGCGCGGTCTGGGGCTCGAGGGTGGTTCATTGGATCTCGTCCTCGACGTGTTCAATCCCAATGACTACCGGATGGACGTCACGCGGCTCACCTATGCGCTCAGTAGCGATTCGGGCACTGTCGCGAGCGGTGCCGTGACGAAGCGGGTGACGCTGGACAAGTCCACGCGCAGCGAAGTGACCTTGCCGGTGAACTTCACGATGCAGGAGTTGTTTGGCGTCGCGCAGCTGATGCTGCGCAAGGGATCGGTGGAATACGTCGTGAAGGGCAACGTGACCGTCGACTCGCCCTTTGGCAGTTTGACGCGGCCCTATGAGTCCAAGGCGCGGATCGACATCGCCTCGTTGATCCCGCGGTAGGAGTTCGGCTCGGGCAGGTCAGCTCTTCGCTGCTCGCCGGCGGGATAGATTGCAGGCGTGTCCCGCGAAATGATCGACCTCGTGCCGCCGCAGGAACGCGCCATTCTCGTCGGCGCGCCGCTCAAGCGCAGCAATGCCAAGTTCCTCGTTGATGAACATTTGCGCGAGCTCGAACGCCTCGCCGACACCGCCGGCGCGCGCGTCGTTGGCGAACTCCAGCAGCAGATCGACCGGCCCGATCCCGCGACCTATGTCGGCAAGGGCAAGGTCGAGGAACTCAAAGCGCTGGTCATCGACAAGGAAGCCACGCTCGTCATCTTCGACGACGAGCTCAGTCCCGCACAGGGCAAGAATCTCGAGGATGCGATCGGCAAGCGGGTCATCGACCGCGCCGAACTGATCCTCGACATCTTTGCCGTGCGCGCGCGGAGCGCCGAGGCGAGGATGCAGGTCGAACTTGCGCAACTCGAATACTCCCTGCCGCGGCTGCTCCGGATGTGGACTCACCTCGAGAAGTTCCGCGGTGGCATCGGCGTGCGTGGCCCAGGCGAAACACAGCTTGAATCCGACCGTCGTCTCGTCGGCCAGCGGGTCAAAGTGCTCAAGGACCGGCTCGCTGAGGTGCAGAAAAGTCGCGAGGTGCAGCGCAAGAACCGTCGTGGCACGTTCCGCATCGCACTCGTCGGCTACACGAACGCCGGCAAGAGTTCACTGTTGCGCGCGCTGGTGCGCGCCAGCGCGGCGCGTACCGAAGCCCGGGGCGGGGCGGAGAAACTGGCCGACAAGGGCGCCGATATTTTCGTGGAAGACCGGCTCTTCGCCACGCTCGATCCGCTTACCCGCGATGTCTCGCTCGGCAGCGGTTCGATGCCGGTCGTCGTGACCGATACCGTCGGATTCATCCGCAAGCTGCCTCACCATCTCGTCGCGAGTTTCCGCGCGACACTCGAGGAAGTGCGCGAGGCGGATCTACTCATTCACGTCATCGATGCCGGCAATCCCACATGGGAGGAACAACGCCTTGTCGTGGACGAAGTGCTCGCTGAACTCGGCGTGCACGACCGGCCAACGCTCCATGTATTCAATAAGGTCGATCAACTAGCGCCCGGTCACTTGAGCGCGCTCGCCGAGCGGATGTCCAACCTGCTCCCGGGCTCCTCGTACGCGAGCGCGGTTGCACCGGGCGGGGTGGACGGTCTCGTGGCCGCGCTACGCACGGCGGCGGAGCAGGCGAGGCCTGTGGTGCGCTTGCGAGTCCCAGCCGCAGAAGGAAAGCTGCTCGCCGAGATTCACCGCGGCGCGCAGGTGGTGGAGTCGGCGAACGACGAGACCACCGGCGATGTCCTGTTGGGCGTCCGAGCCGATGCGGCGGAGCTCGGCCGATGGGAGCGGTGGATCCTGAGCGAGGCGTAGGTTCGCTCGGCGCTGGCGTGTCGCCGCAATCCGCATCCCTGTTAGCCTACGCATCGCGGCGGGAGAGATCACGCCAGCGGAAGTTGTGGCCAGTGGGCGCAAAGGGACTCGAACCCCTGACCTCTGCTGTGTGAAAGCAGCGCTCTAACCAGCTGAGCTATGCGCCCTGAAGCGGTGGAAGATAACGGGCGCGGTGTCCGGACCAAGGGGGACCGTCCGGCACGGTCCAGAGGCGTCTGGGCCGCCTAGTCTTTCCCGTTTTGGCCCAGCGCGCGGCCGACGGTTCATCGTTCGAGGGATATTGCCACTGCGCCACGAAGGTGGGCGCGTCGCGTAGGTCCAATGGGCCCTGATGGATTCGAACCATCGCACGTCGGATTATGAGTCCGCTGCTCTACCGCTGAGCTAAGGGCCCGGCCCATCAAAGATAGAACGACCGGCATGGTCGCGCCGCAGCCCTTTCGCGTGCTAACGGCCTGCTCGCCCAATCACCCCTGACCCGTCGCCCGCCCCGTTCGCCTCGGTTAGGTTCCGGAGGTGCCTAGCGATCTGATCTCCCGCGCCCGGCTCGCCGCGCTACTGGACGGTGCCCGCGGCAAGCACATCGCGATCATCGGCGATGCGATGCTCGATGTCTATCTCCGCGGTGATGTCGATCGCGTCTCTCCCGAGGCGCCGGTTCCCGTGGTCCGCGTCCGCGACCGCAAGTTCGCCCTCGGTGGCGCCGCCAACGTCGCGCAGAACGTGATTGCTGCCGGTGGCCGGGCCGATCTCGTCGCCGCGATCGGCAAGGACGAAGCGGGCCGCCAGGTCCGCGAGATGTTGCGCGAGCTCGGCGCTGATTCCGGCGGACTCGTTATCACCGATCGTCCGACTACTACAAAGACCCGCGTGATGGCCAAGTCGCAGCAACTCCTGCGCGTGGACGAAGAACGCGACGACGATCTCGATGCTAGCGACGCGGCCCATGTCGCCGACGCGGCGCTGGCGGCCGTGGCGCGCGCCGATGCTGTCGTGTTCGAGGACTACAATAAGGGATTGTTGGTCGAGTCGCTCATTACGATCACCATGTCCGCCGCGCGGGCGAAAAAGATCCCCGTCGTTGTGGATCCGAAGTACAAAAACTTTTTCGCCTACGCCGGCGCGACCATCTTCAAGCCGAACCGACGCGAGCTCGAGTCGGCGATGGGCGCAGCCGTCGATCTGGACCACCCTGACGCCTTGCCGGGCGTGGTGGAAGGCCTCGGGGCCGATGCGCTGCTGCTGACACTCAGTGAACGCGGGATGGCGCTGATCGAGCGCGGCAACACGGGCGCGGCGCCGGCGGCTGCGACGCGCGGTGTGCATCGTATTCCGACGACCGCGCGGGAAGTCTATGACGTCGTGGGTGCAGGTGACACGGTGACGGCTTACCTCGCCACGATGCTGGCGGCCGGTGCCACGCCGCTCGAGTCGGCCATCATCTCGAACTTCGCGGCCGGTGTGGGAGTGCGAAAGAGTGGCGCCGCGACGGTCTCGGCGGCGGAAGTGCTGGCGGCGTACGACCAGCATCTCGCAGAGCACTAGATGGAAAATCCACATCGCCCGTCATCCGTCATCCCTCGCAGCTCGTCCCATTGACTCTCCGCGAGCTATTCCTCGACGTCGAAGTCACCAGGGCGGACGTCGTTGAGTCCCGCCACCGCGTCCACGCTGCTGTCGTCGGCAGCGACGATGCGCTGACGAGTTTCGCGCGCGATCATACGCTGGTCACGATGTGGCGCTCGTGCGCGAAGCCCTTTCTGGTCTTGCCCTTTCTTGCGAGCGGCGGTTTCGACCAGCTCGGATGGGGGAACGAGGAACTCGCGCTTGCGTGCGCATCACACGGTGGCGAACCCGAGCACGTCGCGCTGGCCGCGCGCATGCTCGACTCCATCGGCCTCGAGGAAGGCGACCTCGTCTGTGGGTCGCACGAGCCACTCTCCGTGCGCGGCGTCAAGATGGCACGCGAACTCGGCGTCCCGTGGTCACGGTTGCACAACAACTGTTCGGGCAAGCATGCGGCGATGCTCGCGCGTGCGTTCACTGCGGGCTACGCCACGGGCGGCTACGAACGCATCGATCACGGCGTGCAGCGGTCGTGCCTTGCTGAAGTTGCTGCCTGGACTGGTGTCTCGACCGACGACATGCCGGTCGGGGTTGACGGCTGCGGAGTCCCGGTGATGGCGCTTCCGATTGACCGCATGGCGCTCGCCTATGCGCGCTGGGGTCGCGCGGTGGCTGCCGGCGATGAACTTCCCGCTCGGACTGCCGATGCGATTCGCGCGCATCCGCACCTACTGGGTGGCACCGATCGGTTCGACACCATCCTCGTCGAAGAGACTCAGGGCGCGATTATTTCCAAGGTCGGCGCCGAAGGTGTGCACTGTGCGGCTGTGCCGGCGATGGGTATCGGCGTGGCTGTCAAGATCGAGGACGGGGCTGCCCGCGCGCAGCACATCGCGCTGCTGCGTGCGCTCCAGTCGGTGGGCGCATTGCCAGAAACGCTTCCACCGCGGCTCGCTGACTGGAAACGCCGCGGGATCCGCAACACGCGTGGCGAAGTGGTGGGCGGGGTGAGGAGCGTCGCCGAATAGTCGTTGCTCACCGGTCGACAGTCGGCTCGCACGTATACCCCTTCGATTCCAGGTGCAGGCACGAAACCGGTACGGACTGCAAGCGTTAGATGACGCTAAGCGGTCCTGGAGTGGCTAACGTTCCCCAGAAGATGGGGAATCCACTGAACGCATCAGAGTCGTTGGTCTCGCTGGACGAGCAGACGAGTGCGCTCGTCCGCCTCGCCGCCCGGATCACGGGCGGGAGCGAACTGGACGTGCGGTCCGGGCTCGCGGAGTGCGGGGCGGTGGAAGTGCCTGACCTGTGGGTGGAGGAACTGATTCTCCAGTCGTATCTGTTCGCCGGCTTTCCGAGGGCACTCAATGCGGCGCGAGAGTGGCGGCGGGTCGGTGATCTCGCCCGCATGACTCGTGAGCCTGCGGCCGGCCCCGAGTCATACGCTGACGTGGACGACTGGCGCGCACGCGGCGAGGCAACCTGCGCCACGGTCTACGGCGAGATGTACGAGAAGCTTCGCGGCAACATCCGTCGGTTGCATCCCGAATTCGACGAATGGATGATCGTCGAGGGCTACGGAAAGGTTCTCTCCCGCAAAGGGTTAGATTTACCTCGGAGAGAGTTGTGCATTGTGGCGGCGTGCGTGGCCGCTCAGCAGGACCGGCAACTCCATTCGCATCTGCACGGCGCGCTCAACGCGGGTGCATCGCGGGCTGCAGTGGACGCCACCCTCGCGGCCATTCGTGACGTAGTGCCCGAGGGCGCGATCGTGTCTGCTTCGCTCCTGTGGAACCGGGTGAAATCGCAATAGTACGCCTCCGTACCTCGCCCGTCGCTCGTTCGTCCCTGATCCGTCAATAGTCCCCCTCGCCAACGTAGCCGTGTTCATCGATCTCGTAAAAGTCCACGTTGAAGCCGGTACTGGCGGTTCCGGTTGCACCTCGTTCCGTCGCGAGTGGCGCGAGCCCATGGGCGGCCCCGACGGCGGCGATGGCGGTCGCGGTGGGGACATCTCCATCCGCGGCGATTCGAACCTTGCAACCCTCCTCGATTACACCTACCGCGACAAGTGGACGGGTGAACGCGGCGAGCACGGAATGGGTTCCAATAAAAGTGGCCGCTCCGGTAAATCGGTGGTGATGCCGGTGCCCCCAGGCACCATCGTGAAGAACGCCGACACCGGCGCGATTCTCGGCGAAATCCTCGGCGATGGCGAGGAGTTCATCGTCGCCAAGGGCGGCCGTGGCGGAAAGGGTAACGCGTTTTTCGTCACCGCCACGCACCAGTCGCCGCGCGAGTGGCAGCCTGGCGAAGAGGGCCAGGTGATGAATCTCGAGCTTGAACTCAAGCTCATCGCTGACGTCGGTCTCGTCGGCCAGCCAAACGCTGGCAAGTCGACACTGCTGTCGGTGGTGTCTGCCGCGCGCCCCAAGATCGCTGACTATCCGTTCACCACGCTGCAGCCGAACCTCGGCGTCGTGCAGATGTCCGACCACCGCACCTTCGTGGTCGCCGACATTCCCGGTATTATCGAGGGCGCGCACGAGGGGAAAGGGCTCGGCCTCAAGTTCCTCAGGCACATCGAACGTACCCGCCTCCTCGCCTTCATGATTCCCATCGATGCGATGGACTGGCAGGAGGAGTACGACAAGCTCCGTGAAGAGATTCGTCGCTACTCGGCGGAGCTCGCCTTGACCCCGCACTGCGTGGTGTTCAGCAAGCTCGATCTGATGGGCGAGGATTACACCCCTGACATCAAGACCGAGGGCGCGTTCGCGATGTTCTCGATCTCCGCGCCCGCCCGTCAGGGCTTGGACGCGCTCAAGGACGGGCTTTGGAGGAAGATTCTCGAGATCAAGAAGGCCAGTGCATAGGATGCGCTCAGGCGCGCGCAGGCTGGGCTCGGCTGGTGCGTAGCACCCAGCTGGCACCGAGCGTCGTTCGGCTGGTGCAGGGCGGGCCGGGCTACCCGGCCTGCCTCGGCGCCCTCCCTGATCCGCCGCGTCAGCTATTTTGCATCGGAGATCTCACCGCCCTGGGGCCGGCGCCTGAGGCCTTGGTGGCCATCGTAGGGACCCGGGAGGCCACGTTGTACGGGCTCCGAGTGGCCACGGCGCTTGGGCGGGCGTTCGCCGAGGCGGGGGCCATCGTGGTCTCGGGGATGGCGAGAGGGGTTGATTCGGCGGCGCACGACGCAGCGATCAAGGCGGGCGGGAAAACCATCGCTGTGCTTGGTACTGGCCCCGATCTGCCCTATCCCGTGGGCAACCGCGACCTCCATGCTCGGGTGGCCGCGAGCGGACTGATCGTATCCGAAAGTGAGCCGGGGACCAAGGCCTTTCAGGGCTGTTTCCCGCGCCGAAACCGGATCATAGCGGCCTTGGCCAAAGCCACGATTGTGGTTGAGGCTGGGCACAGGTCCGGCGCCATAAACACCGCAACCCATGCCGGTGTCATCGGGCGCCTCTTTGCGGCCGTCCCCGGCCCGATCGACTCTCCACGTTCGGCAGGCGCCAACCAGTTGATTCGGGACGGAGGGCACCTGATTGGCTCGATCGACGACGCGCTCGGCCTCCTTGGGCTGTCCAGAAGCAGGGCGGTGGACCGGCCGGGAATGGGGGTTACCGAGGCTGAGGTCTGGGACTGTCTTGGCGCTGGCGAGGATGGGGTGGACGCCCTCTGCGCGCGGTCAGGACTTCCTGTCAGGAGCGTAATGGAAGCGGTGAGTCGGCTCGAGTTGGCCGGGCTCGTTACCCGGTCTCCTGATGGGCGGATTGGGAGATCGCTGGCCTCGCTCACCGCCTGATATTGCCAGATGATACGACTCTTGGAGATGCATGGAAGGCAGGTGAACGTGTTTAGAGACAACGTGTGTAACTCGTTGACATGGTGTGATTTGAGAAAATACATTAAGTCATTCTCAACAGCCGTTTGTTGCGCCTTTGCCAGCCGCGTTTGTGCGCACAGGCCAGCTCTCGGTCGCGCTGCGCGCTGATGTCTGATCCTATCCGCCATCTCTACGTGCACGTCCCGTTTTGTGGGCGCCGTTGCAGCTACTGCGACTTCTCGATCGCGGTCCGGAAAGAGGTCCCGGCCACCGAGTTTTCCACATCGGTGATCGGCGAGCTGAAACGCCGTAGCGACCGCGGCCAGTTGGCCAATCTCGAGACTGTCTACTTCGGAGGCGGCACGCCGTCCAAGCTTGGTGGCGCGGGAGTCGCTGGGTTGTTGGCAGGGCTTAGGGCTGCCGGAGTGGTCTTCGGGGAGGGCGCCGGTGCGCCTGGTATTGGGGTCGGTTCAATCGCCGGTTCTGGAACGGAAGTGACGATCGAGGTGAACCCGGAGGACCTGACGCAGGAGGCCGCCGAGGCCTGGCTGGCTGCCGGCGTAAACCGGCTCTCGCTCGGGGTCCAGTCGTTCTCGCCCGAAGCCCTGACCTGGATGCACAGGACGCACTCCGCCGGCCAGGCTCGCGAGGCCGTCCGGGTTGCCCGCGCTGCCGGGTTCAGTAACCTGTCGATCGACCTCATCTACGCCCTGCCCAGTCGGGTCCACCGTTCCTGGGACGACGATCTGACGGCCGCGATCGAACTCAACCCTGAGCATCTCTCAGTCTACGGGCTCACAGTCGAGCCCCGGACTCCGCTTGGCAAATGGACGGCCCGTGGCGCCGAGCTGCCCCAGACGGATGACCGGGCCGCGGACGAGTTCCTTGAGGGCCACGAGCGCCTGACCAGCGCAGGGTTCGAGCACTACGAGGTCTCCAGCTACGCCAAGCCTGGCCGCCGCAGCCGCCACAACTCGGCGTATTGGCGGCGGGTGCCCTACCTAGGCCTTGGGCCCTCGGCGCATTCGTATGATGGGCAGAGCCGCCGCTGGAACATCGCGGCGTTGGCGGCGTGGGAGCAGGCGGTGGCGGCGGGTGTGGACCCGGTAGCGGGCACCGAGCAACTGACTGCCGAGCAGAACGCCGCCGAGGAGCGCTATCTCGCCCTGCGTGCAGACACGGGTGCGCGTCTCTCGGGGGCGGATCTGGGGGCGGCGCGCAGCTGGGTCGCAGCGGGTTGGGCGACAGAGGACTCCGGCCTGGTGCGGCTTACGGCAGAAGGCTGGCTGAGGCTCGACGCGTTGGTGGGAGCGCTATCGAGGTAGCAGCGCATCGTGGCAACGCTAGATTTCACTTCAGCATGGCATCCGTTGAACTGAACGATCGCGAGCGGCAGGTCCTAGCAGCGGTGATCCGGTCGTACGTCGAGACCGCTGAACCCGCTGGATCGCGCACGGTCTCTCGCCAG
>Ga0049085_10000617_pt1 | contig 13946 bp, 18 predicted proteins | sample GreLakmeSU08MSRF_FD_66721 | JGI IMG/M metagenome (GOLD analysis project Ga0049085, IMG submission 66721) | Freshwater lentic microbial communities from great Laurentian Lakes, MI, USA - Great Lakes metaG SU08MSRF | ecosystem: Environmental > Aquatic > Freshwater > Lake | place: Great Lakes... | reverse complement strand
CAGTAATCGCACCGCCTTTAAAGGCGACGTTTAGGGCTTCATTCATGCCAACCGTTGCGGCTTGGGCGGTTCGAACGTTGGCACGCACAGAGACGTTCATACCAATAAAACCGCAGGCACCCGATAGTACGGCGCCAATGACAAAGCCAACAGCCGTGGCGAGATCCAGAAAGATCGCAATCAGAATGGTTAAAACCACCCCAACGATCGCTATAGTTTTATATTGCCGTGACAGGTAAGCGGCTGCACCTTGTTGAATTGCCTCAGCAATTTCCATCATTTTGGCGTTGCCAGTATCTTGCTTAAGGATCCAGGTTCGCATTACAAACCCGTAGATCACTGCCAGTACCCCACAGATCAATGCAAAGTACAACCCGTATGTGACATTAATCATGCTGCATAACTCCCTTAATGAAATTCATCTTGTACTACTATTTAGACCAAATCATAGTCCAAGGCTGAAAGCCTTAAAATAGGACTTCATTTAGCCCTCAAAGTATCCAACAGATTTTGATCTTTCCTGCTTTGCTAAGATCAGGGTTATTACTGAGCAGGCTGGTTTATTTGATTTAATTTGGAGCATGCATGAGTCTTGACAATGTCACCCCCGGTAAAAAGGTTCCTGAGAACTTTAACGTCATTATTGAAATCCCGATGAATGCCGACCCCATCAAATACGAGGTCGATAAAGAAACGGGGGCAATCTTTGTAGACCGTTTTATGGGTACAGCCATGCACTATCCCTGTAACTATGGCTATATCCCCAAAACCATTGCTGGCGATGGTGACCCCGTGGATGTTTTGGTCATTACACCCTTTCCTCTAATCCCCGGAGTGGTGGTTAGTTGTCGCGCCCTTGGCGTTTTACAAATGCAAGATGAGGCGGGTGATGATGCCAAACTATTAGCCGTCCCAGAAGATCGCATCCTATCGATCTACAGTCACTGGGAAAGCTCCGACGATATCAATCAGATGCGTCTTCATCAGATCCAGCACTTTTTTGAACATTACAAAGACCTTGAACAAGGTAAATGGGTCAAGATCAAAGGATGGGGATCGATTGCCGATGCCCAACAAGAGATCCTTGATGGAATTGCGCGCTATCAGAAAGAAAAATAATAACGATGTTCAGTAACCCCGTGATAAGGTAATCCAGGTGAGCAATCCGATCCGCGTTGCTTTAGCACAAATCAACCCTCTCTTGGGTGATTGCATCGGCAATGCGGAGCAAATTTATCAAGCAGCACATGCTGCTCATACCCAAGGTGCATCCCTCGTATTAACCCCTGAGCTAGCGCTCACCGGCTACCCGCCTGAAGATCTTCTTTTGCGCCCTGCCTTCATTGCTGATACGCAGAAGGTCCTAGATCATTTGTGTCAACGTTTAGCCGTGTTTGAGGGGCTAGCAGTCGTGGTGGGTCATCCAAGCCAAGATCCTGTTGGATTACACAACACAGCCACGGTATTAGAAGATGGAAAGGTGATTGCGCGATATTACAAACAAGTTCTACCAAACAATGAAGTGTTTGATGAAAAACGCTACTTTGTATCCGGCAATACATCCTGTGTATTTAGCCATCACGGTCTAAAGCTGGGGCTCTTGCTCTGTGAAGATATATGGCATGCAGAGCCAGCGGCGAATGCGAGAGCGAATGGGGCAGAACTTTTACTTGTTATGAATGCCTCGCCCTATCATCTTGAAAAAGACAATACCCGTTTAGCTGTTCTCAAAGAACGCACCCAAGATACTGGTTTGGCAGTTGTCTATCTCAATATGGTGGGCGGTCAAGATGAACTGGTGTTTGATGGCGGCTCTTGTGCTCTGAACTCCAAAGGTGAATTAGTGATGGCCATGCCTCATTTTAAAGAGGCGCTTACTGTTCTATCAATCCAAGATGGTCAACCCTTGCACGGTGAAATCACTCCACCTTTAGCTCTTGAAGCTCAGGTCTACTCAGCCTTAGTCATGGGGACGCGGGATTACGTTCGTAAAAATCGATTCCCAGGGGTCATCATTGGCTTATCGGGCGGGGTTGACTCAGCCTTAGTACTAGCCATTGCGGTTGATGCTCTCGGTGCTGACCATGTACGTGCGGTGATGATGCCCTCACCCTATACAGCTGAGATTTCTTGGATCGATGCGCGCGAGCTCGCCAAGAACTTAGGCGTGCAATACGACGAGATCCCAATTAGTCAGCCGGTTGATGCAATCGAAGGTGTTTTACAAGAGCAATTTGCTAATCGCACACCCGATGCGACGGAGGAAAATATCCAGGCACGGGTACGAGGTACTTTATTGATGGCACTCTCGAACAAGACTGGACGCCTCGTACTAACGACCGGTAATAAAAGTGAAATGGCCGTTGGCTATTGCACCCTCTACGGAGATATGGCCGGTGGCTTTGCGGTCATCAAAGACATCGCCAAGACTTTGGTGTACAAACTCTGTCACTACCGCAATCAAATCCAATCGGTCATTCCGGAGCGTATTTTGACCCGCGCTCCATCCGCAGAGTTGCGCCCCAATCAGACCGATCAAGACAGTCTGCCCCCGTATGAGGTCTTAGATGCCATCTTGATGCGCTATATGGAGCAAAACCAATCGAGCGCTGAAATTATTGCTGCTGGCTTTCAGTCTGCAGCGGTTTTCACAATAACCCATTTAATCCAACTCAATGAATACAAACGCCGTCAGGCTCCGCCAGGCGTTCGGATTACCGCTAGAGCCTTTGGGCGGGACTGGCGCTACCCCATCACTTCTGGAGCAAAACTCTAGGGCTTAAAGGGATATCCCGAAATTCGTAATCCTTGGGTATGATTGGGTCCATAGGAGGCCTTTATGAAACTCATTACATCCATCATCAAACCCTTTAAACTAGACGAAGTGCGTGAGGCTTTGGCGGAAATTGGGGTTACAGGCCTAACGGTCACTGAGGTCAAAGGATTTGGTCGCCAAAAAGGCCATACAGAACTCTACCGTGGCGCTGAATATGTCGTCGATTTTTTACCCAAAGTGAAGGTCGAAGTTGTCGTTCCAAACGATCGCGTTGAAACAGTTACAGAAGCGATTGTCAAAGCAGCTCGTACTGGCAAGATTGGAGATGGCAAGATTTTTGTAAGCCCCATCGAACACGCTATTCGCATTCGAACCGGCGAGGAAGATGACGCTGCGGTCTAACTTAGTCTAGTAAGAAACTTCTTCTAACATAATGCTATTGGCATTCTGATCGTCGATCCGAACTTTAAATCCCTGAAAAAAGATATCCGCTTGAGAAATTCCTGAGGTCATCAGCACAAAGGGCGCTTTACCAAAAAAGGAGTGGGAGCCGTTAACATCGAGGGCTCTTTTCTCAAGCTTACCGGTCGCATCTTTCACACAGACCACCTGTTTAATCCTTGTCGAAATATAGACCATATTCCCTGCCTTTGAGGGGCTTGGGGATCGATAAGTAACCTGTTTGGCATCAGGGGGGGGACAATTTTCGGTACCGACCCCAGCTGTCACAACGGGAACGACCGCAGGAGAAGATGGTGGGCTAACCGAGCCCGGGCTGATAGGGGCATCCTCTTTCTTGGCATTACTTTCAATGGACTCGGTTGGTAGTTTTGCAACGATCGGTTCAGTACTCTTATCTTTTGCTGGTAGGTCAATATTCAAAACGATAGCCGCAATCATGGCAGCCAATGCAAAGAAAATATATTTCGTCTTTGATCGCTTCACTTCTTTTGATCGCTTCACTTCTTTTTCTTCAGCGGGAGGGTAAAAGCGTTCAAGGCGCTCTGGCATTTTCTCGACAACAGCTGGCTTGGGAGTTGCCGGCGTAATCACTGGAGTAGATTTGGACTCCGGCAAGGTAGTTTTTTCAGGGACAATTTGCTCATCAGGAGATTGGATGGCTTCGAACAAATCAGGGCCAAAATCAAAGACCTCTTCGAATGGAAGTCCTAAATATTCAGCGACTCGTTTGGTCGCAGAAACCTTAATTCCCAAAGAATAAAAATGGCTTCGCTCACCGGACTCGATTTGCTCAATTTGCTTGACAGAAAAACAAAGATCTTTCGACATTTGAGGAATAGAAATTCCTTTGGCTTCGCGAGCCCTTTTAATGACATCTGCACGAATCTCAGGAAGTTTTTGATCGTTCGCCAATTTGTCTCTTTTCGTTTAAATATCAACTATTTAGACACTTTTATTTTCTCGAACTACTATAACCTAGGTTTAATGAAAAAACTATGCTCTTTAGAGCCAACGAAGCGTATTCTTTTAAAATAATGCCTATATCAACAATCCAGAAATTACCCATGAAAACCTATCTATGCATTGTTTGTGGTTTTATTTATGACGAGTCTAGCGGACGCCCTGAGGATGGCATCCCTCCTGGAACAACTTGGGATCAAGTCGCGTCAGACTGGGCTTGTCCGGACTGTGGAGCCGGTAAGGATAGCTTTGAAATGATGGCGATTTAGGCAGATCGCCCCTACGCCTCACCACAAGCCCCAAAAGTCGCTCCGTGAGGCAAAATAAGCCCTACCCAAGCCCCTTGACCCTTATTTTGAGAGAGTGCCCGCATGTCAAATAGCAACAATGCATCATCACCTAAGCGTCTAAATGAGCGCTCCCGCATGGTTACAGAGGGGGTAGCAAGAGCCCCCAATCGCTCCATGTACTATGCCATGGGCTATCAGGAAGAGGATTTTGTGAAGCCCATGGTGGGCGTTGCTAATGGCCACTCCACCATTACGCCGTGTAATAGTGGTTTACAGAAATTAGCCGATGCTGCGATCGCAGCGCTTGAATCCTCGGGTGCTAAGGCCCAGGTCTTTGGTACCCCCACTGTATCGGATGGTATTGGCATGGGCACCGAGGGTATGAAATATTCCTTGGTCTCACGCGAGGTCATTGCGGACAGTATTGAAGTGTGTGTCAATGGCTTATGGCAAGACGGGGTTGTTGTAGTTGGGGGGTGCGATAAAAATATGCCTGGCGGCATGATCGCTCTTGCTCGTACTAACGTGCCAGGTATTTATGTTTATGGCGGGACCATTAAAGCAGGTCACTACAAGGGCAAAGATCTTAATATTGTGTCTGCTTTTGAAGCTGTTGGGGAATTTACTTCCGGGCGACTAACTGAAGAAGACCTCAAAGGGGTCGAGCAAAACGCCTGTCCTGGTAGCGGTTCTTGCGGAGGGATGTACACCGCAAATACCATGAGTTCTTCGTTTGAAGCCTTAGGTATGAGCCTGCCCTACTCTTCAACCATGTCCAACATCGATCAAGAAAAAGTGGATAGCGCAGCCGAATCAGCACGGGTTTTGGTGGAAGCCATCAAAAAAAATATTCGTCCGCGCGACATCATTACTAAGCAGTCGTTAGAAAATGCTGTGAGCGTCATCATGGCTGTTGGTGGCTCTACCAATGCAGTGTTGCATTTCTTGGCCATTGCCAGTGCCGCTGAAATTGATTGGACCATTGATGATTTTGAGCGGATTCGCAAACGTGTTCCAGTCATTGCGGACATGAAACCCTCAGGCACTTATTTAGCGCCCGATCTTCATCAGGCGGGTGGCATTCCACAGATCATGAAAATACTGCTTGATGGTGGACTCCTCCATGGTGACTGCATCACCATTAGCGGACAAACGATTGCTGAAGTTTTGAAGGACATCCCCTCAAAACCACGCGCTGATCAAAAAGTAATCCGCACTCTGGATAACCCAATGTATCCGCATGGTCACTTAGCAATTCTCAAAGGCAATATCTCACCAGAGGGTTGCGTTGCCAAAATTACAGGCCTTAAGAATCCGTCCATTACGGGTCCGGCGAGGGTATATAACTCCGAAGATGATGCTATGGCAGCGATCATGGCTCAGAAAATTAAAGCCGGCGATGTGGTTGTTATCCGCTACGAAGGGCCCAAAGGAGGTCCTGGTATGCGGGAAATGTTAGCGCCCACTTCTGCACTTGTTGGACAAGGGCTTGGGGAAAGTGTTGGACTCATTACCGATGGCCGCTTTTCGGGAGGTACATGGGGTATGGTTGTTGGGCACGTTGCCCCAGAGGCATTTGTCGGTGGTACGATTGCGTTAATCCATGAAGGGGACTCGATCACGATTGATGCCCACCACTTACTTATTCAACTAAATGTCGATGAATCTGAAATCATGAAAAGACGCCAAGCGTGGTCGCCTCCGAAGTCTAAGTACACCCGTGGTCTTCTAGCCAAATATGCACGTCTAGTGAGTAGTGCTAGCAAGGGTGCCGTCACTGATCACAATTTAGGATAAGCGCATGCAACTGATATGGATCGGAGGATCCACCGCACAAGTTAAGAAAGTTAGTGTCACTGGCAAAGGCCTCATCAAGCTCACAGTGATCATTTGTTTATTTCTGTTCTTCACTGGTTTTGGGCTCCATTTTTTAGGCTATCGTATTGCCTTTCACTTTAGTCCTGAACTAACGCGCGTGATGGGTGGCGCCATCTCCATCCAGCAAAAAGAAGTGATCGAAGCGAAGTATAAAGAGAATGTTCAAAAACTAGAAGCAAACATTGCTCAGGCTAATCAAAAGATTGAGGAACTAACTGTGATTAAGGATCAGTTTGCGGATATCGCAACACCCGCTTCAGTCAAGAGTAAAACCAACGATCTCAGTGCAAAATAGGCGTATTAAGCCAAATCAGAGTTGGTCTATCCTAAGCACCCTTCATCAATGAACGACTTAAGGCAGCTCTTGCCTCGGGCACACCCAGATCCATCGCTAATTGCAATAATTGGATTGCCTTTGCTTGATTTCCAGTATGGTCCATGATCAACCCATAGTTGAAGGTTGCTCTGGGATTACTGTTCTTTACCTCACGCTCTAACTCATGAGCCAGTAAATCCATTTGGGCGGGCGTGAGATGGTTGTCCATCGCCATCTTACAAGGCATTAAGTACGAGCACTCATAACTACCCACCTCTAATGCCATAAAGGCTTCGAAAGCCTGAGGATAGAGGCCTAATTTTAGCAAGCGATCCGCTTCATAAAAATCAGTATTTTCCATTGCTTAACGCTTAATGGCTGTGGCAGCCTCTTCTTTAGCTTGTTTTCTAATTAATGCTTCGCGAGCCTCTTCCTCTTCTTTGGCTTGAAAGATTTTATTGCGCTCTTCAATATAAATATCGAAACTTGCGAAGGTCTCAACAAACTCAAATTGCTCGACAAACTCCTGAACCGGTAAGAAAAAAAGTTCTGGTGAGCCAATCAACTTGTACTCTAAAAACTGCACCCCAGCAGTGTTGGGTGCCATTACATCATTAACTACGGCTTTCGCCCCCTCAGGATTTACATACACATCATTTCGTTGTGGATTTCGCATGACGATTTCTCCTTTACGAACTTTCAATCTGTTTATAGATTTTTAAACGGGGGTCGTTCGGATAAACAACGCTTGATTGCATTGAAGTGGATAGGGGATTAATATCCACAATCACCCCACTAGCCTTTGTTGTTCCTCTGATTGCATTCGAGTCTGGCACAAGCTGGTAATCCCCCTGCGCCTCAGGAATGCCCAATCTCAATTCTGCCAATGTCGCGCCGCTTCGTAGATTGGATGTACCTACGAAAGGGGCTTGAGTTGAACTAATGATGTTATCGGCCATAAGTCACAAAGAATAAAGAAGATAACCTTATTTTAGGTCAAATTGATTAAAAATAAAAGAATGGGGCCTCAGGGGAAAAAAGTCTATGTTTTATAACAATAAATTTACAAAACCTGGGTTCTTAGGGCTCCTTTTTCGTCTGCTTTGCGATGTATTCCCAAGTCTCCATCTGGAAATCAGTGGCATGTTTCTTATCCGAAAGATATTGATTCAAGCGCTCATGATCTACGCTGTGGGCCAGTTGTTGGAGCTGTGCTAATAAAATCTTAAATTGTTCTCCCGCTGCTTCTGGATGTTTCGATAGATAGTTCAAATCCATTGAATGAAGCTGACTTTCATGGCGCCCATAAGTGTGATGAAGCTCTTGATGGGTATGGCCTTTTTGCTCTGGGTGAGAGACTAGCCCAAGTTCTATTTTGGCCTTTTCCAACAGGAGATCCACTTCTGCTTTAGAGAGATGCAGGCGCTTAGCCTCTGCATCAATAATTATTCGCTCCTCAGGGGAAATTATTCCATCACCGAGCATTTCATAGAGTTCTTGTTTCATGGTCTCGCGCTCAATCCGCAGTTGATCACTAAACGCGGAGGAAAGAATCGCGGCAGGAATTGCAAAGATGCCAATACCCAATAATGCCAAGACAATCGTAATAGCACGACCTGCTGGAGTCACTGGTGAAATATCCCCATAGCCAACGCTGGCCAATGTAATCACTGCCCAATAAATCGATTGGGGAATATTCTCAAATTTATCAGGCTGAGCCTCATGCTCAAATAAATAGCCCAAACAAGCTGCCAGCATCACGAGCATTAGCATGATAAAAATCGAAGCCTTCATCACGGGCCATTCGCGCTGAATCACATAGAACAATGATTTTGTTGCTGCAGAGTAGCGTCCCAATTTAAATAAACGCATCAATCTGAATACTCGCAAGAAACGCAGATCAAAGAGGTGATCTAAAAGACTTTCAAGGAAAAATGGTAAGATCGCCAAGATGTCGATCAGGCTTGTTAATTGTCGTGAGAAGTTAATTCTTCCTGCAAGCCAATGTTGGTATTTTGGGTTCTCTGTGCAACTGTAGATGCGCATGAGGAATTCTGTGGAAAAGATAGCCACGGCGATGGTATCGATCACGATGAATTCAACATGAAAGTGATAATTGATTGACTCGACCGATTCTAAAATCACACAGATTACTGAGATCAATACCCAAAGCACAATGATGAAGTCAAATATTTCATGCAGTTTGCCGCTATCCGGTGTTTCATTCACAAGGGCATAGACCTTTTGACGCAATGTTTTATCGCGATTGTGCTCTCTAAATTCAACCACCGCAGGGTAAACAGCACGCAAGAGCTTAAAAAGTCTTAACAAACGAAGCACTCGCAGTGCGCGAAGATCTAGATTAAAGAATGCCGCAAGATAAAAGGGCAATATCGCAATTAAATCAATAACTGCGAATGGGCTTTTAATAAATCGGAGTCTGGGTAATTTGTCCTGATTAAAATCAGGATCTTCAGGAGCCACATAAAGGCGCAAAAGATATTCAACCGTAAAGATGGCGACTGAGACCACATCAAACCAATGGAACTGTCTTTCCCGAGAATCATAAATAATCGGAATCGTTTCAGCGAGTAATGCCGCTACATTAACCAGAATGATAATGATGATTGTCTTTTCAAAAACACTGCTATACCCATCCGGGTTGTCTTTATTGAAAAGAAGGTCATACACTAACCTTCGAATCGATCGATGTTTTTGACCGTCTGATAACGGAGCGCTACTCATAGCTTAGCCTCACCAATCTTGATTAACCGAAAACCGCGATCGCAAAGATTAATCCTAAATTCCATTCCACTTAATAAGACATCAGTATCCTTAAGCTCTGAGACCACTGGAGATCCGGTGGGGCCAGGCTGAAGACGCTCAAATAGAAGTGCGCCTTTAGACTCAAAGTGCTCCCGATCGCATTTTTTAACCCATATGGGTCCATCCTTTACAAAAGTATTTGAGATCTCCGGAAACTGACCCTTAGGTCCAAATAAATCGGCAAGGCACTCTCCCCACGTATTTGGCAGGAACTTGGCAGTCTTTAAATCTTTATCCGTAGCTGGGGTGCATTTTGGCGGAGAAATTGGTTTGCCGGCATCCATGTCCTCATCGACCCCATCAGCCCAAGCCACCACAAACTCTGCGTTTTTGCGAGCCTGTTCTAATTTATCCCCTTGAATATAGATATTACGACCCAATAAAATGACGCCAATGAGATTAATACAGAGCAAGCAGATAAATACATAATCTGACCATTTCAGCGGGGGGCTTACACGCGCATGCTCTAGCTTACTCATTTTTTATAATTTATTGGTTACCATTACTAGTCAATATTAGTTACTATGGAGAATATTATCTTAATTTAACATGACTCCTATCTAACACTTCCTCCCCACATCCCCCCCCCAATACACCAATTATGTTCTTTCAGACCGTTTTGCAATCCTTATTAAAAAAGAAAAAGGGTGGGTCTATTCAGGACACTGACCCCAGTAAAAAGCAACCCTCCCCCTTGGTGCAACGGATATTGATGGAGATGAGAAAGCATAGTACCGCCAAGAAAAGCGGTGCTTCCCCCGAAAAAGACTTCCCGGATCAAAAGCCAAAATAAATCCCTAGCTTATTCCTGGGATGGGTCTTTCTTCTCGACTTGCTTTTCTAGATTACTTTTATAACGCCGATACAAGATATTACTAGCGATGATGATGGCTTCGTGCGAGTCAAGCGCCTCAACCGTTTCAAACTCCATAACGCCTGCTTTATTGATGTAATCGACTCGCCACCACTTACCTCGAATTTGCGTCGCCAAGATAATGTCATAGTCTTTTTTCATTTTCTGTCGCGCATTCGTATGGTCTTCATCGTTTAAAAATTCGGTACCACTGATATTGAACCCAAATCCGCACTTTGGGTGAAAAACTAGCTGCAAAAATGAGATCGACGGCTAGCCAAATAAAAGACCCACGGGATAACTCAATGACTGCCAGTACAAGAAACAGGGCCATTAAAAACCGTCTTAAGCGATCTTTTGGAAATAAATCGTGCATTTATTTAAATAGTGGGGATGTAATCAATCTGCTTATTTGCAGTATACAAATGATTACTTGATTTTCACAATTAAGGCAAAATAGATCCTTATTCCAATCGTCAAGGATCGGCATTTGTGAGCGTTCGCATTTACCCCCCTGAAGCTGGAGAATTAAATCCTAATTACTGGATTGATCCCCGCTTTATCTATAAAAACCTAGAGCGGTTTTTTGAAGAGGCTCGAGTTTGCGGTCTTTTTAAAGATGCCAATGATGCCAATGGCATTGCCATTAACTTGCTTGCTGTTGAGCCAAACGGTCTTGTACTAAAAGCGATCCCAACAGATGATGGCGCCAGCCCTTCTCTGATGCATCGCTACACCTTAGTCACCTTTGTGGATGGTGGGAAGGTGCAGTTTGAAATCAATAATCTCCGAGCGACGCAAGAGGGCTCCTATATTGCTGACCTTCCTGTAGCAATGACTGTGATACAAAGACGCAAAGGCTTTCGGACTCCTGGCCCAGGTAACTTTGATCGTGATTTCAAGCTCCTCATCTACTTTTCGCAGGGTAAAGAGATGATTGCGCAAGTTGTTGATATTTCAGAGGATGGTCTACAGCTGGATTTACGCTTGAATGCTACCGAGATGTCGGTTGGCACCATTTGGTCAGGCTGCAGCTTTGAGCGTCTCAAGGTTCGATCTGAGCCGTTTGATTTAGTGATTCGCAATACGAGGCCCAGTGCTGAATCTTCCAGAATTCGGGTGGGCTGCCAATTGGTCAATCCAACGCAACTGAACCGCAATCAGTTTGAGAGCACGCGTAATGCCATTCATTCCGCAAGGCTCCAAAGACATCTGAAGTTTTGGTTTCAGCATGTGAGCTGGTACTCCTAATTATTTACAGTGCTTACTCGTCTCTTTAATTTCAATCCACTTTATTGCCTACTCGTCTGTCTTGTTCTAATTGGCTCAAAAGTCACTCATGCCCAATCTGGTAATCTTCCATGGGTTGAATTTGGCCAATTAAGCAATAGTGATGTCTTCGTTCGAGAAAATTCTATTGAACGCGTGGGCGACTATTTAAAGATCTGGGTCTTATATAACTATCACAATGCCCGAACGAGCCCTAGCGATGAGGCTTATCGATCAGCGATTACCTTGTTTCAATTTGACTGCCAAGATAACAAGTCACAAAAGCTTAATAGTTATGGTCATGAAGAAGCGATGGGCAAAGGCCGGCAAATTGACTTACTGGAAAAGAATCCCCTCTGGATTGAGTTACCCCCAAACTCCATTGGAATGCACCTGATTGAGGCATATTGCCCAAGCCCGAATACCAGCACAAAAAATCGGTAAATAGGATATTGCCTTTATAATTTGGATATGGGATATAACACTGGCGCGATTGAACTAGGTCGTATGAACCTTGAAAAAGGCAAGGTGGATGTTGCCTTTGATATCTTCTTTGATCTAGCCAAAAACGATCTCGACGAAGATGCTCTTTACATGCTAAGCCGCATGACTTTTGATGGGCAGTTAAACCCCGAGCAGATTGAACTGTTCTATGAATTGCAAAATGCTGCCTCGTCGCATGGCAATGGCTACGCCCTCTTTAACGTTGGCTTAATGCATGAACGCGGGCTTGGCAAAGTAAAGCAGGACATTAGAGTGGCTGTTCAGTATTACGAAAAAGCGATTAAAGAAGAAATGCACGATGCTTTCTGCAATCTTGGCAATATCTATGCCTTAGGTTTAGGCATGGAACAAGGTGTGCCGCGCGATATTTTCAAAGGGCTTCAATTGCTCGCCAAGGGAGCGGAGTTTGGCAGCCGTCAATCGGCTTTTACAATTGGTTCACTTTACGGCAAAGGGGAGTTTATTCCGCAAGACAAGTCTAAAGCATTCTATTTCCTGGCTTTAGCGGCAAAAATGGGTCACGAACAAGCAAAACGGGTATTAATTATTTTTGCTCATGCTCATAAAGGCGAGAACTTCGATGCTGAGATGGATGCGGCGAATGTTGCGTTTGGAAAAATCGAGAATATGCGCACGTTGTATAAGTGCATCTAGTACCACGTACTAACCGGCAGTAATTTTTTCCCAGTTTTTCTTAAATACTTGATTGCTATCTTGTGGTCCTGAATCCAAATCTTTCGATCTGGAAATCATCAAACCGTTTAAACGCGCACCAGGCTCAATACCAATTTGTCCGTATGTGACATCGCCATGCACAATCGCGCCGTTATGCAATTCAACACGTTCAGTACAGTAGACATTACCCTCTACACGTCCAGCGATAATCACGCGGTAGGCATAAATATCGCCCTGAACAATTCCATTTTTACCCACCGCAATACTAACCACACCATCTTGCGAGGTCTCCACATTACCGACCACCTTACCGTCGATTCGTAGGCTTTCAGAAGCGACCAAGCGCCCATGAATCTCGGTGGACTCACCGATCATCGTCTGAAAGGACTCGATGGTTTTACCTAAGGTTTTGATCGACTGAGATTTATTACCAAACATATGAATTACTTCTTAATGAAGTGGCCCTTAATCTTGCCGCCACGCTGAATATGAACAGAATCATAGGAGACAGAACCATCGACTTCTGCCAAGGGGCCAATATTGAGCTCGTCACAATTGATATCGCCAAGTACTTTGCCTTTGACCATGACCTGATCAGAAAACAACTCACCCTCGACTAAACCGGTGGAATCAACCAAAACAGATTTAGCAGTTACCTTGCCCTTGATCACCCCGGAAATATTGAGTACGCCATCAGAGGTAATCGTTCCAACAAATTCAAATCCCTCGCTGATGATGGATGGTTTTGTGGGGTTACTACGACCTGAATTTCCGTTTGAGTATCCATTTGAACCAGCATCATAGGAAGCTTGCTCTGTCTCTGTAATTGAATCAGAAGTGGACTCAGTGTACTGATTTTCAGAATTCTCAGAAGAATTAACTTCTGGTTCGTTCGATTTCTTGGAGAACATAAATTACCTAAAAATAGAATTAAAGGAGATGCAAATCACCATGCAAGGATCCGCCTTTTTCAATCTCAATTTCAGCATAGTGAACAGAACCACCCACCTTACCGCTAGAGCGAATAATTAAGGAGCGCGATGCAGTGAGTTGTTCGGCCACTTCTCCACGGATATCGACTGACTCGGCAGTCACTTTGCCGCGGATTAGGCCAGTTGACTCCACAATAACCTGTTT
>Ga0049085_10000616_pt1 | contig 13948 bp, 9 predicted proteins | sample GreLakmeSU08MSRF_FD_66721 | JGI IMG/M metagenome (GOLD analysis project Ga0049085, IMG submission 66721) | Freshwater lentic microbial communities from great Laurentian Lakes, MI, USA - Great Lakes metaG SU08MSRF | ecosystem: Environmental > Aquatic > Freshwater > Lake | place: Great Lakes... | reverse complement strand
AATCGCCCCGCGTTAATTATTTGTCTGGGCCAAGCGGGTGGGCGCGCCGATATCACGCCCGAGCGGGTGGCACTCAATCTCGACGATGCGCGGATTCCGGATAACGGCGGGCAGCAGCCGGTCGATGCGGTGATCAGCCGCTCGGGCCCCGTCGCTTATTGGTCCACGCTACCGATTAAAGCGATTGTGCGCGCCCTGCAGCAACGCGGCCTGCCGTCGAGTGTGTCGCAAACCGCGGGAACCTTTGTCTGTAATCATGTTTTTTACAGCCTGATGCACGAACTTCGTGGGCAGAAAAAAATCCGCGGCGGCTTTATTCATGTGCCGTGGCTGCCGGAACAAGCGCCCGCGGGTCAGCCGAGCCTAACCTTGGCGGTGCTGACCTCCGCCCTCGCGGTGGCTCTGGAGACCGCGGTCAAAGTTCGCCGCGATGTGCGTCTGCCGGGCGGGGCGACGCATTAAGTCTACTCAGCTAGTTGGCATGAGCAGTGGGAGATATTGCCACCCAGCCGAGTGGTCCTTAATTATTAAAGCGGAAGAGCGCGACGTCGCCGTCTTTGAAGACGTATTCCTTGCCCTCGAGGCGATATTTACCGGCTTCGCGGGCGGCCGCCACGCTGCCCAGGCGCGTGAGGTCTTCATAGCTGACGATTTCTGCTTTGATAAAACCTTTCTCGAAATCCGTGTGAATGACGCCGGCGGCCTGCGGTGCCTTCCAGCCCTGCTTGATCGTCCAGCAGCGCACTTCTTTTTCGCCGGCAGTGAAGTAGGTCATTAATCCAAGCAGGCCATAGGTGCCCTTGATCAGCGCCGATACTCCAGAATCATCGACCCCAAGGTCCTTGAGAAAAGCTTTAGCTTCTTCAGGGGCCAAATCAATGAGTTCGGCTTCGATGCGCGCACTGATCGGCACGTAAGCGGCGTCGTGGTGGGTCCGCACATATTCGGCCACTTTTTGCACGAAGGGATTTTGCTCGGCAGTCGCGAGATCCGACTCGGCAACATTGCAGGCGAAGAGCACGGGCTTGGCGGTGAGCAGTTGAAAAAGTTTCATCAACGCCACCTCTTCGGTCGTGGCCACAAGGGTGTTGGCCGTCTTGCCGGAATTGAGGTGAGGCGTAAGTTTTTCGAGGAGGGCTAGTTCAATGATCGCTTCCTTGTCACCGGACTTCGCATTTTTTTGAGTTTTGGTAATGCGCTTAGCGACGGCCTCGAGATCGGAGAGGACGAGTTCCGTCGTGATGACCTCGATATCGCGCACCGGATCAACGCTGCCCATGGTGTGGATGATATCGGGATCCTCAAAGCAGCGAACAACTTGGAGAATGGCATCGACCTCCCGGATGGTGGCGAGGAATTGATTGCCGAGGCCTTCGCCCTTGCTGGCGCCGGCAACGAGGCCGGCGATGTCCACGAATTCGATCGCCGCTGGTACCACGACATTAGTCTTGGCGATGGTCTTGAGCACATAAGCGCGCGCATCGGGCACGATCACGACGCCCACATTGGGATCGATCGTGCAGAACGGGTAGTTGGCGGCCTCCGCCTTACGGGAACGGGTGAGGGCGTTAAAGAGAGTGGATTTACCCACATTAGGGAGTCCGACGATGCCTGCTTTTAGCATAAAATAGGTGGGTGTAAGGGTCGAATCAGCGGGGGCACTGGGGGCTTGACAAGAGCAAACTTGTGCCGTGCATTCTCACCCTTTTCCCAACGACACCTGTACTCTTTTAAGCAACCAGACACATCAAATGGCACTCAAAATCCGTCTTTCCCGCGTCGGCACCAAGAACGAACCGCACTATCGCGTGGTCGTAGCTGAAGAGCGTTCCCGTCGCGATGGTGACGCCGTCGAACAGATCGGCTCTTACAATCCTCGCGCCAAGGGTAACCCAATGACGATCAAGCTCGACCGCGTTGATTACTGGGTTTCGAAGGGCGCTAAGCCCACATCGACCATGCATTCGATGATCAAGCGCGCCCGCCGCGCCGTACCGGCTGCCTAAGTCAGCGATTTTATCGTTGGTAACCCCCTAAGGTTCGGCTCGCGCCGAACCTTTTTTATTGGATAATCGCCCCATGCGCATCGACGTGCTGACGTTATTTCCACCCATGCTCGACGGATTTTTATCCGAGAGTATGCTCGGCCGCGCGCAAGAGGCTAAGCTCCTTGAGGTGAAGGTGCACAATCTGCGGGACTGGTCGACCGATAAGCATCACACGACTGATGATCGTCCCTTTGGCGGCGGTGCGGGTATGGTTTTAAGGTGCGAACCAGTCTTCGCGGCGATCGAGCAATTGCAGACTCCAGGTTGCCGGCGCATTTATTTGACCCCAGATGGCACGCCACTCTCCCCCGCCTTGGCCTTGGAGTTATCCCAGCAGCAGCATTTGGTCATGCTGAGCGGCCATTATGAAGGGATCGATCAGCGGATTCGGGAAAAAGTCATCGATCAGGAGATCAGTATCGGGGATTATGTACTTACCAACGGCACACTTGCAGCGGCGGTGGTGATCGATGCTTTGGCCCGTTTTATTCCCGGTGTACTCGGTGAAGAAAAGTCGTTGACGACCGAAAGTTTCACCAGCAAGTTGCTCGACTTTCCTCAATTCACGCGTCCTGCCGTTTATCGCGACATGTCCGTACCAGAAGTTCTCCTCTCGGGGAATCATGGCGAAATAGAGAAGTGGCGGCACGCGCAGCAATTGAAGAAAACTCAGCAAGTTCGTCCCGATTTACTCACATAACCAGCTATGAATCCTATCATCCAAGAAATCACCGCCGCTCAGGTGAAACATAAAGTTGCGCCGTTTAAAGTCGGCGACGGTGTCCGCGTGCACACCAAAGTCCGCGAGGGAGATAAGGAGCGCGTACAGATTTTCACCGGCGTGGTCATTGCCCACAAAGGCAGCGGTATCCACGAGACCTTCACGGTCCGCCGCATCAGCTACGGCGAGGGCGTCGAGCGCGTGTTCCCTGTTAACTCACCAAACCTCGAGAAGATCGAGGTCGAGAAAGACTCCAAGCCCGGCAGGGCTCGGCTTTATTACCTGCGTGATCGCACCGGTAAGGCGGCGATGGCCGTTAAGGAAAAGCGCTATGACCCAACGGCTAAAGCCGCGGCCAAAGCCTAAGCTAACGTCATTAGTTTATTCTCAGCACCGGGCGGGATCATTGATCCCGCCTTTTTGTTGGGTTCATTGGGACCGCTCTCTCGAGCTTCAGCCGCCGTTGCGGTGGCTGTTTTCAGTATCGGCTGTTCGCGTTGGTCAATATTTATGCCAATAATTGAGCTTTGCAGGCTGGGGAATCCCGCCGTAATTCAAGCTCACGCCTGCATCTTTTTTTATTATGAAACTTCCGACTGAGATTCTCTCCCAAGCCTCTGCTCAAGCTCGTGGCCTTGCTATCGATGCCGTTCATAAATGCTCCTCCGGTCACCTCGGTCTGCCCCTCGGGTGCGCGGAAATCGGCGCTGTGCTCTATGGCCATGCTTTGGTGCATAATCCTGACGAGCCCCGCTGGCTGAACCGCGATCGCTTTGTGCTCTCGGCCGGACACGGCTCGATGTTTCTCTACACGTGGCTGCACCTGAGTGGCTACGATTTATCCCTCGAGGAGTTAAAAAACTTTCGCGTGCTCCACAGCAAAACGCCGGGCCATCCAGAATTTCACGAAACGCCTGGCGTCGAGGCGACCACCGGCCCGCTTGGTCAAGGCATCGGCAATGCCGTTGGCCTCGCACTGTCCGGCCAGATGGCCGCCGCGCATTTCAATACGCCCACCCAAGAGATTTTTGATCATCATGTACTATGTTTAGCGGGCGACGGCTGCATGCAGGAGGGTGTCGCCATGGAGGCGTGCGCTTTCGCGGGTCACCAAGGGCTCGATAATTTGATTCTGATTTACGATTCTAATGACGTCACCCTCGACGCGATGGCGGCTAAGTCGCAGAGCGAAAACACCGTCGCCCGGTTTAAGGCGATTGGCTGGGATGTTCAGACGCTGCCTAATGGCCACGATCTCAGCGCGATTCTCAAAGCAATTACTAAAGCCAAAAAAGCGAAGAGCGGCCAACCGCAGTTGATTATTGCGAAGACCGTGATTGGGCAGGGGATTCCGGAAGTAGCGGGGACCGCCAAAGGTCACGGCGAGGGCGGGGCGAAATTTGCGGCGGCGGCGCGGCAGGGACTCGGCTTGCCGGCGGATCAGCATTTTTATGTGAGTGACGCCGTGCAGGTTTATTTCGCTGAGCATAAAAAACGGCTCAAGCGCGGTTATAATAAGTGGAAAAAACTTTACGCAGCTTGGCGCGCGGCCGAGCCAGCTAAAGCAGCGCTGCTCGAGCAGGCCGGCGCGGCGCCGAGCGCGGCGCACTTGCTGACCAAAATCCCCCTGTTTCCCAACGACGCTAAACTCGCCACTCGCGCCGCGGGTAGCAATGTGTTGCAGCCGCTGGCAGCTGAGTTGCCTCTCCTGATTTCCGGCAGCGCGGATCTCCACGGCTCGACGTTGAATTATATCTTGGCTGATAAAGATTTTGATCGCACCAATCGCGTTGGACGCAATTTGCGTTATGGTATTCGTGAACACGGCATGGCGGCGATTAGCAACGGGGTAGCCTATGATGGAATTTTCCGGCCCTCCTGTGCGACGTTCTTGGTTTTTGCTGATTACTCCCGTCCGGCGATGCGGATTGCGGCACTCGCCAAATTGCCGGTGATTTATATCTACACCCACGATTCCATTGGGGTGGGTGAGGATGGTCCTACGCATCAACCGGTGGAGACTGTTTCCGGTTTACGGGTTATCCCCAATCTCGACGTCATTCGTCCGGCTGATCCTGAAGAAACGGCGGGAGCCTTCGCGGCGGCATTGGAACGCATCTCCGGCCCGACGCTTTTGTCCCTGACGCGTCAGGCCGTGCCGATGCTGAATGATTGTTCGCCGCACGAACGGCGAGCCGGCGTCTTAAAAGGTGGCTATATTTTGATTCAGGAAACCGCTCCATTAACGCACATCTTGCTCGCGAGTGGCAGTGAGGTTCAATGGGCCGTTGCCGCAGCGAAGACCCTCGGTGCTGGTACTCGCGTGGTTTCGATGCCGTCATTGCTGCGCTTTGACCAGCAACCTGCGGCTTATCGCGAAGCAATCTTACCAGCAGCTTGTCGCAAACGCGTTGCGATCGAGGCCGGCGTCACCGCGCTTTGGCATAAGTATGTCGGACTCGACGGCCACGTAATCGGCATCGATCGCTTTGGCCTCAGTGCCCCAGGTAACATTGCGATGAAAGAACTCGGGATCACGACCGAAGCAGCCGTGGCTGCGGCGCGGGCTTTGTAAACCGCAAGTGGTCGAGAGCGGGAACGCCCGCAATTGAAACTCGGCCTCTTAACCGAGAGTTCCGCCAATATTGCTCGAGGGTCGGGCCGGCTGGTTGCAAGCGAACTGATGACTAACTGCTTCCGCCACGTTGCGCAGATTTCACAAAAGACTCCTTGCGAAAATCATTAGGAGGCTAACTGTCTGCTGCCTTATTTATGCCTCACCTGCTCATAAAAGATCTTCCGCGCTATGACTGCCTTTTGAAGGCGGCGAAAGAGTTTCCGGATTTAGATCCTTCTGCGGCAGAGGCGTTTTTGCATCTTCTTCGAACGGGTGATGAGGTTTTTTCGGTTACGGACCGCAGCATGGTTGAGCACCATATTTCGCAGGGCCGTTTTGGCGTTTTAATGCTATTGTGGCGCAGTGCGGCGCGGTGTGCTGCGGGCTCGCTTGGGGCCGAGCTCCCGATGGACCCGCGCACACCCGCTGAATTAGCCGATGCCGCCGGCGTGACTCGTGCCACGATGACGGGGCTTTTAGATACTCTCGAGCGCGATGGTTTTGTGAAGCGGGCCCCCGACCCAGATGATCGTCGGATGATTTTAGTGCGGCTGACGGAGGTAGGGGAACGTTTTTTGCGGGATTTTTTACCCGGACATTTTCAAACCATCACGGCGCTGATGAGTCCGCTGAGTGAGAGTGAGCGTAAAACGTTGGTTGGCTTGCTCGGTAAAATCCAGCAACAGGCGGCGGTCCTAGGCTTAGTCAAGCCCGTGTCGGCGCTGGTGGCCGTGGGCTAATGCAATTTTAAAAATTAATCCTGATTTCTCTCTTTATGTTTAAAAAATTCCTCATCGCCCTGGGTGGTTTCATCTTGGTGGTAGCGACGCTTGGCGCGGTCAAAGTGGCCCAGATCAAAAAATTAGCTTCAGCCCCGCGGCTCGCGCCGGTTAGCGCGGTCACGACCAGTACCGCGGTAGCGGCTACGTGGTACCCGCGGCTCCAAGCCATCGGCTCCTTGGCCCCAGTGGAAGGAGTCACGGTCAGCGCCGATGCTGACGGCACCATTGTTAAAATTGGCGCCGAGAGCGGCACGCTGGTCGCGGCCGGGGCTTTGTTGGTGGAACTTGATACGAGCGTAGAGTCAGCGCAGTTAAATGCTATTCAGGCCCGCGGTGAATTGGCGCGGATTAATATGTCACGCGCGCAAGATCTGCTCGGGAGCAAGGCCATGGCGCGGGCAGAATATGATGCGATCGCCGCAGCTTACAAACAATCGGTCGCCGATTTGACCGCGCTGCAGGCCCTTATAGAGAAGAAGCACGTGCGCGCGCCTTTTGCCGGTCGGGTCGGCATTCGCCTCGTTAATGTTGGCCAATACGTCGCCAAGGGCCGCGCTTTGATGCCGCTTCAAAAGCTCAATCCAATCTTCGTTAATTTTAGTGTGCCGCAGCGGGAGCTACCGAATTTGGTCATCGGACAAAAGACGGTTGTAAGCGTCGACGCTTTCCCCGGAGTCGATTTTCCTGGAGCAATTTCCGCGATCAATTCCGAGGTTGATGCCGCTACGCGCAATTTAGGGGTGCAAGCGACGCTGGCCAATCCCGCCGAGGTGCTCCGCGCCGGCATGTTTGCTCAGGTGTTCATTGAATTACCCGTGCCCGCCGCTAAAATTGTCTTACCTGCCACCGCCATCGCCTACGCTTCCTACGGCAATTCAGTCTTTATTGTCGAAAAAATGAAAAACAAAGAGGGGCAAGAGTACCTCGGCGTGCGCCAGCAAATCGTCCAACTCGGTGTCACCCGGGGCGATCTTATCGCCATTGAGGAAGGGGTTAAGGCGGGTGAAGCGGTCGTCACCACGGGAGTTTTCAAGCTGCGCAACGGAGCCGCCGTCCAAATTAATAATACGGTCCGTCCCGCCGATAGCGCTACGCCCAAACCAGCGAATACCTGAATGCCGAGCTAAGGTAACATGATCGCTCGATCACCCGTTGCTGCAGTACCAGCGAGTCTACTTTTCTTGTTCGTCCTATGAAATCTTCTTTTACTGACCTGTTCATTCGCAAGCCCGTCATCGCGCTGGTGGTTAACTTGGTCATTCTGATTGTCGGTTTGGTCTCCTACACTAAGCTCAATACCCGCCAGTATCCTCGCAGCGACAGCGCGGTGGTTAACGTGACCACGATTTATTTCGGAGCCAGCGCGGACACGGTTCGCGGCTACATTACCACCCAACTGGAGCGCAGTATTTCGAGTGCCGATGGCATCGATTACATTGAGTCGACTAGCACGGCCGGCATTAGCACCATTAAGGTTTATCTCCGGCTGAACTACGACACCAACGCCGCGCTGGCGCAGATCAGCTCAAAGATTGATCAGGTGCGCAACGAGTTGCCGCCCGGTTCGGAGACGCCGACGATCAACGTGGAGACGGCGGATAGCCAATTTGCTTCTGCTTACCTTAGTTTCTACTCCGACACGCTCGATCAGAATCAAATCACCGACTATTTGAACCGCATGGTGCAACCACGGCTCTCCGCGGTTAAAGGCATTCAACGCGCGGATGTCTTAGGCGGTCGCGTGTTCGCGATGCGTATTTGGTTGAAGCCCGAGGAACTTGCGGCGCGTGGTCTCAGTCCCTCCGATATCCGAGCCGCCCTGCAAGCGAACAATGCCCTGGCGGCCGTCGGGGCGACCAAGGGTTCGATGATTAGCGTCAGCTTGGTCGCAAATACTGATTTGAAAAATGTGGAAGAATTCAAGCAGTTGGTCGTCGCCCAGCGCAACGGCTCGATCATCCGACTGAGAGATATCGCGGAAATCGTCTTGGGCGCGGAAGATTACAACACCGAGGTAAGATTCGGCGGCCAAACGGCTACTTTTATGGGCCTCTGGGTTTTGCCCACGGACAGCACCGTAGAGGTGATCGCGCGCGCGCGGGCTATTATGCCGGAGATCGAGCGAGCCCTGCCGGCAGGGTTACGCTTCAAACTCGCGTACGATGGGACCAAATACATCAGCGACGCGCTCACCGAGATCCTGCGCACGTTAATTGAAACGCTACTCATTGTGATGGTGGTGATTTTCTTGTTCATGGGTTCGTTGCGTTCGGTGCTCATTCCGATCATCGCGATGCCGCTTTCACTGGTGGGGGCGCTCGCGCTCATGGTGGCTTTTGGTTTTACGATCAACTTGCTTACCCTCCTCGCGGTGGTCTTGGCCGTCGGGATCGTGGTGGATGATGCGATCGTGGTAGTGGAAAATATTGAGCGCCATATCCGGGAGGGCCAAACGCCCGTGGAGGCGGCGATTTTGGGCGCGCGGGAATTGGTGGGGCCGGTGATTTCAATGACGATTACCTTGGCCGCCGTTTATGCCCCGATTGCTTTTCAGGGTGGTCTAACTGGCGCGCTGTTCCGTGAATTTGCGCTGACGCTGGCCGGGGCAGTGGCAGTTTCCGGATTTGTGGCACTCACGCTTTCGCCGATGATGAGTGCTTATTTACTTCAGGATCATGATCACGAGGATCAAGGACTCAGCGGGCGCATTAATCGTGGTTTCGACCGCGTCCGGGATCGCTATGAAAAAATTATCGGGGCCAGCCTCGGCTGGGTGCCCGTAACGATCACGGGGGCGGCGCTGCTGACGCTCCTGCTGGTGCCTTTCTTTATGTTCGCGCAGCGTGAACTGGCGCCCAAAGAGGACCAAGGCGTGGTTTTTAGTATTTTGCAGCCGGCCCCGACAGCGACGATTGATCAAAATTCCCTCTTCGCCGCGGAGGTGCAGCAAATGTATGCGGGGGTGCCTGAATACGAAAACTCGTTTCAAGTGACGGGAGCCAATTTTGGCTTTGCTGGTCTTATTTTGAAACCGTGGTCCCAGCGGCAGCGCAACGCCGTGCAAATTCAAGAGTCGTTGCAAGCGCCGGCTGCCACCATCGCGGGGGTCCAACTTATCGTTACGACCCCCGAACCACTACCTGCAGGCGGGCAATTCCCCATTGAATTGGTGATTCGTTCCACGGACGGGCATCGGGAAATGCTCGATTACGCGCAGCAACTCGTCCTCTACGCCAACACCGAGGCAAATGCGGCTGGTGGGGCGCCCACTTTCTATTTTGCGGACAGCGATTTGAAATTCGATTTGCCCCAAGTCGAGATCGATATCGATAAAGACAAAGTTGCTTCCATGGGCCTCAACCTCAGCGACGTCGCGCGGGATTTGGGCTCCTTGCTGGGAGGCGGCTACGTCAACCGCTTCGTCAACGACGGCCGCAGCTATCGCGTGATTCCCCAAGTCGAAAGGAGTCAGCGCCTCAACGCGGATCAGCTTTTGAATTACAATGTACGGGGCCCCGCCGGCCAACTGATTCCTTTGTCCACGATTGCGACCCTCAAGCGCACGGTGCAACCGCGGACGCTGAACCGCTTTCAGCAGCTCAATTCTGTGAAAATCACCGGCGTTGGTCCCAGCATCGATAATGCGTTAAAGAAATTAGAAGCTAAGGCGGCTGAAATTTTACCGCCGAGTTACTCGATTGATTACGGCGGTCAATCGCGGCAATTGCGCGTGGAGGGTGGGGCACTCTGGAAGGCCGCCGCGTTGTCGTTGGTGCTCATCTTTCTTGTCTTGGCGGCGCAATTTAACAGCTTTCGCGATCCGTTTATCATTCTGCTCGGCTCCGTGCCGCTCGCGCTGGTCGGGGCCATGGTGCCGATCTTTCTCTTGAAGACGTCACTCAATATCTATTCGCAGATTGGTCTCATCACCCTCGTCGGCTTGATTGCCAAAAACGGCATTCTCATTGTGGAATTCGCGAATACGCTGCAAGAGCAGGGTGTAGCGAAGCGCGAGGCCATTCGCCGAGCCGCCGCCACCCGCTTGCGGCCCGTCTTGATGACCTCAGCCGCGACGGTATTTGGACATCTCATGCTCATCTTCGTCACCGGACCCGGTGCGGCCGCGCGCAACAGCATCGGCTGGGTGCTCGTCATCGGGATGGCGGTGGGAACTATCTTCACTCTCTACGTGGTGCCGGCTTTTTATATGCTGATCGCTCGTGATCATAATGCGCGGACCGCTAACTCCGTGCAACCCGTGCTCGCCAAGTGACCAGCCAACATCTTTTATTCCAGCCTGCTTTATGAAATTTATTTCAAGTTCCTGCGCTTCCCTTGGCCTCGCTCTTCTGCTCAACGGCCTCCCGCTCACCGCTCAGGTCGATGCCGGTAAGCCGGACCCAACGTACTCCGTGCCGGCCGCACTTGATTTGCCTTACGCCTTGGCCTTTGCCCTCGATAATAATTTCGCTATCCGCCAGGCCAAGGAGCGCATTCGCCAGCAGGACGGGGTTGTCTTGGAAGTGCGCAGCACGCAAATTCCCACTGTCGCGGCGGGCGGCAGCCTCCAGCGCAACGACACCAGCGTCGGCCCAACGGGCGAGGATCGCTACTGGTCGTTCAGTATCACGGCTAAGCAAACGCTCTATTCGGGTGGGGGCGTTTCCGCTCAGGTGCGCGGGCAACAGCTCAACTTGGATGCCTCCATCCTTACTTTGCAGGCCGTGATCAACGATGCCTTGCTCGAGGTGCGCACGCGCTTTTACACCGTGCTCGTTAATCGCGAGCGGATCAAAGTGCAGGAGCAAAACACCGAGTTGTTGCAGCGGCAGTTACAGGATGTGAAAAACCGTTATGAAGCGGGTACCGTTTCCAATTTTGAGGTACTCCGCTCTGAAGTTGCGCTCGCGAACGCGCAGACCCCGCTCATCACCGCGCGCAATGATTATCGCTTGGCGATCGAGGAATTGCGCCGCTCGCTCGGCTTAGTCACCGCGGCCGAGAATAATTTGGCGAATGTTCCTGAATTTCAGGGCACGCTAGAATTTACCTCCGCTAGTTTTGACCTGCGCACGGCCTTGGTCGCCGCGCGGGAACAGCGGCCTGATCTGCTGCGCTTGAAGAAACTGGCGCAGGCCGCTGAAGAGGGAGTCACCGCTCGCCGAGCCGGCTATCTGCCTAGCGTGGCGCTTTTTGGGGCCTACGACTGGCGCAAAGCGGCTGGGTCGAATAATTTCCCTGGCGATCGCGATGGCTGGACGTTTGGGCTCTCCTCGGCTTGGAATATTTTTGATGGTCAGGCCACCTCTGGTCGCGTAGCCCAAGCCCGCTCCTTGCTCGCCCAGGCCAAGCTTTTTGTGGAGGAGGCGCAGCTGTCCGTTGATGTTGATGTTCGCCGGGCTATCTCGACGTTCCAGCAGGCCAATGAGCTCGCAGAGGCTTCCAAGAAAGTCGTTGAGCAAGCCACCGAGGCGCTGCGTCTCGCCAATGCACGCTACAATGCCGGCACCGCTACGCAACTCGACGTGCTCACTTCGCAGGTTGATCTGACGACGGCTCGGCTCAATCAAGTCCAGGCTTACTACAGCTACAACGTAGCCGTCGCGACGACCCGTAAAGCCATGGGCCTGGCGGATGAGCTGCGTCCGGTTGACTCGTTGAGCAGGCCCGCCAAATAAAGTTCCTGGTTACGGCCTGACGCATAATTTTTCGAGCCCGCGCACCCTAGCCGGGCGGTTTTCAAGCGTGCCATCAATCTCTTTGCTGTCAGTCTGAAGCCACGGACCGCATGAAATTATTTCGGTTATCATTAATTATCGGTGGCCTAGTGATGCTGGTGGCGGTCAGCCTGGGGACGCTGGCTTTCGATCCCGCCGTGCAGCGGTGGGCCTTGCTGCGGGGGGCGAAGAATCAACCCAGTCTGCGTCTCGACGTGGCGGACATTGCGGTAGGCTGGTCGAAGGTTGCGGTGCGCGGCCTGACTTTTCAGCGGGCCGGTTTAAGCGTAAAATTAGGCCACTTGACGGCCGATTATTCACTCTGGGAGGTGTTGGCGCAGCGGCGTCTATCGATTCATCAACTGACCGTAACCGATTTGCTAATTGATGCTAGGTCAATGGCGGCCCGTCCAGCCGCACTCGCCACCGTGGCGGCGCCGGTGGCGGCGCTGGGGCTCTTGGCGCAATGGCAGCTTCCTGGCGAATTTATCTTGGATGACATTGTGATCGAGGGGCAGGTTTTATTACCGGGGGCCTCGCCCGTGCTGGCTGACCTTAAGCTCAGCGGCGGCCAGTTTGCTCCGGGTCGAGTCGGCACCTTGCAGCTGAAGGCCGTCTTGAAAAACCCCTCCGCCAGCGCGCGGGTCGGCGTTTTGCATGCGCAGGTCAAGGTACAGGCTACGCAGGGTCCGGGGCATTATTTTACTCAGATTAGCGCGTCGGCTATCGTCAACGCAGTGGGAGATCCCATTGTTGAGCAAACCCAGCTCAAGCTGGCGGCTGAATTGCACCAGTCCCCGGGCGGCGAAAAATATTCTTTCCGCGCCGATACTTTGGTTGAGGGAGTCCCAGAAAATATCTTGGCTTTAGCCGCAACGTTGCCTCGGGGGGCAATCGAATATGCGGGGCAATGGTCGCTCAAGGCCCAGACCGCGCAAGTGGAGCCTTTCTTCCTCGGCGGCGCGCTGCCCGATTTCAAGATCAACGGCAGCGGTCAGTTTGTTTTTAACCCCGACCGCACGGCGCTGACCCTCCAAGGAAAATTGCAAACCAACCTCAGCCGACTGGAGGCGCTGCATGTAGGTTGGCGCGACTTGGGGGCTGTTTCGGTTACGGCGCAATTTGATATCGCAGGAGCTGGGGGAATCGTCCGCTTCAACCAACTCGATGTTCGGGTCGACGGTGCGCAGCCAATGCTGGTGTTGCAGGCGAAGCGCGTCGCCTCGGTAAATATTAAGGAGCAGCACCTGCAGATTGGGCCGGTCGACCTTGGCGACGAACTTGATTTGCATATTATGGGTCTGCCGATCGCTTGGCTTCGACCTTGGGTGCCGCCGGTCGAACTCACAGGAGGGTTAATCACGGGCCGCCTTGCGGTCGGCGTGGACCAGCAGCGCTTGCGCTTGCGCATGGTGCAGCCCTTGCGCGTCGCGGCACTCTCCATCGCCCAAGGTGGACAGCCGTGGCTAAACCAAGCTGAGGTTAGCTTACAGGCTGAGGCGCTACTCGCGGCGCAAGTATGGACCGTGCAGGTGAGCGCATTAGCGATGCAGACCGCGGCGGGCGATCGCCTGCAGGCCCAGGCTACGGTCATGCTTCCGGTGACACCTGCGCCCTCCCTTACGATTAAAGCGAATTACACGGGTGACTGGCCTCAGTTAATGGCCCCTTGGTTGCCGGTGGGCCGCATTCGCTCTGCGGGACAGCTTGAGATTAGCAAAACTGGCGAAAAAATAACCATTCACCGCTGTGATTTATCTTTGACCGGTGATCAAGGCGTGCCTCTTGGCCAAATACTCGCTTTGCAGCCGTTCACGGTGGACCTACCTGCCCGCCGCGGATGGGTTAATCAGGCCCAGCCAGCGATCGCGGACCACAGCGGTGCGAGCGATCTAATGCGGGTGACCTGGGGAGCAATACCGATCGATCGGTTGCCGTTCAGCCTCGCTGGTGGGCAATTTAGCGGGATAGCCGCGGCGGGGGGATTCTTGCTCGGGGCCCAAGGGAATCAGCTGACCCTCCGCGCGGAGGCTCCGTTAAATTTCCGCCAACTAACTTGGGTG
>Ga0049085_10000613_pt1 | contig 13966 bp, 17 predicted proteins | sample GreLakmeSU08MSRF_FD_66721 | JGI IMG/M metagenome (GOLD analysis project Ga0049085, IMG submission 66721) | Freshwater lentic microbial communities from great Laurentian Lakes, MI, USA - Great Lakes metaG SU08MSRF | ecosystem: Environmental > Aquatic > Freshwater > Lake | place: Great Lakes... | reverse complement strand
GGACTCTCGGGCAGCAAAGTTCCCTCCGAAAGACGCTCGGTCTTCGGAGCTGTTAGGCCTTGATGACCCAGACCTTGATCTCCGCCTTCACGTCTGCGTGGAGCTTGATCGGGACTTTGTACACGCCAAGGGCGCGAATCGGTTCGTGCAGGTCGATCATCCGTTTCTCGACGTGCAGGCCCTGGAGTTCGAGCTGCGCCGCGATGTCGCCCGACGTTACGGAACCGAACAACTTGCCGTCCTCGCCGACGCGCGCGCTAAAGGTGAGCGATACGGCTTCGAACTTTGCCGCCACTTCCTCAGCCGCCACGCGACGCGCCGTCTCGGCGGCCTCGAGGCGGCCCTTTTCCTGCGCGATACGCTTCAGGTTGCCTGGGGTCGCCTCATAGGCGATGCCGCGCGGCAACAGGTAGTTGCGTGCAAATCCCGGGGAGACCTTGACCACGTCGCCGGGGTGGCCGAGCTTTTCGACCGCTTCACGAAGAATGACTTCCATAGGAACCTCGAATCTCAGGTTTTGGGCCGGGCACGATTGCGCCAGTCGAGCCAGGTGTCACCGACACCGAGCCCAAGCGCCATCACGCCAAGCACGTTCCAGAACAACAGCGCGAGTACTACGAGCGCCCCTGTGGCCATTCGGCCCGGTGACGCCATCCACATGAACACTCCGACGCCCCGTACCGCGTACAGGGCGCCGAAGAAGAGGAGTACGTTTGCCCCGATCGCACGAATGATCGCGACGCCGGGAATGAGCAGCAACGCGAGACCGCCGACGACACCCCATACCAGAAGGTCGTTGAAGCGGAAGTCGCGGATGGATGCGAGCGGCGGCCCGATGCGCGCGCGTCCAAGTCTGTGATACAGCGCCCAAGCCAGAGCCAGCGCGACGAGCGCTTGCAGCGCGGCCAGTGACGGAAAGAGCGATCGTGCACTCGCCGGAAGCGATGTCAGCTGCGCTTCTACGAGGTTGGCCATCTCGCCAGCCGATGGGTTCTTCGCCACGAAATCCTTCCATTCGGGCCGTCCCGTCATCTGGCGCCACCCGGTCCGTGACTCTTCCGCACGGCGGCCGGCTTCGGCCGCCATCCCGTCCGCGATACGCTTCGGGCCACCGGGAACGACGACGGTCACGAGCAATGCCACGCCGACCGACAACGCGATGGCCCGCAGAGCCCGTGGGAGGAATGGCGCCGCGACGTCTCGTCGCACCGCCACGAGCACGCCGAACGCCGCCGCCACGAGCAGCGCCCAGCCGCCCTGCAGCAACGGAAAGATCCCGTTGCCGTCGGACAGCCGAGTCACCGACCATGCGGCCATGAGCGTCCACACGCCGGCGAGTGCCGCCCGCCCGCCGGCAAGCCACCCGATGATCGCGCACGCCGCGAGGGCGGGCGCTACCAGCAGAGCGGTCTGTTCCGTTGGGAGCAGTACGCGCAACAGCGGAGTCATCGGGATGACGAGAAATGCCATCGTCGCGAACGTGATGCGCGCCCAGCCCCGCTCATGCGGGGCTGGAACGACCATGGGTTCGGCGACGCTCGTCGACACGATGGGTGGTGACGCGGCCAGGCCTACGCCTGGTGACCGCGGTTGTACGGCAGGAGCGCGAGGTAACGCGCCTTCTTGATCGCCACAGCCAGCTGGCGCTGGTGGCGCGCATCAACGCCGGAGAGACGGCTCGGCAGGATCTTGCCGTTGTCCGTAATGAACCGGGCCAAGAACCGCTCGTCCTTGTAGTCGACGTAGCGGATGCCGGCTTCGGTGATTGGGCAGGTCTTCTTCTGTCGGCGCATGGGATTATTCCTCGTCGTCGTCATCGTCGTCCGTCTTGCGACGGGCGGCGAGCTGTTCTTCTGTCATGGGCGGCGCGCCGAGGTCGTGTTCGCGCACCGTGATCAGGTAGCGGATTACGCTGTCGTCGAGCTTGAGCGAGCGCTCGTACTCGGGGAGGACCTTCGCCTCGGCGTGGAAGCGGGCGATGACGTAGTAGCCCGTCTCCTTCGTACCGATCTTGTACGCGAGCTGGCGACGGCCCCAATGATCAAGCGTGATTTCCTGCTGGGTGCCAAGTAGGCCGTGGTGCTTGGCGAGTTTGTCGTTGATGGCGGCGTCTTCGAGACCTGCGTCGAAGATGTACACCGCCTCGTATTCACGAGACAATGAGGCAATCCTCCTTTGGACTGATCGCCCCCGGTGGGTTGCCGACGCCGGGGGAGGTGAGGGATGAGGGCAGGGCGCCACCCATCCACGTTTTATGCAACCCCTCAATCTAAGCGGCACACGGGATCCGGGCAACTCGCCTGCTCCGTTTCTGCGTTGCAGTCAGTACGGTCTCCGCTGAGGTTGCATCCCTGCCCCATCACTTCCGCGCTAGACGTTGAACCGGAACAGGAGTACGTCGCCGTCAGCGACGATGTATTCCTTGCCTTCCGATCGCACGACACCCTTTTCGCGCGCCCCCTTCCACCCATCGTGTTCGACGAAATCCGCAAAACTCACCGTCTCGGAGCGGATGAATCCGCGTTCGAAGTCGGTGTGAATCACGGCCGCGGCTTTGGGCGCGGTGTCACCGCGATGAATCGTCCAGGCACGAACTTCCTTCTCGCCGGCGGTGAAGTAGGTCTGCAGGCCGAGGAGGTGGTAGCCGGCGCGGATGAGCCGATCGAGGCCGGCCGACTCCAGGCCGAGCGACGCAAGAAACTCGACGCGTTCTTCCGGAGCGAGGTCGGCGAGTTCTCCCTCGATCTTGGCCGAGAAGGTCACGACTTCGGCGGGCTCGTGGTCGTGCTCGATGGCGGCGCGCAGTGCCTTGACGTGCGCACCTTCTTCGCCCTGGAGTTCGCCGTCGGTGACGTTCGCGGCGTACAGGACCGGCTTGAGGGTCAGCAGTTGCAGCGGGGCGAGCAGCGCGCGCTCAGTCAGCGTGAGCGCCACGTGCCAGAGCGCCTTGCCCTCCGCGAGCGCCGCGTGCGCCTTCTCGAGTGTTGGGAGTTCGGCCTGCGCCTCCTTCTCACCCGTTCGTGCGGCGCGCTTCGACTTATCGAGCCGCTTCTCAACGGCGCCGAGGTCGGACAGCGCGAGTTCGAACTCGATCACTTCGCGGTCGCGCACCGGGTCCACCGAGCCCATTACGTGCGTGACGTCGGGATCTTCGAAGCAGCGCACGACGTGCACGATCGCGTCGGTCTCACGGATGTTGGTGAGGAACTTGTTGCCCAGTCCTTCTCCCTGCGACGCGCCCTTCACGAGGCCGGCAATGTCGACGAACTGGATCACGGCGGGGACGGTGCGTTCCGGCTTCACGATCTCCGCGAGCTTCGAGAGCCGGGGGTCGGGAACCTCGACCATGCCGATGTTGGGGTCGACGGTGCAGAACGGGTAGTTCGCGGCCTCGGCCTTGGCGGAGGTGAGCGCGTTGAAGAGGCTGGACTTGCCGACGTTCGGGAGGCCGACTATTCCTAGTGAAAGCACAAGACGTATTCGGTAGTGGGTAACGACAGCCGCGCGTTGGCGGTAGGCAGTGCACGCTCTACCGGAGCGGTAGAGCCGCCCAAGATGCGTTGAAATGTATTGGGCGGCGTGTGAATGATGACGCTTCCGCGCACGGGCTACGGCCTATTCGGCGTTGGTCCTACGCACTATCGTCTCCCACCTTCCCGGCGTACCGGTTCATCGTCGTCTTCATCCCCTCCTTCATCCAGCACTCCACCGCCTCGGTGAGTTCCGGGAGCAGTTCAAGCACGGACTCCGTGTCGCCCTTGCCCATCGTCGAGAGCACGTAGTCGCTGAGCGACACTCTGCGCTCGTAGCCTTCCGGTGGCCCCACGCCGATCCGAAGCCGCCCGTACTCCTGTGTTCCGATCTGCTGCTCGACGCTCTTGAGTCCATTGTGCCCGCCCGCCGACCCCTTCTCGCGGAATCGGTACCGGCCGACGGGCAGTGCGACTTCGTCCACCGCGACGAGTAAGTCGTTTGCCATCGCGAAGAACGGTCGGCGCGTATACGGACGCAGTACCTCGCCCGAGAGGTTCATGTACGTCTGCGGCTTGACCAGCCGCACGCGCGTGCCGTGTACGGTGCCGCTCACGACGCGCGCTTTGCCGTCATGCTTCCAGCCGTCAAAACGCCAAACGTCGGCGAGGTGGTCAACAACCCACCAGCCGACGTTGTGACGCGTCTTTACGTATTCTGGCCCGGGATTGCCAAGTCCGACGATGACTTTCATGCGGGGCGTCCGAGGGTGTGTTGCGCGTTAGGCCGCGGCGACGGCAGGGAAGCGGGCGATCTGCGTCGCCTCCCTGCCATGCCACGGTGTCACGATCACTTCTTTTTCGGCGCTGCGTCCTCTCCGCCTTCCTCGTCCTCGGCCTTCGCCTTGCGGATGAGTTCTGGCTCGGCGGGCGTCGGAGCGGTGGTTCCATCGACGGCCACGGGCGCGGCGACTTCCTTCGGGATCACGCACACGCAGATCGTGCCGCCCAGATCGTCGAGCACCGTCACGCCAGCCGGAATCACGATGTCGCGGACGTGGAGCGACTTGCCGACCTGCAGCGTCGTCACATCTACGTCGATGTGGTTCGGGATGTCGGCCGGATCCACGCTGATGTGCAACTCGCGGATCGTTTCGTCAAGAATGCCGCCGCCCAGGCGGACGCCATCGGGCGTTCCGACGAACTTGATCGGCACGCGCACGGTGACCTTTTCGCCAGCCACGAGTTCCTGGAAATCGACGTGGAGGATGTTGCGCTTGACCGGGTGACGCTGGAGTTCGCGAATCAGCGTGCGGGCCATCGAGCCGTTCACGTCGAGTTCGATGACGGTCGTCGTGTAGCTGATCTTCTCGAGCAGACGCCCAAGGATATGGGCGTTGAGCGAGAGCGATTGCGGCTCGCGGCCATGCCCGTAGATGATCGCGGGGATTTCGCCTGCGGCGCGGAGCTTGCGGGCCGTGCCCTTACCGGCCACCGTGCGGACGGTCGCGGACAGTTGTACTGATGCCATGGGATTGCTGCCTCAGATATCCAGTGCGCTACGCGGGTTCCCGGTCATTCGCCGGCCCGGCGGCGCGTCTCTTAAAAACCCTACGACTGCGACTTCAAGTACACGGTCTGCGGTTGACGGTCGATGGTGAAAGGGTGGGCTTAGTCGAACAGGCTGCTGACGCTCTGGTCGGCGTGGGTGAAGCGGATCGCTTTCGCAAACAGCTCGCCCACCGACAAGATCGTCAGCGAGGGAAACCGCCGCGACTCTGGAATGGCGATCGAGTTGGTCACCGCGACCTCCTTGATCGGCGCATTCGAGAGCCGCTCCACCGCGGGGCCGGACAACAGCGCATGCGTCGCGCACACGTAGATGTCTCGTGCGCCGAGGTCCTTCAAGGCGCGCGCGGCTTCGCTCACCGTGCCCGCCGTATCGATCATGTCGTCGGGGATCAGGCAGTCCTTGCCCTCCACCTCGCCAACCACGTTCACCACTTCCGCCACGTTCGCCGCCGGGCGGCGCTTGTCGATGATCGCGAGCGAGCCATTCAACCGCTTCGCAAATCCGCGGGCCATCTTGGCGCTGCCCACGTCCGGTGCGACGACGACGAGGTCAGTCAACCCTTTTTTCCTGTAATGCGCCGTGAACACGGGCGCGCCGTACAGGTGATCCACCGGAAGGTCGAACATGCCCTGCAACTGGTGGGCGTGGAAGTCGAGTCCGAGCAGCCGGTTCGCTCCTGCGGCCTCGATCATGTTCGCCATCACTTTCGCGCCGATCGCCACACGCGGCTGATCCTTGCGGTCCTGGCGAGCATACCCGAAGTACGAGCTCACCACCGTGACGCGCGCTGCCGATGCGCGCCTGGCGGCGTCGATCAACAGCAACAGCTCCAAGACATTCTCCGCGGGCGGGTTCGTGGGTTGCACGATGTAGACGTCCGCGCCCCGGATATTCTCGTCGATACGCACGAACACTTCGCCGTCGGCGAACCGGCTCGTCGTGCACTTGCACAGTTCCACACCGAGGTTCTCGGCAATCTCTTGCGCGAGGCCTCGGTTGCCCGTTCCGGCGAGTAAGCGGAACGTGTGAACCGGCACGGATAATCCTTCCATGGAGAGCCCTCTAACCTACGCTACCGCAGCGGGTTAATCAACGCGCTGAGTGGGTGAAGTTCGAGTTGCCCCCGGTGGATTCGAACCACCATTCTGTGCTCCAAAGGCACATGTCCTGCCGTTGGACGAGGGGGCAGCGTGCGAAAGGTAACCGGGCACGAGGCGGGCACCAAATCGGGCCATGCGCACCACGAGCGCTTAGCTGACTGCGACGTCCGCCACCTTCGTCAGTGTCTGCGCATGCAGGGCGGTAAACCCCTCCGGTATCGCGATCACGCCGCCGGTCGGTCGATTCTGGAATACGCCGAAAATCGTCGAGCCCGAGCCCGTCATTTGCACAAACGGCGAGCCGGCGGCGCGGAGCACGGCGATCGCGCGGGCGATTTCGGGGTGCCGTTCCACGGCCACGTCCTGCAGATCATTGCCGGCGAGCGCGGCGATCTCTCGCCACGAATAGGGCTGTTCGGCGATCGCCGTCCGTCCCGCGTAGGTCCTCGCCGGCGCGATGCCGCTCGTTGGCGAGGTCATGCGGCTCTGCTTGCGCGGCGCGTCGGAGTGGGCGGCAGCGTACCAGCCGAAGGCATCCGCGCTCGAGATTGCGAACGGCGGGACCAGCAGGATCAGATCGCGAATGTGGGGTGGCGGGCAGGCGACAATGACGTCACCGCGGACGATCCCGAGCGCCGTCGGCGCGGTGCTCGCAAGAAACGGCACGTCGGCGCCAAGTGTGCGCGCGACGCCGAAGAGGTGCTCGTCCGACAACTTGCTTGGTGCAAGCGCGTTGAATGCGCGCAGTACGGCACCCGCGTCGGCGCTGCCGCCGCCAAGCCCGCCGCCGACGGGGATGTTCTTCGTGACCTCGATCGCAAAGCTGTTCGGCCACCCAGCGGCTGCGCGAAACGCCAGCGCGGCGCGCCAGGCGAGGTTCTGTTCAACGGGGCCGACGTCGGCGCCACTGCACTCCAACGACTGGCCGGCCACGTCAGTGCGCACCACGATCTGGTCGGCGAGTGAAATCCGCTGGAACAGCGTCTCCAGTTGGTGATAACCGCTCGCCTCGCGCCCCAGAATTCGGAGAAACAGGTTCACCTTCGCCTCGGCTTCGATCTGCGCCGTGGGCACGGTCAGGTTCCACCAGCAGGCCGTGTGGGCGATGCCGCGCCGTCGCCGCGAAAATCGGCAAAGCGCAGCTTCATCTGCGTCAGGTACCAGCTACCGATGACCGTGATCGGGATGTACGACAGGATATGGAATCCAAGCACCCAGGCGACGGCCTTGTCCGACGGGGCGCCGTACATCACGAGCCCGACCTTGCCGGCGAACTCGAATGCGCCGAAGAATCCGGGCGCGTTCGGGACGGCGACGCCGATGGCAATCAGCCCCTGGACCATCAATGCGGCGCTGAATGGTGCGTCGATCCCGAGTGCCATGAACCCAAGCCAGAATGCGAACGCGTTGCAGAGCCAGTGGAGCACAGTCCAGAGCAGGACTTCGGCCATCAGCGCGGGATTGCGTAGCACGCGCAGGCCATCCACGAAGCCGGCGACAAGTCCGTGCACCTTCGGCGCGAGGCGCGGCGCAAACGTTCCGACCGCCGCGTCGATCACGCGCGCAGTGAATTGCGGCACGAAGAGCAGCATCAGCGCGCCGGCAAGGACGACCGAGAGAAATAGGGCGACAGGCCGCAGGTAGGATTCGAGTGGTGTGCCGCCGATCAGCTGGCCCGACGGAAACAGGGGATCCAGCGTGGCCGCGAGCATCAACAGGAGCACGATCGTCCCGTCGAACAGGCGGTCGACAGCGAGCGACGCAAATGCTGCCGTGAACTTCACCTGCGGCAGGGCGCGCGTCAGCGCGAACGCCCGCGCGAACTCGCCGGCGCGGAGCGGCGCGACATTGTTCACCATCATGCCGACTGCCGTCGACCGCCAGAGCGCGCCGAGTGGCAGCCGGCCGTACGTCGGCGCGAGCAGCGCCTGCCAGCGGCGCGCGCGGAGTGGAAAGATCAGTGTCGCGAAGCCGGTGCAGGCGGCCCAGAGAAACAGGTTGGAGCCGGCCAGCGCCGCGCCGACGCGCGCGAGATCCTGGTCCTTCACCACCCACCAGAGGAGCCCGGCGCTGAGGGCGATGCCGAGCGCGGCCCGCCAGCCGAAGCGCACCGTCTACTCCGACGTCGCGAGCGTGTTTTCGAGCGGCGCGGTGTACGCACCGGCTTCGAGAACGAACGCGTCGAGTACGTCTTGGCTCATCGGCGAAAAGTTAGCGGCCGCCAACGTCATCCGCGGGGCAGGTCCATCGCCGCCCGCATCGCACGGACAGCGGCTGGGAGTCCCGTGTACACCGCATGACTGACGATCGAGTGGCCGATGTTGAGCTCCTCGATCTGAGGAATCGCCGCGACCGCGCCAACGTTCGCGATGGTGAGCCCGTGGCCCGCGTGGACTGCGAGTCCGAGTGATGCCGCCTGGTGGGCCGCGTCCTGCAGCGCCTCCAATGCCCGCTCGTCGTGTGGATGACGGCAATACCGGCCGGTGTGCAGTTCAATCGCATGCGCGCCGAGCCAGTGCGACCGCTCGATCATAACAGGCACCGGGTCAATGAAGAGCGCGGTGCGGATTCCTGCCGCGTGCATCCGCTTGATGGCGGCTTCGAGCCGCTCCGGGTCGCGTGTGACGTCCAGCCCGCCCTCAGTGGTGATTTCCTCGCGCTTTTCTGGTACGAGGGTCACCTGGTGCGGTACGAGGCGCTCGGCGATGGCCAGCATCTCGTCGGTGCAGGCCATCTCGAGGTTGAACGGAGTCCGAACCGTGGCTTTGAGGCGGGTTACATCGTCATCCTGTATGTGACGACGATCCTCGCGCAGGTGCGCGGTGATTCCATCGGCGCCCGCGTCCTCACAGAGGCGCGCGGCGTGCACCGGATCGGGTTCGGCAGCGCGACGTGCCTGACGAATGGTTGCCACATGATCGACGTTGATGCAGAGCCGCAAGTGCATAGTGGATAATCTACAATCTGATTGCGCGCCCGCGCGCAGCGAGGGTGGTCAGGATGAACGAATCCCAGTCGATGGTCCGGTCCCTGGTGGCTGGTGTCCTGTTGGTCGGACTTGGTTCCGGATGCCGCACGGTTCAGGTCAGCAATGCACAGACCGTCGGCGCCGGCACACCAACGGGCGCCGTCGAGATGCTGCTGGCCGCCGCACAACTGCAGGACCTGCAGGCGATGTCGGCGGTCTGGGGCGATGAACAGGGGATGACTCGCGACCGGATCGACCGCGCCGAACTCGAGTCACGCACACTGATCATGGCGTGCCTGCTCCGCCACGATTCACAACAGGTCGGAGAACCGAAGCTGGCCACGGGCGGCCGCTACCTGATCAACGTGGATCTCATCCAGAAGGCCAATAGCGCGACCTCGACGTTTACGGTGGCCAAGTCGGCTGCGGGACGCTGGCTAGTGACGGCCATCGACCTCGCCGCGCTCCAGAACAAGGGTTTCTGCCCGCGTAGCGGCCACTAGCCGCCGCCGTCGCTTCCGTCTCGGCCGGGGCGGTTCGCTCCGCACTGCGCGTCGTACCGATGACCCCGCAGGCGGCGGCCTCGTGTGCCGGTCGGCCTACTTGCCCCGTTGGTTAGTATTCAGACAACTCGATCAAGATTCCACCAGTCGTTTTGGGATGCAGGAAGGCGACGCGTTTGCCTTCGGCTCCCCGGCGGGGTTCCTGATCGATCGGAGTGATGCCTGCGGCGCGGCAGCGTGCTAGCACATTGTCGAGATCATCGACGGCGAGACACAGGTGATGGATGCCTGGGCCGCGCTTCTCGATGAACTTCGCGATCGGGGTGCCGTCCACCGCAGGCTCGAGGAGTTCTACCAACGCGTCGCCGGCGGCGTATCCGGCGATGCGGGCACCGTCTGAGTCGGTGAGCGGAACGTCGCCGAGTCCGAGGATGTCGCGGAGTAGGGGGCGCAGGGCGGCGTTGTCGCGAACGGCGAGTCCGATGTGCGCGATGGTGGTACCGCGGTTCCCGGGACGGGGCTGGTTGGGCATGCGGGGCGTTGGTGGATCAAACGTTGGGGAGACGGAAGCAGCGGCGCGCTGGGCGCCGCCGCACGAACACTACGATAGTGCAGTCCCGGAACGGGCGGCAGGCGTCTCAACGCGCCGCCCCTTCTTGGTACCGGCACTTGATGAAGGAGATGCACAGACGATGTCGAACGCAGTCGCGGTAACCGATGCGGATTTCGAGGCTCAGGTCGAGCAGCATCCCGGCCTCACGGTCGTGGACTTCTGGGCCGCCTGGTGCGGCCCGTGCCGCATGATCGCCCCGATCCTGGACCAGCTGGCGACCGAGTTTGCGGGCCAGGTGCGCGTCGCGAAGCTCGACGTGGATTCAAACCAGAAAACGACGACGCGCTTCAACGTGCGGTCTATTCCGGCCATGCTATTCTTCAAGGATGGCAAGCTCGTGGATCAGGTGATTGGCGCCGTGCCGAAGACGGCGCTCGCGGCCAAGTTCGCACAACACGTAGGCTGATCGCGGAGTCTGCGGGCCGGCGCAGGCGTTGACCGAAACGGCGCCGGTCGGCAATTCGCACGATATGAGTCGTCTCGCTGGATCGTTGCGATGCTCGCCTATCCGAGTGCGGCTCCCGCGCACTCGGCACGTGCTGTTGTGGAAACGCGTCGTGTGACGGAGGCGAACGGCTTGGTGCGTGGATCGCTTTACCTGGTCAGCACGCCGATCGGCAACCTGGCAGACCTGAGCGAGCGCGCGCGCGCCGTCCTCGCGGGCGTATCGCTGATCTTGGCCGAGGACACGCGACATTCCCGGACGTTGCTATTGCATTTCGGCATCACGGGGCGCGTCGACGCGTACCACGAACACAACGAAGCCAAGGCGACACCCAAGATCATCGCGCGGCTCGAAGCGGGTGGTTCGGTCGCGCTCATCTCAGATGCAGGGACGCCGCTACTGTCGGATCCCGGTGCGCGCCTGGTGACTGCCGCGATCGCGGCGGGCATTACCGTCGTGCCCGTCCCGGGGGCATCGGCGCTGCTCGCGGCACTGGTGGGGAGTGGGCTGTCGGCCGACCGATTCACCTTCTACGGCTTTCTGGATCGGCGTGGTAAGGATCGCGCGGAGGCCATCGCAGAAGTCGTAGGCTCGACCCACACGTCCGTGATCTACGAGGCGCCAAACCGGGTCGCTGACCTGCTGGCCGAACTTTTCAAGGCCGGGGCTGGCGACCGGCAAGCCGTCGTTGCCCGCGAACTCACCAAGCAGTTCGAGGAGTATGCGCGCGGGACGGTGGCCGAACTTACCGCGCGGTTTGGCGACACCGACCCACGCGGCGAAGTGGTCGTGCTCCTGGCCGGAGCAGCCGCAGGCGTTGTGGATGAAGCCGAGGTCAGGGATCGGGCCAAGGCGTTGCGGGCGGATGGGTTGAGCGCACGGGAGGTGGCGCGCGTACTTTCCCTAGAGTGTGGTGCCTCGCGCAACCTGGCATACCGGATCGCCCACGAATGATACGTCGGACCCTGAAGACCCTGATCGTCGTGCTGTCGCTCGCCCCCCTTGCCGGATGGATGGTGGCGTCCGGCTCCGGGGAGACTGCGCGCGCACCGCGCCTCGCGATTGCGCGCCTGCAATACGATGGCGGAGGCGACTGGTACGCGAATCCATCGGCGATCCCGAATCTGCTCAAGGCGATTCGCGCCCGCACGTCGTTCCCGGTCGAGACGGCCGAGGCGCGGGTCACGCTGATGGACGACCGCCTCTGGGACTATCCGTTCCTGCACCTGACTGGCCACGGCAACGTCGCCTTCACAGACAACGAAGCGCTACGGCTCCGTGAGTATCTGTCGCGCGGCGGCTTCCTGCACATCGACGACAACTATGGTCTCGATGAGCACATTCGCCGGGAGATGAAGAAGGTCTTTGCGGACCGGGAGTTCGTGGACGTCCCGCTGACGCATCCGGTCTACCGCGTGGTATACGACTTCCCGAATGGATTGCCGAAAATTCACGAACACGACGGGAAACCGGCTCGGGGGTTCGGCATCTTCCTCGGTAACCGTCTGGCGGTGTACTACAGCTATTCCAGCGACCTTGGCAACGGATGGGAGGATGTCGGCACCTACACGACCGACCCGACCGCATTGCACGAGCAGGCGCTGAAGATGGGGATCAACTTGTTCACGTATGCCGTAACGAGCCGACCTGCTTCGTGAGAATCGCATGAACCTGCTCGCCCTAGTTGCACGCGAACGCGCCCGCGCGCTGCGCCTCCTCCGCACGGCGATCTCGGCGCGCGCGCTCGCCGCGGCCGTTGCCGTGCTGTCGGTCGGCGCGCTGGCCCTCGGCAGCTCGCGCTGGATCGTGCTTCCGCGGCCGGTGCCGTTCCTGGTGTGGGGCGCGGCCGCGGGACTCGCCGTCTGGATGCTCCGACGCGGCGCGCGCGCGGTGAGCGACGAGGCATCCTCAGTGGCAATCGCCGGAGCGGTTGAACGCGAGCAAAAGCTGCGCGACGGCTCGGTGCGCGGGATCGTCGAACTGGCTGAGAACAAGTCAGTGTTTGTGCGTCGTGCCGCCGAACGCCTTGCCGCTACGCTCGCGCCACGCCAATCCCCACTCGCGCCTGCGCTCGAGCGCGGGTTCTCGCGCAGCGCGCTGCGTAGTGTCGCGGTGATTGTTCCGGCCGTGCTGATCGGCACGCTGGTCGCCGCTCGGTCGGGCGATGGTTGGCGCGCCCTCGCGCATCCCGTTGACGCGTGGCGCGGCGCGCTCCTTCCGAAAATTGAACTCGTCGACGTACCAACTCGACTGTTGCGCGGCTCGGCGCTGAAGCTCACCGTGCGGGCCGGAGGTCGCTCGTCGGTCATGCTGATGCGGCGGAGCACAGGCAATGCGTGGGTGGAGACGCCACTGTCGCTGACCGCCGGCAGCGTCACGACCGAGCTTGGGCCGCTCGATGCGGACCTGACGCTCGTGGCCAGCGACGGCCGTTCCTTCAGTGATACGGCGGTCATTCGGATCGTCGATCGTCCGTTTCTCGGTGACGTCTCGGTCCTCGCGACCTACCCGTCGTATCTCAAACGGGTTCCGGAAACTCTGCCGGGCGACGCGCCGATCCGCGTGCCCGCTGGTACGTCGCTCGACATTTCCGGCCACGCATCCGAGCCGCTCGCGTCGGTGACGCTCACGCGCGGCCGGAGTGAGATCAGACTCAAGCCCGACGGCCGTCGCTTCAGCGGCCGGTTCCAGCCCACGGAAAGCGGAAGCTGGGAGTGGGTGGCGAGAGGCCAGACGACGCAAATCGCCGACGTGCCACCGGCGCTATCGGTGGATGTCGTGCCCGATTCGGCACCCGTCGCCGAGATCATGTCGCCGACGGAAGATTCTCTCGTGGAGCCGAAGGACAAGGTCGACGTCGAGCTTTTTGCGAGCGACGATCACGCGCTCGAGAGCGTCGCGATACGGATCTGGCGCGTGCGCGCGAATGGCGTGGCCGAGCCGGCGACAGTGCAGCAGCTGGGCGGAGGCGGTCAGCCCGACTGGACCGGTGGATTCGTGCTGGACCTCACGAAGTTCTCGCTCAACGCGGGCGACGGCGTGCACCTCCAACTCATTGCGCACGATGCATCACCGCGCCGTCTGGAAGGGGTGAGCCGCGAAGTCGTGCTGAAGGTTCCCGCGACGGACGAGCAGCGCAGCGCGGTGCGTGCGGCGGCGGATTCGGCAGCGGCGCGTGTCGCCGCCCTTTCGAAGGCCATGCAGCAGCTGCAGCAACGCACGTCGGACGCGGCGGCACAACGCGACCCGAAGACGGGCGAGCCGAAGCCGATGGAGTTCGACAGGGCACAGCAG
>Ga0049085_10000612_pt1 | contig 13974 bp, 27 predicted proteins | sample GreLakmeSU08MSRF_FD_66721 | JGI IMG/M metagenome (GOLD analysis project Ga0049085, IMG submission 66721) | Freshwater lentic microbial communities from great Laurentian Lakes, MI, USA - Great Lakes metaG SU08MSRF | ecosystem: Environmental > Aquatic > Freshwater > Lake | place: Great Lakes... | reverse complement strand
TTCCTATACCAAGATAATAAAGAATCTGGGTTATTGACATCCGTATTTGCGTCATTAAAATCTTTTGCTACTTCATGATGATTGAAGTGGAATCCCTTCTCCAATCTCTGTCTAGTGTAGTCTTCTGATACCTTGAGAAATTCTGCTATGTCTTTTGTTTGAGTGTCGATTTGCATTCATAAAGTATAGCATACATCACCCAAATTTAGTAGTGATTACGTTACCTTTTACTTGATCATCTGGTGGCATTTGTTTTCTAACTAACATTCTTTGCACCCATCTATCTGTGCCATCGTATCTGGGTTGAAATGGTTTGCGACCATGTATTGTTTTATTATTATCTATAACAACAAGGTCTCCTGTCTTTAGAACTATTTCTTGAGTGCAATTTTTTATTGCTTCACCAATTTTTTGAAGCGCCTCTTTAGCTAAGTCATTAATTCCCTTAACCAATAACTCATCATACGTTAAAGTCAACATACCATCTAATTCTCCGACAATCGAAATTGGTATTTCTTGATCAGGTTCTTTATTCGTCCTAAAACTTATGTCTATTCCTGTTGTAAACCATTTTTGTTTTAATACTCTTCTTGTGTGTATGTCCAGCTGCTTAAGTGTGTCGCTTAAGTTGGCGTACGTAGTCACAGCCTTGTGCTCACCCCTTAAACATAGAAGCATGACGTAATCTGGCTTGTATGGATGGAATGCGGTTTCCGTATGAAGACCAAGCTCTACCTTAGAAGATGTAGATATCTGCTGAGTCTCCGTCTTATGCACGGGTACAATATTCTGTATTAAAGAACCTTGTTGTTCTTGAATATAACTTATTGGATGACCATATTTAGCCGCATACTGCAGTAGGGTTTGCTTAGCATAATCCAAAAGAGAACTTTCAAAATATGGTTGAGCTGGAGTTTTCGGAACATAACCAACCTCTAGATTTTCGTAAAGAATTATACCCATAAAATTAGTTAGCCAAAACTTTTAATATTAAAAAATATAACCTGTGCAGATCCTCGGGGTTTATACTATAAATATGTTCTTGGTCCAATGTCTTTATGGTTACGCAATGAACCTCTACCAAGTCACCATTCGAGGTAATTGAGGGTGTAGATTTGGAAATGATGACATCAGTAATAGATGGCATGAACCCATCAAACACGCTATTATCTTCCATGTAATATATTATACACCCTTAGCAATAGGATTATCTATTTTTTAGATTTTTTAAAAGTTGAAACATTTTTAGGAGCTTGGCCCTTAACGCCTTTTTCTGGCGTGCCCTGTGCCCTTTTTCGTTGAACCGCACTTTTTTTCTGAGCAGCAGACATAGACTTAGCTTTTGCTACAGGAACGCACTTGGCATATCCAGAGCCACCCTTACCTGAAGTACCACAAGGTTGATACTTCCCCTTCTTTTTAGGGGCACCAATGTTAACCCACTTCTGGTCAAACCATTTGGTTAATCCAACTCCTTTGGGACCAGGCATTATTTCTTTGATTTCGTTTTTTTGTTTTTTTTAATTGGCGTGCAGTTGGGTACTAGCTTGCCACCTTTTAATTTCATGCCCTTAGCGGAATAGCCTTTCCAACATGCCATAAAAATTACTTTTTCTTTGTCTTCTTAGTGGAAACTGTTTTCCAAGTCCCACCCATCGACTTATATTTCTTTGCAGCCCATGCATTTGCGTAAGCACTAGGATAGACATCAAACTTTGACTTTGCCTGCGATTTAGCCGACGACCATAAAGCTGGTTTAGTTGGTTTGTTTACTTTTGCCATACGATTATTTTTCCTTTATAGATTATGTTAGTTTAATTATAAGATATATTTGTACTGCGTGCAAACCAAAATAAATAAAATTTAAACCCCAACCTTTAAAAGATTGTTTGTTTATATGCCAGTGCATGTCGTGTGGTGTTCCGCATATTGGACCAGTTATCGCAAGACTCGTTGTTTTGTTCGTGATGATTATCATTTGGGCCGTGCATAATTATTTTCTTTTGTTTATTTTTCTGCCATGTTTTTTTATTTCTTTTTTATCCCTTACTCTTTCACCTGTCTTGAATTTCATATCATCTAAATCAAATCCGCCGAATACAGAATGATTAGTTAAATGATCATCAAGTTTAGATTCTATATGCAACACATCATCGTCAATGTTTTCTAGCATAATTTGAACTTTTTGAAGCTTGTCTGCAACAAGGCCGTGGTCCCTTGTGTTTTCTCTCCTACCTTTTTCAACAAGAACAACAAGGACAGAACCAACTATACCGATGAGTGCTACAATTATGCCCTCCATTACAAACCTATTCCTAAATCGTCAAGAACTCTTTTGCCTGCTTTAGCGCCAGGGCCAAAATTCTTTGAGACCTTATATGCAGTTACTGCATCTTCGGTTTTTGTTCCAAACTGTCCATCTGCAACACCTTTATAGAACCCACGCACCGCAAGCTCTTCTTGCAATTTGGTAACTCGAGGGCCGCTATCGCCCAGATCCAAGTCTCCTCCATCGTCTTTTGCGATCGTGGCAATTTTTGTTGCGATCGGAGATGCTATGGCTAGGTTGACTACTGGTGAACCTGCGGGCTTGGCAATATTGCTATTGGTCATAAACTCCGCAACAGCTGGAGGCGGATTGTCACCGTTCCGTATATCGCAAATGCCATGGTTCTTCTGGAACCACTTCCCATGAAAATCCGAACTTGCGGACATTCGCAATGAGCCAATTCAAACGCTTTGGTTCACCTGCTGTATGAACGTCAACGGCTAAGCCGAGTATTGTGTTGAGACGTACCTGGAGCTGCAAGGCTGGCCAGCTTTGGTTCTTTCTTATACCACTTCTTGCCTTCAAATGTTCTCGTAGAATTTGCATTCGGCGTGGTTGTATACCTTTGTTTGAATGCTGCAAGTTGTGCGTCGTACGTTCGGTACGTGTCGCCAGAACTTACTGGTTTCAGTTCGATACCGTCTAACTTAGCCGCAGCAACCATGGCTGCCCAAGCTGCTGCGCAAAGCCAGTGAAGTTTTCCACCGCCAACTGCTGGTCTTAGAAGTGAGTCAGGTAAATGACCTGGTTTTACACCCCTAAGATCGGTAGGTTGTTTTACGGCAACGACGATATCCCAAGCAACACTTTTACTCATTTTAAAACCCCTTACCTATTAGGTGAAATCAAGTATTACTTCTTTTTCTTTTTCATTATATTCTTTTTTATGAAATCAGGAAGTTTTTGCTGAGCAGGTGTAAGACCAGAAGCCTTAGAACTAGCTTTCTTTGCTGGCATTTTCTTTTTTGCGGCCATAATTAGTAACCCATTTTCTTTTTAGAAGTTTTTTTACTTGTTTTTTTCTTAGATGGTTTCATTTTTTTATCGTCCATCATTTTTCCATTCATCTTGTGCATTGCGTGTTTCATTTCTATTTCTCCTATTTTTTATTTTTGTTGATCACATAATAGTAATGTTGATATTACCATTTAACTTTGTTTGCCCAATATGCAGCAGACATTACACCCTTGCTAATATTACTAGAATGACGAGCCTTAAAAGATTCACGACGCTTACGATAGGAAGCAGATTCTCCCTTTTTTTTAGGTGAGCCAGAAACTCCTTGTTGACCAAACCTAATTGTTTTAACCTTGCTACCAGATTTAGCTACAACTATATGCGATTTCTTTGGATGGTCTGGTGTTCTTTTGGGTTTGTTGTAGCCAGAAACTCCGTGCCTTTGTTAATCTAGAGTCTTTTTTTGCGGCCATTTTTCTTTTTTACTTTCTTTTTTAAGGGTTTTTCTGTTCCGCTAATAAGATTATTCGTACCCATTCGTGGACCAGAAACATAAATATTTTTTTTAATCTTTGTCACTTTTATCTAATCTTTCCAAAAAATCATAGACTGCAATCCAGATAGACCAAACAACACGCCAAAATTTTTCCACCATAATGGTAAAGACTATTTAGTTTTTTTGGAAACGGGAGATTTCTTTGAACTAGTTGATCCCTTTTTCTTTGAAGAAGTTTTTTGGGTAACAGCTACAATTTCACCGACAGCCTCACGAAGTTCTTTCTCAACATCTTTTGCTGACTTATCAAGAATATCTGCAACCTGTTCGGCTTCTTTTACAATATCCTCAATCACCTTGGCGGCTATTGGATTAGTGGTTAGTGATTTAGGAACATTTTTAAGAAACAAATTCTTAATCTTTTGTAGTAGTTTTTTAAACATTTTTACCTCTTTTAGTTTGGTGGGATTGTTATATTGTATCTTGGTTATAGTAGTTAGTCAAATCAATAAATTACTTACCCTGTTGAGATTCTTTAATGAGTGTATATCTTTCGCCCGTTTCCTTGGAAACAAGCGAAAAACCATAGGCTGCGGCCTCTTTTACTGCCTCGCCCAAGGCCTCCTTGTCAGATGGGTCAATATTCACTAGAGGAATAGTTATCCCTGCGTAAACATCGACATTCTCAAAATTGCCTATATTAATCTTTCTATTAACCCCACATATAAAGATTGGATTACTAGAAAAACTTATCTCGGCTGGCATATTCGAAACTACCTGATCTATTGGTGATCCAGTTGATTCCTCATGAGCATTCTTGGTTATCTTAGGCATTACTTTCCTCCATTAATTGTTTGATTATTGCTATTGTAGATTCGGTTTGTTCTTCTAGGGTCATATTGTCGGTACCAACAACGGCAGTAGATATTTTTTTAACATCATCAATTTCATTTTCTGACGGATGAATGCTTTGTTCCTTGGGCATTATTTGACCATCTCTTTTAATAAGACGAGAATCAAGAGTTTTCTGTTCAGCGTCAAAACATATCACTACGCCGTTTGGATGCTTGAGAATTGACTCGGCTTCATTTACGTATCTTACGTCAGAAATAATCATACAAAAAGGAACAAAACTTTCATCTTCACTCAAAGAGTTTTGATAATGCCTAAAAGACTTTACCGATTTCATTATTGCCCAATCGGCAAAAACCGATGGTCTAACGGACCTAAATAAATCTCCAGATTCTTGCAGAAAAGATCTTGGTTTTAAACCATCGTTACCAATCGGCATAGACTCGATTTGGTGGACTAAAGAAACTAAGTCATTATAGTCTGGGACAAAACCAATGGGGGAACCACCATAAAGATTGTAAATAACCTCATGTATGGCATACAGTTTTCTGGATCGAGAATTGATTCCCTGTATATTACTTTTAATAGAAGCAAGTTCATACAACGGTAAAGCGTAAAATATATGGTCCCATCTTAATCCATTTGTTATCAACTCCATAGAACCCTTAGGAACTATTTGCTCAGCTACACTGGTCTTACCAGATCCAGCTTTTCCTGCTAAGCCTAGTATGATGGGCTGATTTTTGGTTATTGCAAGCATGTTTTTTTTGTTTCGTGTGAGTATTGTTTGCATGATGACTACAGTATACCATCTTTTTGGGGATTTGATTTTCTTATTTCAAGCTGATCTAAAAAAAGATTACATAATTTATCAGGTTCCCAAACTAAACTTCTTGAAACCTGAACAAGCCTAAATCTATATTCTGATTTAATTTCTTCCACAGTCATTAGCAATGGTAAAAGTGCCTGATTTTTACACTGCCATTTACCGTTAACCTGATTTGCCACTACCGCAGAATCTGTGTATATAATGGGATCACGAAAATCAGACATGGAACAAATCAAAAGTCCAGTAATAACCGCCTCATATTCGGCTTCGTTATTCGTTCTTCTTCCTAGTCCTCTCGCAAATTGTACAACCTTCTGCTCTTTCCCTGGCGCTTTATTTTTATACACCACAACTGCACAAGCAGATTCTCCATATTTTTTTTGACCCTGGCCCCTTGAGGCGCCGTCACAAAATACTTCTATATTCATTTAATCAAGCTTAATAGAAAACGGAATACTAAATTTTTTAGCTGTATTTTTTATGTTATTTTCCTGGTTTTTAGTCATAACAATATGGGTTGAAGTAATAGAGTATCTTTCTCCCTTGTATTCAACTTGAGTAGGAAAGTCTAAATTTTTTCTTTTAGAAGAAAAAAATTCCGATGAAGAAGAAACTGACTTATAATGACCTATGTACATTTTGCTACGCCTTTCTAATGAGTTGTAAAATCGTTCTCAGAAAAATATCCTTTTTCGCCTCGAGAAGTTGCTATTTGCATTGCTTGCATTTTGTCCATAAGTTTTCTTGCGGATTCAGAAGATATTCTAGCCGCTAGCTCCATCGATTCCGCCAGCTGAACAACGGCCTCAATCGCAGCGAGTGCCATATACTGTTCGTCAGCTGCAACTGCAGCAGCAGCTTCTCTTTCTGCTTCATTTTTTCCAACCCTACTTGCCTTGTATATTCTTTTGTATTGAGCTTCCAAAAGTTTGTACTGAGCTCTTGCTATGCCAGCGAATCTAGCAGATCTTCCATACACATTCGATGATCTTGCAACCAATGAAGCTATGTCCGAAATTGTTAAATCAATATAATTGGTGTCGGGTATTTCAACGTAGTATTTTTCTACTTCTGTTTTTGAAGCCAGTGTTTTAATAAGCTCTTGAAGCTGCGGGTCTAAAAACGACGAAAGTGTTTGTATAATATTTTTAGAAAATAATTCAGTCATCTTCTTCTTCCTCTTCTAGTCCTGATAAAATTAAATAATCTTCCATTCCTTCTGACTTAAGTATATCTTTTAATTTAGCTTTTACCTTAGACAAATGTTCCCTAACAGTATTGGGGTGTTCGGTAACTTTAAGGGCAATTTCTGAAGATCTTTTTTTGTCTATATATCTCCATTTAATTAACTGCCTTTCTTGAACCGTTAGCTTGTCAAAAGGTGGACTAATATCAATTCCTAAAACCCACATCTCGTCAACGTCTATGGAAAACATTAGATCACTTGTTGCATACTTTTGAGTGTCAACAAAGGCTCCATTTTTTGACTTGTCGTCATCACTAACATCTCCAGACAAATCATCTTGGGTAACTAACGGAAAAGACTTTCTGCCCAATTGATCTATCAAGAATGTGTCAACATTCTTTTTGAGAAGATACAAAAAGTAACTATAAAGAAAAGCGCTAAACGGTATTGGGCCTTTTTCGGAATCCTTTCTTTCGTATCTTTTAATGCATTGAAAAAATGTTAATCGCACTGTTTGCTGAACATCTTCTTCGCTACAATACCTCTTAACCATATACAGTATACCGGCCAATACATTCGTTTACGTGCTTATAGCCAGCTTGATTTAATTTATTTTTCATCAGAGCGAATCTGACAAAATTATCTTTAACAAACAAAGAGATGAATCTTCTAATATCATAGTCCGAATAACTGTATTTTCCGAACATGGAGCATTGTTACATACTTTGTAAGAAAGTTGGAGAAAACCTTTAGTAGCTGCTCTTGTGCTGCCGAATTATTTCCTTTGGCCCTGGCAATAAGAGCTTGCATTTCCTCTTCTTCTAGCGCATAGTATTGTTCCTTGTACGAACCCATTTCATTTACCTTCCCATATTTTTATTTTATCAAAGAAAAAATTTTTTATATCCTCATAAAATAATACATTTTTTATTTCCATTTCTTCGGCAAAGTTTTTTGCCTCAGACGAATATTTGCTAACTACAAATATTAATTTTTTAAATTCTTCTGGGTAATATTTTTTAAACCTTTTTATTTTAATCTTACTTTTGTCGTCTAGATACCCTTTTATCTCCATCCACTCATTTGTATCTTCTAAAAAGAAATCTGGGATGTACGCTTTTGTGCCTCGTTTAATTGGAAAGTGAAAAATTTTTGGTTCAAATTGAAATTTAATTTTATATAAATTCATTATCCTTGCAGTATTAGCCTCCCAGTTAGATCTCATATTTAGGTTTAGATCTTTTCTAAATCCAGATTTAGTGTGCCTATAAGCGTTGCCTTTTCCACCCTTAGGTGTTACACTGGTGTCGCTAAGAGAATCTTTTGCAGCCTTCAATTTATTGGGATGAACTTTTAATTTAGATCTTTCCAAAAAAAAATTCTCTGGAGTTGTTTTTTCTACCATATGTCTGATATCCTCTATCTGTCAAGATAAGTATAGTATACTTCATATTCAATATAAATTCAAATAATCAAACCATCAAGGAGAAATACAATGACAACTATCAACGCTATTATCAGCAGTGTTAAAAGCAACATTGATACAATTGCTGCCGAAGGCCTCACTGGTCTTGGGCTTTCAATGGATGAAGCTGTTAAGCTTGTGGAATCACACGATTTTGATATCGTTGCTTCAAGCGAACAGAATCCTGTAGTGCAATTTTAATTGATATAACTTACCAGATAACAAGTTTCAGCTTTAAAAGTTGAGCGCCCAGGGGTTAATTCCCCTGGGTTTTTATTTGTATTTAAACATTCTTTTTAATCTAGACGCACCTGTTGCGCAAGCCCCGCTTTTTGCATGATCGCAAAAAGAACAGACTCTTTCATTTTTTGTGGGGGTAAAATTAGAGTCTTGTATAATGTTATTAATTCTATTAATTAAAGATATTTTAACATTCTCTAAATCTTCCGTAGAAAATTCATGTGATTTTATTCTTGCACTTCTCAAGTAATGAAGAGAGGCTTTTACCTTCTTGTCTGGAAATGCAACCGATGCGGCGAGGGCGTAGATGCCCAACTGTAGATTGGTTGCAATATCTTTCTGTGCAACTTCTCTTTTTCCAGTTTTATAATCTATAATCTCTACACAATCACCTACGATATCAACCCTGTCAATATAGCCTATGATAGAATAGTTGCCTATAACGAATCGAAACTCCATTTCTTTATCATATACATCAAAAGTATTGCCACCGTATTCATCGTACATATCCACTAGGATCTGATCACCAGCAGCTATCAATACATTATCAATTTGATTTTTTGGATCAAAAACTTTTTTATACTCTTCAAACTTAGTTTTTAATCCGGTCTAATTCCAATGGAACAGTACTGGATATATTATCTTCAAGGACGGAATGTATAATATTTCCGAAGAACTGCTGGAGCACTAAACTGCCTTGGTTCTTTTTTAATGTAAGAATAAAAATATTTTGATGGACACATTTCATAAGTGTCTATCCTGGAGTAACTAAAATCAGTTAAAGTAATTTTTTTGAATTCGTCTATATCATTAATCGATTGTATTTTTAAGTTCATTTAGAATCTTTTTTCTCTATCATATTTCCTTCTGCGTCAAATTCGTTTCCATTTTCGTCAATCACATGGCCAGTATAAATGTTAGCAAACATTCCTTCGCCCATTGGTCTCCATCCAGTTTCGCCTATTTCCATATGGTCATCTTCTATATAGGGCCATTTCATATTGATTCCTCAGTTTCTAGTGTTGATATAACGATATCATTATAGCCATCGATATGCTTATAGTAATTAAGCGCATAAAACAAGTCATTTAGCTCGTCCTCTGAGGCGTAAAATCCAGCTACTCCGCACTGCACAAAGAAATTTGGCCTGACACTAGTCCCACCATACTCTATTAGGGTTATGTTATTCAATAATAATCTTCCTATTTCTTTTTTCATAGTCCTATTCCTCGTATACTGTTATTGGATTAAAGTTTGAATCATCCATTTTTTCTTGCATATCTTTAACGTAAGAGTCCCAATCTCTTTCATCTTCAGATTTTTTCTCATACTTTACTTCACCCTTGAATGGATTAGACTTGAATCTAACCTGAATTATTTGTCCTTTTTGTGATCGCCATCTAAGAACGCCATTTTTGCAATCGCAGTAATCATCTGGATGGGGATCTATTGATCCATTTGGATCATACCTACCGCTACAAGAACCGCACTTATTATATCTTCCCTTGTCTTGACATCTGTTGCAAGACGTGCAGAATACCCAACAATCTTTTGTGGTGGGATTCTTATAAAAGTTGCCAGTAGTCATTTTGTTTCTCCGTATATAAGATTTTCTAATTGGTTTTTTATTGTTATAGATGCTTTTTTAGTAAATTTAAAAGTAAGTCTCTTGTCATTTTCTACGTAAGTTAAAAATACGTAAGACCCTCCGTTGTTAGACTCTATTATATCATAAGCTTTATTGATTAAGTCACTTTTTATTTCTTTGTCAATATTTAAATAGATCGGAGTTCCTCCAGAAAAATTACTTAAGTCAAGCTTTTCGCAAGAATTTAAAAGAATTTTAGTGACCGAGTTTTCCTCTTCTCCATCTTTGTTCACTGAACCCGTTATGGTTATAACATCTCCATTTTGAAAAAAATCATCATCAAACTTCTTTGCTTCCCTTGGAAAAACTATAATTTCTATATCAGAAGAAATATCTTGGAGTACAAATTTATACATTTTTGCACCCTTTTTTGTTATGATTTTCTTTGCAGAAGATATGATACCCCCAATTGAAACCCTTGAGCCTTGCGGCAAATCTGCTAAAGATACTATTTCGTTAGTAGTATTTTTGGAAAGAAGATCCCAAACTCCATCTACTGGATTTTTAGATACATATATTCCTAAAGAGTCTTTTTCTTTTTCTAAAATTGTCAGCTCTGTTTGTCTGCCAAAATCGTCATCAAGATAATCATCCAATAATTCGTCCAAAGCACCTGAGCATGCGAGGTGTTCTAACGTTGATTTTTTTAATACAGATGAAGATGTTCTTCTCATAAAATCGTGCACAGATATATATGGCCTTAAAGAATCCCTAAACTCTATGATGGATTCGCATACAGCTGGCCCGATGCCATTAATGGCAGCAAAACCAAATATAATTGTCTTTTGATCTATAATAGCAAAATCTTCAACAGACTTATTAATTGAAGGTGGTAAAACTTTAATGCCTAATTTTCTGCAGTCGAATAGATAAAGCGCAAGTTTGTCTTTATTTCCCACAACCGAACTTAGAAGAGCTGCCATATATTCTGCTGTAAAATTAGATTTTAAATACGCAGTTACATATGAAATCATTGCATAGCTAGCGGCATGGGCTCTGTTAAATCCATAACCACCAAAATATTCGATATCAGAATATATTTTATTGGCTCTGTCACTAGATATGTCGGAATTTTTAATACAACCATCAACAAACTTTTCTCTGAATATTGCAATTTTGTCCATAAGTTTTTTGCCAATAACTTTTCTTAAATCATCGGCTTCACCTGAAGAGAAGCCAGCTAATTCTCTAGCAACACCTAGAACATCTTCCTGATAAAGCATTACGCCTAGTGACGGACCTAAGACTTTTTCCATTTTTGGATGATCATATTCTATTTTGGATCTAGAATACTTTCTTGATATATATAATTTATCCATCCCAGAACCCATTGGACCTGGTCTATACAGCGATATGAGGGCCATAATGTCTTCAATGTTTTGTGGTTGGAGTTGGATCATCAACTCTCTCATTCCCGATGACTCCAATTGGAATACTCCTATTGATGCGCCTTTACATAGATCATTGAAAGTTTTGTAATCATTCAAAGGTATTTGATCGACGTCAATAGTTATTTGTCTAGTCTTCTGAACTAGTTTTATACAGGAATCTATCACGCCCAAATTTCTTAAGCCTAAGAAATCTATTTTCAGTAGACCACACTGCTCAACTCTACCCATATCCCATTGAGTTATGATCGGATTGTCCAAGCCCTTTTGCATAATGGGCAAGTAGTCTGTTAATGGGCCCTTAGAAATAACTACGCCAGCTGCGTGCATTCCAGTCTGCCTAATCAAACCCTCTAGACCAAAGGCTGTATCTACTATTGTTTTTGCATCAGTATCAGTTTCGTAAAGATTTTTGAACTCTGCTACCTCCATACATTCGGAAAGTGTTTTAGCCACCCCAAGAACGGGGGCGGGGACTAGTTTAGCAACCTTATCGCCACCAGTAAAATCATACGCCAAAGCTCTGGCCGCATCTCTTATCGATTGTCTTGCTCCAGTTTTATTAAACGTGCATATGTGAGCCACTTTATCGGAGCCATACTTTTGTTTAGCGTAATCTATTACCTGGTCCCTATACCTGTCATCAAAGTCTAGGTCTATATCTGGCATAGATTTTCTTCCTTCTACCAAAAATCTTTCAAACAACAAACCAAATCTAATAGGATCTAAATTGGTTATACCAAAAGCGTAAGACAAAATGCTGCCAGCAGCAGACCCCCTGCCCCAACCAACTGTTATTTTATTTTCCTTAGCCCATTTAACTAAATCTGAAACTACTAAAAAGTATTGAGAAAATCCCATTTCGTTTACTACTTTTATTTCATGGTCAGCTCTATCAATTATATTTTGAGGGAGCGGGTTACCGTATCTAAGCTTGAGCCCATCCCATGCAAGTCTTTCAAAGTATTCTATAGACGATTCTTTTGTTGGAATTGGAAAATCTGGGAAATGTATTTCTCCAAAATTTAATTCTAATTCAACCATATCGTTTACGTGCATTGTATTTTTTAAATATTCTTCTGAAAATACAGAAGCCATCTCCTCGTATGATTGGAGGTAAAACTTATCTTCAGAAAAAGAAAATCTGTTTGGCGTATTAACATTACAGTTTGTTGCTACGCACAACATTATGTCATGAGACTTTGCATCATGCTGATGAACATAGTGGCAATCTCCAGATGGCACTACTTTTGCTCCGATAGTATTTGCTATCTTTATTAAATTAGGAATAATAGCCAATTGCTCTTCTATGCCATGGTTCATTATCTCTATGAAATAGTTCTCTTTACCAACTATCGACTGCATGGCAGCAGCATGCTTTAATGCCGTGCTGTAATCGTTTCTAAGCAGTGCTTGGGCCACTTCCCCGTTCAGACACCCAGAAAGCACTATGATACCCTCTGAGTGCTGGGAAATTAAATCATGGTCGATTCTAGGTTTTACATAGTAGCCATCGGTGAAAGCTTTAGATGAGATCTTCATTATATTTTGATAACCAATTTTATTTTTGGCCAATACAGTTATATGATATGGGCCTCTTTGCTCCCATTCATTTTTTGATGGACCTGATCTTTCTTCTTCGTCTCTATCAAACCTACTTTTTCTTGCCTGATACATCTCTGAACCAAGAATGGGCTTAACGCCAGCTGCTTTACCAGCGTCATAAAAATCTAGCCAAGAATGAATATTACCATGATCTGTAGTTGCCAAACCAGACATGCCAAGAGATTTAGCCTTGGCAAAATATTCTTCGACTTTTCCATGACCATCCAACATTGAATACGTTGTATGGTTATGTAAATTAGTCCAATTTTTTTTCAATTAATTCCTCTTTCTCTATCTGAAGAATTAAGAGAAGAGTCTCTCGTCTCCCTGTAGGTTATCAATACAACACCACCGCAATACTGGCACGGTACAGGTTGGCCTGATTGAGCAAATGGATTTTTCATCATGTAACTCATTGACTGATCCGACTTACATTCCGAACAAGTACCTATGACATCATCTGGATTTTTTATTTCACCCATGTTTTTCCTCCTCTATTTTTTTAGTTTTGTATGCGTGTCTTACTGGGGATGGCGCAGATTTTACATTAGTCTCCACAAATCTATCGCCTATTTTTTCCCATTTATTTCTTTTTTCTAAATTACAATCGCCACAACCAACTCCTACGGCATTTGCTCGATCGCACGTATAGGGTCTGCCCCCTATTTGTAAGTGCCTTCTTTTAATCCAATCATTTATGTGAGCGGAAGATTTATCAAAATTATAATCAGAACAATGACTTAGTATTTCGTGAAGAAACCTAACCGCATCTTCACTATAGCTCAAAATAGAGCACAGGAATAACCTTGCCTCATGCTCTAGAAAGTGTTTGGTTTCAGCCTGTTCTTTTAATCTACCTATTGCAGTACATTTACTCAATAGGTTATCTCTATCAAATATTTTTTCAGATTCTTTTAGCTCCTTAAAAACTTTTGAACCGTATTTATTAAAATACTCAATTGGATTATCTTTTTGGTTT
>Ga0049085_10000611_pt1 | contig 13991 bp, 15 predicted proteins | sample GreLakmeSU08MSRF_FD_66721 | JGI IMG/M metagenome (GOLD analysis project Ga0049085, IMG submission 66721) | Freshwater lentic microbial communities from great Laurentian Lakes, MI, USA - Great Lakes metaG SU08MSRF | ecosystem: Environmental > Aquatic > Freshwater > Lake | place: Great Lakes... | reverse complement strand
AAGCACCGCAACATACACTATCCCCCCCAAGAGCACATCTGTAACCCCAGTAAGCTATTTCTGCTGCAACGCTTGGGTCAATAGGAATTCCAGTTTGTTGTGCAGTAAGTGCTGCAGAACCTGCGGAAACAACAGCCGTGTTTGCCATAGTTATTGCCGATTTTGCTGCGCTTTCAGCAGCTAAGCTAAATTTCGATGAGGTTAAAAGTTTTAAAGATTTGGAATAGTCTTGCGCTGCTTGCGCTGCTTGCGCTGCTTCCTCTAATTCCTGTGCAGCATTATTTGCCTGAACATAAGGACACGCCATATTACAACCATAAAAGGCTATTTGAAGTGCTACTCCAGCTCCAGCAATATAGCCTAGACAAGCGGCGTTGCTATAATTCCACTTCATATCAACACCAGGATCAAATGGATCAAACTCAAATTTTGATTTTTTACACATTACTTCTTTTTGATCATATTCTGATGTGTAACATTCATTTTTTATAATAGGTTCATCCGAATCTGCATCCTCTTTGCAACCAAATTTCTCGTCATCTGATTTATCCACTGTATCCCTAATATCGTTATAGGCGCTTGAATTTTGTGCTAGCGATTTGTTGGTTAAAGTCGAAAATAGGATGATAAAAATTAGAAAAATTGTAGCAATATGTTGTAAATTCTTTTTACTAAACATCAAACATTTTAATAAATTGATTTATTTCAATATTTTTAGTTTTAAGCGAAGTTCTGTTGGCTATTAAATAAGAGCTTACGTTTAAAATTTTTTCAACTTCTATCATATTATTTTCCAAAAGAGTCTTGCCCGAGCTAACTAAATCTATTATAAAATCGCATAGTTTTAATTTGGGCGCTATTTCAATCGCGCCATTTAATTTAATTACTTCGGCTTGAATGCCATTTTTAGCAAAATATTCTTGGGCAATTTTGGTATATTTAGTTGCAACTCTAATGTTACTAAGGGTTAAAAGATTTTTATTACAATCAATTTGTTTTGCTAGAGCGAGACGGCATTTGCCAATTTTAAGATCTAGGATTGAATAGAATTCTGATGATGAAAATTCTTCAATTACATCTTTACCGCAAATGCCAATATCCGCGCCACCAAATTTAACAAAACTGGCTACGTCAAAGCTTCTAATTTTAACAATTTCAAGATTTAGAAAGTTTGTTGAAAAAGTAAGTTTGCGTGATTTTTCGTCAAAAAAATCTGACTCAGGAATTATTCCGATTTTTTTTAATAAAGGCGCTAATTCCTCAAGAATTCTGCCCTTCGGAACCGCTAATATAATTTTTTTCATCATTAAAAATTTTTATAATATCTAACCAATAAAGCAAAAGATTTTTCTTTGTCGGATCTTGTTGTGGCTCTGGTAAGTGTTTGATAATAACCAATTTGAGTAGTTAATTTATCGAAAAACTTATTTTTATCAAATGTATAACCAAAATTAAATTCGGTTATATTTGTTGATTGTCTAGAGCTTGTAAGATTTTTATTTCTATTGTTTGAATTGCCAATCATCAAACTATAATGAGAATAATATTTAAGAATTAAATTTGAAGTAAAGTATTTATCCGAAATATTTGAATCGCCATTGATATTTTTAATATTGGCATATTCTAAAATAGTTTCCAAGTCAAAATTCTCTCGAATTGGAAATTTATAATTCATTCCCAAAACAACGCCGGTTTGTTTTTTTAGTTTTTCGAAAGCGACGGCGGTAGCGTTTTTATTGACCCCTAATTTTGAATAAGCAATATGATAAGAAAGCTTTTCTTTTTCTGTAAATTCAAAATTAATATCTGTTGCTAAAGTCATCGAAGATAGTCCTCTAGTATCGCCAGCTATGGCTTGAGACTTCGTATCGCTATTTTTACGATGCAATAAACTGTTGTCAAAGTTTTTGCGATCATTGGTAAATAAACTCAATGAAAAATTGTAAAGACCGGTTTTTTTAATATTGCCATATTTTGTTACCGCGGTTAGTCCTAATTTTTCATTTAGAGCATAATTTTGTGGAATCGAGTGAACAACAATACCTTTATTCCAACGCCACGCTGTTCCGAAGTTGGTGGTAAACTTTCCGGCGATTAAAGAATTGTTACCATTTGAATATTTAAGACTCAGCTCGCTTAAATTAATGCCTAAATTCTCAAATGTTCTATGGTTGCCACTTTTATTATTTCTCTCGCGTCTCGCTATATCGCTATTGTTATCAAGTCTGGCGAGGTTTGCTAAACCATAAATTTCAAAATTTTTATCTAATTGAATAGTTGAATAATAACGCAATGCCCCCGCTATATCACGAAATTCATTTCTTTGATTAGCGCTTTGAAAATTATTAGTAGTGTTTGTATCAGCAATAACTCTGTTAGTAATTTTTAATTTTTGAACTTCGATTTTTGGAATTTTATCGATAATTTTGCGGAGACTTTCTTTACTTTGTTTGCTAAAAATATCTTTATTTAAAAAGATTCTATCTTCATCGCCATCAAGATTTTTTTCTATAACTTTTTCTTCTTCGACTATATCTTTAATAATACCAAAATCGCCATAACTAGAAGAGTCGTCTTGAGTGTTTTTATCGTTGACCTGGTTATCTTCTACCTCATTATCATCTTCATTTTTTTCGTAAATTTTTATCTCATTATTTTTCTTTGCTTTAGGCGAGTTTATTTTATTATCTTTCGAAGGAATTTGATTTATGGCAAAAGCTTCGTAAATAAAAACTTGGCAAAAAATGATAAGAAAAAATAATTTATTTATGACACAAAAAATTCTCATTATTGCTTGATTTGGTTAGAAAAAAAATAAATATTCAATATAAGGTTTGATATTAACTATAATTTTTGCAAAAATTTTTTTAAAAGCAAATATCATTTTATTTTTTACTCAATATTTATGTTTTTTTCTGTACTAATTTCAATTTTCTTTTCAATCGGCTTCTTTTTTGAAAGCATCTTTGGCTTTGGTGGAGGCTTGATTGCCTACTCATTTCTAGGATTTTTTTTCGAAGTCAAGGAAGCCGTTCTTGCTGGATTATATATTGGAACTTTATCCTCAATCTATATTGCCTTCACAGGTCGCAAGCATTTTGAAATAAAAATTTTCACCAAATTAATTCCCGTGGCACTTCTTGGTTCAATACTCGGGGTTTATGTTTTTATGCATTTTTCCTCAAAACTATTATCAGCTTTCATGGGATTAATATTATTTCTTTTAGCGATAAGAATGATTTTTTTTGATAAATATGAATTTCCGAAATTTGTTAAAAACAAATTTTTAATAATTGGCGCAATATCGCAAGGAGCCTTTGGAATAGGGGGTCCATTCATAGTTAACGCTATTCGCAATGACTTCAAGTCAAAATCTTCTTTGCGCGCAACAATGGCGGTTTATTTTGTATTTTGTAATATACTTAGAATTGCCCAAATGTCCTTCGCTAATAAATTAGAAATTGATTTTTTTGTTGGAATTTCATGGACAATAATTCCGGTTTTCGTCGCAATTTATTTCGGTCATTTGATACATTTAAAAATAAAAGATAATGTATTTAAAAATGGCGTTGCAGTAATAACTTTCTTGGCTTCAATTAATTTTTTATTTAAGGCTTTAAAATAAATTTATTGACTAAATTTTTTGATTATTTAGAGTTGAATATATGAAGAAATCTAAAATTATAACAACATTTTTAATCTGTTTATTTCTAGCGCTGAATTTTGCATCCATAAATTCAAATTCTGCTTATTTAGAGCAGTTCGCTAATATTGAATTTGAATCCGAAATTGAAAGTGAAGCGGAAAAAAACAACAAATCCAAGCTAGACTATCTTGGCGAAGCATTCAAAATTAATTTCTCTTTCAAAAGCTTCTTGAGCTTTAATTTTTCTACAAAATCTTCGTTCTGCCAAGATTTCATCTGCGAAGTTCCAACTTCTCCACCCAATAATTGCTAAAATAATTCACCTTATTTTTTAGTAATTATAATTTAAAATCATGCAAAATTTATTTAAAAATCTTCGATACGACTTGCCAGCAAGCGTTGTAGTTTTTTTTGTGGCATTACCTTTGTGTCTTGGCATCGCTTTGGCATCGGGCGCGCCATTATTTTCCGGAATAATTTCCGGCGTAATTGGCGGAATTGTTGCCGGTGCATTAAGTGGATCACAGCTTGGCGTCAGTGGTCCGGCGGCAGGTTTGGCGGTGATCGTCTTTGGTTATATTGCCACAATCGGTTCCTACCAAGGATTCTTGGTGGCGGTATGCATTGCGGGCGTTTTACAAATTATTATGGGCTATTTACGACTCGGCTCAATCGCTTATTATTTCCCATCTTCGGTAATTAAGGGAATGCTCGTCGGCATTGGCTTGATGATTATTATTAAGCAAATTCCTCACGCCGTTGGTTACGATAATTCTGTTGCATCCGATTTCGAAGAATTTATCGATAAGGGCGCGATAACAACTTTACAAGAAACTATCAATAATATTACTCCGATTGCCATGTTGATTTCTTTGATTTCAATTGCAATTTTGATAATTTGGGATAATTTTTTGATGAAGAAATACAAAATATTTAAACTAATCCAAGGCCCTTTGGTTGTAGTGTCTCTCGGAATTGTAATGAGTAATTTTGTTGATTTGGCCGATCATCAAATTGTGCAAATTCCTGTTGCAGAAAATATTGGTAATTTTTTGGATAATTTTATTTTTCCGGATTTAGAAATGTTGCGCAATCCGCAAATTTATTTAATGGGCGCGGTGCTGGCGATTGTTGCAAGTATCGAAACTTTATTATGCGTCGAAGCGACCGATAAACTTGATAGTTTAAAACGAATTACTCCCACTAATCGCGAACTTAAGGCGCAAGGTTTTGGTAATTTGGTTTCGGGATTAATCGGTGGATTGCCAATAACCCAAGTTATTGTAAGAAGTAGTGCTAATATTTCTTTCGGAGCCAAAAGTAAAAATTCGACAATTTTTCACGGAATTTTATTATTGATTTGCGCCATCGCAATTCCTAATATTTTAAATATGATTCCATATGCTAGCTTGGCCTGCATTCTTCTAGTTGTAGGTTATAAACTCGCTAATCCAAAAATATTTATCAAAGTTTTTAAGTTAGGATATCAGCAATTTATACCTTTTTTAATGACGATTATTGGCATGCTGGTATTTGATTTATTGAAGGGTGTAATTCTTGGAATGCTGGTTTCGATAATTTTTATTTTGATTAATAATTTTAAAAATTCTTACGAAAATATCGTCGATAATCAATATAAAAATTCACATATAATTACTTTAGCCGAAGAGGTTTCTTTCCTGAATAAGGGTGCTATTTTACAGCTTCTCAAGTCTATTCCTGAAAATTCTGATGTGATAATTGATGGCTCGAAATCAAAAATTATTGATTTCGATATTTACGAAATTTTAAGAGATTTTCAAGTCAACGCTAAATCCAAAAATATCCATCTCACCTTGAAAGGTATAACAATTAATAAAATATAATTTATGGTTACTTTAACAAAAAAAATACGCGATGGAATTACGCCAGAGAATGCTCTGCAAATGATTAAAGATGGCAATCATCGTTTCGTTACTAATCTAAAAATGAATCGCAATTTATTACAACAAGTTAACGATACTTCCGACGAACAATATCCGTTTGCCTTTATTCTTAGTTGTATCGACTCAAGAACTTCGGCGGAATTAATTTTCGACCAAGGTCTCGGTGATATTTTTTCGTGTCGAATTGCCGGAAATATTCTCAACGAAGATATTCTTGGAAGTATGGAATTTGCTTGCAAAGTGGCTGGTGCAAAATTGGTAATGGTTCTTGGACATAGCGAATGCGGTGCTATAAAAGGCGCTTGTAATAATGTTAAAATGGGTAATCTGACGGGTTTATTGAAAAAAATTCAAGTCGTGGTCAAGAAGGTTTCTAAGATTGGGCAAGTAAGCGTGAAGTCTCAGGATTTTGTTGAATTGGTTTCAAAAGAAAATGTTAAAAATGTTTTAAAAAATATTCCCAAGAAAAGCAAAATAATTCGTGATTTGGTAAAAGATAAAAAAATCATTATTGTTGGCGCAATGTATGATATTTCTAGCGGAAAAGTGGATTTTTATTAGAATTTTTAAAATAAATTTATAAAAATTATTTTTGTTGTTTTTAGAAATTTTTACAAATAAATTTAAAAGAACTTTTTAAAATATTTTTTATAAATGAAATTCAAAATTTTCTTAAACACATTTTTATTTGCGGTATCATTTTTAGCTTATTCATGCGCTCAAATATCCAATAAGCAAATTCTTGAAACCTTAGAGCCTGAATTGAAGTCTAAAGGTGGATATGAATCTTATTTAGCTTTAGAATATCTCGATTTTTCAAGAAAATTAGTGTTGGTTAAAGATTTAAAAGCCTCCGAACATTTTGCTAAAAAAGGGCTTAATATAATCAACGGGGTCAGTTATGTTCCCGAAAATCCTTTAGAATGGAAGGCTGACAAATCAAGAATTGAAGAGTTAATTTTAGTGCAAAAAGAACTTGAAATTCTTCTTAATAATCGAACTTTAATTTATCAAATGCCCATCCAAATGGCGCATTTATCCTATCTTCACGATTGTTGGGCTTCAAAGGAATCGAAGGCGATTTTTATGGCCGATGAATTATCGCATTGCCGTGTAAATTTTGGAAAATTAATTGATGAAATGCAAATTTATCTCGAGGAAAATAAAAAAAATAAAATTCCCGATGTTCAAATTGTTGAGCCTGAATTTTCAAGGTTTGAAATTATTTTTGACGCCGAAAATTATCTTTTAAGCGATAAGGCAAATAAAGCCATGATTGAAATTATGGATTATTTAAACTCGCTAAGAGGCAAATTTAGAATTTTGATTACTGCCAATCCAGATAATGCCATGAAGATCTCGCAGAATAAAGCTCTAATCATAAATCGTATCAATGTTGTTAAAAATTATTTAATAAAAAATGGTGTTGACGAAAATTCAATTGAAGAGCGCATCGAAAGCGAAGATTTCCCCGACATTATTGCCAGCGAAGACATAAAAAATCAAATTAATCGCTCGGTGGGAATCTATGTATTAAGGGGACATGGCGACTTTAAGCCTTATCCATTGCCTCTTCTACAAAATCTGCTTTATAAGGCGCAAATTGAAAAGGCGCGAAGTGAGCAGGGTCTAGCTAATTGATAATAAAATATGGAAATAAAATCACAAAAATACAATAAAATCGTTATTAAAATTGGTTCTTCATTGCTTGTGCAAGAAGGCTTGGTGCGAGATAAATGGCTTGAAAATTTATCACAAAATATCGCTAAAATAATTGACGAAAAAACTACCATTGTTATTGTTAGTTCGGGTGCGGTCGCTTTGGGTAGAAATATTTTAAACATAAAAAACAAAAAACTTACTTTGCAAGAAAAGCAAGCCTGCGCTTCAGTTGGGCAAATTGAATTGATGAGTCTTTACAAAAATTATTTTGCAAAATTAAATTTGAATGTGGCGCAAATTCTTCTAACGGCTTCGGATTGTAATTCGCGCGAACGATATTTAAATTGCAAAAATACTATCGAAACTTTGCTCGAAAAAAAAATAATTCCAATCATTAATGAAAATGATTCGGTGGCGGTTGATGAAATAAAAATTGGCGATAATGATCGTCTTTCGGCCCGCGTTGCGCAAATGATTGAAGCCGATTTAATGATTTTATTTTCCGACATTGATGGATTATATAATGACAATCCCAAAATCAATAAAGATGCGCAATTCATTCCACAAGTTGAAAAGATAAATAAGGATATTGAGAAAATGGCGCGTGGTGCGGTTTCAGAAGTTGGAACGGGCGGAATGATTACCAAAATTTTGGCCGCAAAAATGGCAATTTCTTCAAATTGCGCAACAATAATTACTAGTGGAATTGAACAAGATGCCTTAAAAAAATTAATTTCTGGTAATAAAAAATATACAATTTTTACCAGCAATAAATCGGCGAATAAATCTTCAAAGCACACTTCGCGTGCCAAAAAAAATTGGCTTTCGGGCTTCGTAAATGCTAGTGGCTCAATTATTGTTAATGAAAAAGCCAGCGAAACTTTAAAGAGTAAAAAAGTAAGTTTGTTGGCGGTCGGAGCGGTCGCGGTGCGCGGAAAATTCGCCAAAGGCGACGCGGTTTTTATTAAAGATGAAAATCTTAATCATATTGCCAGCGGAATCAGTAATTACAACAGCGAAGATGTCAAAAAGATTTTACAAAAAAACTCAAGTGAAATCAAAAAAATTCTCGGAAATTCAGCAAAATCTGAGTTAATTCACATCGACAATCTCTTCGTAATTCAATCTTAAAAATAAATTTGATTTGTTAAAAAATTATTAATAAAATTTATAGAGAAATATATTTTTAATTTAAAATTCTCCACTATGAATAATGAAAATATCGAGCGCTCAACCTTCGCTTGCGCAAATTATATAATTGAAAATTTGCATAAAAGAAATATCGATGATTTAACAAATCTTAAATTACAAAAACTACTTTACTTTGCTTACGGAGTGCACTTATCGCTTTTCAATGAAAAATTATTTGAAGGCGAGATCCAAGCTTGGAAGCATGGTCCAGTTGTCCCCTTGGTTTATCATGAATTTAAAGATTGTGGAAAAAATCCGATAACTCCCAATTCACTAGCTAGAATTGTGATTGATTTTTCTGATGAACTTGAAGTGCCGAGAATAGACAAAGAAAAACAAGAAAATAAAGCTAAAAGTTTATTCATTGCTTACGCTACTTATGGCGAGAAAAATGCTTGGGAATTAGTTGAGATTCTTCATAATGGTGAGAGGGCCGCATGGAAGAAGCATTATGATGAAAATAAAAAAGGTAAAGTTATTCCAGATGAAGATATTTTAGTCGAATTTGAAAAAAAGATTGATGAGATAGCAACTTTCATTTTGGGTTAAATCAAAATGGCAAATAAAAATCAATTAAAAAACAGCCCTTTAAAAACCATTGAAGAAGAAAATAAAAAAAATATAAAACTTCGACAAAATGAGATTGATTCAATTAAGTATGAATCTAAAAAAGTCTGGATTAAAATTTATAGTAACCCGTTAACATACATTTTTATAGTGGCATTTATTATTGCTTGTTTTTATTATGACAGCTTTAAAGAGGCAACGGGGAGTTAGTACTATTTGGCTCCTCGAATATTTCATGCTTCAACATTACGAATCGACGAGAAATAAAAAATAATTTTAAAAATTAGCGTTTAAAAAAAGTGGTTTTTTTAATTCTCAATTGAGCGGGGGCGATTCCTTCGAAATCTCGATAAGAAAAATTATTTTTTTGCAAAAAATCATAAATTTTTTTATAATTTGGACGCTCTGAATCATCTAAAATCAAGTATCCGTCATTTTTTAGCGTCTCAAAAGAATTTTTTACGCACTCAAATCTTTTCAACGAATCAACGATTACAAAATCGAATTTGAGATGATTTTTTTGTGAATAATCTTTAGCAAAATTTTGATATTCTTCTAAATCTAAAGCATCTTCCATCAAAAAAATTTCGCAATTTGCGTTAGAAAAATGATTTTTTTCTAACAAAAAATCGCCAGAATTTTTTAGAGTTGAGGTGACGATTTCAAACCAGCGCCGATTACTTTCGAGACTTATAACTTTTTTAACTTTTGAAGTAAAAAATAAAGTTGAGGCTCCGCATCCAAATTCAAAAATAGTATGATTTTTAGTTAAGTTTGTTTTTAAAAATTCAATCGCTTCAAATGCATACCAAGGAATTGGAAGATTATTTTCATCTACAGTGAAGCCTAATCTTGAGGAGTTTATCCAACTTTTTTTATATAAATTAAATTGAATTTTTGTTAAATTGGTAAAATTATTTACCATAAACTACAGTGCACCTTTTACTGTAAAGAAAATAATTTTTGCTATATTTGTCGATTGCATAAATATTTTTAATATTGCCGTTTTTAATGGCAGCTATAACGGATTGATCTCCCGATAATTTTATGGCGGTTTCGCCAACATAAGGAATTGTAAAGCCTCCGAATAAATTCTTGCTACAGGCTTCGCCTTTTCTTATTTTAGAGAGGGGCCCTAAAATCATTTTTCCTCGGTAACTATATTCGGTAGAATAATTTTGGCATGAAAAAATTAAAAAAAACACTAAAAAAATCGCGTTTTTTTTGATTTTTTTAAAATATAAATTCATGGTTTTAATTTCTAAATTTATTGGCGCTGTCCTCGATATAACATTTATCGAGCGATTTATAGAATTTTTTTAATGAGATTTTTGAATTTTTGTTATTAATAAACTGAACGAAGGCCGTGGTAATTTTACTGTGTTCAATTGAGCTATTTTCTAGACTATAAACCGGCATAATCCACTTGCGATTTAAATTAAACTGCATATTGCTGGCTTCTCTTAAATCAAGTCTGAAGGGGTTTTTGATGTTGTCGGCAATTAATGAAAATTTTATATCTTTAGAAAATTTCATATTACCAAAAATAGTTTCAGCATTGCTGACATTTAAAACTATTTCGCTTTGAATTAAATCGGGGCGATAAATTTTTTGTGGTTTAAATATTTTTAAAACTTCGGGTGGGGCGATTGTTATCGAAGAATCATTGATGTTTATCAAGCTAAAAAAACCTTGAGAATATTTTGAAGAATATAGATAGGGGGTTAGTGTAAAATCCGATTCGTTGGAAATCATTATGTTTGTTAAATCAACATCTTTGTAGCCTCTCAAATCAACGGCAATATACTCAGAATTCTTTGGGGAGTTTTTGATAGCATTGATAATTTTTGAAAACACACTTTCGTCTTCAAGTGATGATACCGAAGGAAGCTTGATATTTTTGCGACGCTTTAACTCTTTTTTAGAAAGTTCTTTAAATAAGTTTAATCTTGAATCGATTTCTTGTTTTGAGCTATTGCAGTCAGTCTTTTTGAATCTATCACCTAAGTTATTATACGAACATGATTGGATTATTAAAGAAATGAATATGAGGGTAAGTAATTTTTTAGAAATCATATTTATAATTTTTTTCCTTATAATCTCTAATAAATAAACATTATTTCAATTAAAAAATATCAAATATAATTTTTTGTAAAAAAAAGAGTGATTTTGAGACAATTTTTGTTATCTCAAGATCACTCTTATAAAAATTTTAAGATTTTATATTTAGTCAGCTAATTCGATGAATTCAACAGATTCCTTACCCTTTCTAACAGTTAAAGTGTAATTAACTCTTTGATTTTCGTTTAAATTTTTGATACCTGCTTTTTCAAGAGCACTGATGTGAACAAAAACATCTTTATCAGAGCCATCTGGCTTGATAAAACCGAAACCTTTTGTGTAATTAAACCATTTAACTTTTCCTGAAAACTTTTCCATGATATTATTATATATTATTATTAAAATTTAAGAGAGTGAAGATTAAATATCACTCTTTCAAATGCAAAGCCTATTACTATAAAATCAAAAAGAAACACTTATTTTGATTTTATTAGATATTTTTTTAAAGTGCTAAAAATTGGTATTTTTTCTAGGCTTGAAATTTGGGTTAAAATTCTTTTTCGGACCACTAGATTTTGAAAAAGGTTTTTTAGCAAAATTACTTCGAGGCTTTCTATTTCCAGCGAATCCTTCATCTTCTTTTTTCATAAATCCACCAAAGATTTTCTTTAAAAAACCGTTGCTGTCGCGTTGATTTCCATCTCTTTCTTTGTCGTCAAATTTTCTTGGACCTTTTGAGAATCTTGATGCGCCATCTTCACGAGGCTTACTTTTGTCGAATGGATTTCTATTATATTCGCCAGTTCTAGGGCGTGATTCACCATCGCGTCTTTGAGTGTTGCCGATATCGTCTTTAGAAGTGTTGCCATCGCGTTCTTTTCTTTCGAAATTACCACGAGGTCTATCTGCCGAATCTTCGCGACGACCAAAATTACCACGAGGTCTATCTGCCGAATCTTCGCGACGACCAAAATTACCACGAGGTCTATCTGCCGAATCTTCGCGACGACCAAAATTACCACGAGGTCTTTCGGTTGATTCTTCACCGCGTTTTGGAGCATGAATTCTGCGACCTACTGGTGCTCTTTCGCGACGTTCGTCAGCTACTCCTTCACCATCTTTATGTTCACGATGTTTAACTGGACTTCTACCAATTTTAACACCAAAAATGCCTTTATTAACTGATTCTTCAACATTTTCAAAATCGCCTGAAGCTTCGACGGGAATTTTCATGCCGATGGTTTTTTCAATCGAGCGCAAAGCCTTCAATTCTGAAGTGTCGCACAATGAAATTGCCATACCTTCACGACCAGCGCGAGCTGTTCTGCCGATACGATGCACATAATTTTCAATATCGCGAGGTAAATCAAAATTTAATACAACCGAAATGTCGGCGATGTCGATGCCTCGAGCCGCAATGTCGGTGGCAATCAAAATATTAACACGCTTAGATCTAAAATCATTCAAAGCTTTTTCGCGAGCATTTTGTGATTTATTACCATGTAAAACAGCGTTCTTAAAACCAAGAGTTTCTAAGCTTTGAGCAAGGCGATTCGCATTATGCTTCATTTGACAAAATATCAAAACTGAACCAGTTTGATGATTTTTTAAAATATTGTTTAGAATATTGATTTTGTTGGTTCGCGAAGTAATGTAAACCTTTTGTTGAATTTTCTCAACAGTAGTTGATTGAGGAGTTATCTCAACTTTAACAGGATGTTTTAAAATTTTATGAACAAGAGTCTCAATTGCTGGTGGCATTGTTGCCGAGAACAATAAACTTTGTCTTTCTTTAGGTAGATAATCCATAATTCTTTTAACATCGTCAAAGAAGCCTAAATCAAGCATGCGATCAGCTTCGTCAAGAACTAAAATTTTAAGTTTTGAATAATCGACATATTTTTGTTTAGTTAAATCAAGTAATCTTCCCGGAGTTGCGATTAAAATATCAACACCACTTCTTAAAGATTTAATTTGATGAACTTCGCTTACTCCGCCAAAAACGGTGGCGCAAGTTATATGCGAATTTTTACCGTAAACTTTAATGTTGTCGGCAATTTGCGTAGCTAATTCTCTAGTCGGAGTAAGGATTAACACCGAAATTTGATTTGGAGAATTTTTTTGATGATTTTCGCTTAAATTGTGAATAATTGGCAAAGCGAAAGCGCCAGTTTTTCCGGTTCCAGTTTGAGCGATTCCAAGGAAATCTTTGCCCTCAAGAATATGTGGAATTGCTTGAAGTTGAATTGGAGTTGGATGTGTGTAGCCTTTTTTTTCAAGGGCTGTAATTATATTTTCGTTTAATTTTAGTGATTTGAAATCAGTCATGAGTAGTTTAATTATTTTTTATAAAATAAAGCCTAGAGAAGACAAATAGCGATCAAAAAAACTCGTTTATGAATTAATAATGAAATGCTCAAATAAAGATGTGAAATTTGCGTAAATTAATTATACCAAATGTTTGAATTGGATTGGCATTTTGCCAAGCCGATATCTGATTTTGTTAGCTAAAATGATGTTTTTTAAGCTAAATTTTGGTACTACAAGAGATCGTTATTTGTATTTTCAATAAATCGATTCTAAAATTTTATATTTGAAAAAATTCAAACAAAATGGTGAAAAGATTTATACTTCGTTATTTACATTTTAATCGCTATTTTCTAATTAGCTAGCTAAAATTTACAAAAATTAAAAAACAGCTTTATAATAACTTTAATAAAGTTTTATTTAAAAAATATTTTAAATAATTTTTTTGTAAAAAAATAAACAATATTGATTGATGATTAATGAGTATATTAATGATATTGAATCATTAAAAAAACAAAATTTATATAGAAAACTTAGCGATAGCGAGGCTTTGTCGAGCAATGTTATTAAAAAAAATAACCAAAATTTAATTTCATTTGCTTGCAATGATTATTTAGGTTTATCGCATAATT
>Ga0049085_10000610_pt1 | contig 13997 bp, 13 predicted proteins | sample GreLakmeSU08MSRF_FD_66721 | JGI IMG/M metagenome (GOLD analysis project Ga0049085, IMG submission 66721) | Freshwater lentic microbial communities from great Laurentian Lakes, MI, USA - Great Lakes metaG SU08MSRF | ecosystem: Environmental > Aquatic > Freshwater > Lake | place: Great Lakes... | reverse complement strand
CACGGGCACGGGCGAGGTGGTTTCTATTTTGTTTCAAGAATTTCATCGGGATGCACCAGCAGGAGGTTGGGAAAAAATTTGAAATCACCGGTATTGAAGGTCAGCAAATGAGTGACGCGGTGGATTTCCATGACGGCGACCAGACGGGCGTCGTGAACTTTTCGTCCTTTGATGGTCAGGGAACTGACCAGATGCAGCCAGCGTGGAAAGATTTCCGATGAATCCGGCAGGAAAAGAAATTGCGATTGAAACTGCCCGATCTGGTGGCGGGTCATTTCCGGTGTCCAGCCGAACCCGTTAAATTCGGGTGACCGTGTCGCCACCGACCAGAATTCGGTGAAATTTTGCGCGGTCAGATGCATCGGCTCGTTGCGCTCAAACAAACGCTGCACGGCCCGCAGGGCGGGCGCATGAGCCGGCGAGTCGGTGTCACAAAACCGGAGCGGGAGATTGGTGTCCAGCAGCCAGGCCATCAATCGTAAATGTTTTCCCGGCGCAAGGACTCGTCCGGCAAGAGTGGTTCGCGGCGTTTGGGCAGGGCGTCCGCCCATTGCCGGAAGGACTCGGCCCGCTCGGCCGGCGTGCGGTCGGACGGCGCAGGCTTCGGTGTGTTCAGTGGAGCCAGAATCAACCGGGCATCCTCGGTCGTCACCTCGTAGGCCGTGTGCGGCTGGACATGCCGCATCGCTTCCGGTGGCAGTTGCATCGCGCCGCTTTCGCTGATTTCAACAATGGCATTCATTTTCATTCAACGAACACAGGCTAATCGACCGCCGCCAAAACTCAACGTGTTTGTCCTACTCCGTGTTCGGATAGGAGCCGAGAACTTTCACGAAGGAGCATTGCAGGCCAAGCTCGACGATGGCGCGGGCGACCTTGCGGTCTTCCGCGTGGCCGTCGCAATCGACGAAGAAGAAATATTCCCAGGCCTTGCGCTTGCTCGGGCGGGATTCGATTTTCGTCATGTTCAATTTGTATTTGCGGAAGGCGCCGAGGGCGCGGTGCAGCGCGCCGACCTGGTGAGCGATGCTGAACATGATGCTGGTGCGGTCGTGGCCGGTGGGCGGGCTGCACTGGCGGCCGAGGACGAGGAAGCGGGTGACGTTGACGGCGTTGTCCTGGATGTCGGTTTCCAAAACGTCCAGGCCGTAGCGTTCGGCGGCGAGGGAGCCGGCGATGGCGGCGGCCTGTTTGGCGGCGGCGGCCTGTTCCGCCGAGCGGGCGTTGGAACTGGTCTCGATGATTTCAACGTGTGGAAGCTTGCGCTGCACCCAGGCGCGGCATTGGGCCAGCGACTGCGGGTGGGCAAAAAGTTTTTTGATCTGTTCGTGTTTGAGATTGCCGATCAGGCATTGCTGCACGGGCAGGATGATCTGCGCGACGATCTTGAGGTCGCTGTCCACGAACATGTCGAGGGTGTGGGTGACGACGCCTTCGGTGGAGTTTTCCACGGGCACGACGCCGTAGTCCGCGCGGTTTTTGCCCACCTCGGAGAACACGTCGGAGATGGTCTTGAGCGCGGCGTAGTGGAGGCTGGAGCCGAAGCGTTTGATGGCGGCCTGATGGGTGAAGGTGGCTTCCGGCCCGAGGTAGGCGATGGTCATCGACTTTTCCAGCGAGAGGGCGCTGGACATGACCTCGCGATAGATCGCGCGCAGCGAATCGTCCGTGATCGGGCCTTGGTTGGCCTTGCAGATGCGCTGGAGAACGGCCCGCTCGCGGTGGGGCGCGTAAATTTCCTCGCCGTTCTTGAGCTTGATCGCGCCGATTTCCAGAACGTGGCGGGTGCGCTCGTTCAGGAGCTTGACGAGGTGCGCGTCAAGCTGGTCGATGGCCTTGCGGTGTTCGGGAATGTTCATCCGGTTTGGTTCACGGTTGCGGCGGCGCGGGCGGCGCGGCGGGTTCGGGCGTGGCCGGGGTTTCGAGGGCCAACTGTTCCGGCGGCGCGGTGGCCAGTCCGGGATCGACGGTCAGCAGCGATTCGGGTTTTTTCACGACGATGCGGCGCAGTTCGTCGGCGGCGGGCAGGTCTTCCAGGGCGCGTAGCCCGAAGTATTCGAGGAAGGTGGTGGTGGTGGCGTAGAGCGAGGGGCGGCCCACGACTTCGGCGCGGCCGATCTGCTCGACGAGGCCGCGTTCGAGGAGTGTCTGCATGACGCCATCAACGGCGACGCCGCGCACCTGTTCGATCTCGGCGCGGGTGACGGGCTGGCGGTAGGCAATGATGGCCAGAGTTTCGAGTGCGGGCTGGGAGAGGCGGGGCGGACGGCTTTTCTCGCCGACGAGCGCCTTGAGCCACGGGGCGAATTCGGGCTGGGTGACGAACTGCCAGCGTTCGGCGACGCAGATCAAACGGTAGGTGCGCGCGGCCTGTTCGTGTTCTTTCACGAGTTCTTCCAGCGCGGCGACGATGGTCTCGTAGGAAGTTTTGACGAAGGGTCGGGCGTCCTCGGAATGTTCGCCGGCGGCCTTGAGCAGGTCGCGCAGGTCTTTTGGGCTTTGCGGATCCTGGGACGAGAACAGGACGGCTTCGAGAATGTGTTTCAGTTCCATGATTTAGGTGGCGGGCGAATTTTCGGTGGCGGCGCCGGGTGTGGCCGACTCCTCGAACAGGGCGTGGTCGGCGATGACGGCGGGTGCGGTGGGTTCGGGGGTCGTGCGGTTGAGCACGATCTCACCGAACTGCTCGCCTTGAATGACGGCGAGCTGCCGGAGCCGGATCAATTCGAGCACGGCCAGAAAGGTGACGACGATTTCCGTGCGGCTGGTGGCCTCGGCGAAGAGGGTGGAGAATTTCACGGTGGCCCGCTCGGTCAGCACCTTGAGGATGGACTCGATTTTTTCGCTGACGGTCCATTTGTCCTCGAAGATGTCGCGCTCGTCGGTGGGCTGGTTGACGCGCTTCAGAATGGCGTTGACTGCGTTGATCAGGTCGAAGAGCGAAACTTCTGGCTTCAGAGTTGGCGTCTCGAAGACTGGCTTGGCGGGCAGGCGGGCGAAGACATCCTCCTGGCGCGCTTCCAGCGACTGCAACTGCGCGGCGGCGTCCTTGAATTTTTTATATTCGACGAGCTGGCGGATCAGCTCCCAGCGCGGGTCCTCGCCTTCGTCCTCGCCCTCGGCCACGACCTGCTGATCGACAGGGAGCAGTTCGCGGCTCTTGATATACATCAGGGTGGAGGCCATCACGAGAAATTCGCCGGCGATCTCGAGGTCGAGCAGGCGCATGACGTCAATGTATTCGAGGAACTGGGAGGCGAGTTTGGTGAGGTTGACCTCGTAGATGTCCACCTCCTCCTTCTTGATGAGGTAGAGCAGCAGGTCGAGTGGGCCTTCAAAGACCTCAAATTTTACTTTGTATTCAGCCATGCGTCGCCGAGGGAGCGCGGAGCCGCCATCAGGACGGCGAATCCTAAAGCGTCCGACGGTTTGTTGGCAACGTCATTGTCAGCGCGGGCCGGGCGGCGCGGGCCTGGTGACGCGACCGCCGGGCAGGGGTTTTTTTACTGCTCGAGGAGCCGGCGCTTCCAGCCGGGCGGGCCGGAGTAGCCGCCCAGCCCGCCGCCGCTGGTCAAGACGCGATGACAGGGGATGAGCAGCGGAACGGGATTCGCGCGGCAGGCGTTGCCGACGGCGCGGCGCGGGCGGCGTAGGTGCGGACTTCACCGGCGGGAATGGCGCGCAGCGCGGCCCAGACTTACTGTTGAAAAGCGGAGCCGGCGGGATCAAGCGGCGGTAGTTGGCCGGAAGGTTTTCCGGCCAGAACCAATTCGAGAGCGCGGCGGGTGAGGCGCGGCCGCCCGTTGGTCTGGTGCGACCGCCCGGCGGCGCGCGCCGGGAAATTCGAGCCAGGCCAGGCCGTGCTCCGAAAAATGCGCGAGGAAGACGCCGGCGGAAACGGCGATGGGCACGGCGCGGGTCATTTACCGGGCCGCCAGAAAATGAAGACGAGCGCGACGGCGATGATGATGATTGCTCCGGCGAGAATGGCCATGAAGTTCATGGAAAAGGATGAGGACATCAATCAACGGCGGAAGAAATAATAGATGAGGCCCCAAAGGAGAAGAAAGAGCACGACGACGAACACTAGGAAACGATTCCGTGCGACGCGCTTCTCGTAGCGCAGCGGGCGCAGGCCCTGGATGCTGCCGGCGGCGAGGTAGTTCACCAGTTTGGGATTCGACGCGGAGGGGCCGCGAAAATTATTTTTCAACCGTTCCCACGCGGCGGCGAGGTCGTATTTACGGATGCCCAGTTCGTTGAAGTGCTGCGGGCCGGCGCTTTCGGGCGGCGCTTTCAAGTGGCTTTGGTTGACGTTTTCGAAAATTGGCTCGCGCGCGGACACGGCCGGCGCAGGGGCGGGGCCGCCGGGCCGGGCGGTGGAGCGGAGGCGCGGCTGCGGCTGGGCGGCCTGCTCGTTCAACTGCCGGATCTGGGCCTCGAGGGCTTGGATTTGGCCGGTCAGTTCCTGCGCGCGGTCGGAAATGGGATCGGTTTTTTTCTTGAACAATCCCATGGCCGGACCTCAGTGGCGCAGGAGCAGAACGAGGAAAATGGCGAGGGCGCCGAGCGCGATGGGCCAGGTGAGGGCGAAGCCGATCCGGCACAGCTCGGAAAAGTTTTTTCCCGCGAGCAGGGCTGGCGCCGGCGAAGTAGACGCGGCTGCCGGCTCCGTCAGCGCGGGGCCGGAAAGCACGGGGAATTTCAGCCGGGCGGAGTTCCACTCGAGCCGGGCGTTTTCGACGACGGTGCTGGCGCGGGTCAGTTCGGTCTGGAAATTGTCGCTCGTCCAGGTGTTGTCCTGGATAGCGTTGACTTTTTCCAGCGCACCGCGGAGATCGGCGAGGGACTTGGCCATCTGTTCGGCATCGCGACGGGCGGCGAACTCGGCTTCTTCGAGCAGGCCGACGCCGCGGGTGAGTTGGTGGGTCATCTCCTGGCGGCCGGTGGAAAGCTCGAGTTGGCGGCGGCGCGTTTCCTCGAGGGCGGCGCGCTCGCGCTCGAGTTCGGTCTGGGCGCGCTTCAGGTCGGCAAGCTGCTGCTGTTTGTCGCCGACTTGGGCATCGACTTCTTCACGGGTGGGCGCGCGGGAGGCGTCGCCGGGCAGGGGTGCGGGTGCGCTCATAACGGTGGCCGTCTGAAAACGAGTCTGGCGGGCGGTTTCAAAATCCTTATCGACAAACTCCGAAGCATCAAATTCGGTTGACATGTTCGCAGAATAATCAGGCCGCGCGAAGGTGTAAAGCGGCGTGTTGTTTTTTGCGCGGTGTTTTTTCCGGGCCGGGCCGGGTGGACGGGGCGGGCAGACGGGCCAGCCAGAAATCCGAAATGGAGTTGCCGAAAAAATCGAAAGAGAACGAAAAGAGAAAGAGTGCCGGGAAGATTGTCCGCGCGAAATCAGTCGTGGCTCAAAGGTGGAAGTCCCTCTTGGTCTTTTCTTTTGTTCTGTTCGGCCAGCTTCGGAATTCGGGATAAAATCTTGCAGGCCCCGGCCGGACAGGGAAGAATTGCCCCAGAAATCATGAAGAAACGGCGAGAGCTAAAATTGTCCACGCCATGAAGGTAAACATTTTCGTCCCGGCGTCCCGGTCAGATCCCATCGGCTGGATGGGTCTGGTGCTGGCGCTGCTGCTGGCCGTGCCGGGTGTGCGCGCGGCGTCCGTCGGTCCCGGGGGTTATGCCAATGATTTCAGTTCGCAGCCGGCGGCGGCGGATTTCGCCACGACGGTCTTGCTCGGGATTGCATCCGATATAATCGATGCCGCCGGCCTGAATGCGGCGGTGGCGGCCTTGACTTTCGGCAGCATCACCGGGCAACTGCCGCTCCAGACTGGAACTCCGCCAGCCCCCTTTAGTGACGCCAGCTACAACGACACCGGCAAGAATCTGCAAACCAGACCGACCGGTGTGAAAATGACCGTCATCATGGCGACGTTGCTCAACAACTCCGGAGCCAGCGCCAACAGCATCAGTCTCAGCTACACCCTCGCCCAGTCCGCCATCATCGCGGAAGAGGTGAACGGAGTCCGCGTTTATTACAGCCTGACGGGCGCGGCCGGCAGTTGGACCCACGTTCCGACCTGGTCGGGGACGGCCGCCGGGCTGGTCAACGCAAATGCGGCCCTGACGGCGTCATGGAATGTCAGCAGCCCGCTTTATCTGCTGTTCGCCGATGACAATGGATCCCTCACCCCGGACACGGACAATCAGATCGACAATTTTTTAGTTTTCGCCGGTGTCTCGCCGGAACTCGCGGTCAGCATCTCGAGTCAACCGCAGAACCTGACCGTCTTCGAGAGTCAGTCAGCCACGTTTACCGTCGGGGTCAGCGGTCAGGCTCCTTACACTTTTCAATGGTATCGTGGGGCCGGCCCGATCGCTGGTGCGACCAATGCCAGCCACACGCTGGGATACGCGCAGGTGTCGGACAGCGGCGCGCAATTCTCGGTGGTGGCGGCCAACGTGGCCAGCAACCTCAGTTACACCGCGACGAGCGGGGTCGCGACGCTGACGGTGATTACGCCGGTGAATGGATCGGACGTGCCATTGCAGCAGCCGACCGCCACGTTTTCACAGGGTGGAGGATTCACCATTGCGCACATCGTGGGGAGTGGCGCGCCGGTTTATCCCGGTTGGGCCATCGCTCCGAACATCATTGCCCAGACGGCGGCCTTTGAGACGGTCAACAATCTCGGCTTCTCCAATGGCACGATCCTCACGTTCACCTTAAGCCACACCCACGTTGATCCTTATCATAATTTGGGAAGGTTCCGGCTCTCGTTGACGACGGACTCCCGGGACACTTTCGCCGACGGTCTGACCTCCGGAGGCGATGTCACGGCCAACTGGACGGTGCTTGATCCGGACATTTTTTTGGCCGCCAACGGCGCGACGCTCAGTGAACTGCCCGATCTTTCCATATTGGCCGGTGGCCCCAATCCCACGAATGAGACCTACACGGTGCAAGCGGTCACCTCGGCCACGGGGATCACCGGCTTTCGCCTGGAGGTGATGGAAGACGCCACGCTCCCGTTCAGCGGTCCTGGCCGAAGGGCGGAGAGCGGCAATTTCGTTTTAACCCATTTTCAGGTGAACGCCGCCCCCGCCGGCGCCGGTCCCACCAATGTCAGTCCGTCGATCACCTCCCAGCCGCAGGGAGTGACTGTTTACCCCGGCGTCACGGTGGCTTTCAGTGTGGCCGCCCAGGGAACTCCGCCGCTGGCCTACCAGTGGACCTTCAACGGCGCATCGCTCACCAATGCCACCAACTCCGCCCTCTCTTTCACCAACGTCCAGCCTGCCCAGGCCGGCGGCTATCGTGTCATCGTGGCCAACCAGTTCGGCTCCGTGACCAGCCAGGTCGCGACCCTGACGGTGCTGCCGCCCATTGGGCCGGACGTGCCGTTGCAACAGGCCACGGCGACTTTCTCGCAGTCGGCGTTTGGCAATTTCAGCATCGCCAACACCATCGGCAGCAACGCGCCGATCTTTCCCGGCTGGGCCATCTATCCCAACATTGTGGCGCAGACCGCCGCCTTCGAGACGGTCAACGACCTGGGCTTTTACAACGGCACGGTGCTCACGTTCACCATCAGCCAGACCCAGCTCATCGGGCCTTATCAGAACCTGGGACGCATTCGCCTTTCGCTGACCACCGACCCGCGGAGCACTTTTGCCGATGGACTGGTCACGGGCGGCGATGTCACCGCCAACTGGATCGTGCTCGACCCCGTCCTGATCCGGTCGGCCAACGGCACGACGCTCACGGAACAGCCCGACCGCTCCATTTTGGCCGGGGGGTTCAACCCCACGAACGACATTTACACCGTGCAAGTTTTGACCACCAACACCGGCATCACCGGTTTCCGCCTAGAGGTGTTGGAAGACCCCTCGCTGCCGTTCAGCGGTCCCGGACGCGCGTCCGAGAACGGCAACTTTTGCATGACCCGCTTCCAGGTAAACGCCGCCATTCTCGACCCCGGCCCGACGATTGAGTTTCAACCGCCGGAGACCATCGTGTTTTTCCTGACGAACCTCACGGTCATCTTCAGCGAGGCCGTGAGCAACGTGAACGCCTCCGACCTCCTCGTGAACGGCGTCCCGGCGACCGGCCTGGGCGGCTCGAACAGCACCAACTACACGTTCAGTTTTCCCCAGCCGCCCAACGGGATCATCAGCATCGCCTGGGCGACGAACCACGGCATTCTGGATTTTGACCCCTCACCGAAACAGTTCGACGACACCGCCCCCGGCGCGAAGCGGCAATACGCGCTGGTCAACCCGGGCGCGCCGTTCCTTCTTTCCCAGTCGCCCGCCGGGAACACGACTGTCACCAGCCTCACTTCGATCACCCTGACCTTCAGCGAGCCGGTGGCCGGCCTGGACGCGGCCGACCTGCTCATCAACGGCTCGCCCGCCAGCGGACTCAACATGGTCTCAGGCACCAACGGCACGTTCAGCTTTGCGCCGCCGCCCTTCGGCACGGTCACGGTCGGCTGGGCCACGAACCACGGCATCCAGGATCTCGAAATGCCCGCCAATGATTTCGAGCCGTTCCGCCCCGGCCACACCTGGAACTACACCTTCATCAACCCCGTGCCGTCCGTCGCGCTGACGACGCCCACGAACAGCAGCTATTTCCTCGTCGGGGCGAACATCACGCTGACCGCGACCGCGACGGACAACGACGGCGCGATCACGCTCGTGGAGTTTTTCGAGGGAACTAACAAGCTCGGCGAGACGGTGGTCCCGCCCTATGCCCTCGTCTGGCCCAATGTGAGCTTCGGTGCCTACGTCCTGCGGGCCGTCGCCACGGACAACAGCGGCCTCATCGTCACCTCCGCGCCGGTCGCGATCACGGTCGTCAGCAATCTGCCCGCGTTTCTGGTGCGCGGCCCTTACCTCCAGATGGGCACGCCGACGAGCAGCCTCGTCCGGTGGCGGACCGATCTGGCGTCGGATGCCATCGTCCGGTTTGGGACCGCCCCGGATCAGTTGACCAACAGCGTCGTCCGCGCGTCACTGACCAACGAACACATTCTCCAGCTCGGCGGACTCAAGCCGGACACGAAATACTATTACTCCATCGGCCATGCCGTGCTGACCTTGGCGGGCGGCACCACTGCGGGCGGCTCGAACTACTGGTTCACCACCTCGCCCGCGCCGGGCACGCGGAAGCCGACGCGCCTCTGGGTGCTGGGCGATGCTGGCACGCAGGGAGCCGCGCAGGCTAGCACGCGCGACGCCTTTCACACGTTCGCCGCCACCAACGGGCCGGCCGACCTCGTGCTCATGCTCGGGGACAATGCCTACAGCATCGGCACCGATGCGGAATACCAGGCCGCCGTCTTCAACATGTACCCCACCACGCTGCGCAATAAATTCCTCTGGCCCGCCATCGGCAACCACGACACGGCGTTCTCGACCACCGCGACTTCCTTTCCCTACCTCGACATTTTTTCGCTGCCCCAAAACGGCGAGGCCGGCGGCACGGCCTCCGGCACGGAAAAATATTACTCGTTTGATTACGCCAACATTCATTTCGTCTGCCTCGACTCGATGTCGAGCGGGCTGACCGGCAACACCCCGATGGCGCAGTGGCTGCAAAACGATCTCACGACCTCGACCCAAGAATGGACCATCGTTTTCTTCCATCATCCGCCTTACACCAAGGGCAGCCACAATTCCGACGCGGAGCTGGACCTTATCCAGATCCGGCGGAATCTCGTCCCCATCCTCGAAGCCCACGGCGTGGACCTCGTGCTCAGCGGCCACAGCCATTGCTACGAACGGTCCTACCTGCTGGACGGCCACACCAACCTGTCCGGCACGCTGACCGCCGCGATGAAAGTCAGCGGCGGTGACGGGCGTGAGGACGGCGACGGCGCGTATCGCAAGAACGAACAGGGCCGGGGCGTGGTTTATAATGTCGCCGGCAGCAGCGGACAAGCCACCGGCGGCGCGCTCAACCACCCGGCGCATTTTTTCGGGGTGTCCGAACTTGGCTCCATGGTCATCGACGTGAACGGCCCCCGGCTCGACGCCATTTTCCTGAACGCCGCCGGTGTCACCCGCGATTATTTCTCCCTCGTCAAATCCGTCGGCACCCCGGCCATGCCGGTCAACGTGGTCGTGCAGGCCACCGGCACCAACCAGATCGCCGTCACCTGGTCCGATCTCGCCACCAATGAACTCGGCTACATCATCCTGCGTTCGGACAACGGGAAAGCTTTCTCCCGCCTCGCGACCAACACCGCGAACATCACGAGCTTTCTGGATTCCGGCCTGCTGGCCAGCCACAACTATTACTACCGGGTCATCTCTTTCAACGGCGCGGGTGAATCCGCCCTCTCCGACGTCGGCAGCGACTTCACCGGCTACCACGGCCCCGCGCTCGATTTCCTGGAACTGGGCCCCGGCTCCGCCATTCTCAACGCGGGCGGCGTGACGAATGTGGTGATCAGTTATTTTTCCGGCGTGGCCTTGACCAATCTGAGCTTCGCGGTGCTGCTCCCCAAGGACCGGCTGATGAATCTCTCCGTGGAAAATCTGGTGTCGCCGCAGGCCGGCGTCACGCTGAACACCGCGCCGGTCAACGGTGCGCTGCTGAACTTCACCGCGCTGCCCGGCCAGTTCCTGCTCGGCACCCAGGCCCTGGCCCGGCTCCATTTCACCGCCGCCGCCGGCCAAAGCTCGGCCTTCCTGCCGCTGACTTTGACCGGGGTCACCAGTGCGCGCGCGCAGCCGGGACCGGCGCCCGGTCTGTCGCTCCACGGCGGACGGGTCACGGTGATTGGTGTCCAGTCGCTCCTTGAAGCCGGCGCGGATCCGCTGACGGGTCTTCGTTCGTTGACGCTCTATGGCCGGACGAACGTGAACCACACGCTGGAAAGAACCGGCACGCCGGAGACCACCGCCTCCTGGCAGTTCTGGCAGTCGATCACCCTCCTCAACCTCTGGCAGCCCGTGGACGCGAGCGTGGACACAAACGCGCCGGCCATCTTCTACCGCGTCCGGGAGTAAATGGGTGCGAGACGCGCGGAAACCACGAAGGAACGCGAATCAACACGAATGAAAAGCGGCGGAGTGTTGCCAGGGATTTCACGGATGAACACGGATTCTGACGGGCAGATTCATTCCGCCCCAGACCCTTGCGGAAGGGAGGGCGCATCTCAGTTTATCTGGAACGATGCAGACGAAAAAACTCCTCCCTATGAACCTCGTAGCCGCGCCGGTGAAGGCGCGGCTGCGAGGTTCGTGGGGAGGGAGAACAGCCACGGCCGCCCAACCAAGTTGCCAGAAACTGAGATGCGCCCTTTTCCCCGAATGTGAACAGTTTGTTTTTGACGCCCCCATATTTGGGTGTTACCAGATTCGCGGCCACCATTAGAAGTGTGTGGCCGGGTTGAATTGTTTACATGCGTTGCCCCAAGTGTGCCTGTCAGGATGATAAAGTCATCGATTCCCGCGCCTCGCGCGAGGGCGCGACCATCCGCCGTCGCCGCGAATGTGCCGGCTGCGGGCATCGCTTCACCACCTACGAGGAAATCGAAAAGCAGGCCGGCCTGCTCGTGCTCAAGCGGGACGGGCGGCATGAGGAGTTCAGCCGCGAGAAACTCCTCTCCGGCCTGCAGAAGGCCTGTCAGAAACGGCCGGTCACGCCCGAGGCCATCGAGGCGCTGGCGGACCGGATTTACAGCGACATCGCCGCGAGCCACGAGCGCGAGGTGCCTTATCGGGAAATCGGCGAGCGGGTCATGCGCGCCTTGCGCGCCCTCGACAAGGTGGCGTTCGTGCGCTACGCGAGCATCTACCGCCGGTTCGAGGAGGCGGACGAGTTTGTCAGTGAAGTGAAAAAACTGGAAAAACCCCATGATACTCTTACACAGCGACTGCCTGGTGTTTAAGATGAACAACGGCGAGTCCGTGCCGTGTTCGGCCGAGACGATCACCGTCGAACTGCTCGGCGACGCGGCGGAACTGATCGACCCCGAAATCGTCCAGCACGCCGCCGCGACCGTGCTCTACCATTTCAAGACCGATCTGGGGAAGACGGTGGTCAGCGTGCAGGAATTTTCCCTGGCGCTGGAAAAAATCCTGCGCGGGTTCGGCTTGTCGATCGTCGCAGCCGACGCCGCGTCGGAACCGCTCCGGATGGCCGAGGCGGACCTGCGCCTGCTGGCCTGCGAGTCGGGCAAGGGCTACGAACTGGCCTTCTTTCCCCGGCTGCGCGAGGAACTGCGGCGCCGGCTGGACCACGAGCCGCAGGTGCTGCGCTTTCGCGGCCTGCGCGGCTGCGTGAAGCAGTTGACCGGGGCGCGGCGCTGGTGCGGCCGCTGCCGGCGGCTGAACGACCAGATCGTTGATTATCTGCGCGGGTGCCTGCACGAGGAGAAGTGCGCGCGCCCCTGCGGGCTGGTGGTGTTGTGAATGGCCGCGCCTGATGAAGGCGGCGGCCGGCCACCGGGCCAGGACCGAATCGCCGGTGAAATTTGAATTCCGCCATGCCCGAACCGTGAACAAAACTCCCGCCATGAAATCCACCCTGTTTGAAAAAATCATCGCCCGCGAAATCCCCGCCGACCTCGTCTATGAGGATGACCTGGTGGCGGCGTTTCGCGACGTGAAACCGCAGGCCCCCACCCACCTGCTCATCGTGCCTAAGAAACCCATCCCGCGCGTGGCCGAGGCGGCGCCCGCCGACCAGGCGTTGCTCGGGCATCTGCTGCTCAAGGCCGCCGCCGTCGCGGCGCAGGCCGGGCTGAAGGAGGGCGGCTACCGGCTGGTGATCAACAACGGCCCGCATGGCGGCGAGTCCGTGCCGCACCTGCACTGCCACATTCTCGGTGGCCGGGCGATGACCTGGCCGCCCGGTTGAGTGGCGCTGCGACCAGGAACCCTGCGAACCTGCCCCATATTTTCCGAACGCGTCACCCGCTGGAGCAAGACGGTCGCGCGCTTCCTCAGCGTGGAGATGTTTGTCCAGGCGCTGGGTTTTGCGGCGGGCATTTTACTGGTGCGCCAGTTGAGCAAGGAGGAGCCCGCTTTTTTCACCGTGGCCATCACCATGCAGGGGACGATGAACATGCTTTGTGACAACGGCGTGGGCGCGGAGATTTCCGCCATCGGCGGCGGCGTCTGGCAGAGCCGGCAGCGCTTCGGCCAGTTGATCACGTCCGCGCTGAACATGCGGCGGCTGGCCGTGCTGACCACGGTCATTGTCACGCCCGTCCTGCTGGTGTTGCTGCTCCGCAAGGAGGCCACGATCACGCACGCGGCGCTGATCGCCGGGGCGGTGCTGCTGGGGCTTTATTTTCAGATCAGCATCGGCGTGCTGCAACATGTCCCGTTCCTGAATCTGCAGTGGCAGCGGCTTCAGAAAATAAACTTCTGGTCCTCCGCGCTCCGGCTGCTGGTGCTGGGGGCGGCTTATTACACGGTGCTGGACGCGGTCACGGCGTTGCTGGCCACCACCGTCACGTCGGCCGCCATCCATTTTCACCTGCGTCACTGGGTGCCGGAGCTGATCGACATGACCGCGCCGGAAAACCCGGAGCACCGCCGAAAACTCGTCGGTCTCGTCAAAAGCCAGGCACCGAATGAGATCTTCTTCTGCTTCCAAAGCCAGATCACCATCTGGCTGATCAACATTTTCGGCAGTGCGAGCAGCCTGGCGGATGTCGGGGCGCTGGGGGCGGTTGACGGCCATCTTCTCGGTGGTCGGCTCGGTGGTGGGCAATCTGGTGGTGCCGCGTTTTGTCCGCTGCCGGGAGGCGGCCCAGCTTTGGTCGAGATACGGCCAGATCGTGGGCGTCACGGCCGGGGTGGGGGTGCTGCTGGCGGCGGCGGCGGCGGCGGTGCCTGGCAAAGAGTGTTCAGGAAAATCTTCGCCCGCCGCTAAACAATTATTGACAACCTGAACCGGAAACCGGAAATGGGGGTCCGTCGGACTTGGGACAGGCCGTCAGAAACAGAAACTCCAACAGCTTAATATGAAA
>Ga0049085_10000609_pt1 | contig 14010 bp, 8 predicted proteins | sample GreLakmeSU08MSRF_FD_66721 | JGI IMG/M metagenome (GOLD analysis project Ga0049085, IMG submission 66721) | Freshwater lentic microbial communities from great Laurentian Lakes, MI, USA - Great Lakes metaG SU08MSRF | ecosystem: Environmental > Aquatic > Freshwater > Lake | place: Great Lakes... | reverse complement strand
TTTTGGCAATTCCTCATTGGTGGAACTATCGCCGTTTTTTTACTTTTCATTTTGGTCAGTTTTGGTCTTTTTGGGGGAATGCCTGATGTAGAGGATTTAGAAAATCCCAAGAATGCGCTGAGCTCAGAGATTCTGGGCGACGATGGTACGTTAATGGGTAGTTTTTATCTGGAGAATCGAATCAATACCGCACACAAAGACATCGCACCCTGTATTTTTAAAGCACTAGAAGCCACTGAAGATGTGCGCTTTCGCTCTCATTCTGGCATCGATATTCGCGGCACAATTCGCGCTTTGGTAGCCCTCGGACAAGATGGTGGAGCATCTACACTCACCCAGCAGTTGTCAGAGAACCTGTTTTATCGCTTTCAAAAACCGTCATCCAAAATTGGCATGGTGATGCAGAAATTCAAAGAGTGGGTCATCGCGGTAGAACTAGAACGCCGATATACAAAAAATGAAATCATTACGATGTACCTCAATACAGTTCCCTTTTCGGGAATTTCGTTTGGCATTGAATCCGCATCAAAAGAATTCTTTAATAAAAGCCCAAAAAACCTTCAAATTGAAGAAGCTGCCGTATTGATTGGAATGCTTAAAGCGAACCATCGTTACAATCCAAAATTCAATCCAGACAAATCATTATCCAGGCGAAACACCGTTTTGGAACAAATGAATAAATACAATTTTTTAAGTGATGATAGCTTGGAGCTACTCAAAGCCAAACCCATAAAAATAAATTATCGCAGTGCAGAAATGGATGGTGTGGCCCAGTATTTCAAATTCTATTTGGGAGAATATCTCAAGCCTTGGTGCAAGAAAAATGGCATCGACCTATACCGCAGCGGTTTAAAAATTTACACTACCCTTAATCCCAAGCTTCAGCAATATGCAGAAAAGGCCGTACAACAACACATGCCTGAACTGCAATCCCAATTCAATAAAAGTTGGGGCAAAGAAAAACCGTGGCGTTACGTAACTACCCGCGCCGTGATTCCTGGATTCATCGAAAGCGCCTTAAAACGGACGGAACGATACAAAGGCCTCGCCGAAGAAATGGGCGATGATTCCGCAAAAATTATTCAAGAATTAAAAAAGCCCATCAAAATGACCGTCTTCTCTTGGCACGGTGATTTGGATACTATGATGTCTCCCTACGACAGTATGGCCTACATCAAAAAAGTATTGATGGCAGGATTTATTGCCGTTCAACCCGAATCGGGTCATGTGAAAGCATGGGTGGGTGGAATCAATCACAAACATTTTAAGTATGACCATGTAAACCGTCGTGCCCGCCGTCAGGTGGGATCTACATTCAAGCCCATTGTTTACGCGACTGCAATAGACATCAACCAAATGTCCCCTTGTACAGAATTCCCAAGGGAGCGCACCACATTTTTCTCTGGCGGAAAAGAATGGAGTCCGAGCAATGCAGATGGAAAATCAGGGGGGATTTGGACGATGACGAAGGGTCTGGCCCTGTCTGACAATTTAATCACCGCGCAAGTCATGAAGAGCTTAGGTGATGACGCACCCGAAATCGTAGTAAAATTTGCGGAACGCGTGGGTATCGAAGCAAACCGTATCCCCAAAGTACCATCGATTTGCTTGGGCACGATGGAATTGTCTCCTTTTGAAATGGCAAGCGCCTATTCCGCATTTGCAAATAACGGCTTATGGGTAGAGCCTACGTTCTTACTGCGTATTGAAGATAAAAACGGGAACATTTTGGAGGATTTTAATCAGCCCAAAACCGACCAAGTACTCAGCGCCGAAAAGGCTTATATGATGTTCCGGATGCTAGAGAATGTGGTAAACGGCGGTACTGGGAGCAGGATTCGTGGCGGCAAATATGCGGTTGAAGGACATATCGCGGGAAAGACTGGAACTACACAAGGATCTGCTGATGGTTGGTTCATGGGTCTTACAAGAAATTTGGTTTGTGCCACTTGGGTTGGCGCGGATGATCCAACGGTAAGGATTCGTGGCACGTTCATTGGGCAGGGCGCCAATATGAGTTTACCCATTTTCGCTTATTTCATCAAGGCAGCGCTAGACGATAAATCGACTGGAATTTCCGCCGATGCCTTGGACATGCCAGAGGGGTTTAACCTAAGTATATTGGACTGTAGCAAACGGGCGATGGGCGGCGACCTCCGACCGCCAGTAAATATTCCAGGACTTGGAGAATAAGTTGTTTTTGACAAATAATTTTGTTATATTTGCACCCCTTAAAAAGTAATAAATCCAATGAAACCCGATATTCATCCATCGAATTACCGTAAAGTTGTTTTCAAAGACATGAGTTGCGACCATAGCTTTATCGTACACAGTTGCGTAAACACAAAAGAATCCATCAAATGGGAAGACGGCAACGAATACCCATTGTACAAGTTGGAGATTTCTTCACAATCACATCCTTTTTACACAGGCAAACAGAATTTGATCGACACGGCAGGACGTATCGACAAGTTCATGAAGCGTTACAACAAGAAATAATTCTTGTCGTTTCGTCGATAGACTTAAAAAAGCCAACCCTTCGGGTTGGCTTTTTTATTTTTCGTGTAAATTTGCCACATGACAACCCTTCTGCAGTTTGTTGAACCCCAGCAAATAGAGAACCTCTATCCTCTAACTATTACCAGGCCAGCGGCAGATTTACGCTGTGGCATCCTAACCATTGCAGAAAAATGGATGCGCGATTTAGGCATCGAACAAGAAAACACCGGATTCCTTACCCGCGAACACCTAAATCACCCGCAAAGTAGATTCAATGGGCTTAGGACAACGGGAATCACATCCACAATCATTCAGATTCACGGAGCGGTAATTCCCAACCCAATGCTCGTTTCTCAGGCAAAAGGACTCAAACCCGGAGAAGCCTTATCGCACAACAACGAAATCATCGTTTCTTGCATCACAACTGAGTCGGACGAAATCAGAAATACCATCAATTACACGGACTCTTTTGACTCCATAGATAGACCTTACCACATCTTCGCATTAAACGGCAAAGAAATCATTCAGGATTTTGCTAGAATCACGAGCGGCAGAACATCAACTAATCTCTCTAGCAGCAACCGCGCGTTTGGCCCCCACCCGATCTTCATCGAAGAAGGTGCGAAAGTGGAATGTGCAACACTCAATAGCAACGACGGACCCATTTACATAGGCAAGAATGCAGAAATCATGGAAGGCAGCCTCGTTCGCGGACCGTTTGCGATGTGCGAAGGCGCTGTACTCAAAATGGGCACCAAAGTGTATTCCGCAACCACCCTTGGCCCCTATTGCGTAGCCGGTGGTGAGATTTCCAATGTCGTTTTTTGGGGATACAGCAACAAAGGCCACGATGGATTTCTTGGCAACGCCGTCTTGGGTGAATGGTGCAACATTGGAGCCGATACCAATGCGTCGAATCTAAAAAATACCTACGATGAAGTGAAAGTGTGGAATTACCTTTCTCAGAGATTCGAAAAAAGCGGACAGCAATTCTGCGGATTAATCATGGGCGATCATAGCAAATGTGGTATCAACACGATGTTCAACACGGGAACCGTGGTTGGCGTTGGATGCAATTTATTCGGAGCCGGCTTTCCAAGACAGTTTGTTCCCGATTTTAGCTGGGGCGGAGCACAAGGTTTTGTCATACACAAGTTGGATGCAGTACACAAAACAGCGGCATTGGTTTTACCTCGCAGAAAACGCGAATACGGTGATTTCGAAAAACAAGTCATGGAATACGCCTTCACGATCACAGCGCCACTTCGCGGCGGCGAATAACAAAACAATTAGCATATTTGTGAGAATCCATTGTATTTTTGATAAAAAACTAAGCCTTTTGTAAAAATTAAAAATTATGAAACAAATTAAACAATTAATATTATTAGCTCTGTTGACAATTACTTTTACAAAAATAAGCGCTCAATGGACTCCATGTAAACCGTGTAATCCAGATCCATGTCTCCAAGGTATAATTACAAATTATACAAATTGCGAAATATTCTGGGATGTTTTATTCCCTGGTAACCCGCAATGTTCTTCCAATATACTTTTAATCGCTCCACCTGCAACGATTCCAGCTACTTCTTTACCTTACGCAATTACTTGTCATAAATGTTTAGATGGGCCATGTTCTTGCCCTATTGGATTGAAACTTTTAGATCCAAATGATCAAACGACTCCATTATCTAATTTCATTTTGTCGACTTATACCCCACCCACTACTGTATCCAATACATATCTTACAGCAGCTGATAATTGCAACCCTTCGATTACTGTTAAATATATATACTTAAATGGAAATATAGTTAATATTGAAATTCGTAACCCATAATTTATTAAAAAAAGACTATTGATTATCATTTTTGAACAATATGCGTGGCATTGTAAAAAATATCATTTTTATTTCGTGCACAACGCTCGTTAATTTTTTATATTCCCAACAAGATTATTCTAAATGGCAACTTATCGACAATGGATATGTGGATTTCACGACCAAAAAAACTCAATTTATCAATCAATCAAATTTCGAATTACCTTGGCTATACCAAGGAAAAATTGATAGTATAAAAGCAATTCCATGTGGATACAATCAAGAATATAGATATTCTTTTGTTCAAGACACGAATGGCTCATTAATGTATTACTCCGATTTCTCGGGTGTTTATTCAAATCGATCAGGGATTTTATTCAAATCCTACTTTATGAATGAATTAACAAGTATTTGTATGAATTATGGTGGATATTATAAGATACCAGGTAAGCCAGGATTTAATTATTGTAGTGGGATTTCTGTTGACACAATGGAAAATTATGGTTACTCAAACTGTGTACGATTTGGAAAATCAAACGATTATGGCGTTTATATTTGGGATTATCTTAGTAATGGAGCCAGATTATTACATCTTAACTACGATAAAATTCTAGGTGATACAATAATAAGTAGTTCAATATTGCCAAATGCCGGCCAATTAACGTCGGTAACGTGTGGACCAAACGATAGTACTTTTTGGATAGTGAGCATCTTGAAAAACATGCACGCAATTAATGTGTACTTATGGTCTTCCAACAGCATAAAATTAACCCAATCCATAGAAATCGGCGATACATCACACTTATTTTCTTACGCGAATCGGATTAAGTTTTCACCCGATAATACCAAGATGGTATTGTTAAAAAGGTTTAAAAATAGTTCAAGTATTTTCCATAACAGAAGTAAATCAAAAAACACATCTTATATTTTTGATTTTGATTCTAAAAATGGAATAATTTCTAATCGAAAACAGATTCCGATATACGGTAGCGATTTTGTATTCTCTCCAAATTCTAAATTACTCTATATTTCAGATTTGAACACAACCTATAACATACCAAATATAGATTCATCAATAGTTCATACGCAATTTAGAAGCTTGTATAGATTAAATATCCAATCGAAAGCAATTGACCTAGTATTAAAAGATAGTAGTTCTTTGGTGAATATGCAATTAATGCCGGATGGAAACATATACTTGAATAATTATCCGGATTTGAATTTAAAATACGCTTTTAATCGCTTAGAAAATTGCAATGATACACAATCTGTCAACTACAAAAAGGTTCACTCAAATATTTCTTATAACGGGGGGGTAGGAAATAAAATTTATGTTCGAGATGCATTTTTATTTTGTCCTGAAATTTTAGCTTGCAAATGTTTTGAAATAGAGCAAAAATCGAATGTATTAGAATCCTGTTTCAACGATACCTTGGTTATCAAAAATAAGTTTAGAAAATACGATTCCATTAAGGTTGATTGGGGTGATGGATCTTCAAATGTTTACGAGAAAATATGCAATACATTGAATCATTATTATTCAAAAAGTGGCAAATATGTGCTTAAAACAAATTATCGGAGTGTTTTTCAGGAATTCACCCAAATCGATACAATAATTCACTTAAAAAATAATAGAGCAGCAATATTGAAAGATACATTCTTTTGTCAATCGGATTCTCTATTGATAGATTTAAATCATTATGACTCCAATTTAGTTTGGAAAGGCGTTGAAACCCCTAAATACCGATTCAACCGCTCTGGAGATTATAAATATCATTACAGAGAGAATTGGTGTAACTATGAAGATTCCATTATTGTTGATGAAAGACTGCAACCGTGGAGGCCACCATTTAATGATACAGTCATTTGTTCTGGCAAAGACGTGTCAATAGTTGTGCCAAAGAATTTAACCATTAAATGGGATAATAATCCAACTGACAGTGCAAAAAATAAAAATATCAATACCACAGTGAAGCATTTTTTAAATTATTCAGATGGTATTTGCCAATTCAAAGATTCGATTTTTGTTACTGTTTCCTCGCCAATGAATTTAGAAGTTTTTCAAATTGATACAAACATTTGTCATTTATTCACTCCTTTGGAGTTTCACATAAGAGGAAACTTAAAAAAAATGAAATCAATTATCTGGAATTCTGAGGCGACAAACTCATTTAGATATACTTCAAGTAATTTGATGGAAATCAAAATAATAGCAACCGATACATATGGCTGCCGTGAAAATGCATATATCACACCTTCAAGCCGTTGCAATCCGCATGTTTTTATTCCTAATGCGTTTACTCCGAATAGTTCCGGGCCCGATGCCAACGAGTTCTTTAAGCCGGTAATTAAAGACTGTAAGATTAAAAGTTTTAAAATTTACAATCGCTGGGGCCAGAAAATATTTGACAATCCTAATAATACAGGTTGGGACGGGATGATTGAAAATAACTATGCGCCGGAAGGGGTTTATATTTACGAAATTGAAATCATTACAAAATTGAATAATGTAAATTACGTGAATCGATATTTTGGGAATTTTCAACTCCTCAAGTAGATCCAGACTGCCAACAGATTATTATGTAGGCCTCGCCAAAAACTCATTTTTGGGGCAATTTATATAAACGAGAGAGATTCTAATTTATAACGCTGAATTCATACTGCGAACTGCAGCAGCACTCTTCTCAAATTCAGCCTTCTCCTCATCATTCAATTCCAATTCGATAATTTTCTCCCAACCGTTCTTACCTAGGATTACTGGAACACCAATGCAAATATCAGACTGACCGTATTCGCCATCCAGAGAAACGCAGCAAGCCATCATCTTCTTCTGATCACAAACAAGACTCTGAACTAAGACACTTACTGCAGCGCCAGGAGCGTACCAAGCACTCGTGCCTAACATACCGGTCAACGTAGCACCACCCACCATCGTATCTGCTTTAACTTTCGCTAACACATCAGACGACAACATTTGACTAACCGGAACACCTTTGTAAGACGCCATACGAGTCAAAGGAATCATAGTAGTATCGCCATGACCACCGATCACCATACCATCTACATCTGATGCTGGGCAACCCAAAGCAGTAGACAAATAATATTTAAATCTAGCAGAGTCTAGTGCGCCACCCATACCAATAATCTTATGCTTCGACACACCTGCATTTGACTTCGCCAAGTAGGTCATCGTATCCATTGGATTACTTACAATCACAAACACCGCATTTGGAGAGTGCGCTAAACAATTCTCCATTACCGATTTCACAATCCCCGCATTGATACCGATCAACTCCTCACGCGTCATCCCTGGCTTACGTGGGATACCACTGGTAATTACAACCACATCACTTCCTGCAGTCTTTAAATAATCATTCGTACTCCCGGAAATACGCGTATCAAACCCATTAAGGGCTGCAGTTTGCATCAAATCCAAGGCTTTTCCCTCGGCGAAGTTTTCCTTGATGTCTAACAGCACAACTTCTGCTGCGAAGTTTTTGATTGCAATGTACTCCGCACAGCTTGCGCCTACGTTTCCTGCTCCGATGACACTAATTTTGCTCATGATGATGTGATTTTTCTTTTGGTAGCGCGAATTTACAAAATCAAGAACGATCTTTTGCGAAAATTCCAACTCATTTACTTTATTTAAAAAAAATCAATCCAACTGACTTACTTTTGCAATCGTTTTATAAACTAAACACAAATAACCAGTGAAAAACAAATACGTCGACCTAATCAACCAAACGTTCTACTTCCCCACAGAAGAGTTCAAGTTAGACAACAACGACAATTTAGAATTCCACGGAATTCCCATGATGGACCTCATTGAACAATATGGAACACCATTGAAATTTACCTACTTACCCAAGATATCCGAGAATATTCAAAAGGCAAGAACCTGGTTCAATGTAGCCATTGCAAAAGCCGACTACCAAGGCAAATACTTCTATTGCTACTGTACAAAAAGCAACCAATTCTCGCATGTCATCGACGAAGTGCTAAAGAATAACGTACACATTGAAACCTCGTCGGCCTTTGACATCAACATCCTAGAAAACCTCTTTGAACAAGGAAAAATAAGCAAAGACAAGTTCATCGTTTGTAACGGTTTCAAGAAGGAAAACTACATCGAAAACATTGCAAATCTGATCAATAACGATTGGACCAACGTGATTCCTGTCATGGATAACAGCAATGAGATTGACTTACTTACCCAATACACCGACAAACCCGTTACAGTTGGAATTAGAATTGCCGCGGAAGAAGAACCCAAATTCGAATTTTACACTTCACGATTGGGCATCGGATACAAAGACCTGGTCAACTTCTACAGAACCAAAGTCAAACGCAATAAAAATGTTAAGTTAAAAATGCTACACTTCTTTATCAATACCGGCATTTACGACACCGCTTACTATTGGAATGAATTACACAAGTGTTTAAAGGTGTATTGCGAACTCAAACAGGAATGTCCTGACCTTGACACCCTCAATATTGGTGGAGGTTTCCCAATCAAAAACTCACTTACATTTGATTACGATTACGAATATATGGCCACTGAAATTGTGAGTCAGATCAAACAAGTTTGCACGGAGAACAACATCCCTGAACCAGACATTTTCACAGAATTTGGTTCATTCACGGTTGGAGAAGCCGGTGGAAACATCTATTCTGTCCTCGATCAAAAATCACAAAACGATCGTGAAAAATGGAATATGATCGATTCGAGCTTTATGACTACCCTTCCCGATGCTTGGGCAATCAACAAGAAATTCATTATGCTTCCCATAAACCGTTGGAATGAGGAACAAGAACGCGTATTGTTGGGTGGAATCACTTGCGATAGCGACGACTACTACAACTCCGAGCAACACGTAAACGCGATTTATCTTCCAAAATACGATCCAGCAGATTCCTTGTACTTAGGATTCTTCAACACGGGAGCATACCAAGAAAGTATTGGTGGCTATGGTGGAATTCAACACTGCCTGACACCAGCACCAAAGCATGTGATTATTGATCGCGATGAAAACGGCGACCATCACTTCCGTTTGTTCTCTAAAGAGCAGAGTTACAAGAGCATGCTGAAAACATTGGGCTATATGTAATTCAGCACCGCGGATTGCTAAAACCCTTACCTTTTACGTTTTTGCCACAATCAAATTACTCCCAATCATTCCAAGGATAATTTCATTAAAAAATTTCATAAAGTTTACATTTTCTGAATCAGTAATCACGAACAAAATCGTGAACTTTGTGTTATAATTAAAATATAGCATATGTCAGATTCACATCATAACGGAAATCCAACGGGAGAGGCGAAATGCCCCTTCAACCATGGACAAGGCCCTAAAGTAGCAGGCGCCGGAACAAGCAATCAAGATTGGTGGCCAAATCAATTGAATTTAAACGCTTTACGTCAACACTCTACCCTATCAAACCCCTTAGGCGACGACTTCAATTATGCCGAGGAATTCAAAAGCCTCGACCTAAATACACTCAAGCAAGACATTACCGAGGTAATGACAAATTCTCAAGATTGGTGGCCCGCCGATTACGATCATTACGGACCATTTTTTATTCGGATGGCGTGGCACAGCGCTGGAACCTACCGTACATCAGACGGTCGCGGCGGCGCTGGCGCTGGAATGCAACGATTTGCACCATTAAATAGCTGGCCCGACAATACCAACCTAGACAAAGCTCGATTGCTGCTTTGGCCCATCAAGCAGAAATACGGTCAAAAAATATCATGGGCCGATTTGATGATTTTAGCCAGTAACGTAGCCTTGGAATCCATGGGATTCAACACTTTTGGCTTTGCTGGCGGTCGCGCCGATGTTTGGGAGGCCGAAGAAGTATACTGGGGATCTGAAAGAAAATGGCTTGAAGACAAACGCTATGTAGGTGATCGTGAATTGGAAAACCCACTCGCTGCCGTTCAAATGGGATTGATTTATGTAAATCCAGAAGGACCTAACGGAAACCCTGACCCTATCGCTTCAGCAAAAGACATTCGCGAAACCTTCGCTAGAATGGCAATGGACGATATCGAAACTGTTGCTTTGATTGCTGGCGGACATACTTTCGGCAAAACACACGGTGCTGCAGACCCTAGTAAATACGTAGGACCAGAACCTGCCGGAGCTGATATCGCGATGCAAGGCATGGGCTGGAAAAACACTTTTGGAACTGGAAACGCAGGCGACACCATTACCAGCGGTTTGGAAGGTGCTTGGACAACTACACCAACACAGTGGAGCAACAATTACTTTGAGAACTTATTTGGCTACGAATGGGAACTCACAAAAAGTCCAGCAGGAGCACAACAATGGAAGCCCAAAGGCAATGCTGGCGAAGGCTTAGTACCCGATGCACACGACGCATCAAAAAAACATGCTCCATTTATGCTAACTACGGACTTGGCTTTGCGTTTAGATCCATCGTATGAGAAAATTTCTCGTCGTTTCTTGGAAAACCCAGAGGAATTTGCCGATGCTTTCGCTCGTGCTTGGTTTAAGTTAACACATAGGGACATGGGACCTATAGATAGATACTTGGGCAGTGACGTTCCCTCTGAAGTCTTAATTTGGCAGGACCCTATTTCAAAACCGAATTACACCGCATTGGATTCAGCGGATATCAATGCAATTAAATCAACCATCGAGGCTTCTGGCTTAACAGTATCGCAATTGGTGTCAACGGCTTGGGCTTCGGCTTCAACTTTCCGTGGATCAGACAAACGCGGTGGAGCCAATGGTGCACGCGTTCGCTTAGCACCTCAAAAATATTGGAAGGTCAATAACCCAAGTCAATTGGGACACGTGATCGACATCCTCGAAAACATCCAAAAATCTTTCAATACCAGCCAATCCAATGGCAAAGGCATTTCTCTAGCCGATACAATCGTTTTGGGCGGATGTGTAGGCGTTGAAATGGCTGCAAAAAACGCAGGACATTCTATCGCAGTGCCATTTACCCCAGGTAGAGGCGATGCAAGCGAAAAAGAAACCGATGTCGCTTCCTTCTCTGTATTGGAACCCCATGCGGATGCTTTTAGGAACTACAACAGCAATCACAGATTGGGTACGTCTGAAGAATTGTTAATCGATAAAGCGCAACTACTTAATTTAACAGCACCCGAAATGGCGGTTTTATTGGGTGGTATGCGTGTTTTAAACACCAACTTCGACAATTCTAACCATGGCGTTTTCACCAAGCGTCCAGGGGCCTTAACCAATGATTTTTATGTCAACTTGTTAGATATCAACACCACCTGGTCTGCCGTATCTGAAAAACAAGATGAATTTATTGGTAAGAACAGAACTACGGGAGAAACACTTTGGACAGGCACTCGTGTTGACCTCATCATGGGTTCAAATTCTGAGCTTAGGGCCATTGCCGAAGTTTATGGATACAAATCTGCTGAATCAAAATTTGTCAAGGATTTTGTTGCCGCATGGCACAAAGTGATGAATTTGGATCGCTTTGATATTTGATTTCGCTAACTACTCACCAAGGAACCGCAAACTTGAATTAAGTTTGCGGTTCCTTTTTTTTCAACCCCATGTCAAACGACCCCTTACACGGCATCACTCTCGAGAGTATTATTACCGAATTACATGAAAAATTTGGTTGGGAAGGATTGGCCGATCGCGTTCGAATCAATTGCTTTTATGAAAACCCCAGCGTTCAATCGAGCTTAAAATTCCTGAGAAAAACGCCTTGGGCCAGAAAAAAAGTAGAAGACCTTTATATCCGATGCAAAACAATCAGCCACCAGAACCGCGAGAATTGAAAAGTACATCCCAAAAATTTTGAGCGGCAAGGGATTCCACGATTGATTCAAACTACTAAGATTTCACCAATCTACCTTTTTGCACAAAATGAATCACCCCCATGCCTAAAAACATAATTAAGGCGTTCCCGATCAAACTTTCGTAACCGATGACGTAATCGCCAAACCACGGCCCGCCCAAGGGATTGAGTCCGTGCCAAAACTTCTCAACGGCATTAAACCCATCAACAACCCTACCCTTGGCCCAAACGCCTGAGGCATCGCTCAACTTTAGTAGATATGTAAAAATTGGAGACAGCAAACTCCAAATAATCACCCAAGTCCCACGAGGATTCCAGCGAGTAAGTATCCCTACCGCAAACAATCCCAACAATGGACCGTAGGTATAGGTGGCCACCATCAACACCGTATCAATCAAAGAACTTTGGTTGAGCCAGTAAAACAGCAGAATACATAAAAACAGGGCGAAGGCAAATCCCAAATGCAATCGCTGCCTTATTTTTCGCTTATAACCATCAGAATGCGTATCATCCAAATCGCCAAATCCCAAAAAATCATGATACACGCTGGTTGTCAATGTGGTTAAAACACTATCAGCACTGCTAAACGTAGCAGCACTCAAACCCAAGATAAATGCAAAGGGCACCAACCACGGCTCTCCAAACAAATTCAAATGCCCATTGAAGGCCAACATGGGAAAAATTCCATCTGTAGAAGGTTTGCCATTCAGGGTAGGCATTGAGATTTGATACTTTTGCAAATACGCATGTAACATAACACCCAAACTTAGAAAAAATACATTCACCACCATCACAACCAATCCCGTGGTTACCATATTTTTCTGTGCATCGCCGAGTGATTTACAACTCAAATTCTTTTGCATCATGTTCTGATCCAAGCCTGTCATTGCGATACACATAGCCGCCCCACCCAGAAACTGCTTCCAAAAATTTAACTTACTGTTTCCATCCCAAACAAAAATATCGCTCATGCTAGACTCCATGATTCGATGCCAAGGCGATGAACCCCCTTTTTGCCAAAAGTCGAACCACTCCAGGCCATCGGCCAAGGCAAACACACAGACCAACACACCGCCAATCAGAAATACGCTCTGTAAGGCATCCGTTACAACTAAGGTCTTAATTCCTCCCTTCATCGTATAAGCCAATATCAATAGAATAATTACAATAACGGATACATAGAAGGGTACTCCCATCGGCCCAAACAAATAGGTTTGTAAAACCGCAACCGTTAAAAACAAACGAGCCGCGCTACCCAGCAATCGCGACAATACAAAAAACGATGCCCCCACCCTTTGATGCTCCAAACCCAATCGGCTACCCAAATAGGAATAGATGGATGTCAAATTTTGTTTATAATACAAAGGCAACAAAACATAGGCTATCACGAAGTACCCAGCCACATAACCAAATACAACTTGCATGTAACTCCAATGGGCCACATTTACCGCTCCAGGAACAGATATAAAGGAAACGCCACTCATACTATCACTGAGCATCCCCAAAGCCACCATCCACCAAAGGCTTTGTTTATTGCCTACAAAATATCCATTGTCGTTCGCCTTTTTCCCCGTTACATACCCCACAAACAGCAGCATGAAAAAATATAAGGCCAAAGCCAATAAAATTAAATTATAACTCATGGAGTGGTCTTCTTTTTGGGCAAATTCAACAAAGCACGTAGCGATTCATCGGTATATAACTGCTCAGAAGCCAATTGCAAAGGCAAATACATCAAACTATTATTCTTGATTTCTAGCTTTCTAAATGCATCGCCAGACAAAGCGTAAAACTTGCCTTCAGTATCTTTCGCGGCAAAAAAGGCAACCCTCGCAGGATCCAATTGCAAAGAAAATTCGCGGGTCTGCATCGCCGGT
>Ga0049085_10000608_pt1 | contig 14026 bp, 9 predicted proteins | sample GreLakmeSU08MSRF_FD_66721 | JGI IMG/M metagenome (GOLD analysis project Ga0049085, IMG submission 66721) | Freshwater lentic microbial communities from great Laurentian Lakes, MI, USA - Great Lakes metaG SU08MSRF | ecosystem: Environmental > Aquatic > Freshwater > Lake | place: Great Lakes... | reverse complement strand
GTGTAAACGGCCCAGCCCTCGATCATCACGTGGGACTGGAGGACGCGCCGGATGAGCGACGGCGTGCGGCCGGAGTATTCGAGCTGCACGTAGTGGCCGGGATAGGCCTCGTGAATGGTGAGGATTTGCAGCATGTGGCGGTTGTATTCTTCGAGCAGGCTCTGGGTGCGTTTCGCGGTCCAGTCCTTCGCGGGCGGGCTGACGGCGTAGAAGCTCGGTGCGTCCGGGTCGAGCGGCGGCGCGCCGTTCATGTAGGCGAGCGAATTGCCGCGCTGAAACTCCGGCATCTCGATGATCTGGCAGCGGTCCGGTTCGGGCAGGCGCAGAATGTCCTGCTCGCGGATGAACGTCTTGATGCGGTCCACCGTCGCGCGGGTGTCGGCCATCAATTCCTCCGGCCGGCCGTGCTCTTTTGAAACCGCCGCGATGATTTTGGCCACCGTGCTGCGCCGGCCCGCCTCATCGGCGACCGGCAGCGGCGCCGCCGGAAAATACCGGTGCCACAGTTGCCGGGCGACGACGTAGAGGTCGTGGTTGACGCGCGCGAACTCCGCCTCCGCCTCGCGCAGGACTTCGTCGGCGCCCAGGCCGGCGTCGAGCGTGTAGTCGAGCTTCTTCGCGAACTTCCGTTTGCCGAGCCGCCAGTCGTCGGTGGCGCGAGGCATCAAGTCCTTTTCCAGCCATCGCTGGTAATCTTTCAGCGCCGGCACCACTTGCGCCGCTGCGGCCTGGAGCGCGGCGAGTTGCGGGGTCGGCCCGACCGTCTCGAAAAGTTCGCTTTCGTAAAACGCAATCGCCCCCTTGTTCTGCTGGATGGCCGTGGCCAGCACGGTGCGCGGCGGGTGTTTCAGATTCGCCTTCGCCGCCGCGATGATGGCGGGGATGTGCTTCATCCGCGCGATGGCGTTGGCGACGTTGGTCTCCTTCGGCAGCCGCGACTGGGTGAGGAGCAGAAAGACGCAGTCGCTGATGTATTCGCTGTAGGCCCGCGGATTGGTGGCGAACGGATTGGTATTTTCGCGTAGCCAGATCGACGCGGCCAGATCGTGGTCGAGGATGTCGAAGTTGATGCGCTCGTCGGGCGGCAGTTTGGCGCGGTCAATCTCCCGGTGCAGCTTCGCGCGCGACTGCTTCAGGTGCGCGAGCGACTTCGTCAGCGCGGCGGGGGAAAGATCGTCCAGCCGGTCATCGAAACGATGATCGCCAAGCTGGGTCGCCTCGAACGGGTGCAGGGCGAACCGCTCGTCGAGGTAACGGCGGAAGAATGTTTCGAGCGGTGAGTCGGCGGCCAGGGCCGGTGACGCCGGGGCGCAGCACAAGGCGACGGCGAGCGAGCATTGAGTCAGAGTTTTACGCATAACGATCAGGCTGGAGCAGGGTGAGGTCGAACGAAGGTTTTTCGCCGCTGAGAATTTCGCCGACGAGCCGGCCGGTGACGGGGCCGAGGCTCAGGCCCATCATCGCGTGGCCGGTGGCGATGGTGAGGTTGGAAAATTTCGCGGTGCGTCCGAGATAGGGCAGTCCGTCCGGCGAGCAGGGGCGCAGGCCGCGCCACGGATGGAGGCCGGCGAAGTCCTCGGTCGTGAACTTTGGAAAATATTTCACGGCGGCCTTGATGATGCCGCGCACGCGCACGGGATTGATGTCCTCGTGCAGCCCGGCGATTTCCATGGTGCCGCCGAAGCGCAGCGTGCCGCCCATCGGCGTCACTGCCACGCGGGCCTCGGTGAGGAGCGAGCAAAGCTGCGGCCGCTCGCGCGGCTGCGCGAGGGTGAGGCTGTAGCCTTTGCCGGCCTGCATGGGGAGCTTGAGGTCGAGTTCGCGCGCCAGCACCGGGGACCACGCACCGCCCGCCAGCACGAACTCGTCGGCGGAGAATTCTTCAGACGAGCTTTTGTTGCATATGCAACAAAAAGTTGTTGTGCCGTCAGCGCGGGTTTCCAGCCGGGGCGTGGTGACTTCAGTGTTCCAGATGAACTTCACGCCCAGCGCGTCGCACTGCCGCTTGAGGCCGGCCATGAAACGGTTCGGGGAGAGATGGCAGTCCTTCGGGAAGTACACGCCGCCGGCGACATTCATCGTCACCTCGGGGTCCAGTTTCGCGAGGCCCTTCGCATCCAGCACCTGCGCCGGAACGCCGAGGGCGTTGGCCTGTGCGGCGTACTTTGCCTCGTCGTCCAGCCCGTGCTGAGTCTGGCAAAGCATGACCAGTCCGCGTTTCACGAGGCCAAAATCGTTGTCCGGCAGCGCGGCCAGTTCCTCGAAGCAGTCGCGGCTGGCGAAACTGAGGTCGCGGATCAGGGGGGCGCTGCGCTGCACATGGGCGGCGTTGGCGGCACGCATGAACTTCCAGCCCCAGGAAATCAAATCCCAGTTCAGGCGCGGCTTGATGTAGAGCGGTGATTCGGGATTCCACATCCACTTGAAGGCCGTGCCCACCACGCCCGGCGCGGCCAGCGGCACGAAGTGACTTGGCACCACCATGCCTGCGTTGCCGAACGAGCAGCCGTCGCGCTGCTCGGAATTGCGGTCGATGACGGTGACGCGGTGCCCGCGCCGCGCGCAGTAATAAGCGGTGGAGAGACCGATGATGCCAGCGCCGATGATGAGGATGGACTTTGAATCAGAGCTCATTTCATTGAAGATCGGATGGCGCGGAAACGTTCGCGAATTTCCCCAGCGGAACCAATGGTCAACCAGACATCATACTCAAATTTCAATCCCGGCGTGATGGCGAAACTCTTGACTGGCGCAAAGTAGGAGCACGAGCCGTGTTCGCGTTTGCCGTCGCCGAAACGATAGCAGGTGAGGGCGTCCGCCACGGGCACGAGCACGCCGACGCCGAAGTCATTTGTGTTCACGTAGGCCGCCCAATGCTCGGTAAATTTTCTCGATTCATTTGGCCAGCCGGGCTTCGTGCGGCTCACCGCGCCGCCGGTCCACGGCTGCGTTCCCTCGTAAACGAGCAGCGTGTCGTAGTGCGGTTCGATGAACACGGCGGGTAACTCGTGGGCGATTTTCGGATGCACGTTGGTGCCCGAATAGCTCATGCGAAATTTCACATGGGCGACCTTGCCGGTGAGCGAAATCCATTCCTCGAAAATCACCTCGGGCAGATCAGCGCCCGAGGCCCAGTGCTTGGCCACGGACTTCGCATAATACGAGGCGCGATCTCCCTTAGTTTCCAGCATCCGCGCGCCGGCTCCGCGCCAGTCTCCGCCCTGCACCGGGTTCCAGCGCCACGGCTGCTTGTCCCACAGCGAGCCGTCCTTCGCGCCGTAATAGGATTGCTGCACCAGGCGCCCGCGGTCCCAGTGGTTGATCAAGTTCTCGCCGGTCGCACTGAGCGAGAGGTGCGCAATGCCCGCGCCGGAGGATCGTTTAGCGCCGAGGCGCAGTTCGCCGTTGTCGATGAAGCTGAAATCGTTGGTGGCCCTAGCCTCGGGAACTGCCATGGCGGACGCAACCGGCTCCAGGTACGAGCCACCAAACATGATGCCAAGGGCGGAGAGGAACCACGCAAGACACGGCAGGAAGAAAAAGCGGGAAAGCAATTTCATGGGGTTGCTGGTCGGGTTCCGTTTCTTCCGTGGTTCACCGAATGCCCCAGCAGAAAGGATCTTTCTCATCCAGCAGCAGCGTGGCCTCGCTGTTCACGAAGGCCGTGCCGGTGATGGTGGGGATGATTTTTTCACCGTCGCGCCGGTAGGTGCCGGTGAAGCGGGAGCCCAGAATGCTTTCCTGCACCCAGGTTTCGCCATCGCACAGTTTTTCATCGGCCGCGAGGCAGGCCAGCTTCGCGCTCGTGCCGGTGCCGCAGGGCGAGCGGTCGTAGGCTTTGCCGGGGCAGAGGACGAAGTTGCGCGAATGACCGCCGGGCGACTGCGGCGGGCCGAACAGCTCGATGTGATCCACCTCGGGAAAACCCTGGGTGTTCACCGCCTGCCGGATGCGCCAGGTTACATCGGTGAGCTGCTCGACGTTTTTCAAGTCGAGCGCCCAGGGATGTTCGCCGATCAGATAAAACCAGTTGCCGCTCCACGCGATGTCGCCGGAAATTTTTCCGAGGCCCGGCACGTCCACGGTCGCGGCTTTCACCTGGCGCCAGCTCGGGACGTTTTCGACCGAGACGCGGCCATCGGCGTGCAGCGTCGCGGTGACCACGCCCACCGAGGATTCGATGCGGTGCGCGCCGGGTTTGATGCGGCCGAGATGTGCGAGGGTGACGACGAGGCCGATGGTGCCGTGGCCGCACATGCCGAGGCAGCCGACGTTGTTGAAAAAAATCACGCCCGCCGCGCACGACTTGTCTGCCGGCTCGACGAGCAGCGCGCCGACGAGCACGTCTGAACCGCGCGGTTCATTGACCACGGCGGAACGAAAGGCGTCGTGGTGCTGGCGAAAGACTTCGAGCTGCGCGGCCACGTTGCCGCCGCCGAGGTCCGGCCCGCCGCTCAGGACGACGCGCGTGGGTTCCCCGCCGGTGTGGGAATCGATGATTTGGATTCGTTTCATGAGAATTTAGTTGAGCCGCACGGTCCGCTGGATTTTTACCGGCGGCCGGAGCGATTGTCCATCGGCGGGCGAGGCTTGAATCTGTTTCACCACGTCCATGCCTTTCACCACTTTGCCAAAGGCGGTGAAACCCTGGCCGTCGGGGTTGCGCTTGCCGCCGAAGTTCAGTTCGGGCTGGTCGCCGATGCAGATGACGAAGTGATCCTGGCCCGAGTCCACGCCGTCGCGCGCCATCGAGAGGGTGCCGTGGAGATGTTTTAACCCGGTGTCGCGCGTGCGTTCCAGCTTGATGGGCGGGAAGTAATTATTGGTCTTCGCCGGATTGGCCGAGGCCTGGATGACTTGAATTTTCACCAGGTTCGCCGGCTGGTTCACGAGGGTCACGGTGCGATGAAACGCCCCATCCACGTAGAGGCCGGCCTGCACGTAGCGCAGAAAGTTCGAGACGGTGTGCGGGGCGCGCGCGGCGTCCAGCTCGACTTCGATGTTGCCCAGGGCGGTCTCGATGGACACGCGCGGCCTGACCGGGACGGCGACAGGCCGCCACTGGAAACGCGGCGCCTTGGTTGCTTCGTAACCGGTGAGATGCGCGCGGCCGGCGGGCGCGCGGTCGGCGGGCTTCTGGTAGCGCCAGGGAATTTCGCCGAAGACCTCCGCGCAGAGCGCCGCGGCCTTGGGATCGTATTCCTTCAGGGCGGCGCGGGTGGCGACGTGGTTGTGGAGCGCGTCGTTCTGGCGGTTGTTGTCAAACCAGTCCTGCACGCTCTCGGCCCAATACTCCTGCCGGCTGGTGGCGGCGTAGGTTTTTTTCCACAGCCCGGCGTTGGTCGCGCTGTGAAAAGCCTCGCGGAGGCGACGGTCGAACGTCGGATCGAGCGCCTTCATTCCGACATCGTGAATCGCATGGGCGAATTCGTGAACGAGGATGTTCTCGGTCGAATAGGGATCGCCGGGGAAGGAGAGTAGATTTTCCTCGGCGCAACTGGCGGTGCGGCCGCCGAGTCCGCGGGCGCGCCGATCCCAGTAAACTTTTGGCTCGAGGTGCGCGTGCTCGGGGACATCGGTGGTGTATTCGTTGTGCGCCATGACGACGAGGCGCGCGCGCTTTGCGGCCATGGCCCGCAGGAGGTCCGTCCGGTTGGTGAGCATCTGGCGGACGATCCACGCGGCTTCGAGCATCGCGTGGTCGGAGACGTTGGTGGAGCCGAGGATGGGAAAACCGTCGAGATCGATGTGCTTTTGGTGGAAAGCGCCGAGCTTCGCGTCACGGCGGAGAGAATCAGGAACGGGGCCGACGGCCGGGGCCGCGTGGCCGGCTGGCACGGTGAGGAGGATGAACGCCAGGACGCCGAGACGCCAAGGCGCAGCGATGGTGGGGCGAGACTCCGTCGAGCACCATTTCGAGCGCAGCGAGGCGAGCAACGCGAGCATCCTACCGGCGGTTGGAGCCTGCCGAGATGCTCGCTCCGCTCGCGCCTCCTTCGTCGGCAGATGGTGCTCGACGGAGTCTCGCCCCACCGTGCGACTTTGCGTCAGTTCAGCATTCATCGAAAACCCCTCCGGCTTATTTCCGCTTGGGAATTTTCGGGCGCGTGGCCATGCCGTCGTGGATGATCTTGAGGACGCGCTTGCGCTCCGCGCCCTTGAGGACGAGGCGCGGGGCGCGGACCCATTCGATGCCGAGGCCGGCTTCCTGCACGGCCAGCTTGATGTACTGGACAAACTTGGTGCTGATATCCAGGTGCAGCAGCGGGGTGAACCAGCGGTAGATGGCGCGCGCCTTGTCCCATTCGCCGCGGCGGGTGAGTTCCCAGAAGTATTGGTTCTCCGCCGGGAAGGCGATGCCACTGCCCGCCACCCAGCCGTCGATGCCGAGGATGCTGGCCTCGAGCGCGAGGTTGTCCACCCCGGTGAAGATGGCGTAGCGGTCGCCCACGGTGTTGTGCAGGTCGGTGATGCGCCGGACGTCGCCGGAGCTTTCCTTGAGCGCGACGAAGTTTTTCTGATCCGCGAGTTTCGCGAACAGCTCGGGCGTGATGTCGTTGGCGTAGCTGATCGGGTTGTTGTAAATCATGATCGGCAGTCCGGTGCGCTTCGCCACGGTGCGGAAGTGCGTCAACGTCTCGTCGGAGTCGCCCTTGTAGAGCATGGCCGGCATGAGCATGACGCCGTCGGCGCCGAGCTTTTCGACGTCGCGCGTGAAGCGGACGGCCTCGGCGGTGCTGGTCTCGGCCACACCGCTCAGGACGGGGATGCGGCCGTGAACCACCCCGATCATTGCCTCCATGACGCGGCGTTTTTCGTCACCGGTCATCGGCTGGTTCTCGCCGAGCGAGCCGAGAAAGATTATGCCGGCGACGCCGGACTGGATGAGGGCTTCGACGTGGCGGGCGGTGCCGTCGAGATCGAGCGAGCCGTCCTGGTGGAGTTGGGTGGTGATGGCGGGGAAGACGCCTTGCCAGTGTGGTTTCATGTTTTTGATTTGATGACTAAAGTTTCGGAAAGATTGTCAGAGCCGGGCGGGGGAGTTCAAGGAGTGGTTTTGCCGGTGTCCTTGGTCAGCTGCATCTGGATACGGTTCTTGGACGAAGCCCTGGGAGAGCCGGCATCAGTGGTGGAGACATCGACAAGAACCAAGCCTCCGTCGCCGCCGCGTCATTGGGAAATCCGCTGGAGGCGGTGGTGAAAATCCTGGAAGAAAAAGTTTTGACCGGTGGCGGAATGCGTCCGTCCGGCGCGGGGCGGCGGGACGATGCCGGTCAATCGCGGGCCACGCGTATCAGCTCCACGGCGTAGTCCTCGACGGTGACGCGCGCCTGGCCGTTGGCGAGGGTCAGCGGCTTCCACGCGCCTTTCGCCCGGTCGTAGCACTCCGCCTTTTTCGCGCCCTTGAGCCGCAGGGTCACTTCCTGCGATTGATACGGATTGTGGCACGCGAGGATCAGCACATCGTTCTTCGCCGCGTCCTGGCACACGCCGATGAGCACTTCACCCGCCGCCACCTCGAACCACGCATCTTTCGGCACCGCCGGCAGACCGCCCGGGATCGACGGGGCGTCGAGCTTGTCGTTCTTCGCGTCGGTGGTGATGGGCGTCGAGTAAACGGCGGTTGGAACCTTTAACTTCATCAGTTCGGCCCCGACCGAGGCGAACTTGGCGTTGACCTTCTGCACGTCCTTGCCGAGGGCGTCGAGCTTCATCTGCGCGTCGAGGATGCCGCCGGCGTAATGGTACAAGTAGCCGCGCAGCCCGAAAGGGATGGAGGTGGCCATGGTGTAACCCACGCGGTTGGGGTTGCCCTGGCCCACCAGGCCGGACTTCGCATCATCGTAGCGGAAGAAGCCGACCTGCCGGGCTTTCACCACGTTGAAGGCGGAGTTGAGATTTTTCCAGTGGCCGCCGCGTTTCCAATGGAAGTCGTAATAACCGAACACGTCCATGCCCTGCACGCTGCCGACCTTGCTCATGCGATAGGCGCCGAGGTAGGCCGGATGCGTGGGATCCCAGGCCTGCACGTTCTTCACGTCGCGGCTGCGGCCCTCGGCGGTGCCGGCAATGTTGTCGCTCCACAGGTGGTAGCCGTAGATGGTGGGATTGCCGCGCAGGCTCTCGCAGAGCTTCCGGCACGCCTCGACGTTCCGGTAAACGTGATGCTCCGGCACGAGCAGATCGAGGAAAATCTGCACGTCGTGCTTCTGGCAGATGGCCGCGCGTTTCTCGTCGTAGGCGCAGAGGATCACGTTGAAGTTCGCCTCCTTCACGGCCACGACCATTTTCTCGAACTCGCCCAAATCTTTCGGCAGATGATCGCCGGCGTAGCCCTGGTTGAAAATGATGGCGAAGCGCTGCGGTTGGCGTTGGCGCTGCGCGTCAGTGAGGGCCGGCGCGGGCTGATCCGGCGCGGGCCGCGCGGCGGGCGCAAAGGACAGCAGGGCGGCGAGGAAAGCGGGAAGATATTGGCGGGACATGACGGTTAGATTGGGCCGGGATTTGGGCCGGTCAACCACGGATTCTATTCCGCCTGGATTTCAATCTCCTTGAACCACACGTCGAGATCCTGCCCACCGTGGAGCTGCAGCGCGATCCGGCCCGATGCGCGGCCGGGATCGTTTTTCAACTCGGCACTCTTCTGGCCGTTGACCGTCACCGTGATGTGGCCGCCGCGCGCGGTCACGGTCATTTCGTTCCACGCATCGGGCTGGTACCATTTCTTCACGTCCTCCGGCTTGGGCTGGGAAACCCAGGCGCGGCCGTTCGTTTCGTAAAGTCCGCCCGCGTCCTTCTCCGGGTCGATCTCCGCCTGGAAACCGCTCACCCCGCTCCCGCCCTTTTCCTCGATGCGAAAGTAAAGTCCGCTGTTGCCTTTGATCGCCTTGTATTTCAGGCGCACGGTGAAGTTCGTGAAGATCGTGTCCGTGACCAGATGGCCGAACGAGCCTTCCGTCTTGGCGTGCGTGCCATGGATCGCGCCTTCCTCGATCTTCCAGTCACCCTTGCCGATGGCGTGCCAGCCTTGGAGCGTTTTACCGTTCCAGAGCGGCGTCCACTTCTCGGCGGCGCGGAGGGCCGGGACGGCGGCGAGACAGAACAGGACGGTGAGGAGGTTGGAAAAATTATTGCGGTTCATGGCGGCAAAAGTAGGCGCGTGGATTTACGCCGGTCAATCTTGGATTTTCCCGGCGCTTGCCTGACACATGTCAAGCCGGCACGGGCTGGGATGGGTGGGGTACGTCACTCCGTGCGCGCCGCCGGGTGGTTCAGCAGTGGCGAATCTCCCGCCACGCTCGCGGCGGGCAGAGGACTGCCCGCCCTGCCGGTAACGCTCGGCTACCGAAATATTATCGGTTGAATCCGACAACTCATTTCCCCGCCGCCGCCGCCGGAACGGCCCCAGCCAAGGGCTTGCTGGCCTTCAAATATTTCCACGCGAGCAGGCCCGTGAAAAAGGCCAGGCCCGCGCAGATCAAATAGGGCAGCGCGGCGTGCTCCGCGAAGAGTGTTCCGGCGAAGATCGGGCCGAAGATGCGGGCGAGACTGCCGGCGCTCTGCGCGTTGCCGATGGTTTCGCCCTGCTCGTGCGCCGGGGTGAGGTTCGAGAGCATCCCGAAGACCGGCCCGCGCGTGAGGCTTGAACCGATGGAGAGGACGCCGAGTGCGGCGAGGAGCAGCGGCCAGTTCGTCGCGTAGGGCAGCACGGCCAGGCTCACGGCCACGAGCACCAGGCTCAGTCCGATGAGGAGCGGCTCGCCAAGTTTTTTCACAAGGCGCCCGAGCGGCCCGCCTTGCACGAACGCGCCGATCAGTCCGCAGAAGGTGTAGAGATAAACGACCTTGGTGTCGAATTCGTGAACGCCTTTCACGGTTTTGAAGGTCAGGTTAAAGTTCTGGCTGACCAGCAAACCGAGCGTGGTCTCGAAACAGGTGAAGCTGAAGGTCGCAAGGAAAAACACGGCGATCAACATGCCGATGCCGGGCCGTTGCAGGGTGGCCTTGAAGTGGGCGAAACGCGGACGCGGCGTGGGGGGGGTGGCGCCGGGTTTCCAGCTTTCCGGCAGTTTCGCCAGGGCAAATAAAAAATTCGTCGCGCAGAAGGCGGAGGCGATCCAGCCGGGGGTGGAGAGGTTGCCGAGTTTCATGCCCAGCCCGCCGAGCGCCGGGCCGAAGATGAAGCCCAGGCCAAACGCCATGCCGATGAGGCCCATTTTTTTCGAGCGTTCCTCCGGCGGCGTGATGTCCGCGATGTAGGCCTGGGCGACGGTAATGTTCGCGCCGCAGATGCCGGCGAAAATGCGCGCGGCGAAGAGCAGCACGATGGCCGTGGTGCCGGTCTGCCCGGAGCCGATGGCGAAGATGGCGTAGGAAATCGCCGCGCCGGCCGTGCTGACGAGCAGCACGGGACGACGTCCGATGCGGTCGGAGAGGCGGCCCCAGAGCGGCGCGAAAATAAATTGCATGGCGGAGTAGGAGGCCATGAGCAGTCCGATGGTGAAGCCGCTGGCGTGGAGGTCCCGGGCGAAGATCGGGAGGAGCGGGAGGACGATGCCGAAGCCGACGAGGTCGATGAAGACGGTCAGGAAAATGATGAGGATGGAGGGTTTGCGGTTCATGTCGTTGCTGGAAAAATCACGGGCGGAGTTTAGAGGCGAAGCCGGGAGGCGCAAGCGGCAAACGGCGCGGTGGCCCGTTGTTTGTGAACAGCGGTGAATAGCACCAGCAAGTTTTTCCGTTCGCTTGTTGCCTTGCCGGCGGCGGCACGGTTTGATTCCCCGCATGATTGATTCCGTGGAAACAGAAGCCGGCGGCGGGAAGGCGGATTTGAAACGCGCGCGCCGCAAGAAGAATTCGGGCGACGCGGGCGGGCGGGCCATGATGGACCGCCTGCCGCCGCATTCGCCGGAGGCCGAGGCTGGCGTGCTGGGCTGCGCGCTGCTCTCGCCCAACGAATGTCTGGGCGTGTGCATCGAGAAGTTCAAGGCCGGGCCGGAGGTGTTTTACGATCTGCGGCATCAGACGATTTACGAGATGCTGACCGAGATGTACGACGCGAAGGAGGCCATTGATCTCATCACGCTCCAGCAACGGCTCAAGGACAAGCAGATGCTGGAGGGCGTCGGCGGGCTGGCCTATCTGGCGTCGCTGCCGGACGCGGTGCCGAGCGCGGCGAATCTTTCCTTCTATGTGGAGATCGTCCGCGAGAAACATATTTTGCGGCGGATGATCCGCACCTGCACGGATGTGGTGGGCCGCGTCTATGAACACGAGGGCGAGGTGGATTCGCTGCTCGACGAGGTGGAGCGGGACATTCTCCAGATCAGCGAGGCGCGGGTGGAATCGACGAGTCTGGCGATCAAGGACGTCGTCCACGCGGCGATCAACCGCATCGAGGAATATCATCAGCGGCAGGGGATGTTGACCGGGCTTTCGACCGGCTTCACTGATCTGGACAAGATGACGAGCGGCCTGCACGGCGGCGAAATGATCGTGATCGCGGCGCGGCCGTCGATGGGCAAAACTTCGCTGGCTATGAACATCGCGGAGGCGGTGGCGGTGGACCAGAAGCTGCCGGTCGGGGTGTTCAGTCTGGAAATGACCTCCGAGTCGCTCGTCCTACGCATGTTGTGCTCGCGTTCGCGGGTGAACCTGCGGGCGATCCGGGACGGGTTTCTGGCCGAGCGGGATTTCCCGAAGCTGACGGGCGCGGCGGGCAAACTGGCCAATTCGCCGCTGTTCATCGACGACTCGCCGGGGCTTTCCATTCTGCAATTGCGGGCCAAGGCGCGGCGCATGTCGCAGCAGCATGGGATCAAGCTTTTCGTGATTGACTACCTCCAACTGCTCCATTCTACTGCGCGCCGTGCCGAAAACCGCCAGCAGGAAATCGCCGACATTTCCAATGGCATCAAGTCCTTGGCCAAGGAACTGAACGTGCCGGTGATCGTCCTCAGCCAGCTCAACCGCGAACTGGAGAAGGACAAGAGCCGCAAGCCGCGTTTGTCCGATCTGCGCGAGTCGGGTGCCATCGAGCAGGACGCCGATCTGGTGGGCCTCCTCTACAAGCCGAACAGCGGCGATGACGACGAGGGCGGCGGCGGGCAGGAACAGGAAGCGGTGCCGGTGAATATGTTGATCGCCAAGCAGCGGAACGGCCCGACCGGCGATGTGTGCCTGACGTTCCTGAAGACCTACACGCGGTTTGAAAGCGCGGCCAAAATCAGCGCGGATGACATGCCGACGGACCTATAAAGAATGAACAATTTGTTTCGCCATGCCTGGCTCGCCGCCATCTGCCTGCTGGCCGTTTCACTCCCGCTGTCCGCGTCCGGCGCGGTGATCAAGAAAATCGAGTTGAAGCACGTCGGCCCGCCCGCCGTCAGCGAGGCGCTCATCAAGGCGAACATCCGCGTCAAGGAAGGCGACACCTACAACCGGCTGGCCGTGGATGAAGACGTGCGGAGTCTTTACGCGACGGGTTACTTTTACAACATCCGCGTGGCCGAGGAAGACGCGGCGGGCGGGGTCATCCTCACCTATGCGCTGCAAGGCCGGCCGATCATCACGGCAGTGAAGTTCACCGGCAACACCAAGTTCGATTCCACCAAGCTGATGAACAAAATCCGGTCCGCCCCGGTCAAGCCGGACGGCAAGCCCGGCAGCGAGATTGGCACATTGTTCGGCGGCCCCAAGACCGAGACGCACCTTGGGCAGCCGCTGAACGAGCAGAAATTGTTCGGCGACACCCAGGTGATCAAGGAAATGTACCAGAAGGCCGGCTATCAGAAGACCGAGATCAAGTATGTGCTGAACATCGACGAGAACGCGGGCCGCGGCACGGTGACCTTCGAGATCACCGAGGCTCCGAAGATCCGGGTGACCGACATCATCTTTGACGGCGCGCAGGCCTTTCCGCAAAAGAAACTCCGCAAGCTACTCAAGACGCGCAAGGCCTGGATTTTTTCCTTCCTCGACAGCCGCGGCAAGCTCAAGGACGACCAGTTGGACGACGACAAGGAGAAGCTCAACGACTTCTACCGGAACGAGGGCTACATCGATTTCGAACTGAAGGAGCTCAAGTATGAGCAGGTGACCCCGAACCGGGTGAAACTCCACTTCATCATCACCGAGGGCCGCCAGTACAAGGTCGGCGCCGTCCAGATCAAGGGCGCGTCGCTCTTTCCGACCAACGATTTGCTGAAGACGCTCAAGATGAAAGTGGGCGAGACCTTCACGCCTAAAGGACTGTCCAAGGACGTCGAGGCCCTCCAGGATCATTACGGGCTGCGCGGCTACATCGACGCCCGGTGCCTCGCGCGCAAAAATCCCAACACCGACACCGGCACGATGGACCTGACCTACGAACTGACCGAGGGCGAGAAATCCTATATCGAAAAAATCGAGATCAAGGGCAACGTCAAGACCAAGGACAAGGTCATCCGCCGCGAACTGGCCGTTTCGCCGGGCGAAGTTTACGACATGGTGCGCGTCAAGCGCAGCAAGGAGCGGTTGGAGCAGATGGGGTATTTCGAGCGCGTCGATGCGCGTCCCGAGGAGACCGACGTGCCGAACCGGAAAAACCTGGTCGTGGGTGTGGACGAAAAAAACACCGGCAACTTCAGCATCGGCGCCGGGTTCAGTTCGGTGGATTCGCTGGTCGGCTTCGCGGAGATGAGCCAGGGAAATTTCGACCTGTTCAATCCGCCCACCTTCACCGGTGGGGGCCAGAAGTTCCGCATCCGCGGGTCGTTGGGCACGGAACTGCAGGACTATCAGATTTCCTTCGTCGAGCCGTGGTTTCTGGACCGGAAGCTGTCGTTGGGGGTGGATCTCTACCACCGGGACTTGAACTACCTGAGCACGCTCTTCAACGAACGGCGCACCGGCATGAAGTTGAGCCTGACGCGCGCGCTCGGCCACGAGAACCTCATCGGCAACGTCGGCTACACCATCGAGAGCGTCGGAATTTTGAACGTCAGTTCCGACGCCCCGGAAGCCATCACCGTGCAGCAGGGCACCA
>Ga0049085_10000606_pt1 | contig 14059 bp, 15 predicted proteins | sample GreLakmeSU08MSRF_FD_66721 | JGI IMG/M metagenome (GOLD analysis project Ga0049085, IMG submission 66721) | Freshwater lentic microbial communities from great Laurentian Lakes, MI, USA - Great Lakes metaG SU08MSRF | ecosystem: Environmental > Aquatic > Freshwater > Lake | place: Great Lakes... | reverse complement strand
ATACACCACAATATAGAGCCCAAGCCAAACCACGTCAACAAAGTGCCAATACCAAGAAGCGCCTTCAAAAGCAAAATGATGTTCAGGTGTGAAATCGCCACGAATGGTACGCCGCAGAACCACCGCTAGCATCAATGCTCCCAATATCACATGAAAGCCATGAAAACCAGTAAGCATATAAAAAGTAGAGCCATAAATACCAGAGGTTAATTTAAGACCTAGCTCTTGGTAAGCATGAATGTATTCATAGGCTTGAAAACCAATAAAAATAAAGCCCAATAAGACCGTGGCAAAAAGGCTATAAATGGCTTGCTTGCGATGACCCTCTTGCATTGCATGATGGGCCCAAGTAACCGTAACACCAGAACTTAGCAATAAAGCAGTATTAATGGTTGGAATTGGCCACGGACCCATAGTCTGAAATTGTGGAATTAAGCCGGCAGGGCCATCATTAGGCCAGACAGCAGAAAAATCGGGCCACAGTAATTTGCTCTCAACGTCCCCCAACCAGGGCAGACTAATATTACGCGCATAAAACAATGCTGAAAAGAAGGCAGCAAAAAACATAATTTCAGAAAAAATAAACCAAGCCATTGACCAGCGATAAGAAATATCGACGTTAATGCCGTTTTTGCCTGCATTCGACTCGGCAATGGTGTCACCAAACCAGTTATACAAAACAAACAAGACCCAGAGAACGCTGCCCAGTACTAGCATGCCAGCCCAACTAGACTGATTAACCCAGGCCGCCATACCACCGCCAAAACCAAGTAAGCCAATGCTTAGCAACACTGGATAGCGCGAAGGGTTGGGGACAAAATAATAAGGGACTAAATTAGACGACATGGCCTGCTCTCTGTGTAATCAAAAACAATTAAGAATGGTTTACAACTAGTTTAACTATTAAGAGGAGGGTGCCCATAAAGATTAAGGCCCCCAGCACCCCGGCAATCACTATATGAATAAAACTTAATGTAGCAACATCGTTTTGTAAACCTGACTTTTTACGGATGCCCAGAAACGCCCAAAACACTGCGCGCATCGATTGCCAGAAGTTACTATTTTTTTTCATGCTAAATAAGGCCCTTGGCGGGCGGCATCGCTACTGCTTTTTGACCAGCATTTATTTCAAAAAAAGTGTAAGACAAAGTAATGGTTTTGACATCTTTTGGTAAGGCTCGATCGACTACAAATACTACTGGCAATTCTTTGGCTTGATGTGGTCCGAGCGTTTGCTGCTGAAAACAAAAACATTCTAATTTAGTGAAATATTCAGTCGCAATTTTGGGTGAATAGCTTGGGATTGCTTGCGCCATGATGGGGCGATCAAAGTTATTAACGACCTCATACATAATTTGAATCATTTCGCCGGGGTGTACTTCAAGATAATTTTTAATCGGCTTAAAAGTAAAAGGTCCGCGACTATTAGAGTCGAACTCTACCGTAATAGTACGTGAATAGTCGACCTGAGTATTGGTTGATTTATTTGGCCGAAAAGCGCGCGTTCCATAATCATTTTTATTGGTTAAAACATTAATACCAGTAACCTCGCAAAGCGCTTGATACATTGGTACTAGGGCATAACCAAAGCCAAACATCAACACCACTACCACCATTAGCTTAACTAATATTTGGCGATTAAGTGCGGGAAGATTACTTGGCATTTAAATGAGCGCTTAAGTTATGCCAAGACCACTCTTTTCAACACAATCCCAAGAAAAAATACTAGGGCGATGCTAAAAAGTATGTAAGCCAAGCGCTTATTATTAACTTGAGTTGTTAGTTTAGTCACAAGATTTAGTCGGCGTAACTGTAATAATTAATGGGCATGCGTTGGCGAGTTACTTGGATGCATTAGCGCATCAAAGTCAACCTGCGGAGGAGTTTCAAAGGTATGGAAAGGCGCAGGCGATGGAATGGTCCACTCTAGACCTTTAGCGCCATCCCAAGGACAATCGGATGCTTTTACGCCTTGACCACGATATGCAGGTAAAACTACAAAGAGCAAGAAGTAAACCTGCATTACGCCAAAGCCTAATGCACTTACTGAAGCAATCATATTGAAATCGGTAAATTGAGTGGGGTAATCAGCATAGCGCCGCGGCATACCAGCTAAGCCCAAGAAATGCATTGGAAAGAAGGTTAAATTGAAAAAAATCAAAGATCCCCAAAAATGAATTTTGCCCCGGGCATCGTTAGCCATACGACCAGTCCACTTCGGACACCAAAAGTAAAAGCCGGCAAACATGGCAAAAAGAGATCCTGCCACCAAGACGTAATGGAAATGAGCAACCACGTAATAGGTGTCTTGTAAGCCAATATCAATTGGTGCCATGGCCAAAATTAAGCCTGTAAAACCGCCCATTGTGAAAACAAAAATAAACCCAATAGCCCAAAGCATTGGAGTTTCAAAAGTCATTGAGCCGCGCCACATGGTAGCAACCCAATTAAAAATTTTAACGCCTGTAGGTACCGCAATTAACATCGTAGCGTACATAAAAAAGAGTTGGCCAGTGACTGGCATGCCAGTGGTAAACATATGGTGAGCCCAAACGATAAAAGACAATATCGCAATGGATGAGGTGGCATAAACCATCGAGCTATAACCAAATAAAGTTTTGCGCGAGAAAGCTGGCACGATTTCTGAAATAATGCCAAAAGCAGGCAAAATCATGATGTAAACCTCAGGATGCCCAAAGAACCAAAAAATATGTTGGAACATGACTGGATCACCGCCACCCACGGCTGAGAAAAAAGTAGTACCAAAATGACGATCAGTTAAGACCATCGTAATCACACCAGCTAAAACCGGCATCACGGCAATTAATAAATAAGCCGTTATCAACCAAGTCCAGCAAAACATGGGCATCTTCATTAATGTCATGCCTGGCGCACGCATATTTAAGATGGTGACGATGATATTAATTGAACCCATAATGGAGGACGCGCCCAATAAATGAATCGCGAAAATTGCTAAATCCATGCCGGGGCCCATTTGTAAACTGAGTGGTGCATATAGTGTCCAGCCGCCAGCTGGAGCACCTCCAGGCACTAAGAAAGATCCAAATAAAAGGGCGGCCGCAACTGGTAAAATCCAAAAACTTAAATTATTCATCCGTGCAAAAGCCATATCAGCAGCGCCAATTTGCAAGGGAATCATCCAGTTGGCAAAACCAACAAACGCCGGCATGATCGCCCCAAATACCATAACCAAACCATGCATGGTCGTTAATTGATTAAAAAACTCAGGACGAAAATACTGCAAACCAGGTTGAAATAATTCCAAGCGAATGCCTAAAGCCATTACCCCACCCGCCAATAAACTAACAAATGAAAAAATTAAATACATCGTGCCAATGTCTTTATGATTTGTCGCAAACAACCAACGGCGCCAGCCATGAGGCTGGTCGTGGGCATGATCGTGAACGCTATCGTGGGTAGTTGATATGGTGCTCATAAATGGCTCTCTTGTATTCGATTAAATTGAATGATGGTGATTAAAAAATATTATTTTGTTACTGTACGGGCCGTAACAAAATCTTGAGTTTGAATAACTTCACCAGTTTTATTGCCCCAAGAATTTCGCGTGTAGGTCATCACCGCTGCTAGTTCACCATCGGAAAGGACGCCGCTCCATTTAGGCATGGCATTTTTTCCATTGAGCAAGATTTGATAATGCGCCTCTTTGGGGCCCAGCACAACTTTACTACCCTCCATTGCTGGGAACGCGCCAGCGCCTTTACCATTGGCTTGATGACAGGCTGCGCAGTTGGCAGCGTATACCTTCACACCCCGTTCTTTTTGTTCATCTAAGGTATAGGTTTTACTGGGATCATCAGCGTTGCCGGCCATTTCTTTTTTCTTGGCATCAACCCATTTGCTGTAGTCTTCTGCTGAAACTACCTTAACCACAATTGGCATAAAAGCATGCTGGGCACCGCATAACTCAGAACATTGGCCACGAAATGTACCTATTTTTTCAGCCTTAAACCAAGTGTCGCGCACAAACCCAGGAATCGCGTCTTGCTTGACACCAAATGCTGGGACCGCCCAAGCATGAATTACATCATTGGCAGTAGTAATAATGCGTATTTTTTTATTTACTGGCACCACCATTTCATTATCGACCTCCATTAAATAAGTCAGCGACTTTGGTGCTAAGTTATTGACTTGTTCACGAGGAGTCGACAGCGTTGATATAAAGCTAATGCCCTCTCCCTGACCTTTAATATAGTCATAGCCCCACTTCCACTGGTAGCCAGTGGTCTTAATGGTGATATCAGAATTGGTTGTATCCTTCATCGCTACTACCGTTTTAGTAGCGGGCAAAGCCATCGCAATCACAATGATTAAAGGAATCACTGTCCAAATAATTTCAACTGTGGTGCTTTCATGAAACGAAGCTGCTTTCGCACCTTTTGACTTACGGTGTTTCAAGATGGAATAAAACATTACACCAAATACACCTACAAAAATAATGGCACAAATCACGATCATGAACCAATTAAGCCAATGAATCTCTTCCATAATTTTTGTAGCTGGTGCAGGGAAGTCGAGCTGATTAACTTTAGGGCCACCTGGCATATCACCATTGGCGTAGGCTGCTGGCGTTAAGGCAACCGCTAGCAATGCTCCTAGATAAAACCAGGCCTTCAAGGCCTTTGCTAATAAATTCATCTCATTCTCTATTTGTTGTGCTGCACAATTTATGCCTGAAAAGCCGCCTAATAGTGCAATTACCCATTTCAAATTTCCTACCTAACTCACGATTATAGGTTGAAATATGTTCTGGTGATGGATGTTAAATGCTATTTTACTATCAATAAAACAGGCTCGTATTGGTAGTAAGTACTTACATTTAATTTAATCCTTAAGCCTCTTTGCTTGAATTTGATCTGGACTAATAAAGGCGTATTGATTCTGTGTTTTTGATAGATGCTTATTTACTACCCAAGCATGTCCATAAATCAGCTCTAAAGTTAGTTTTTTAGGTAACAGTAATTTATCCTCCTGCCAGTTTTGCAAGTCGATGGGCGCAGCTAATAAACCTAAAGCAAAGGCATCGTGCAACATTAATTGTGGTGATTCATACTGCAAATCTAGATACTCCATGTCCATCACAGGGTCGGCAAAGCGCTGCTCGATTAGGGCATCACCTATGTCATGCATATCCCAGGCGCTAGGCAGGGCTTTAAGGCCCAAGCGGGCTTTGATATTCGACTCCAGAGCACGTAATTCTTTACCAGTATCGGGTCCTAAATAACTAAAATTAAGCAACCCCCCCTCAGTTAAGAGTCGCCAAAATTCCGCCAAGATTATTTTTGGATCACTTAATTGTTGCAGCCATAAATTACTCCAAACTAAGCCATAGGCATTAGCGGCGCTAGAAGAAGTTGCTAAATTTGGGGATACCATTAGCTCTACTTCCCTACCTCCTCCTTTAAGCCATGACCAGAGGTGACGAGCTAAGCGCAGTTTGCCTAATTCAATGATCGATAAATTGGCTTGCGCAGAAAAAAAAATTTGTGCCTTAGGGAAGCGCTTCATTAATAAACCAGCATGGGCACCAGAATAATCTGGAGCAATCAAGAGCGCGTGCGGCTTGAGCTTTACGATGGCCATTTTCTGGAACATCCGCAAGGCAATTTCTGTGTAAAGCCATCTCAAAGAATGGGTCATGCGCTGAGTATACTCAGCGTCCAATGAAAAATTTACTACGCTTAATTGGCTCTTTAATACCCACTAGCTGTATCTTGTGTAATCGCTATCAAACCGAGACCACTTGCGGGCAATGTTTGCAACAGTTGAGCCAGCAGTCTCTCAATAAAAATCCATGTTGTACTTGCTGTGCCCTCGAGCTACTAATTACTGCCGAAGGAAAAATTTCAGAGCATGACCAGCGCTGTGATAAATGTGTCGCAAAATTGCCCTATTTTGATTTAAGTCTTAGTATGGCGCGATATGAAGGTCTTTTAAAAACTGCTGTACATCAATTGAAATATCATCGTCGCCTTGCCTATGCTATGGGGTTAGCTAATTTATGGAATAGCTTAATGAAGAAGCCTCTGGCCCAATTGTCATCAGCTTATCTTTTACCCGTGCCCCTAAGTCGCCAAAAACTACGTGAGCGTGGTTTTAATCAATGCCTAGAAATTGCACGGCATTTGACTCTTCCAAATCACCTAAAACTGTTACCCCATGCATTGCGGCGGCGCCATTCTAATCTTAGTCAAATATCAGCTAACCGGAAAGATCGGCAACAGGCCTTAAACGGCTTATTTTATTTTGAACGCCACTATATTGAGCGTTTAGCTGGACAATCGGTTATTGTGTTTGATGATGTCATGACAACTGGCTCAACCTTAAATGAAATTGCCAAACTACTTAAAAGTCATGGCGTTAGTCATGTTAGTAATTGGGTTGTATTACGCACTCCGAGGCAATTAGTTGATGTTTAATGTGGTGCTCTTTGAACCTGAAATTCCGCCTAATACTGGCAACATTATTCGTCTTTGTGCTAATACGGGTGCCCGTCTACACCTAATTGAGCCACTGGGATTTCCACTCGAGGATGCTAAATTACGGCGCGCAGGTCTTGACTACCACGAGTTTGCCAGTCTGGCGGTATACCCCGACTGGTTAAGTTTTCTAGCTAAAGTAAATCCTGCGCCAGAGCGCATCTTTTTATTAACTACGAAAAGTCAGCAGCCTTTTTATCAGCAGCAATTCAGAGCCGATGACTATTTTGTTTTTGGCTCCGAAACTAAGGGGGTGAGTGCTGCAGTACGAGCAAGTGTGCCCCTAGAAAATCAACTTTGTTTGCCAATGCAAATTAATAGCCGCAGTCTGAATCTAGCAAACTCCGTGGCCATTGTGGTTTATGAGGCTTGGCGGCAAACTAACTTTAAAAAAAGTATCTCAACAACTTAGAGGCCTGTTAAGGACTCTAGCTAGTGCTCTGACTTCGCGTCGCGACCCATTAAGCCCTGCAAAGCGACTGTTAAGGTTTGTTTACCGAGTAATACCTCGCTTACTGTAGTGGTGATTGGCATTTCAACTGCTAAGCGATTGGCTAATGCCAGCAAAGCTTGTGCACATAACACCCCCTCGGCCACATGCCCCAGCTCAGACAAAATAATTGGTAAAGGCTTGCCCTCTGCCAACAATAAACCGACTTGCCGATTACGCGATAAATCACCAGTTGCAGTCAAAATTAAGTCGCCTACTCCAGTAAGTCCCATACAGGTTTCGGGGCGACCGCCAGCAGCTTTTACTAAACGCATCATTTCAGCTAAACCACGGGTTAATAAAGCTGCTCTGGCATTAAATCCCAAACCTAAACCATCACCAATGCCGGCGGCAATAGCGATGACATTTTTTGCCGCGCCACCAAGCTCAACGCCAATCAAATCGTCGCTAGCATAAATACGTAAATTATCGTGGTGCAGAGCCTTTTGCACGCTGATGCATAAGGTCTTTGAAGCGCTCGCGATTGTTAAGGCGCATGGCAAGCCTAAGGCCATTTCACGCGCAAAGCTTGGGCCGGTAAGTGCCCCAAAGGTATGCTTAATACCACGTGCATGCAACTCTAACTCGCGTGCCACAAGTTGATGTGGTAACAAAGCCGTCTGTGGCTCAAGCCCTTTGCATAGCCAGACAATCTGTAAAGGTCCTGAAGCAGTTTCTGCTATACGCCGTACTGTTTCAGCTAAACCACTGATGGGGGTAGCAATCACGATCAAATCGTCTGGGCCAATGCGCTGCATGGCCTGTGCAAAATGATCAAAGATCAAAATTGATTTGGGTAAAACGATACCTGGTAAGTGAGTACTATTTTCGTGATGCTGTTGCATAGCGCGAGCTTGTGCCGCGCTTCTGGTCCACAAACAAACCGCCTCTTCAGGTAAATGTTGGGCGGCTTGGACGGCAATTGCTGTACCCCAGGCGCCAGCACCAATTACAGTTAGCTTCATAAGCTTAACTAAAAGCCAACTTAATTAGGAAGAATAATCTTGCTCTTCTCTTCATCAGCGTTTCCTTCGCCCGCGCCCTTACCTGCCTCTGCTGCTTGGGTTAAGCGCTGTTCGTACATCGCATGAAAATTAATTTCAGCTAAATGAATTGGCTGAAAGCCTGCGCGACTAACCATGTCGGCAATATTGGAGCGCAAATAAGGGTACAAAATAGTTGGGCAGGCAATGGCTAACATCGGCTCGACTTGCTCCGCAGGAATATTTTTAAACTCGAAAATACCAGCCTGCTTCGCCTCAATTAAAAACAAGGTCTTGCCTTCGACACGAGCGGTAATAGTGCCCGATAACATGACTTCAAAGAGCTCATCACTTAGGGGCGCAATACCAATATCTACCTCAACTTGCATTTGAGGTTCGGCTTGCACTAGCAAGATCGCTGGGGTATTTGGCTGCTCTAGCGAGAGATCTTTTAAGTAGATGCGCTGAATTTGAAAAGAGGGTTCAGTCGAGTTTGCTTCGCTCATATTTTCTATTCCGTTAGTTTAATTATTTTAATAAGCCGTCAAGCTCACCGGCTCGATCTAGGGCAACTAAATCATCGTAGCCACCTACATGACGGTCGCCAATGAAAATTTGTGGTACCGTGCGTCGGCCCGTACGCGACATCATTTGTTCACGTTGCTCAGCATTGACATCGATCAAAATTTTCTCTAAATGATCTACTCCCTTTTTTTGCAATAATTTTTCGGCCATTATGCAATAAGGGCAAACTTGGGTGCTATACATCTTTACTGGCGGCATCGGCTTTGCTTACCTTTGCCTTACTTGACTAAAGGCAAGTTAGCCGTCTGCCAGGCTTTTAGCCCACCATCCAAAATGCCTACTTCAGCAAAACCCATCTTTTTAAGTTGCTGCGCAGCCTTACGTGATTCAACCCCACTTTGACAAATTAAAATAAGAGGTAATTTGCGATCTAATTTCAAGCGATCGAGATCACTAGAAATCTGGCTAAATGGTAGATTTTTTGCATTAGGCAGGTGGCCAAGCTTAAAGTTGGCTACTGGCCTTAAATCAAGCACAACTGCCTTGCGACGATTAATCCAGCTAGTAGCTTCGGTCACAGAAAGCCCAACTCCACTAATTAAGGTTGAGATAGTCGGCATGAAAAGCGCCAAGCCTGCAGCAGCCATCACACCAATAAGTGCTAAATTGTCGGTTTGCATTAGAAAGTTCATGCCCTGATTATAGAATGGCTCTATGAAACAACTTGTTCTTATTCGCCACGGTGAATCCACTTGGAACCTTGAAAACCGTTTTACGGGCTGGATGGATGTTGACCTAACCCCTAAGGGTGTCGACCAAGCGCTCGCGGCTGGTAATGCCCTAAAACAGGCTGGCTATGAGTTTGACGTTGCCTACACTTCGGTTCTGCGCCGCTCAATTCGTACTTTATGGCATGTACAAGATGTAATGGATCTAATGTGGCTTCCGACGGTGCACAGTTGGCGCCTAAATGAGCGTCATTATGGTGCACTTACTGGACTAAATAAGGCTGAAACTGCAGAACAATATGGGGCGGAACAAGTGCATATTTGGCGCCGCTCTTTTGCGGTTCGACCACCTTTATTAACCCCTGATGACGAACGCAGTTCCCACCTTGATATTCGCTATCGGAAGCTTAATCCAAGCGAAGTTCCCCATGGAGAATGTCTTCAAGACACGGTTACACGGGTGATGCCCATATGGAATGAGTCAATTGCACCAGCCCTTAATTTGGGCAAACGGGTTTTACTAGTGGCTCATGGCAATAGCATCCGTGCCTTAATGAAGCATCTCGATACCATTTCTGATGAAGCAATTATGGAAATAAATATCCCCAATGGCAAACCAATGGTTTATGAATTAGATGATGACTTGCGCCCACTGCAACATTTTTATATAGAGTAGAGCAAAATAGCTCATTATTCCTTCTGCCTTATTCTTTCTAGCCTTCCTTACTAAATAACACTATGCGCCGTTTATTTAAAAATCTCGCCCTGGTCTTCATTGGCCTCATCGCTGGTATTGCTGCCACCATTCAACTGTCGGCTACAGCCCAACAAAATACTGCCTTACCTTTAGATGAATTGCGTACCCTCTCTAATGTATTTGCACAAATTAAACGTGAGTACGTCGAGCCAATAGAAGATAAGCAGCTCTTAACCGACGCAGTGAAAGGCATGGTTAGTAGTCTTGATCCACATTCTTCATATTTAGATAAAAAAGACTTTTCAGAAATGCAAGAGCAAACTACCGGAAAGTTTGCTGGACTTGGTATTGAAATCACTTCAGAAGATGGTTTAGTTAAAGTGCTTAATCCAATTGAAGATAGCCCTGCAGCTCGAGCAGGTCTGCAAGCCGGCGATCTTATTACTCGGCTCGATGACAAGCCAGTGCGCGGCATGACTTTAGATAAAGCAGTGCGCACCATGCGTGGGGCTCCTGGCACAAAAATTACTTTGACGGTATTTCGTAAAAGTGAAGACCGCACTTTTCCAATGACCATTACACGTGCAGAAATTAAAGTGCAGTCGGTAAAGGCTAAAATTTTGGATAACGATATTGCCTGGGTTCGGGTCACTAGTTTTCAAGAGCGCACTGTACCCGATTTAGCTAAACGGTTAACGGAAATTAGCATCCAAGATCCTAAATTAAAAGGTTTGGTGCTCGATTTGCGCAATAACGGTGGAGGCTTACTGCAAGGGGCCGTCGGGGTTGCTGCCGCTTTTTTACCAGCGGGTGCGGTGATTGTTTCTACTAAAGGACAAGCAACTGATTCAAAGCAGGTTTTTAATGCTAACCCTGACACTTATAAGCTCAGTGAAAGCTCCGACCCGCTAGCCTCGGTGCCTGCCATGTTTAAAAAAATACCAATGGTGGTCTTAGTTAATGCCTATTCAGCTTCGGCCTCAGAAATTGTCGCGGGGGCTTTACAAGATTACAAGCGGGCAACGATTATTGGCAAGACAAGCTTTGGCAAAGGCTCAGTACAAACAGTACGCCCCTTAAGCAACGACTCGGCTTTAAAAATTACGACCGCTTATTACTACACCCCGAATGGTCGTTCAATTCAGGGTTTTGGTATTAAACCTGATATTCCGGTTGATCAAAATAAAGATGGTGATCCTGATGATGTTTTGATTACACGCGAAGTTGACAGCGAAAAACATTTACGTAACAAACAATCGTCTGAAGATGCTTTAATCAAAGATCGCGAAAAACGTCGCCTTGAAGAAATGCAGCGCATCGAAGAAAAGAATGCTACTAAAACGCCTGCTGATCGCGATAAAGATAAGGCAAAAAAACCTCCTGAGTTAGGTAGTAGTGACGATTTCATGTTACAGCAAGCCGTTGCTTTTCTTAATGGTAAAGCCGTCATTCGCTCTTCTTCCAAGCTCGAGTAGACCCAAATCTGATTAGCATGAACGACGAGCAGTTACTCCGTTATTCGCGCCATCTTCTGTTAGAAGACATTGATATTGAGGGTCAAGAAAAGCTGCTAGCAGCCCACGTACTATTGATTGGTGCGGGTGGCCTGGGTTGTGCTGCTGCACCTTATTTAGTAGCTGCAGGCATTGGCAGCGTCTCCTTAATTGACCCAGACATCGTTGAGCTGAGTAATCTTCAGCGCCAAGTCATGCACACCCAAGACCAAATTGGTAAGTTGAAGGTTGCTTCTGGCAAAGTATTTTTAGAGCGGTTAAACAGCGACACAGTTATTACAGCTTATGCTGAAAAAGCCAATGCCGCGTGGTTAGCACAGATACTGCCACAGATTGATATCGTCTTAGATTGCACTGATCAATTCAATACCCGCCAACTAATTAATCAGGCATGCTTTGAACATCAAGTTCCCTTAGTTTCTGGCTCTGCCTTAGGCTTTGATGCTCAAGTTAGCGTCTTTGATTTTAAAAATCCAAACTCGCCGTGTTATGCCTGTGTCTTCCCGCCTGAAAGTAATCCCAGCGAAGTGAACTGCGCCACCATGGGTGTTTTTTCGCCACTTGTGGGCATCATTGGTAGTCTGCAGGCCGCACAAGCACTACAAATACTCATTGGCTTTGGTCAGCCATTAGTTGGGCGTCTACTACTGTGGAATGCGTTAAATACCCGCATCGATGAAGTGCAACTCAGCAAAAATACTGCTTGTCCTGTTTGCAAGACTACATCTAAAGCGTAATTTAGTTGTTACAAATTCTTCTAGGCCGCCATCAACTGTGCCAGTGCTAATGCCTGCTCATCGGTCTCAAGAGCTTGCAATACTGGCGCTAGATGGGCTTTCAGTTTGCCAACATTGGCCTGTAAAATTTCCCGCTTAACCAACAATAGTTGGCTAAAGTGCATTGAAAAATCAGTTAGGCCCATAGCGAGTAAAAGCTTGGTTAACTCGGGGTCACCTGCCATCTCACCGCAAACTGAAACTGGAATTTTAGCCAGTTGCGCCTGCTTAATGATGTGGGTTAGCAAGTACAGCACTGCTGGATGTAAATGATCATAGAGGTGAGCAACCGCATGATCTGCCCGATCAATGGCAAGGGTATATTGAATTAAATCGTTCGTTCCAATGGAAATAAAATCAAAGTAGCGGATAAATAGCGGCAAAGCTAAGGCCGCCGCAGGAATTTCAATCATGGCGCCTACTTGGATCTGGAGATCAAAGATTTGGCCGCGAGCGATAAGCTGTTGTTTAGCCTTTTCTATTAAACGAAAAGTCTCATGAATTTCTTTTGCATGCGCCAACATCGGGATCATGATTTGCACTTGTCCATGCGCCGACGCTCGCAAAATAGCGCGTAATTGCGCTAGAAAAATTTCAGGTTCGGCTAACGACCAGCGAATTGCCCTTAAACCAAGTGGCGAAGTGCCAGTTTGCAATAAATCGGCACTATCGCCAATCGGCTTATCAGCACCAATATCGATGGTGCGAATATTGACTGGTAACCCATGCATTAAATCGACTACACGGCGGTACTCTTGATACTGTTGCTCTTCATCTGGTAAAGCTTGATTGCGTTCCATAAATAAAAATTCAGAACGAAATAAACCAATCCCAATTGCCCCTAACTCAATCGCTCGGCTTGCATCTTCAGGTAATTCGGTATTAGCAAATAATTTAATTGGTACTCCATCGGCGGTCATCGTGCGCGAAAATTTTAAAGTTTGCAATGCTTGCGTATTGACTATGGCTTGGGCTTGCAAAGCGCGATACTCGATTAGCAGACTTTCATCTGGCGCTACAACTACAAAGCCTTGTTCGCCGTCAATAATCAGCCAGTCGCCATGACGAATCATTTCACTCGCATGCCTAACTCCCAATACCGCAGGTATTTCTAAGCTACGCGCCACAATTGAGGTATGTGAAGTTTTTCCACCTAAATCGGTCACGAAGCCCAGAAAGCGGGTATTTTTAAAACGTAACATGTCGTGTGGGGCAATATCATGGGCCACAATAATGGCATCACTAAAAACATTTTCTGGGGCCAAGACATCTGGAGTTGCCTGCTGCTGACTTAAGGCCTTTAAAACTCGCTCAACCACCTGTCGAATATCGTGTGCGCGTTCTTTTAAGTACTGATCTTCCATTTCTGAGAATTGCTTCAGCAAATCATTTAACTCACTAGTGAGTGCCCAAGCAGCATTTAATCTTTGTGTACGAATGAGTTGTAGGGGTTTTTCAACTAAAGCGGGGTCTGTCAAGATCATGGCGTGAACATCTAAAAAGGCAGCCATTTCTTGTGGGGCATCTTTTGGCAAGCCAGCGCGTAATTCTTGCAGCTCACTACGCACCTGCTCAAATGCCAGCAGCAATTTTTTAGCCTCAGCTGCCTCACTACCTGGCTTAATTAAATGGTGACTAACCTCTAGAGCAGCACGAGAAATAAGTACCGCTTGTCCGATGGCAATGCCTTTTGATGCCGGAATGCCATGCAATGCAAAGGTCACTTATTCGCCCTCCCCAAAACGATTATTAATTAAAGCTTGAAGTGCCAGCAAGGCCTCGTCGGCTCGATCACCAAAGGTTTCTAGGGTAACAGTGCTGCCCATTC
>Ga0049085_10000605_pt1 | contig 14079 bp, 7 predicted proteins | sample GreLakmeSU08MSRF_FD_66721 | JGI IMG/M metagenome (GOLD analysis project Ga0049085, IMG submission 66721) | Freshwater lentic microbial communities from great Laurentian Lakes, MI, USA - Great Lakes metaG SU08MSRF | ecosystem: Environmental > Aquatic > Freshwater > Lake | place: Great Lakes... | reverse complement strand
CGCAATCTACCGCGATATCGATATCATCAGAAACAGATGCCATACTCGCCGCCGGGATTTTGATCTGGTAATCAGAACATTTGATTTTAACATTTGCTTTCAACGTTACATTCCCGCCTTTTACAATCACTTTCCCTGGCACTGTGATATCATTTGTAACCCCATGTAATGTTAATTTCCCAACAGATTCAACTGCGTATTCGCCATCTTTGGCAAAATTGACAGCTGCGATGTTTGAAATTTTTCCCACGAAATTGCTATACTGAAAGCGCGAAGTTTCCATATAATTCTCTTGGAAATGCTTTTGCATTAAGCCAGATTTAAACTGAAATCCATTCACAGGGACACGGAACTGCATTTGATTTGTGGCTGGCGCAATTACCGCCTCTACCTGTGCATTGGTTGCACTAAATTCTTCAATGGCCGTTTTGCTTTTAAATGAGATATTTCCTGCGGAAGTTTTAAATACTTGCGCTTGCGCAAATCCAGCAATGGCTGTAAACGCCAGAATTAGGAGGGACTTTTTCATATGTTTTTTTTATTTGATTGAATCTGAATTTTCATGTTCAACAGAACGACTTACATCGCTTTGATGTTTTTCATGCTTTAACAAATCGCAATGCGATAAATCGATTTTCTTCTCTGCAAACAAATCATCTGCAGACATAGGAACTACCAACCCATCACAAATACACTGTACCATAACAACGTCTCCAGAAACAACCCCACTCACCACATTGTTCATTGAAGCATGGAAATTGGCATTGACAAAAAATCCTTCCACGCCCGACTTCAATTGTAAAGTTACACTAGAATCACCCATAACATCACTCACTTCCGCTGTCAATCTCACTGACTTTCCAACAAATGAAGAAAAAGTATTCGACGCACTCTTATCCGCATCTAACTCCTTTACCCATTGATTGATGTCCTTCTGAAAATCTGGATTTCCTGTTGATTTTATCTCAGCAGGTTTGGTGTATAAATAGTATCCGATAGCGATACCCGTTATGAAAATTGCCAAAAGTGTTAGAATGATGTTCCGTTTGTTCATATAATTGGTGATTTTTGCAAATAACAAATGTTGATTTGCGAATCTTGTAACAACAAATGTGCCATGAACCCCTAAACGATGAAGCAGCTTATTTTATTTTTATCTTGTAATATTTTAAGTATTTTAAGCGTAAATGCTCAGAATCAAGCAGATACCCAAATTTATAAGGCCCAAATAATATATACCGCCGACACCGGTTTTTCGGTCGCAACCTCCATGGTTGTTTCCAATGGCGTAATTTTATATGTGGGTAAAGACAATACGGCAGATTCTCTATTTCCAAAAGCTCATTTAATCAATTACGGTAACAATATCATCTACCCTGGCTTTATCGATGCCCATTGTCATTTCCTTGCCTACACCAAAGGATTATCCCAAGCAGATTTGGTAGGCACACAATCTGAACAAGAAGCAATCAAACGACTAAAGAAATACGTCAAAAAAAACAAATCCAGATTTCGTACAATTGATTCCATTCCAGCCCCTTGGATCGTTGGCAGAGGCTGGGATCAAAATGATTGGGAAAACAAAGCATTTCCAACCATGGATGCCTTGAACAAGGCCTTCCCCAATTTACCCGTTTGTTTGAGCCGTATTGATGGTCATGCCGTGTGGATCAACCAGACCGCAATAAACACACTACAATTAAACCCAGATACACTTTTGGAAGGCGGTGAATTCATTTTTAACCAACCCACTGCAACAACTCAATTACCCAATCAATCATCAAAAGACAAACCCCAGCCGAACGAAAAGCATTCAAGTGAGGTGTTTACTGGGATTTGCATCGATAAAGCAGCAGAATTTGTGAAAGATCAAATTCCAGACGTCCCCTTTTCTGTTTGGAAACCCTATCTCAAAACGGGTTTAAAAAACTGCCATTCTCAAGGATTAACGCAATTGGTTGAAGCGGGAATCCAAGTGTCTGACATTGATATGATTCAAGATCTTCAATCCAAAAAGGAACTCACAATGCGAATCTATGCGATGCTGGCTTGTAGTGAAGAAAATCTGAGTTACGTTTCTCGAAACGGGATGACGTTCACCGATATGCTCACCGTTCGATCAATGAAATTTTACTTGGATGGCGCGCTAGGATCTCGCGGAGCATTATTGAAAGGCGATTACTGCGACCAACTAGGGCACAAAGGTCTACAATTAATGACCATTCCCAAGTTTGAAATGTACCAAGTATATTTACTCAACAAGGGCTTTCAAGTTTGTGTGCATGCCATTGGAGACAGCGCAAATACCATAGCGCTAAAAACCTTCAATAAGAACATTCCAGAAGGCTACGATGCTCGATGGAGAATTGAACATGCGCAAATTGTAAGTGGCAAGGATCAAAAGTTATTTTCCAAACGAAGCATCATTCCAAGCGTACAGCCAACCCACGCAACGTCTGATGCAGATTGGGCAGACAGCAGATTGTGCAATACCGTTAACAAGGGGGGTTACGCCTATCAAAACCTACTACGTCAATCAAAAGTCATCGCATTGGGAACAGATTTCCCTGTAGAGGGCATATCCGCGATTCATACTTTTTACTCGGCCACACAACGAATGGACGCGGAAGGGAAATTGGAAAAACCCTTTATCGGAGAACAAGCATTGTCGAGAAAACAAGCCCTTTGGGGAATGACATTGTGGGCCGCCTATGCAAATTTTGATGAAACCAGAACGGGGTCGCTCGAAACCGGGAAATTGGCTGATTTTGTTGTTTTAAATACCGACATCATGACAGCCGAGCCGAGTAAGATTTTGAAAACCAAAGTAAAAGCGACATACCTTAACGGTGAAAACGTTTATACTCGTTAATTGAATGCTGATTTTAGCGGCGCCTCTAATTTCTGACCTTGTATGGCAGACCATATAGGCCGATTTTCGTGAAAGGATTTTTAGAATTGGCCCAAAGAAATCACTTTTTTTGCTATATTCGCACTCCTTTAAAAGGTCGGATGGCCGAGCGGCTAGGCACGGGTCTGCAAAACCCTTTACAGCGGTTCGAATCCGCTTCCGACCTCTTCAGCCAAACGCTCCTTCGGAGCGTTTGGCATTTAAACGACATCCGTCATATTATGATTGTACAGAATCATTAATTTTGCATCATGTCAACAGCAACAACAAAATACCTAGGGAAACTGCGCTGCAGTAATATCCATACCCACAGCGGAACAGAAATACTCACAGACGCCCCACTTGATAATCAAGGATTGGCATCGGCATTTTCACCCACCGATTTATGCGCTTTGAGTTTAACAACATGTATTATCACCACCATGGCGATTTATGCAAGGCTCAAAGAATTTGAAATCATCCACATTGAAGCCGAAACCACCAAGCACATGATGTTAGACCCGCGCAGAATTGGAAAAATTAGCGCCATCATCAACATCACATTGCCTGCAAACGCAACAGAAAGAATGCAAGAAGGCCTAAAACGTGTGGCTCATACTTGCCCGGTTTCAAAGAGTTTGCATCCTGAAATTGAACAAGATGTTCGAATCAATATTGAACTTGCGAGTTAACCACAACCTTTTTGGTCGCTTTCTTGTTGCCTTGGGTCACAACAACCAAATAAACACCCGCATTCCAATTTTCCGTTATAAAATCAACACTTTGCTGATCTAACACCATCCTAGAATCTACCTTTGTCCCTACTATATCAAACACCTCTACCCTGGCATTCTCAAGTCCTTCCCCTTCCAAACTGAATTTATTTGTCGCGGGGTTTGGATAAACATTGATCGTATTTCCAAAATCCAATTGTGAAGTACTAAGCGCAAAATTGGTGGTGAAATTGTATTCGAAAAAGCTACCAAAATCGGCATTGAACGTTTTAATTAATGCATTGGTATTGCCATTTCTCAAACGAGCAAAACCCGTTCCTTGAGCCGTATTCGCCCACCAATACAAACCATCCAAACCATAATCGTTCACAATCAAACGATAGCAACCGTTCAAGGTCAAAGGGTAAACTGTGGTTTTATTGGCAACAGAAAATGAATCGCGAATTACCACTTTCCCATCAACATCCAACAATGTAATTGCATTTTCCTTGGGGTAATTATTGGTTCTAAACTCAATCTTAAAATTGGCTGGCAAAACATCGGGCATCGCCACCGGTATCGCGGCTTTACTATTTAAGGGATATTGGTCCACCTGACCATTCACCTCTGATATCTCGCAATTAAACACATTGTTCGATGGCAACATCCCGTTATCCCACAAGCCCCATGTCGGCAAGATAATGCTCACCGTATCGAGCGATGCCAAATTACCCGCCCAATGCCAAACCTGCTTCACAGAAGCGTTATTCGCCCAATAGGTAAATTGCAAGGTCTTGATTTCAGTTTTACCCGTATTCTGAACCAAAATCACAGGCTGAGAACAAATCGGATTGGTTTTGGAATACTCGTAATCTTTGGTGGGCTTTACCACCTGCACAATCTTCGCATCCAAATTAAAACTCAAATCGCCATAGGATATCAATTGATGCGCTACGATATATCTGTAATCGCCTGATTTTACCGGTTGCGAAATTTCATAATCGATGGTTTCAGTTTTTCCTGGGGTTACCCATTTTGTGATTTCATGTTCGATGAGCTTTGATCGCTGTCCAGGACACCAGCCCTGACGTGGAATCAACCAAGTACCGCCTTGTGCAATCATCGGATTTACAGAACAATCAACAACAGAATTCCAACTCATCGCATTGCCCGCCACATTCAAAGTATGGGTAATTACACCTCCATTTTGCTCAAACTCACCATCAGAACCATGGCCTGTAATGGTTGAGCGCAACTTGAACGACTTTGCGTTAGACAACAAAGGGACACTAATTGGAGCAAAAACGGAATTATTCAATATACTATTGATGCCTGGACCACCCAAACGCGCACCACCTTGCCACAACTGATTATAATCCAATACCGGTCGGACCGGAGTTCCCACCACAAACAAAAACTCCATTTCCATATTCTCCTGGTTTTGTCCGCCCATGGCCAAAACAATTCGCTTATTGTCCTTAAGCAACGGCGCATAATCCGTCATATCTAGGTACCAACTTTTACCCGCCATCCCCAAATCCAAATTGATTCCATAAGGCGTAACGAATGATACCAATTCATTAAACCACGGGAATCTCACGGCGTAATTCAACTTAGAAATATCAATCGAACCCTGAGTCTTATTAAAAACAGAATCTGTCAAAGCCCCATTATCGCCATTATAAACCCAAGATTTGCGGGCTTCAAACAAAGAAAAACTCGAATCGATTTTCAACAAATCATGCGTCACGATTTTTGATTTCGAATTGTCAACCACCCTATAACGATCGATACCGTTGGGGTTTCTCACAATCGAATCGCGCTGTAAAATGTCGCTTACCGTTTTGTTGTAAGTACCTGAAAGCAAGGTGATATTGGGCTTTTCGACATACGCCTGAAACATCCGACTCAAAACATCACCCCGATCATAGGTCCATTGGGTGTTGGTTCCGTTCGATACTTTACCTAAAGCATCATCCAAAAACGACTTTCCTTTGCCTTCATTCATCGGGTAATAAGCCACCAAACTCGCATATTGGGGATGGGTGTTATCGATGGAACGATTCATCCAGTCTTTCACTTCCGAAGCAGACAGTGCTTTGTTCCAAATGCTCAATTCATTGATTTTTCCTTTGTAGTTGTTTTGCAAATTCTGGTCTTTCCCCAAAATCATATTCATGATCGACAGGGCTTTGGTTTTGGCAGTACCAGATAGCCAGAGGGTTCCATTGACGTAGACCGACATATTTCCGGTGGTTGCATTTTTGGTAAACACCCAGTGATTCCATTGTCCTTTGTATTCCGAGGCCGCTGCCGCTTTGTTGATTCGATCAAACCCACCAGATGCAAATCCGCAATCAAAATATATGTTGGCATCGGACCATGGGAAATGAATATTCAGCTGACGTTGATTTGGATCGGCAGCCCATCCGTATATCACAGAGGTATTGGTTGGCAAAGCCTTGTTATCACCCAATGACCAGAATGCGATGGAAATTTCATTTTTGATAGATGATAATTTTGATGCTTCAATTACGATATGACCGTTGGAAGAAAAATCAACCGCGTAATTATTATTGGCCGCGAGTAAGCAAGTTGTAGTATCGGCGTATCCTTCCAAAACAACAGGATTAGCACCCACCGAGTTGGTGAATGAAAATTCGATCAGTACATTGCTTTTTCCATCCCAAGTAAACGGGGTATGAAATACGATTTTATTGTCGCCCGTTACAAAGTTGAAAGAATTGCGGTAGGTCTCCGTAAAACCTTTTAACACTGGAGCATTGGCATCCAACTTCCCTATTGCGGTGTGCTGCATTTGTATTTTAAGAAAATTGGCGTCACCTCCGCCGAGTGCTTTGAGGATAAACCCTTGGATATCGCCGGCAGAAAATCCTGCAGCTGCCAATTCTTGGGCACGATACAAAACCTGCGTTTTACCCGATTGCTTGGCGGTATTTAGGGCTTTGTAAATACCCAGATTCCCTTTACCTACTGGGTATTTGGTCTCGTTTGAAACCGAATTGACCGTCACTTTTTTCAGGCCATAATCGTAGTAATCGCAAACCGAATTGTTGGTGTAATTGAATGTAGTTCCGGAGAAGTTGGATATCACATATTTGGGTGCAGTCTGGGGCAAGGTCTCTATTTTATTAGAATCCACCACAAAAGTATTGCAAGAATAATCCCATTCGCCGCATCCTTTGCTTCGGTTGGTACCGTCGGACACCCACCCATTTTTACAACGCATGTTGTATCGTAAAATGATTTTTTCAAACGTGAGGTTTCCCTTGGGGAAATAGGCCATCGTGTCCCGGGTATTTGAGGCATAATGAAATGTCTTCACACGGATTGTATCACCCAGCTGCTGGGCAAAAATCCGAGAAGGAATAAACGATAACACAAAAAGTAAGGCAACTGCGATTTTTGAAAGTTTGATGGTCATTTTAATAAATAAAGATTGTATACCATTCAAAAGTACTGCGTTAACGAAGTGTTTCCAAATGTGTCTTTACCATTAGCTAGAGCCTCGGCATAATGGCGATGATCCGATTAAGGAATAATGTACTAAACAAATAATCGACAGTATAACGGGCATTAGTTGTAAGTATATGTATCAATTAGGTAACAAAAATACTTACCTTAGTAAAAATACTTAATGAACAAAAAATCAATTGCGACGATAATTATATTTACCATTTTCTGCTCCAGCCTATTTGCTCAAATTAATAAAGTCATTTCCACTTCTGAGATTGATGCAATCCCCGATTCTACAGAATGGGTAAACGGCCATTATTATCGGCATATTCAATTCGTCACTTTGCCATCCAATCAGCAGCAAATTGAATTACGAAATGAAGGAATAAAATTGCTTTACTACATCTCATCAAACACCTATTTGGCCTCCGTTTCAAGCAAATTAACACCGGCGCAAATGATTACATTCCAAATAGCTTTGATCAACAAAGTAAAAGCATCAGACAAAATGTTATCAGAGTTGAATGAAGCAATCACCAACAACCAATTTCCGGCATTTTCCATAAACAGCACGGGGAAAATTGGTATCACATTTACTTTTCCAAACGATATTCCCAACCCACTAATAATTAAGCTATTAAATCCGTTCGAAATCACTTACCTCAATCCAAACAGTTTTCGCGGAACAGTGTGGTTATCGAAAAATGACATTGTGAAATTCGTAAGCCAACCCTTTGTCATAGCAGCGGAATTGGTTGACGACCAAGCAGTACCTGAGAACAACAGAGAGCGAACAAATCATCGCAATAATTGGTTGGCGCAGGAATTCCCTGGTGGCAGAGAATACAACGGTGAAGGCATTAATGTCATGCTGCAAGACGATGGTATAATTGGTCCACACATAGATTATACGGGTAGAATCGTAAAGCAATACGTCAATTACTATGGCGGCAATCATGGCTCACATGTCGCCGGTATCATCATGGGTGGAGGCAACTTAAATGCATTGTCTCGTGGCATGGGTTGGGGCTCCAATTTATACGTTTACCAAGCCAATTATATGTCGTCCGGAAACCGCGGTAATTCTTGGCAAGGATTCGACAGTATTTATTCCCACTACAAATCCAAAGATGTCGTAATCACCTCAACAAGCTATGGCGATGGTGGCGATGGTGGATATAGTTCGCTCACCCAAACACTGGATCAACAAAACAGAGACATGGATGCACTTATTCATGTTTTTTCAGCGGGAAATTCGGGCACTGCCGATTTCGGCTATGGTGCCGGAGCAGGATGGGGAAATATTACCGGCGGTCATAAACAATCTAAGAATTCATTAGCAGTTGGCAATGTAGATTATACCGATGTAATAAATACTTCCTCAAGTAGAGGCCCGGCGCACGATGGGCGACTAAAACCCGAATTGGTAGCAGTTGGCACAAATGTCAGTTCCACCACGGAATTAAACACCTATTCAGTAAAAACCGGGACTTCAATGGCCTGTCCCGCCGTTTCTGGAACACTAACAGAATTGTATCAAGCCTACAAAAAACTAAACGGTGGCCTCAATCCCCCATCAGCATTGATGAAAGTAATCATCATGAACACGGCGGATGACCTAGGAAAACCAGGTCCAGATTTTATATATGGCTATGGCAGGATCAACGGCAGAAAATCGATTATCCCTATAGAACAGAATTTATACCTCGTGGATTCTATTCCCAACACCGCAACCAAAAAACACAACATCGCGGTCCCAAAAAATACCGGCAGGGTAAAAATCATGGTGTATTGGCACGACTACCCGGCTGCAATTAACGCGGGTTTGGCTTTGGTAAATGATATCAAAATGCAAGTCACGAACCCCATCGACACACTATTTAATCCATGGATTTTGGATTACTATCCGGATGCAACAAATTTAAATTCAGATGCAATTCGTGGAATCGACATTCGGAACAACCACGAGCAAATTACGATCGATAACCCCGTAGACGGCAACTACACCGTTAGTATTAACGGCAGCAACATCCCTTACGGGCCTCAGAAATATTATTTGTCATGGTATTTTGAGCCATTGAACGACCTCATTCTCACCTATCCCAACGGCGGCGAATCTTTCGTCCCCAATTATATCTACAACATCAGATGGGATGCCTTGGGTAATTCAGGAATTTTCAAATTGGAATATTCGAACGACAACGGAGCAAACTGGAAGTTGATCAACAATTCGATAGCAGCTACGCAGCGTTATTACGACTGGGCGGCCCCATTTACTCTCAGTGGAAAGTATCTCGTACGCGTAACTAGAGGGACAACACAAGATGTGAGCGATGTTAATTTTAGCGTCTTTTCTTTGCCAGCAAACGTTGTCGTTGATTGGGCTTGCCCCGATTCTCTTCAGATCTCATGGACCGCAATCACCGGAGCGACTTCATACGATGTATTCATGCTAGGGAGTAAATATATGGACTCAGTTGTTAACGTAAAAACAAACAAAGCTGTAATTTACAACCTCGACAACTTCAACAAATCATATTGGTTTAGCGTTCGAGGAAGAGGCGCACAGAATGCAGTTGGACTGAGAGCAGATGCTATTTTCAAATCAGTGGGCGTCCAATGTCCTTCTGTATTTGATGTCGCAATTAAATCCATCACCTCACCTCAAAACGTCATCTTTGCCTGCACCACCAACACTACCGTTGATGTGGAAATACTCTTGGAGAATCCAGGTAAGATCCCAGTAACCGACATTCCCGTGTCGTATTCAATCAACGGCGGCGCAGCAATCACGGCAAAGTATGTTGGCACAATTGCAGCAAGGAATAGTATCAATTATAAATTTTCGACAGCTGCAACTCTAAGCAGCACGGGAATTAACAAGGTAAAGGCATGGGCATCTTATCCGGGCGATGCCTTTCGTAGCAACGATACGCAAACACTAATAATAACTCGTAACACAGCATCTATAAAGCCACCATTTATGGAAGATTTCGAGACATTCCCATTGTGTTTAAGCCTTGCCGATTGTGGATCAACCATTTGTAAATTGGCCAATGGGTTTGAAAATCTTACCAATGGGCAGAGCGATGATATTGACTGGAGGACATCCGAAGGGCTTACGACATCGTTAAACACGGGGCCAGCAGACGACTATCTTCCAGGAACATCGATCGGAAACTATTTGTATTTAGAAGCCAGTGAATGTTTCGAAAAAACAGCCTTGCTATTAAGTCCATGTATTGATTTAATCGATGCGAAAATCGCCGTATTAAACATGGCATATCACATGTATGGATCGGGAATCGGCTCTTTGCATATTGATATTTATTCAAAAGGACAGTGGATTGATGACGTATTTACCAAAGCTGGAGACCAAGGAAATCAGTGGAATATGGCTAAAATTCCTTTGAATTCATACCTGGGACAGTCCATAAATATTCGCGTTAGAGGAATTACTGGGAAAACATATTACAGCGATATCGCAATTGACGCCCTATCAATAACAAGTATAAATAGCGTATTAGAAACGCCGTCTAACTTGAAAATATCCCTTTTCCCGAATCCTACCTCAAAGGAATTAAATATAAACGCTCCAGCACATTTACTTGGAACAACTTATTCAATATTTGACTGCGTTGGCAAGCTAATTAAAGAAGGAAAAATTACATCATCCAAAGCACTTTTGGACGTTGAGGACTTGAGCGAGGGACTTTATATATTTAGTATCGGCGAAAGTTCTGGGCAAGTGCTAAGATTCATCAAAAAGTAAAAAATCTGATTTTTTGGATTGGACGCAAGTCATTTACGATTTCCCTTAAAATCAATAAATTAATTTGCGATTTCTCGTTAATTTTCTTCATTAAACTGGAAACAAGAGCAGTCGGATAACCCCTCAATATGACATCAACCCAATACCACGGCCGGTTCGCAAGACACTGCGGTGGTTACGGAATTTGCGATAACACCCGATCAAGCGCAGTTGCCAAATCGTGATCTTTTTGGGTAACCACATTGCCTGCATCGTGGGTACAAAGCGACACCATCACTCGGTTATAAACGTTAGTCCATTCTGGGTGATGGTCCAATTCGCTAATTACTTTACTGGCGCGAACCATGTAATCAATAGCCTCTTCGAAGGTTTTGAATTCGAAGGTTTTGGTAAGTTTGTTGTCTGAAAGAACCCAGGATTGCATAGAAATCAAAGATACTGCAAATCGTATGGTCTCTTTTGCTTTATCCAATGTTATCCACCGTGGGCAATTGACATGCCGTGAGGCCCAATTGAACCTTTGATAGGATTAATACACATGACTGGAATTAGCGCATCGTTTGTAATAAGGGCTTGTTCGGATGCACCCATAACAAATTCACTCAATTTACTGTCCAATGATGTCATAACTACAATCAAATCCGCTTGAACCCTAAATGAAATCGCAACAGTTTCTTTAATCAATCCATTGTTTTGCTTACCCAGTTCATGTACCTCATAATCCAAGCCATTATCGGCTAAGAAAGCTTTGGCGTATTTGATATTACTCTGTAAGGCCCGGGCCGAAAACTCATCTGATTCGTAATCCGCAACAACATGAACTTTAGACTTGAACAATTCTGCGATCGCCAACACAGAAAACAACTTTTGTTTTGATTCTTTTGTAAAATCTAGAGGAACAACGATATTGTTGATATTGCCCTTTTGACTCGGAGCATTTTGAACCACAAAGTATGGAATATCGCTTTGCGTAATGACCTTTAACGCATAACTACCCACAAATTTCTGAACGCCTTTCACACCATGAGTGCCCATTATCACTAACGCCGCTTTTACGATTTCTCCAATCTCCCCGATTTTTGTGAGGTAATTGCCTACCGCTACAATTGTTTTGGTTTCAACCCCAAATTCAGCTGTATTTTTTTCGGCAATTTCAGTCAATTTCCTCGTGGCATCTTTTTTCTCTTTCTCTGTTTTAACAATATGGGCTAGAGTTACAGGTTTTGCAATGGATTTAGAAATTTTATTTGCATGTAATAACGCAAAATCCGCCATTTGAGTAAAATCATGAGGCACTAAAATCGTTTCGGTTTTTGATAAATCTTTCATTATTATTATTTTAAATCCATTTTAGCTCGTCGCTTTTAATCTTTCCTATGACACAAATATATATAAATTGCGTTAGATTGAAATTAAACTATCAACAAAATACATTTCAACCTCACCTTTACCCTTCACCTGGATCTTGCCTCGTTCCACACAATTAAATTTATCTTTTACCAATGTATAGGTGGTTTGGCTGATGTTTATTTTGCCCACCTCACCATTGCTCTCCATACGGCTGGCTGTATTAACGGTATCACCCCATATGTCGTAAGCAAATTTCTTAACCCCTACAATTCCCGCTACAACAGGTCCGGTGTGTATGCCGATGCGGATATCGAAAAACAATTCGTTTTTTGCTTCTTTTCGACTTTTCTGCTCAGCCATAAATTGCTGGATTTCCATGGCAGCCGAAATAACATCCATTGCGTGGGTGCTTGTAGTAACAGGTAGACCGCCTACTGCCATATAGGCATCGCCAATGGTTTTGATTTTTTCTACTCCATACTTCACCATTATATGGTCAAAAGCAGAGAAATATTCATTGATAACGAATACCAGTTCCTTCGGACTCATTTTTTCTGAGAGTTGTGTGAAGCCTTTAAAATCCGTAAACAATACCGTTACTTCGTCGAATTGTTGCGCTTCGGCACTGCCTTTGACCTTAAGTTCTTCCGCTACTTCGGCGGGTAAAATATTCAGTAATAAATTTTCAGAACGTTCTCTCTGCTTCTCCACTTCATCCTTTTGCTTACGAATCACCATTGTGCCTTCCTCCACCTTTATTTCTAATTCCTTTTGCCGTGCCCTTGAAGCACGCTCTCGCCAGCGTATAATTAAGAAAATTAATCCAATAACCAAAACAACATACGACAAATAGGCCCACCAAGAGCGGTACCAAGGTGGCAATACCCTAAAAGTATAGGTTATCGGTTCTGACCACACTCCATTAGAACCCTGTGCTTTGAGTTTAAAAACGTAAGTTCCTTCCTGAATATTACCAAAGTTTGCATTGCTCTTGTTGGTAATAGGGCTCCAGTCTTTGTCATATCCTTCCAGCATGTATTGGTATTTTACCAAAAAAGGTCTTTCTGTTTCTATGGCCGCGAATTCAAAGGCGATTTGGTTGTGCTCAAAAGGCAATACTAAATTTTCAGGTACAGGGTAAAATTTGGCGATGCCATCGAATTGAATATTCCCAAAGCGTTTTAGAATAGAATCGTTCTCAGCACTTGACAGTGCTTTTCCGTAAGCTGAAAATTCCTGAAAAAGGGCTATCGAACTGTCTTCACTGTTTTTTCTAATGCCTTTTGTTTGAATATTATACCAACAAATATTTTCATCCTTCACCTTTATGGATTGTATTACCAATGCCGGTGGCTCTGTATTCTTTTTCAATGCCGCATAATCAAATCGTACCAACCCTGTTTTATCGTTACCTGTTCCAGCCCAAACAATGCCTTTGCTATCTAATAGCATGCAATTTTGCCCTACATTTACATCCTTTACCGGATATCCGGTATTGGTATTGTATATCTCTATATCCGTTAATTTGGTGCCATCATTAGAAAGGTTAAAGTGCGTGATGCCTAAATTAGTACCCACCGCTATTTTGCCGTTGGGCATTTGAATGACATTGGTCACAAAATTATCGGGCAAACCATCTGCTATTTTAAAACTCTTAAAAATCGTTGAAGAAATAAGACCATTGGGCTGGAACGTATCTGATTTCTTTTGCAAATTTCTTAAGGTCTTCGCTTCCAATACACTAAGCCCCTCCGAAGTGCCGAACCATAGGTTTCCGGATTTATCCTCGGTAATGCTCAAAATATCATCATGGACCAAACCCTGACCCGTAGTGAAATTGGTAAAGGATTTGCCATCATATTTGCTTGCCCCGCCGC
>Ga0049085_10000601_pt1 | contig 14116 bp, 14 predicted proteins | sample GreLakmeSU08MSRF_FD_66721 | JGI IMG/M metagenome (GOLD analysis project Ga0049085, IMG submission 66721) | Freshwater lentic microbial communities from great Laurentian Lakes, MI, USA - Great Lakes metaG SU08MSRF | ecosystem: Environmental > Aquatic > Freshwater > Lake | place: Great Lakes... | reverse complement strand
CCTTCTCGCTTCGATTCCCCCTCCACTGCGAGAGGCGACCCGCGCGGCCTCTGCGGCTCAAGTATTAGTGTACGGATTGCTGCTCAGCGCGAGCCCAGCCTCGCGTGATCAGCAGCACGCGCTCGTCCAAAAACATGCCGGGTCCGATTCTGCTACAGTCTTGGCCAGCCTAGACGCCGCCCTGCGCGCCCTCCCTCCTGAAGCTCGGCTACCGCTGCTGCAATTGGCCTTTCCCGTGCTGCGCGAACTGAAGAGCACCGTACTTGAACGCTTTACGACCACCCTCGACGCGCTCATGCACGCGGACCATTGTGTCACCCTTTTTGAATACGCATTACAAAAAACGCTGCAGCGCCAGCTCACCCTCGCCGCCAACCCCCGACCCCAGTTGCAATACGATTCCTTCAATGCCGTTCGCCAGGAGATTGCGATCGTGCTTTCCGCTTTGGCGCATCTCAGTGCCAAAAATTCTCCCGCGGCTTTTGCGGAAGGCACCGCGCAGATTCCCGTGATTCGCCATCAAATCACTCTGCTCGAGCCCGCGGCGAGCGGACTCGAGCAGCTAGATTCCGCCCTCGATAAACTCGCGGTCAGCGCTTGGCCCATTAAGCAACGCGTCCTCGTGGCGGCCGGCCACGTTATCGCTAGCGACAGCACCATCACGGTCGAAGAAGGCGAACTCTATCGCGCGATCGCCGCGACGCTCGACTGCCCCATGCCCATGCTGGGCCTCGCGAATTAATTTTCTAGCTTTGCTTAGTCGCGTGACCCTCGCCGAAAAACAGCAGCAACTCATTGCAGATTATGCCATCATTGAAGATGCGCAGGAACGTCTCGCGGCAATCGTCGACGGCGCCCGCCGCAGTCCACCGCTCGCCGCGACTGAACGCACTGAGAACAACCGCGTGCGAGGCTGTATTTCACAGGCGTGGATCGTGGCCGAGCAGCGGGAGGGGCTTTGCTACTTTCGCAGCGATGCCGATTCGCCCTTGGTCCGAGGCTTACTCAAGCTACTCTGTGATTTATATAGCGACGCATTCCCGCGAGAAATCGCCACGACTGAGCCGATGCTCTACGAAGCACTGGGTCTCGCCCGCAATCTCTCCCCCACGCGCCTAAATGGTTTGCGCAGCGTCCGCGCAAAAATCCGTGAATACGCCGATAGCTGGAGCGCTTAAACAAATACGGTAAAAGGCGACAGAAACTTGCAGGCCACCTTTGGCCCCAGCTGTTGCGCTGGGCATCCGTTCTATTAGTAATAATCCAACGGGCAAAGCCCTGGCGTTGGTCGAGCATGGCGAAAAATTAATCGGTATCCTCCATAACGGCTCTTTTTGCCGCTCCGTTAGCTTAGGTTTAGCCGCCTACTAGCGAGAAATGGGAGGCTATTTTCCTAAAGCAATACGCCGCACTACCTCGCCGGCAGCCGCAAATCCAAATGCACCCGTGATAAACACCGCGGTGCCAAAGCCCGTAGCACAATCTAGCCGCAAATTTGACCCCTCTTCTGGTTCAGTGGCACAGGTGCCATCAGCCCAGGGATAGATGGGTTTCTCCTGGGATGAAACGCAGGGGATACCGTAGTCATGCCCCTCGCCTTTCGCGAAACCATAATCGCGCCGCAATTTCTTGCGCACCTGTCGCAATAATTCATCCCCGTGCGCCCCACCAAAATCGGTCACGACAATTCGCGTGGCATCACGACGACCACCCGCTGACCCCACGGTTAAGATGGGTAGCTGCCGCCGGACACACTCTGCAATGATGAGGGCCTTGTTGGACATTAAATCGATACAATCCACCACCCAATCATAGCGCGTGGCCAACAATGGCGCGGCTGTTTTGGCGGTGAAATATTCGTTCTGCGCAGTGAGGCGGCAAGCGGGATTGATTGACTTCACCCGCTCTGCAATCGCGATGACTTTGGGCCGGCCAATGTTGCCATCAAGCGCGGGGAGCTGACGATTAACGTTAGTCAGACAAACATCATCGAGATCGATCAAGGTTAAGGCGCCGACGCCGGAGCGAGCCAAGCCCTCGGCTACCCATGAACCAACGCCGCCGACGCCGATAATCGCCACGTGCGCGTTGTGTAATCGGGGCAGCGCCGCAGCGCCATAGAGACGCGCGAGACCGCCGAAGCGTTGGAGATAATCATCAGTCACGCAGGCAGAGCTAGCTAGGCCCACGCACAGTGCCACTCATTTATTAACCAACTAGTCATCAGGGCATATTTTCCTAAAAGCCGAGCTGGTTAACCGCCGCGATCGCTTGCTGCTGACGCGCGGGCCAAGCACCGCGGATTAACTGATAAGGCAATTGCCGTCGCTTTAGCGCCTCCCGCCATAAATTGAAACAGCGAGCGCGGTCAGCGAGATCGGGAAAAGCGCGCTGCGGATCCGGGGCAAAAGGCCCATCAACATCGAGCAAGAGATAGAGGGTATAATTTGACGCGCGCCGTTCCGCTTCAGCGCGAATAGCTGCCGGACAAGCGCCGTAAAGTAAGTCACTCCAAAGCACCGTCGTCAGCGCCTCGGTGTCGCAGAGCACTAGCGGCGGCGCCAGCGCCGCGGCCGCGTCTTCCCGTCGCCATTGCTCGCGCGCAATCGTTGGGATATTCGCCAAGGTAATCCCGCCATGTTGGTCCCAAAATTCGCGGGCGTACTCAGCAACCACGGGGGCATGAAAATGCGCCGCCAAGTGCTGCGCGAGTTGCGTTTTCCCCGTGGATTCCGGCCCAAATAAAGCGACCCGTTTCATGCGGCGACCTTGCATCCTTGGCGCCACTCGCGCCAACCCCAGAGCGACATCCACCAAAAGATCAGGTAGAGTCCGCTCGTCAGCCGCAAATCTTTCACCCAATAAACGCCCACTGCGACCGTATTAACGAGCAGCCAGCCCAGCCAACATTCCAATTTTTTTCGCGCCTGCAGCCACTGGGCAATTAAACTAAAAATTAGGATGAAGGCGTCCCACCATGGCAGCGTCGCATCGGTCAGGCGATGCATGCCCCACCCCCAGACGGCCGTCAGGCCGGCGCCCACGACCAGCCAACCACCCCGCGCGGTCGGACTTAAACACGTCACCGGCAGTACTCCTCGCGGGGACGAGCCCGATGCGCCCCGCCGCGCCCAGTGCCACCAGCCATAAACCTGAAGGACAAAAAAGAAAAACTGCAGGATTGTATCGGAATAAAGCTTAGCCCCATAAAACACCCACGCATAAATCCCCACCTGCACTAAGCCAACCGGCCACCCCCAGAGCTGCTGGCGAATCATTAACCCGACGCCGATAACGCCCAGCACCGTGCCAATAATTTCCCAGATGCTCATAATCAATAAAGGTCAGCGCGGGTGGAATAAATCTCGGGAGCGGTCCGCTTAGCCTCCAGCTAAATAAGCCTCCATCGCCTCGCGCGTCAGCCGATGACCAGCGGCACAACGCGGACATTCCACGCGGATCGATTCCGCCTCGCCAAAAATACCCACGGGATCCGCGCGAAAAGCGGGGGCGATCGCGCCCAGAATTTTTGATTGAGTGCAACCGCAGTGCCAGCGGTAGAGCCGCTGCTCAATCCGCGTCACGATTTCAGCCGGGGCCAGCGCGCTGAGGCCCGCTGACGCGACGGCGTTAAACCAAGGCGCATCATAGTCAGGATGTGAGACGAGCAGCGCATACTCATCGTTCCCGAGGTGAAAATAACGCACCGGGCATTGTTCACTTTGAGCATAATAATCCGTGGCCGCGAGCAACGGATCATTCCCAATAAAATTAATCACGCTCCGCCGAGTCTCCGCGCCGCGGCGCGGCACATGGTCGCTGTAGAAGGTATTGTGCGCGGCGACCTTAACATTTTCCGTAAAAAGCCGCCCGGTGATCGTGCAGTCCTCGTTATCCATCGCGAGAAACACATTGAGCCGCGGCGCTTGAAAATTAAGCGACCAAGCCAAGTGCCCATGCAGCGGTCGCGCCGCGGCATGCAGCACACCCGCCGCGAGCGCCTCTTTAAAAATCGCCGCCTGCTCCGGCGAGTACCGCAAATGCTGGTCCGCCAGATACAGATAATAATCCGTAAACAAAGGGGTTAATTCTGCCCGTACGAGCAGCACATTGCGGTGACGGATAAAATCCACCGTAACAACGGCACCTGAATCGGTCGCTAACTGGTCTGGCGGCATCCCACCCAGTGTATGAATAATTCCTGAATGTCCAGCGAGGGTCATGCTCGCAGCTAAGCAGGTTAACTGACCGAAAGAACGCCACCCTGAGCGCCCCTCTGCGCGTCGGCCATTGGCCCCGTCAGTTCGCCTTAATCACACCCTTGCTCTGCAGCTTCTTTACCTTGGGCTTAATCACGAAAGTACAGTAACCGGCATTGGGATTCTGGTTAAAATAATTCTGGTGATAGTCTTCGGCGCGCCAAAATTTCTTGAGCGGGACAATCTGAGTCACAATGGCGTCACGATAGCTGGCTTGCGCCGCCTGCTGCGCGCGTTGGGCCACTCGATGCTGCGCCTCATTATGGAAAAATATGACCGAGCGATATTGGTCACCGTGATCAGCTCCCTGCCGATTGAGTGTGGTGGGATCGTGCGCCTCAAAGAAAATCTCGAGTAATTTTTCGTAACTGATGATCGCAGGGCTAAACTCCACTTGGATGACTTCAGCGTGACCCGAGCCATGACTGCAAATATCCTCGTAAGTTGGGTTTTCGGTTTTTCCGCCCGAATATCCACTGACACTGTGCAGCACCCCAGGAACGCGCTGAAATACCGCCTCTATGCACCAGAAACATCCGCCTCCCATCGTCGCAAATTCGGTGGAGGACGCCGCGGGGGATTGAGCTGAAATATTCATAGCAGAAAAAACAAAACCGAAGGCAAGGAGTGCGCGAAGTTTCATCATTAGGCCACTAGGCTAGTCCATTATCGCGCCGAATCAACCCGCGAGGTTATTTATTCCGTAAATCTTGTCCCTGAGCGGCAACCGTGATTACTTCTCAAAAGGACCCCTTTAATTTCACGACCCGCGGCTATCTATGGAAGACTCACGCATCGATAAATGGCTCTGGAGCGTACGGGTTTTCAAGACTCGTCCCCTCGCGATGGAAGCCTGTCGCCTCGGCAAGGTTCTCATGGGCGAAGTCGCCGCCAAACCCAGCCGAGACCTTCGTATCGGCGATACGGTCACCATTCACCTCGGGACAATCACCCGCACCCTGAAAGTTACCGCGCTGCCGCCCTCCCGCGTTGCCGCCAAACAGCTCCCCGAATTTATCACCGACCTCACCCCACCGGCTGAATACGCCCGGGCTAAACAAGCCGCCATCGAGCATCAACTTGCCCGCCAGCGCGGCCTCGGCCGACCGACCAAAAAAGAGCGGCGCGATATGTCGGACCTTTTCGGCTTTGATTAAAACTCAACGACCGCGCGCCTGCACAAAGCAAGCTTACGCCCGCTTAGCGCGTTAATTTACGGTACTTGATCCGATGCGGCTGATCGGCATCGCGGCCCTTTCGCTTCTTAAAATCCTCGAGGTAACTGGTATAGTTGCCCGCGAACCAATGCACGTGGCTATCGCCCTCAAAGGCCATGATATGGGTCGCGACTCGGTCGAGAAACCAGCGATCGTGGGAGATAATAACTGCGCAACCGGCAAAAGTTTCCAGCGCTTCCTCCAATGCGCGAATGGAATTCACATCGAGGTCATTGGTGGGCTCGTCGAGCAGCAGTAGATTAGCTTCACTCTTAAGGACGCGGGCCAACAAAACTCGATTGCGCTCGCCCCCAGAAAGCACGCCAACTTTCTTTTGTTGATCCGCTCCGGTGAAGCCAAATTGCGCGCAATAGGCGCGACTATTTACACCGCGCGAGCCAAGCGTCATGATTTCTTGGCCGTCGCTGATCACTTCCCAAATCGTCTTGTTACCCTCCAAAGAATCGCGCGATTGCTCGACGTAAGCAATTTTTACCGTTTCCCCCACGCGAAAGGCGCCCGCATCGGGCTGTTCTAAATTAGTAATCAATTTAAATAACGTCGTCTTGCCGGCACCGTTCGGGCCGATAATGCCGACGATCCCCCCAGGCGGCAGCGAAAAATTGAGCCGATCGAAGAGTAAATTATCACCATACCCCTTGGCTACTTGCTGCGCCTCGACCACGAGCGCGCCTAGCCGAGGGCCGGGCGGAATAATGATCTCGAAAAGTTTTTCCTGCTCAGCCACATCGGCATTGAGCATCTGCTCATAAGCGTTGATGCGGGCTTGGCCCTTGGATTGGCGCGCCCGGGCTCCTTGCCTAATCCAAGCCAACTCACGTGCCATGGCCTTCTGCCGCTTGCTCTCGGTGCGTTCCGCCACCACCGCCATCGCCTGCTTTTGCTCCAGCCATGACGAATAATTTCCCTTAAAAGGCAGGCCCGATCCGTGATCAAGCTCCAGAATCCAACCGGCGACATTATCCAGAAAATAGCGATCATGCGTGACCGCGATGACGGTGCCTTCGTAACGACTCAAATGCTGCTCGAGCCAATTAACCGAATCGGCATCGAGGTGATTAGTCGGTTCGTCCAGCAGCAAGATCGAGGGTTTTTGTAACAGTAAACGGGCCAGCGCAACACGCCGACGCTCACCACCGGAGAGATGATCAACCATCGCCTCCGCTGAGGGACAGCGCAGCGCGTCCATCGCCTGCTCAATGAGGGGCGCGACATCCCAGGCGCCGAGGTGGTCAATCTTCTCCTGCAGCTTCGCTTGTTTTTCAGAAATCGCATCCTTGGCCGCATCGTCTTCCGCCGCGGAGAGTTCATCCCAACTCGCATCATAGGCGGCGGTCAGATCCGTGAGGTGTTTGACGCCCTCCTCAACGCAGGCTCGCACCGTAGACCCTGGGGTGAGCGCTGGCTCCTGTTGCAAAAAGCCCACCGTGTAGCCCGGCTCAAAGTGCACGCGACCTTCAATGTCGGTATCAATCCCCGCGAGAATCCGCATCAACGAAGATTTGCCGGAACCGTTCAGACCGAGCACGCCGATCTTGGCGCCGTAATAAAAAGAGAGCGAGATGTCGCGGAGGATTTCCTTGCGCTCGATTTTTTTCGAGACACCAAGCATCGAGAAGATAATCTTGGGGGCTTCCGGAGTGGCCATGGAAAGAAAAGCTGGGCGTTGATCGCCAAGAGTCGAGCGCAAGAAAAAATCAGCTAAAAGCCCCCGCGACTATGGTCCAGCCCTCGCCCCAACTGGCCGCGGAGCGGTCCGGCACCGCGGCGGCGGTCACCCCATTTGCTCAGACCTCATAAAGGTGCAGCGGCACCGGATCGATAATTTTGGCTTTGGGCAATTGCTCGGCCAGTTGGGACTTGAACCAATCGCGGGCATCGGGATCCCCATGCGTCAGCACCACGCACCGCGCTTTGGTTTGCACGGCAAATTCCAAGAGCTCGCCCCGCTCCGCATGGCCGCTCAACTCAAAGCGCTCCACGCGAGCCTTAACCTTTGTCTTAACATCGAGGGCCGAAAACAAGAAATTGGCCCCCGGCTTGGTGGCCAATAATTTTCCGCCCGGCGTGTCCGGATCACAATAACCGACAAAGCCAATCGTGTTATGGGCGTGACCCAACAAGCCCGAAGCGAGCGCATAACTTGGCGTGCGCTCCACCAACATACCGGAGCTAACAATATAAAGCCCCTTTTGGTGTGGCTCTTGGCCCGGGGTAATTTTGCGCGGCAACTTACTCAGTTTGAGGTCCTTCAAAATTCGCCGATCAAATTGCACGTCTTTCGTTTTCCGCGATACTTCATCAAATAATTCGGAGAGCCCGATGCCGAGGCCGCCCGCAAACATCGGGCAATCTATCAACCGACCGAAGCGGCGCGCATCGTGAAAGACGGCGAGCAATTCTTGCATCCGGCCCAGCGCAAAGACGGGCAACAAAAAGGAACCGCCGTTTGCAATCGTATCGTTAATGGAGTCGATCAGCCGCGCGATTTCATGCACGCGCTCCTTGCCGTAAGCGCGCTCCGTCATGCCGCGCGTGGTCTCGATGATCAGAGTATCAAAATGGCCAATCGGGAAGTGCGCCCCCTTCAGTGTGCGGAGATGCTCGAACAATACATCGCCGGTCAGGAATATTTTACGCAACCCGTGATGGATTTCGACCGCCGTGGCTCCCGCCACATGACCCGATGGGTGAAACATGAGCTCGATCTCGGTGCGCTTGCCTTTGATTTTTTTGATCTTCTTGAAATCAAGTCCGTTAAAACGATGCACGAGACCTTCAATTTCTTGATGGGTAAAAAGCGGGTAGCCGGGGATATTATTCTCCTCTTTCTGCTTCTGCATCACGTTCGCCGAATTATGCAGCATCTTTTCAATCAACAGGCGACTCGACTGCGTCAGGAGCACGGGGGTCTTGGGGTGTTGGCGCATCACGACGGGGAGACCACCAATATGATCCAAATGACAATGCGTGATGATGATTAGGTCGAGATGGACGTCGCGCAGTAATTTGAGGTCGGGTAAAGCCCCGAGCCCAGGCGTCTTGGGATTTAGTCCGCAGTCGACTAAAATATTCAAATCGCCGATCTGCAAAAGCAGTGAGTTGGCGCCAATACCGCCTTGGCGGTTGAGATCGGTGAGTTTCATGAGATGGAACCCGCCATGGAGAGGCGCCAACTCCCCGCAAGCAAGCCCCCAGTTTTTATGTAAAAAGCTAAAGCGCTGAGGGGGCTGAGCAGGCTAGGCCAACGCCGGATTCACTGGGCGGGCGTTACGGGGCAACGCCATCGAGATGCAGCCGGCCGCCAGGACAAAGCTGCAGGCCCCCCACAAGCAGCCGAATATTCCTGCCCACTGATATAATACGCCAGAAAGGAGGCAGCCCACGAGTCGGCCGCCAGCATTGGCCATATAATAAAAACCCACGTTGAGGGCCACTTTATCGCCATCAGTGTAATCGAGAATCAGATAGGAATGCACGGCGGAGTTAAGAGCGAAAATCACTCCAAAAATTGATAGCCCACTGACAACCACCCAACCAGCCGGTGCGCCGAGAGTCAAAGCGAGGGGCACTCCTGCCGATACTGCCGCGAGCATAAAGGCCAAAACTAAAGCCGCGCCTCCCGCTGGGGCCCGCCCTCGCCAAAAAACCGGTGAGGCACCCTGCACCAAGCCATAGCCGATAACCCAAAAGGCCATGAAGGTGCCGACCTCGGTAAAACTCCACCCCAGCACACTGCGCAGAAAAACGGGCACGCCGACGACGAACCAAATGTCGCGCGCTCCGAAAAGAAAAAATCGCGCCGCGCAGAGCAGGTTAATTTCGCGACTTTTTGCCAACAGCTCTTTAAAGCCCGCTCTGACTTTCGCCTTACCTAGTTCTGCTGGCAGCGAAACCCACGCGCCAATCCACACCAGGGCCAGTGCGCCGGCCATGATTTCCAGGGCCCCAGCAAATCCGGCCAGGGTGAGCAGAAACCCGCCGAGGAAAAACCCCACGCCTTTCAGGGCATTTTTCGAACCCGTCAGCAAGGCCACCCAGCGAAAGAGCATACCCTGAGCCCCGACCGGAACCAGCAGCTTGATTGCGCTCTTGGAACTCATCTTGGTCAAATCCTTCGCGATGCCTGACAGGGCCTGCGTTGCCATTACGTAGGCGACCGACCACCCTTCTGGCCAAGCCGGATTCAGCCGCGCGAGCAAGCCTAGCGCTGCCACCTGCAACGCCAAGCCCGCGATCAGCGTCACGCGCAGCCCAAGCCGACTCGCGAGCCAACCTCCGAACAAATTAGTCAGGATACCGCAAAACTCATAGAGCAGAAACAGCAAGGCTAGCGTCACCGGGCTATAGCCGAGATGAGAAAAATGCAGCAACACGAGCATGCGCAGCGCCCCATCTGTCAGCGTAAATCCCCAGTAGGCGCCGGTGACAAAAATGTAATTACGGATGTTCATGCAGACCAGCGATCAGCTTACGCCCCCAGCGATCGCGCGACTTTGCGGGCCAGTTCGGCCATTCGATTAGCATAACCCCACTCGTTATCATACCATGCGTAAATTTTTACGAGGCGCCGGTTCACCACCATCGTGGACAAAGCATCAATCGTCGCAGAGGCTGGGTTGCCCTTGAAATCAATCGAGACCAGCGGCCGCGTCTCATAATCAAGGATGCCTTTCAGCGGAGCGGTTTCACTGGCGGCCTTAAGCAGGGCATTCACCTCTTCGGCTGTGGTGTCACGCTTCACTTGAAAAACACAATCGGTGAGCGATCCAGTCAGCAGCGGTACGCGGATAGCGTGCCCGTTGAGCTTGCCTAGTAACTCCGGATAAATAAGACCGATGGCGGTCGCGCTACCGGTGGTGGTCGGGATCAGGGAGAGGCCAGCGGCTCGGGCGCGACGCAGATCCTTGTGGGGCGCATCGATGATGGTCTGGGTGTTGGTCGCATCGTGCACGGTGGTAATTGCCCCATGCTCGATGCCCAAACCTTCGTGGATTACCTTTACAACTGGGGCGAGGCAGTTGGTCGTACACGAGGCGGCGGTGAGCAGTCGGTGCTTAGCGGAATCGTAGAGGTTGTCGTTAACCCCCATCACGATATTCAAGCTATCCCCGCCTTTAACTGGTGCCGCAACGATCACCTTTGAAACACCCCGCTCGAAATAAGGCGCCAGTTGTTCTGGCGTGCGAAACTTGCCGGAGCACTCGAGCACCAGATCAACCCCATAGTCAGACCACGGCACTTCACCGGGCTTGGGGTGACCCGTGACGCGTATAGGGGTTGGCTCAGTTCCGACGCGAAAGGCGGCCCCCTCGGCCGTCGCCACGTGAGCCCAACGCCCCTGCACGGAGTCAAAATTCAGCAAATGAGCGCACGTGGCGGCATCAGCCTTAGGGTCATTGACCAGCACCCATTCAAATTCCGGCCAATAGGCGGCCGCGCGAAAAACTAGCCGACCGATACGACCAAATCCGTTAATCCCTATTCGCATTTTTTTCATAGATTAATCAACCACAGCCACTGCGGCGACCCAGGACGGAGCCAGTCGCCCCGCCCCCTAACCGAACGGGCCCGCAACCGCCCAGCCCCCGCGCGACTAAGAATGGCGCCAATTTTGTGAGCCGTGCCCGGTCGCGCATAAACAACGGGACGTCGTCCACGCATTTTTCAAGACAGGCTAAGTTGACCTGGAAAGTAGGCGAAGGCTTGGCGGGTAGCATGTAGATCACCCAGTTGCCTTGGCGCCGACATTGCACTAAACCGCGGGCCCGCAGATAAGCTAAATGCTTGGAGATCTTTACCTGCGGCTCCCCTAGAATTGTTTGAAAATGACAAACGCAGAGCGGTCCAGGCATCAGCAAATGCAACACCCGCAAGCGCGTTAAATCCTGCAGGCTTTGGTAAATTTTTACTAATTCCACCCCCAATCTATATTCTCATACAAGAATATAGCTCAAGTCAGAATATCGGGCGTTACCGCAATGTAACTTCCAGCTTTTCACTTAAACCCCCACCACCACCTCAGATGTGCTTAGAATCCGCTTCGTCTTTTTTGACGTAACCACTTTCCTGCCGTTGGTGATTAACGGCATTTTTCTTAAGATATGCTTGGTAAACATCGTCCGGCGTCATGCCGAGGGTCTGCGCCAGCGACACCAGAAAGTGGAAAAGATCGACGACTTCTACCTTAGCGTTCTGCTCGTCAAATTTCTGATACTTCGCCCACCACTTCCAAGGCACACTATCAATCAGCTCGGCCGTTTCTTGCTGCATGGCACGAGTGTAATTGAGGATCCACTTCGCCTTTTCTTCGTCAGTGGGCGGGGGTAAATTCACTCCAATGCGCTTATTAAGCGTATCTTGCATACGAAAAATTTCCTCGAGTTTGTCCATAACGACTAACTTGAGCGCCACTTCCCCCTCTGGCAAGCCCGTCGCCCAGGAAAAATTAAGTTGCCCTGCTAGGGTGTATCCGCGACATTGACTAGCTATTGCCGCTGTTGAGCGAGATTTTCGAGCTCCAGCTGGCATCAACAACCCTGCGCCGCCACTCTTGGCAGGCGCTTACAACCAACAACATAGACATGTCATCCACAGAATCGTCCAATGCTCCGGCCGAAGCATCTGCGACCACCCCGGCGTCAAACGCCGAGTCCTCATTCGGCTCCACGCGCGGCTCTGGCCTAGCCCGCGGGAAAGCTAAGCGTTCGAGTGCCCCTGCTGCCGCTACCGCGGCGTCTGCCGCGTACACCCCGACCGCAATTGCGGTCGTGACCGCTCCGCGTGAATACCAAAATCCGTTCGCCCCGGTGGAAACACCCGTGGCTGTAACTGAGTCCGCTGCCCCTGTCGCCCCCGCGCCAGTTGCTGCTGCTCCCGTTGCCCCTGTCAAAGCCCCTGCCGCGGTTATTGCCGCTCCCGTCCAAGTCGCCAACGAAGAGCCTGCGGAATTAAATATTCTCGAGCCCGAACAGCAGAAAACCGCGCCGGCCCAAACTTGGGAAAGCGAGGGATTCCGACCTGCCCGTGAGTCGCGCAATGATCGTCCTCGGCGGGAAGAAGCCCGCCGCGAAGAACCTCGGCGCGCCGCAAGCCCCGCCCAAGAGCCGTTTGATCCAGCCTCGATTCCCGAGAAATTCATCTACGTGCGTCCCGGCTACAATTATGTGCCCACACCGTCTAACTTTGGTGGGGCCCCACGCGAGAATCGCTCGACTCGTCCCGCTGCGCCGGATGCTCCCGCCGCTCCACGCAGCGCCGCGCCGGCTCCATCGCGGGGATTTTTCAGCTGGCTGAAATCTCTCTTCACGAGTTCCTCCAGCGCCTCAGCTTCTGCCGCGGCGCCATCAGGGGATCGCTACAACCGCAACCGCGGTGATCGCGGGCGGAGTTCCCACGGTGGCAGTGGTGGTGGTGATGGCCAACGCCGCCGCAGTCGCGGTGGTCGCGGTCGGAGCCAATCCCGCGGTGACTATCGTGGCGGTGGCGACCAAGGCTCGAGTCAGGGCGGCATCTAAAGCCACTTAACTCTTGCCAACGCGCCCCGCGCGAATCGCATTCAAAGCGTCTGCCTTAGGGTAGACGCTTTTTTATTGTCGCTGACCGCAGCGCGTCACGTTCAACTCGCAATTCTACTCTCACCCGATGGCTGATCTCATCATTCACGGCGGCAAACCCCTAAGCGGCACGATCACGCCCTCAGGCAACAAGAATTCCATCTTGCCGATTGTTTGTGCGTCCCTGCTCACCGACGCCAAACTCACGCTGCGGCACGTCCCGTTTATTACGGATGTCGAGAAGCTCGTAAATTTCTTCACGGAACAAGGCTCATGCATTGTGTGGAATCGCGCCGCTGGCTCAATGAGCATCGATCACTCGACCTTCGATGCTCGCCGCCTCAATGGCGAATTGCCCGCCGGGATGCGCTCTGCCGTGCTTCTCTTTGCGCCTTTGCTGCAGCGCATGAAAAAAATCACGCTGCCCACCAATGCCAAGGGTTGCTCACTCGGCATTCGTGAATTGGACCCGCACTTAGAGATTCTCGAAAAACTAGGGGCCAAAATTTCCCATCAGCGCAAATTAACCATGGCCCTGCGTGGTCGTTTTCGCGCCGGCCGTCACTGGCCCGATTACATGTCCGTGACGGCGACGGAAAACTTCGTCATGGCCGCAGTGCTGGCGGAGGGTGAATCGGTACTACTCAATGCGGCGAGCGAACCTCATGTCCAAGATCTCTGCGCTGCCCTCGTCACGATGGGGGCAAAGATCACGGGCCTCGGCACCAGCCAACTCACGGTGACGGGGGTTAAGCAGCTTAAGGGCGGCACGATCACGATCAATACCGACCATCATGAGGTCGTCACATTTCTGGCGCTCGGCGCCATCACTGGCGGCGAAGTCCGCGTTAAAAATTCCCTCCCCCACCACTTTGACCTGATCAATCGTTCGTTCGCCAAGTTGGGCGTCAAAATCGACTACGAGGGCGACACCGCTATCGTCCGCCGCCGCCAAAAGCTCTTCATCACACAACCCTTCACCTCGAACCTACTGCCTAAAATTGAGGCCGCGCCGTGGCCTTATTTTCCAGTTGATCTGCTACCATGCATGATCGCGCTCGCC
>Ga0049085_10000598_pt1 | contig 14156 bp, 16 predicted proteins | sample GreLakmeSU08MSRF_FD_66721 | JGI IMG/M metagenome (GOLD analysis project Ga0049085, IMG submission 66721) | Freshwater lentic microbial communities from great Laurentian Lakes, MI, USA - Great Lakes metaG SU08MSRF | ecosystem: Environmental > Aquatic > Freshwater > Lake | place: Great Lakes... | reverse complement strand
CCGACCTCGGCGAAGCACAGGGCGATCGACAGCGACAGCAAGCCCACGCCCATGAACGCGAGCGGTCCCCACGGTCCGACCAGGCGCGCCACGTCTGCCGGCAACAGAAAGATGGCGCCACCGATCACCTGGTTGACGCCAATCGCGGTCAAGTCCCACCGCCCCAAAGTGCGTCGCAGCGTCGGCGACTCAGGTCGGTTAGCCATCAGCCTCCGGTGTGAAGGTGGCGTCCTGCACGACCACCAGCGCCGCGTTCACGCTCCGCGTCAGCGAGCACCGGCGAATGTCGTCAGCGTTGATGATTGGCACCGGCAAGCCTGAAGGACCGAACGCCGTTTGTATCATGATTCCCGACGCCCCGTCCGCAATTGTCGGAGTTTGACCAGTTCGGGTTGCAGCAGGTCACCGGAGCCTCATCTCCTTGCCTGCTGTCTACCCGATCCAGCCGGCGTAGAGTTCGGGCCGCCGGTGCTTCAGGAACAGGCGGCGGGCATTCGAGCTGGCCGTCGTCGCAAGGTCGACCTCGGCATAGACGATCTCGTCGGCGCTCTTCGCGCCGCGCGCGAGCACCTCACCGTTCGGTCCGCACACGAACGATTCGCCGGCAAAATCCAAACAGTCTTCTTTTCCCACCCGATTGCAGAGCGCCGTGAAGTAGCCGTTGTGGAACGCGCTGATGCGCATCTCGGCTTCGTACAGTCCCTCGGGCCACTCATCGACCGCGCCGGCCTGCGGCACGATGACGAGGTCCGCGCCGTTCACCGCCAGCGCGCGCATGTATTCGGGAAAGTGACGGTCGTAGCAAATCGCCACGCCAAGGTTGCCGACCCTGGTCTTGAACACCGGCGCGCCCTTGTCGCCAGGCGTGTAGTAGCCCTGCTCGTGGAAGCACGGGTACTCGGTGATGTGGACCATGCGGGTCACGCCAAGCAGTGTGCCGTCGGCGTCGATCACCGGAGAGCTGTCATAGGTGTGGTGGCCTTCGCGCTCGAAAAGGTTGATCACCACCACCATCCCGAGCTCACGCGCCTTCTGCTGGAAGGCTGTCACGGTCGGACCATCGAGCGACTCAGCCAACTCACGGAACCCCAGCTCGGCCGGACGCTGCGGATAGAACCACTCGAAGGCCAGCTCGGCAAAGCACGCCAACTGGGCACCGTGGCGGGCCGCGGTCTCGAGCGCGGCGAGGCCGCGGGCGACGTTGGCGGTCTTGTTCCTGGTGGCGTGCTGCTGGATCAGGGCCATCTTCATCGCTGCAGCTTATCAGCCCGGGTCGGCGCGGTATCATGGAGAACTCGATGAAGACAGTGCACGCTGGTGTGATTGCCCTCGGGCTGGCCGTGGCCATCGGTCTGGCCGGGGCGAACGCGCAGGGTCCGACCCCCTACAAGCTGGGCATGTTCCAGCAAGGGACCCGGTCGTTCGTGGGCATGGTCATCCAGAACGATACGGTCGTGGTTGACCTGTCACGCGCCAGTGTTGGCGTCCCCGCGACGCTGAAGCAGCTGATTGCCGGCTGGGACGCCAGTACCGGCACACGACTGGCCGCGCTGGCCGCTGCATCCACGGCCAAGGCGCTGGAGTATTCAATGAAGGTGTCAGCAGTCAAGACGCTGCCGCCGATTCCGGATCCCTCGGTGTTGCTCAATGCCGCGGTGAATTACAGCGAACACGGCATCGAGATGACCGGCGTCGCGACCACCGCGGCCAGCGCCGACAAGCCAGAAGCTCGCGATCAAGTTCTCACTGGGTGGCAAGGTGATGCAGGACTCGAACACCGATCGCATGACGCATAACGTGTACGAACTGGTCGAATACGCATCGCACCTGTTCACGCTGCGGCCGGGCGACATGATCTCGTCGGGCAGCCCGGCCGGTGTCGATACGGCGCGCGGCACACTGATCTACTTCAAGGACGGCGACACGTTCACGTGCACGATCGAAAGCATCGGCACACTCGAAAACCCTGTCAAGGCGGAGAAGTAATGCCCTCAACTACCCGGCTCTTTGGACTGATTTTGATCGTGCTGGGCATTGCCAGCTATGTGATGACCGCACGCTCCAGCCTGACCGCGCTCATTCCGGCGATCTTCGGCGCGATCTTTGTCATTTGCGCGCTGGTGGCCAGGAGCGAAGCCATGCGCAAGCACGCGATGCATGCGGCGGTGGCAGTCGGCTTGATCGGCGCGCTGGCGTCGCTGGTCCGCGCCATTCCGGCCGTGATCGACGGCAACGCCACGCGGCCGGCCGTGATGTCGCAACTGGTCATGGCCGCCCTGCTGCTCGTCTATGTCTACCTGGGCGTGCAGTCGTTCATCGCCGCCCGCAAAGCCAGGCTGGGTCGATAAAGTCAATAAAGTCAATAAAGTCAACCTGCTTCACTTTTATGCATATCGTAAAACTCAAGCAGGTTGAGTTTTCCGAGGCGGGTTGAAAAACGGCATCGGGACGACGGTGGCGCGGGCGCGATGGCGAACGGCGTCCACCGTAATCTCCATTTCGAGACGGGTCCCCTGGGTGAAATGGGGCGCCTCAATCGTCGCCAGGGCGATCAGCTTCTTCATCACTGGCGACCACGTCGTTGACGTGGCTCGACCAACCTGCACGCGGCCCTTGTAGACGGGCACGGCCACGCGCGAGGTGCCCGCCGGCGCGGTTGGCGGCAGGCCCACCGCTTCGTACAGCTTCTCCACGTCGGTCCACTCGATCTCAAGTCCGACAATCTGACGGGGATGTCCACGCAGCACCTCGCTCGCGAGAGCCTTGCGGCCGATGAATGGGCCCTTCTTCAAGTCCACCAGCCGCGCCATGCCAAGCTCGAACGGGGTGTACTTCTGCGACTCGATCAGCGCCTTGCGGCTGCCGTTGAAGTCCACGTCGATCAGCAACAGCCCAGCCTCAATGCGCGCGATGTCCAGTGCCTGCATGCCGACAGGATGCAAATCGAACGCGGGGCCGGCGGAGACGATGGCATCCCAAACCTGCAGGGACGCGTCCCACGGCATCCAGATTTCGTAGCCGAGATCGCCGGTGTAGCCGGTGCGCGAGATGTCAACCGGCACGCCGCCAATGGTCCCGGTGGTCGCTTTGAAATAGCGGAGCGAGTCAAGGTTGGCGGTCGTCACTTGTCGCAGCAGCGCGGCCGAGGTTGGTCCCTGCAGCGCCAGCGCCGCGACGTGTTCCGAGACATCGGCCACTTGCACGTCGAGGCCCGAGGCGTTTTGAGTGAGCCATCGCAGGCTGGGGTCGGCGGCGGTCCAGCGGTATGACTGGTCCGCAACACGGGTCACCGTCCCATCGTCAATGACCTTGCCTTCGTCATCGCACCACGGCGTGTAGTAGACCTGGCCGACAGCCATCTTGGTTGCATCGCGGGTGATGATGCGATTCACCAGCCGCGTCGCGTCACGACCCGAGACCTGGTACTTGAAGAGCGGCGAGATGTCGATCAACCCGCAGGCGTTACGCAGCGCGTTGTACTCGTGCTCGTAGTGCGTCTCGTAGGCGCTGACCGCATAGTACCCCGCCCAGTCGCGATAGTTGAGGCTTTCGCACAGTTCGCGGGTACGGGCGTGGAAGGCGGAACCAACGGGCACGGGAGGAGTATAAGACGCCGGGTTCATTTTGTGTGCGGCTCCGGCGTTGATTCGGAGAAAATGAACCCGGCGACTTCATGAAATACGATGCGATCGTGATCGGCGGCGGACACAACGGCCTGACCTGTGCCGCCTACCTCGCGCGAGCTGGCCGTAAGGTCCTGGTGCTGGAGCGGCGGCATGTCGTTGGCGGCGCCGCGGTCACCGAAGAGGTGTTTCCGGGCTTCCAATTCTCTGTCTGCTCGTACGTGGTCTCGCTGTTACGGCCAGAAATCATCCGCGAGCTCGATCTCCCCCGCCATGGCATGGAGCTGTTGCCACTCGACGGCACCATGACGCCGATGCCGAACGGCGATTACCTGTGGCGGGTGAACGACCACGACCAAACTCGTCGCGACATTGCCCGGCACTCGCGCCTTGATGCCGAGGCCTACGACGAGTACGGCAAGGCCATGGTCGAAATGGGCCGGTTCGCCAAGCCGATCATGGGCATGTTGCCGCCCGACCCCACCTCCCTCGACCCGCGTGGCCTGCTCGAGCTGCTCGGCATGGGCAAGCGCTTCCGCGACATGCGGTTCCACGACAAGGTGAACCAGGTGCAGTTGTTGACCATGAGCGCGGTCGACTTCCTGGATCAGTGGTTCGAGACCGATGTGCTGAAGGCGACGATGTCGGCGTCAGGGATCATCGGGACATTCCTGGGCGTGCGATCGCCCGGCACGGCTTATGTGCTGTTGCATCACTACATGGGAGAAATCGATGGCGCTTTCCGCTCGTGGGGCCTGTCGCGCGGTGGCACGGGCGCGGTGTCGAACGCCATTGCCGCGGCGGCCGTCGAGTTCGGCGCCGAGATCCGCACCAATGCGCCGGTCGCGCAGATTCTCAGCAAGAACGGCCGCGCCACTGGTGTGGCGTTGGCCAACGGCGATGAGATTCACGCGAGTGTGGTGGTCTCGAGCGTCGACCCCAACCTGACGTTCCTGAAGTTCATGAACGAGCGCGACTTGCCGTCGGATTTCGTTGACGCCGTCAAGCGCTACAAGTACCGCGGTTCGTCAGGCAAGGTGAACTTGGCTCTCGACGCGCTGCCGAATTTCACCTGCCTGCCCGGCGCAGGTCCGCACCTGCGTGGCGCCATCTCGATTTCTCCCAGCATCGACTACATGGAGCGGGCCTATGACGATGCGAAGTACGGGAAGTTTTCGAGCCGGCCGTACATGGACATGGTGATTCCGTCGTTGACCGATCCGTCGGTGGCGCCGGCCGGCAAGCACGTGATGTCGTGCTTCGTGCAGTACGCGCCGTATCACCTGAAAGACGGCGTCTGGGACGACGCCCGTCGCGAGGCGTTTGGCGATGCGGTGATCGACACCATCGCGGAGTATGCCCCGAACATCAAGGACATCATCCTGCATCGCCAGGTCCTGACGCCGCTCGACATCGAGCGCGAGTTCGGCCTGACCGAAGGCAACATCTTCCAGGGCGAGCTGACACTCGAGCAGCTGTTCTTCTTGAGGCCGGTGCCCGGCTACGCGCAGTACGCGACGCCGGTCGAGCGCCTCTACATGTGCGGGTCGGCGACCCACCCGGGCGGCGGCATCATGGGTGCGCCGGGCAGAAATGCGGCGACGCGCATCCTGAAAGACGGCCGCAGATGACGCCGACTTTATCGGGGCAGTCGCGCTACGACGCGATCGTCATCGGCGGCGGCGTGAACGGGCTCACATGCGCGGCCCTGCTCGGTAAGGCCGGCATTCGCACGCTGCTGGTCGAGCAGCGAGACGAGGTGGGTGGCTGCGCGGCCGAAAGCGAGATTGCCCCGGGCTTCCGCGCGCCAACGCTGGCCCACGCCACCGGCCCAGTACGCCGTGATGTCGTCGAACACCTGCAGCTCTATCTCCACGGCCTGACGTTTCTCGACACGGCGATCGAGGTCAGCAGTCTGTCGCCAGACGGACGCGCGCTGACCCTGTGGAACGATCCGCGCAAGACGGCCGAAGGCCTCGCGGCGTGGTCCACCAAGGACGCGCAAGCGTGGCCGGCGTTCCATCAGTCGCTCGGCCGACTCGGCGGATTGATCGGTTTCCTGTTTCAATCCGCGCCGCCATCGATCGACACCCCACACGCGCGCGACCTGTTCTCGTTGATGCACACGCTGTCGGCTTTCCGCGGGCTGCCGAAGGCCGACCAGTGGCGCCTGCTGCGCTGGGGACCGATGGCCGTCGCGGATCTTGTGAGCGAATCGGTCGAGACCGAGCTGCTACGCGCGACCCTGGCAGCCGATGGAATATTCGGCGCGATGCTGGGTCCCTGGTCAGCCGGCAGCGGACTGCAGATGTTGCTCGCGGCCGCCAATCGCTCGCTCGCCTGGCCTGGCGGGCAGGTGGTGGCCGGCGGGCCGGTGGCCTTTGCCCGCGCGCTGCGGGGCGCCGCCGAACGGCATGGTGTCGAGATCAGAACTGGGTCTGCTGTCGCTCGCATTGACGTCACGGACGACCGCGCTTGCGGCGTCACGTTGGCCAGCGGCGAGCAGATCGCCGCACGGGCCGTCGTGTCAGGCGTCGATCCGAAGCGAACATTTCTCACGCTCTGCGAAGCCGATCACCTGCCGCCCGAGTTCTCGTGGCGGATCTCGCACTACCGGTCGCGCGGCACACTCGCCAAGGTCAATTTCGCGCTCTCGGCGTTGCCGTCATTTACCGGCGCGACGCGCGAGATGCTGGCTGGGCGTATCCGTCTGGCGCCGGACCTGGATTACCTCGAGCGCGCATTCGATCACGCGAAGTACGGCCGTTACTCGTCACACCCGTGGATTGAGTTCACCATTCCGTCGCTCGACCACCCGTCGCTTGCACCCGACGGCGCGCACGTGCTGTCGGCGTACGCGCAGTTTGCTCCGTATCAGCTCAGAGACACGTCCTGGGATGCCGAACGCGAACCCCTCGGCGACATCGTCACTGCCACCCTTGACCAGTACGCGCCAGGCTTCTCGTCGTCGGTCGTAGGGCGGCGGGTGATCACACCGCTCGACCTGGAGCGCGGGTGGGGACTGACTGGCGGGCAGATTTTCCACGGCGAGTTGTCGCTGGACCAGTTCTTCACCATGCGTCCGCTGCTGGGATTTGGCGACCATCGCACGCCGATCCGAGGCCTGTTTCTGTGTAGTTCGGGCGCGCATCCGGGCACGGGCCTTACGGGAGGATCGGGGGCCAACGCCGCAGCGGTGGTGGCGCGCGAGTTGGCGTGAGGCCCGAGCGAGTCTTCTGGCCCAGGGTGGTGCGGGCGGACAGTTTCCAGGCGCGGGCTACGCCGTCCCGAGTCGATGCACCACGTGGCACCGCCGTCATCCGCGGGCAGATCATGTCGGCTGACACCGGCGCGCCGATTCGCCGCGCGCAGGTGCGCATTGCCTCTCCTGATGCCCGAGAGAGCCGCGTGGCGGCGACCGACGCGCAGGGCGGGTTCGTCTCGCTGCAATACGGCCAGCGCCGTCCCTCCGAGTCGGGCACGCCGATCGAGCTGGGCGGCGGGTGGCCGCCGCCTCACCGCGGCACCCGGCTCCAACTCGCGCGACACCACTGACGACCAGGGCCACTATCGCCTGTTCGGATTACCGCCCGGGCACGTCGAACATCACGGAAGCGGCGCGCGTCACGCTCGCGGTGTCGCAAGAGAACACCACGGTCTCGTTCGGCCTGATCGCCACCAAGCTGGTTCGGCTCACCGGACAGGTGCTGACCTCGGCTGGGGCAGCGGCGGGCGCGGTGGTGACGGGCACGGTGATCACCGACACCGGCGAGCCGTTTGATTTCCTTGCGCAGCAATTGCCGGTCGCGGCCCGCGCGGTGAACATTGACATCCCGGGTGCCGGTGGCGGGAACAGCCGTGTCGGCACCGATTGGACGTTCGAGTTGCGCGGCCTGACCGACGCGCGACTGTTCCGCGTCGGCGCGCCCCAGGGGATGCGCGCGGCAAGCCGCTGCTCGACGCCACGGTGGTGGTCTTCCCCGCCAACGACAAGCTGTGGACCTTCCAGTTGCGGTTCATCAAGGCGGCGCAGCCCGACCAGGACGGCGACCCCGAGTTCGTCGCGACCGTTAAGGACGCCGCCGCCAAACTCACGCTGGCCGACGGCGAAACCAAGGCGGGTGATCGCTCTGGGGACTTCGACCTCGGCGGCCGCAAGCAGGTCAGAAGTAGTCGCTGTGCCAGTACACGACTTCGGCCGCCGTGAGCGGCGGGAGTGGCAACAGGCGATCGCGCAGCGGGCGGATCATCAGCACTGCCTGCGTCGGTGTGGCCGCCGCGACCGTGAGCTGCGGCGGCACCAGCGACTGCGGCCACCAGCAGCGGATCTCCGGCAATTTCTCGCTGGGGTGCCGCGCCAGCATGGCCTGCAGAATGGCACCGAGACGCGCGCCGGCCGGATCGCGATCGCCGGCCTCTTCGATCATCCACCGCCCGTCCTGTTCGGTCGCCACGAGGTAGGCCACCGCCTGGTACCCCTCCTCCGCCACCAGGAACTCCGTCGTCCTGGCGCCTGACGGCAACAGGCCCGACAGCAAGCGCTTGCGGGTGATGTTGAAGCGCACGAAGTCTTCGCTGCGGTCGAGCGCGAGCCGGGCGCCGGTGGCACGCAGCGCCGACATCTCGATGATGCTGGGCAAGTCCCGCTCATCGCCGGCGCGCACGAGCATGCCCGGCGCACCGCCGCGCTTCTGATCGACTTCGATCACCCATTCGGTCAGCGGCACGGGCACGAACTCCAGCCGCTCGTAGAAGGCCGGCGGGATCTCCGAAAACAGCATCGCGAACTCCTGCCCCTCGGTGACCGCGGTCTCGAGCAGTCGCGCGAGCAGTTCGCGGGCGGCGCCCCGGCCGCGATAGGCCTCGGCGGTGAAGACCGCCCCAATCCCCAGCACGCGACGAATGCGGCCGTCGAGGCGAAGCGAGAGGTCGTAGCGCTTCGCGCTCGACACGATGTGTGGACCATCAACGAGTGCGACCCGGTCGAGATGGGCAGCGCCCCATGTTGTCTTGAGCTGAGCGCGCCACGAGGTGCCGTAGTTTTCGCGCGACAGGCCGTCGCTCCAAAGAGAGCAAGTGTCGTCGAGCACGCGCTCGAGGACCTCACCAACAGCAGGGACGACATGAAATGGCATGGATTAAACGATTGCCCGACGGGGCAGGTCGAATCAGTCAGTAGGAGGTTAACTCATGTGGACCCGCTCACTTGCCGCGTTGTCGTTGGTCGCCATCGTAGCCATTCACCCGCTGGCGGGCGCGCCGGCGGCTGTTCCTTCGACAGACGAGGCCATCACGCACGCGCTGAACCGGCTGACCTTTGGTCCGCGGGCCGGCGAGGTGGCGCGGGTGAAGGCCATGGGCCTGCACAACTGGATCGACCAGCAGCTCAACCCATCGCGGATCGATGACGCGGCCCTCACCGCGAGGCTGGCGCGGCTGGAGACGCTGACGCTTGATTCGCAGACCATCCAGCGCGAGTACTCCGGCCCGGCGATGGTGGCGCGGCGCGAACGCCAACGAACTAATCCAGACAGCGAGCCCATGGATCAGGACATGCGCCCGCCTTCGCAGCCGGAGGCCGCTACGGCGAGGTCTGGCCGTCGCTCGCTCGAGCCCAGGCGAGCGGAGGTGGAAAAGGATCGGCAGGTGATCGCCGACATCGAGGAGGCCAAGCTGCTGCGCGCCCTCTACAGCGAACGGCAACTGCAGGAAGTGCTGGTTGATTTCTGGTTCAACCACTTCAACGTCTTCGCCGGCAAGGGCGCGACGCGCAACTACCTGACCGAGTACGAGCGCGAAGCCATCCGGCCGTATGTGTTGGGCAATTTCCGCGACATGCTCGAGGCCACCGCGAAGAGCCCGGCGATGCTTTTCTATCTGGACAATTGGCAAAACGTCAGCGCGGAAGGCACCAGGACACAACGAGGGATCAACGAGAACTACGCACGAGAGTTGATGGAACTGCACACGCTGGGCGTTGACGGTGGCTATACCCAAACCGACATCGTGAACGTCGCGCGAGCGCTGACCGGTTGGACCATCCGGCCGCGCGAAGGGTCGGGCACCCAGTACGTGAAACGCCTCCACGACGACAAGGAGAAGACGGTGCTCGGCCAGACGCTCAAGGCCGGTGGTGGCGAAAACGACATCGAGCGGGTGCTCGACATCCTGGCTGCGCAGCCAGCGACGGCACGGCACATCGCAACCAAGCTGGTGACGCGATTCGTCAGCGACACCCCGCCCCCGTCGCTGGTGGACCGCGCCGCGGCGCGCTTCACGGCCACCAAGGGCGATCTCCGCGAAGTGGTGCGGACCATCGTCACGTCACCGGAGTTCTTTGCCGCCGATGCGTATCGCGTCAAGGTGAAGACGCCGCTGGATTTCGTGGCCAGCGCGCTGCGCGCGACCGGCGCCGAGATCCGCTCGGCGCTGCCGCTGGCGCGCCAGCTGCGCGACATGGGCATGCCACTCTATTTCTGCCAGCCGCCCACGGGTTACGACGACACCGCGGCCACCTGGGTCTCGGCGGGCGCGCTGGTCAGCCGCATGAACTTCGCCGTCGCGCTCGGCAAGAACGAGATCCGCGGCGTGCGCATTGCCAATCCCCCAGCCGATCTCGACAAAGAGATCGGGTCACCCGCGTTTCAGAGACAGTGAGGCAGCCATGACGTCGAGACGAGTCTTCCTCAAGAGCGGCGCCATGGCGATGATCACCATGGGGTTCGCGCCGTCGTTCCTGGCGCGCACGGCCTTGGCGGCCAGCTCTCGCAGGAAGCTGCTGATCACCGTGTTCCAGCGCGGCGCCGTAGACGGTCTGAACATGGTCGTGCCGTACGGCGAAGCCGACTACTACCGGTCACGACCCTCGATTGCCATCGCGAAGCCGGGCACCGCCGACGGCGCGATCGATCTCGACGGTTTCTTCGGATTACATCCGCGGATGTCGTCGTTCAAACCACTGTGGGATCGTGGCGAGCTGGCCATCGTTCAGGCGTCGGGATCGCATGACACCACGCGGTCGCACTTCGACGCCCAGGACTACATGGAGTCAGCGACGCCAGGAGTCAAGAGCACGAAGGACGGATGGCTCAACCGCTACCTGGCCGCCTCCGCGGAGGCTCTGGCGGACAGGTCCGCGGCCGTGCACGATGCCACGGTCGCCGCAGGACGCAATCCCCTGCGGGCGGTCGCCCTCACCTCGCAGATGCCGCGGACGCTGCAAGGCGCCGCGCCGGCACTGGCCATGGGCAAGGCCGCCGACTTCGCGGTGGCTGACATGGGCGCGCGGGCCTCGTTCGAAGAGATCTACCAGGCCACCCAGGATAAGTCGCTGAACGGCACTGGCGGCGAGGCCTTCGACGCCATGCGCACGCTCGCGAAGAAGACGTCGGGGCCTTACCGGCCGGCCAACGGCGCGGCCTATCCACGCTCGCCGTTCGGGCAGGCGCTGCAGGAGATCGCGCGGCTCGCCAAGTCGGACGTCGGCCTTGAGATTGCGTTTGCCGAGAGCACGCAGTGGGACCACCACGTCAACCAGGGCGCGGCGACCGGGCAGATGGCTAATCGGCTGGACGACTTCTCCCGCGGCATCGCCGCGCTCGCGCAGGACCTGGGCGAACGGATGGCCGACACCGTGATCCTGACCATGTCTGAGTTCGGCCGCGCGGTGGTCGAGAACGGCAGCCGCGGTACTGACCACGGCCACGGCAACGCGATGCTCGTAATCGGCGGCAGCGTCAAGGGCCGCGAGGTCTACGGCCAGTGGCCCGGGCTGAGACCCGACCAACGATTCGAGGGGCGCGATCTGGCCGTGACGACCGACTTCCGCGATGTCTTCAGTGAGGTCGTGGTGAAGCACCTCGGCGCCACTACCGCCACCGCCGCGCAGGTGTTCCCTGGCTACGGCATCAAGGCCGCGGCGTTCCGCGGGATTCTGAGAGCCTGAAGATTGCCCGGCAACGGCACACAATCCGCTCCTCAGGGGGCGAGGGCCATCAGTCAGGCTAATAGAGCGTATAATATGATGACAATATGAAAACTATTGCTATCACTATCGATGACGAAACGCTCGATCGAATCGCGCGGATCAGCGGTCGAGGCACCGAGAAGGCCAGGAACCGATCGCAGTTGATCCGGGACGCCGTCAAGGACTATGTGTCGCGCCTCGAGCGGGCCGACGACGACCATCGGGAAGCAGTCGTGGTTCGACGTCATCGCGCGCAACTGGCCCGGCAGGCAACCGCGGCGGTCAGGGCGCAGGCCAAGCCATGAAGTGGGGCGAGATTTATCGAACCCGCGAGAAGGTGTCCGAGCGCGGTCACAAGCCGGGCTTCTACGTCGTCGTCTCGCGCGACTTTATCGCCGGCACCGACGATGTCGCGACAGTCGTGTGCGCGCCGGTCTACAGCGAAATCCTGGGCCTTCGGACCGAGGTGGCGGTCGGTCCCGAAGAAGGACTGCCGAGGCAGAGCGCCGTGAGATGTGATTTTCTCATGCTGATGTTCAAGAGCAAATTGACCGGGTTTGTGGCCTCACTGCCAGGTGGGAAGCAGCGCGAACTCCAGCGGGCGCTCATGAACGCCCTGCAGCTTGAGTCCTGATCGCCCGCAAGGAAGATCAGCTGTTGAATTTTCGGGGCATACTCTTAGCGAAGTCGGCCACCGCCGGCACAGATATAATCCGCCCTTCAGGGGGTAGCAGATATGCGTTGGGTGTCGGTCTTCAAAATGGCGGTGATCGCCGGGGTCGTGGCAGCAGCGGTCACGATCGCCTCGAATCCTTCGGTGACCGGCCAAGCCCGTACGCCTGGCATTCCCCGGCTGAACGGCAAGCCGGACATGAACGGCCTGTGGCAAACCATCAACACCGCCAACTGGGACATCCAGGCCCACAGCGCCAAGCCCGCCCTGGCGATGCGGCCGGGCCCGGTCGTGCCGGTGCCGGCCAGGGAAGTGGTGGCCTTTGGCGCGGTGGGCGCCATTCCGAGCGGCCTAGGTGTAGTGGACGGCAACGACCTGCCGTACTTGCCAGAGGCGCTGAAAAAGAAGGAAGAGAACCAGGCTAACTGGCTGTCGCGCGATCCCGAGATCAAGTGCTATCTCCCCGGCGTGCCGCGCGCGACCTACATGCCGTTTCCGTTCCAGATCTTCCAGGGCGACGGCACGTTCTTCATCTCGTATGAATACGCCGGCGCGGTGCGCAATGTCTACCTGAAGGATCCGGGTCCGGCCGCCATCGACAGTTGGATGGGTCAGTCGTACGGCAAGTGGGAAGGTGACACGTTCGTGGTGGAAGTGACCGGCTTCAACGATCAGTCGTGGTTCGATCGCGCCGGCAACCACCACACCGAGCAGCTGAAGGTCACCGAGCGCTACACCATGACCGACGCCGATCACATCAACTATCAGGCCACCATCACGGACCCGGGGACGTTCTCGAAGCCCTGGACGATGAGCATGCCGTTGTACCGGCGGGTGGAACGGGGCGCGCGGCTTGGGCAGTTCAAGTGCATCGAGTTCGTGACCGAGTTGATGTACGGGCATCTGCGGAAGGAGCCCATCAAATGAGAATCGTCGGCCTCACGTTGACCGCCGCGCTGCTCGGGTTCGTGGCCGCAGGGGCGCAGGCACCCGCGGCCAAGCCGGCCACCATGCTGCGCACGAGCGATGGCCGGCCCAGCCTGCAGGGGAACTGGACCAACGCCACCATCACGCCATTCGAGCGGCAGGGCACCAACCGGCCCCTGGTGCTGTCGGAAGCACAGGCGCTGGACGAGGAGACCAAGACGCAGGACGCGCTTGACGCCCGCGAGGCGCCGACCAGTGCCGATCGCGGGGCGCCGCCCGTCGGTGGCGAACCGCGCCCGATCCCCCCTGACCAACTCCCCTACCTTGAGCGGCTGTGGCAGGGTGGGGGGGGCCTGGTCGGCGGCTACAACACGTTCTGGGTCGATCCCGGCGATCGCGTGCTGCGGGTCGACGGCCAGCCGCGCAGTTCGATCGTGCTCGACCCGCCCAATGGGCTCCTGCCTGGTTACACCAAAGCCGCGCAAGACCGTTTTGCGGCGGCAGCGGCGATCCGCAGCCAACAGGGCGGCGAGTACGACCATCCCGAGCTGCGACCGCGGGCCGAGCGCTGCGTTACCTCGTTCGGCAACAACCTCGGGCCGCCAATGCTGCCCAACTATTTCTACAACAACAACTACACCATCGTGCAGACCAAGGACAACGTGATGATCCTCACCGAGATGGTGCACGACGTGCGCGTGGTCCGCATGGGCGGCACGCATCCGCCCGCGAGCTTCCGCCAGTGGTTCGGCGACTCGATCGGCCGCTGGGACGGCGACACGCTGGTGATCGAGACCACCAACTTCCACCCCAATCACGGCTTCCGTGGCTCGTGGGAGAACCTGAAGGTTACCGAACGCATCACCCGCAAAGACGCCGGCACCTTGTCGTACCGGTTCATCGTCGAGGACTCGACGACCTTCACGGGGCCGTTCAGCGGCGCGCTCGAGTTCCGGGCGATGGCGCC
>Ga0049085_10000596_pt1 | contig 14187 bp, 15 predicted proteins | sample GreLakmeSU08MSRF_FD_66721 | JGI IMG/M metagenome (GOLD analysis project Ga0049085, IMG submission 66721) | Freshwater lentic microbial communities from great Laurentian Lakes, MI, USA - Great Lakes metaG SU08MSRF | ecosystem: Environmental > Aquatic > Freshwater > Lake | place: Great Lakes... | reverse complement strand
CAGACTCCGTTCAGAATACATCAGATGCAAATGCGGTTGATCTTCACCTGTCAGCTCACTCGGATGATTATGCACCGCTGCGGTATAAGGGAACTGATACTGATCAGCAAATTCCTGAATAAAGGCCTCGACCAATTCTTTACGCTGCTGTTTCGACAATTCTTTTGGTAAAGCCACGGTCAAGGTTGAACTGGTTCGACCTCGAGCAATCTCATAACGATCCGCACTATGCCAAAAGCTTGCAGGCGCATCGACAGCCCAATCAGGCATATTTCCAGAACGCACAAACTCCAATTCCTCATCGGCCTTTTGCTCGGCAAAATGAGCCGTTCGAGTCAGATAATGGAAGGTATTCTTGGAACTGGAATCCTTCTTCACATTGTGCCGAATATTCATGTAAAACATGCCGAATTCACCTGAGATCCAATTCGCAAAGGAGGCTCTCCGCAGGAGCGAGGAGGAGTGTCTTTTTTTGACAATAATCGCTTTAGCGGTTGTTGTCAAAAAAAGACACGGAAACGAGATAAACTATTTTTTATGCATAGCAGAAAAAATAGTTTAAACGCCCATAACATGACGCTAACATGGTCTCAATCCACGGCAAAATGAGATCCAAATGGCAGGACGCAAAGCGTTAGTTCTCACAGCAAAAGAAATCAACGAACTCGGCACGCATATCCTCAATCTACCGTTCAAACGTCGAGTTGAAGAACGTTGCTTGCACATGCTCAAAAACAAAAAAAGTCTTCAGGATCTCAGTGAGCAAGACCGACAACTGATCCAAAAATGTCGCTATGAACGCAATGCCTACAACAAACGCATGCTTCAGCTGCAACTGATCCAACAGACAGAACCTGCCAAACAGACCGCTCTGGAACAAAACATCCTCAAGCTCCATCAAAAACATGACATCGATGCCTACTTTGCCATGCACGATGCACTGGATGAGATCCTCAAAACGCAACGCCACCAGACCGCAGCGAAAAACCTGAATCAGAAAATAGAAAAAGCCCTGAATCCAGAACAACAAAAGGAAAAACAAAGCCAGAAACAACAGAAAAAACGAGAAGACCAGATCAAATACTTTATAGGATCGCTTTATATCGAATCTTTGAGAAAGGCATCGATTAGTTTTTCACAGGATAATAGCGACTTAGATAAACTGGCCGACATGATTCATGCATATCTCAGTTTTAGACAGCTCAAAAGGAATCTTGGAACAATTGAAGAAATCGAAGCTTTCGTTCAACGTATGCCAACCACAAAAAATATGAATCGACTCATTGAAACAGCAAAAACAGATCCAAGAAACCCATTCAACAAGACACCAGAGCAATGAACAAACATCACGTTTAAACGCTGTATTTTCGCCATAGAGCGATCATTTCAAACTAAATTAGAGATCATACCCAGAAAACAAAAAAGTGCCCCTAAACGCAAATAGAAGCAAATAACACTGCATCTATAAGCGATAAGAACGGCTTAACCAAGCGAGTGTCTACGAGCGACATCCCCAAAATTCGCGCCTCGGCCCTCTGAAAAACCGCTTTTTTAGGTTGATTAACCTAAAAAAGTGAAGTTTAGATGCAAAAATTTGAGCCTAGACCGAGCGAAGCGAGCATAAAGCGCTATGAGCGAAGCGAATTCCGAGTTGCTTTTGCTCTTGCCTTTGCTTTTTCTCAAATTCACAACGAAAAGAACCAAAAAATTGCCCCTCGAATCGAGCGAAAGCGAGATTCAATAGAGTTTGAGCGTAGCGAAAACCAAGGGCAATTTTGACCAGACTAGGCTTTTAATTATTTTTAATAGTTTTTAATGCTTTTAGATCAGCTGAAAGCTTTTAATACCAATGGTTTTAGAGTTTATATCACTACGTTTATCGACCTATATCACTACGTTTATCGACCTATATCACTACGTTTATCGACCTATATCACTACGTTTATCGACCATTTGACTACATAGATATTTGATGTAGTATTACTACATCAAATATCTATGTAGTCATAAGAATAATGAAAGACTTAATTGTCAAAGATAATGCTTTAATTAATGCTAGTTATAATCTCGACTTAGTTGAACAAAGGTTAGTTCTTCTAGCAATCATAGAAGCAAGACAAACAGGTAAAGGAATCAATGCTAATGATGCATTGGTAATTCATGCTTCGAGCTATATTGAAAATTTTGGAGTAGAGAAACACACTGCATATGCTGTTCTTAAGGAAGCAAGTAAAGTTTTATTTGATAGAAGATTTACTTACCAATCTTTAACAGATAAAGGGAATGTCAAAACTACTCATAGCCGTTGGGTAAGTGAGATCAGTTACATTGATAATGAAGCATCAGTAAGTCTTATCTTTTCACCTGCTGTAGTTCCTTTAATTACAAGGTTAGAAGAAAGGTTTACAAGCTATGAGTTAAAGCAAGTCAGTCAATTGACAAGTAGATATGCAACTAGACTCTATGAATTACTAATTGCTTGGCGAACTACAGGCCAGACCCCCGTATTTGAGATTACAGACTTTCGGAAACAGCTTGGAATTGCTGACGATGAATATATTAGATCTGATAATTTCAAGAGAAGAGTCTTAGATATAGCTATATCCCAAATAAATACATTCACAGACATTAAGGTGAAATCTGAACAGCATAAAACTGGACGATCTATTTCAGGCTACAGTTTTTCTTTTAAATCAAAGACACCTGCCAAAACCTTAACTAAACATAATGGTGAACAACTTGAGCTTGTAAGTGAGTTGACACCAAAACAAATTCAATTGTTCTCAAGTAAATTAGCATACAGCCCAAGTTTTTCCTCAAAATATAGTAAAGCAGGAGAAAGTTATGATGATTTCACAGACAGAATATCTAATGATTTAATGAACCCTACAAAAATCAAAGAATATGCATCATACCTGTCAGCTCTCGGTTTTAAGTAACCTTGTAAATTGACATTGTCAATTTAATAGTAAAGTATTAACTAAAAATAAACCCAGTTTACAGCATGAAAAAATTATCAGTTTCAGAATTGGCTAAGTTGTATGGATATTCAAGACAAGCTATCTATGCACATATAAATAAAGGAAATTTATCAAAAGGCTCTGATGGTTTAATTGACTTCGCTGAAGCCTTAAGAGTATTTGGCGAACCACAAAAGAAAGATATTGATGTAAATCAAAGTCAATCAATTAACAGTCAAAATTTGACTGAAGTTGACTTATTAAAACGTCAAGTTGACATGCTTGAAAAACAATTGAATCAAGCTTTACTTAGAGAAAATCAGTCATTAGAAAGAGAATCTTTCTACCAAGAACAGATTGAAGCTATGCAGCGCTTATTAGAAGCTCCTAAACCTAATATCACTACGTCTATCGACCCTGATATAGCACCATCTATCGACCCAAATACGAGTCGTGAGCAGAACACTACTAAGTCAAACGAAAATGAGTTAAAACCAGAACAAGAACTTTCAAACCCAAGAATTCCTATACCAGAACATATTGAACCAGAACCTGAGAAAAGAGGGTTTTGGAGTCGTTTTTTTAGACCCTATGATTAATCAAAATTGTTTAATCTAGATGAATAAAAATACATAAAAATGATCATGGAATAGGCGTGGAACGTGAATAGTCACGAAAAAGCCGTTCCAGTGCGCTGAACCCTAGAACGGCTTACTTTAAGATATTGATGCGAAAAGGAAAAGTTCAAGTATTTCGCATAAGGTGTATTATGTTAATTTTAGAAATTCTAAAAAAGGGATAGTTAAAAACTATCCCTTTATCTTGTAAGAATTATCTTAGTAATAATACTGGTTTTGTAGAGCTTGATAACAATTTGGTCGTCGTACTACCAATAAAAAACTGGCGTATTTTTGAGTGACCATATGCACCAACCACCATCATATCAATAGCGTTTTTCTCTTGGTAATCTAATATTGATTTCTCGACATCACCTTCAAGTACGATATCAATTACATTAAAACCATTATTTGCAAGCAGCTCTTTTGCCCAAGTAACTTGAGATGTCATATCACTATTTGGCTTACCAACATATACCACATGAGCTGTCAGGTTTTTTAATAAAGGGCTATTGGCAATTTTTTCTACACAAATGCGTGCAGTCTGACTTCCATCAAAAGCAATTAAAAAAGACTTAGGTGGACTAAAAAGTGCAGATGTTATTAATACGGGTTTATGAAGGGCACGAACAACATTTTCAATATGGGTTCCAACTTTACTGGAATCATGCTCAGTTTCAGTCCCATGCTTACCCATAACAAGAACTCGAATGTCTTCTTCCATTCCCATAATTGTTTCTAAAAGACTGCCATGGCGTTGAAAACTTTGAGCATCAATAGAAAACTTCTCCAATAGATAATTCTTTGCTTCCCGAAGAAGAATCTGACCATGCTCTAGCTCAATTTTTCCCTTACGTTCTTCGAGTTCAACTAACTCGTTTAGCAAGGTTTCTCGACTTCCTAGACCAATTGCACCACTTAAATCTTGTGGGGCTTTCGCTTTTGGCTTATCAATGACATGCAATAGTTTAATAGGTGAACTAAGTTTATCGCTAAACCAAGCTGCATAATCACACACAGTATTTGTTACTAATGATCCATCAATACATGCAATAATTTTTGACATAACTAATCCCTCTTAGTGGCTATTTAAGCGATCTAAAGCATCTGGTTTGTCGTGGATACCAAACTTATCGACTAATGTTTTACTAGCTTCATTCATTCCAATAAGTTCGACTTCTGTTCCTTCACGTCTAAACTTAATGACCACTTTATCTACGGCAGCGACCGCAGACACATCCCAGAAGTGAGCCTGACTAACATCAATCACAACTTTTGAAAGTGCTTCTTTGAAATCAAATGCAGAAGTAAATTTATCTGCTGAGCTGAAGAACACTTGACCTGTTACCGTATAAATACGGGTATTTTCAGGTTCATTAAATTCGGACTGAATTGCCATGTAGCGTTCAATTTTGTTGGCAAAAAATAATGCAGAAAGAAGTACACCAACTAATACGCCATAAGCCAAATTATGTGTCGCAACGACCACGATGACTGTAACGATCATCACAATATTGCTAGATAAGGGATATTGGCGGATATTGCGTAGTGAATCCCAGTTAAATGTTCCAATTGCTACCATGATCATGACAGCAACCAGTGCAGCCATTGGAATGGCTTTAAGCCAGTCACTGATAAACACCACCATAATTAACAGAAAGACCCCTGCACTAAATGATGATAAACGGGTACGTCCACCAGATTTCACATTAATAATGGATTGACCAATCATGGCACAGCCTGCCATTCCGCCTAAGAAGCCTGAAGCGACATTGGCAACACCTTGCCCTTTACATTCTCGGTTTTTATCACTGGTGGTATCTGTTAAATCGTCGACAATTGTTGCGGTCATCATAGATTCAAGCAAACCGACGGCTGCTAATCCCAGTGAATAAGGCAAAATAATAGCTAAAGTTTCAAGATTTAAAGGAATATCAGGAAGTAAGAAAATTGGTAGCGTATCTGGTAATTGCCCCATATCGCCTACGGTTCTTACATCTAAACCAATGAACAAGGCAAAGAGCGTAAGGAGGACAATACAAATGAGAGGAGAGGGTAAAAGCTTCCCTATCACTGGGATATAAGGGAATAGATAAATAATAGCTAAACCTCCAACTGTCATCGCATAGACATGCCATGTCACATTGGTGAGTTCAGGCAATTGAGCCATAAAAATTAGAATAGCTAAGGCATTCACAAAGCCAATCACGACTGACTTTGATACAAACCGCATCAGAGCACCTAATTTTAGATAACCTGCTAGGATTTGAATAAATCCTGTCAAAATTGTGGCTGCTAATAAGTATTGCAGACCATGCTCTTTAACCAGTGTGACCATTAATAAAGCCATTGCACCAGTTGCAGCAGAAATCATACCAGGGCGACCACCTACGAAAGCAATCACGACTGCAATACAGAATGAAGCATATAGCCCGACTTTAGGGTCGACACCTGCAATGATGGAGAAGGCAATTGCTTCAGGAATTAGAGCCAAAGCAACAACAATACCCGCAAGAACATCCCCGCGAATATTGGAGAACCATTGTTCTCGAATAGTGGATAACATGAAAATAGCCTATTTTTTTAAATTTTAGGAAAGGCTAGTGATGTGATATATGACACACAAGCTACTACACCACATCACTAGACAGTGATGAGTTATTTACTGAATTAAGAGGTAAATAAACTTATGGTGGCGTAAGTGTCATATTAAGAAAGATATCTATTTTGGAGGATTTCGGGGGCAATGATAGCAGTTAGACTCTTTTCTATCCACCCTAACCGCAGTATCGAAGTAAAAGTATAGAATTATCATAGATAATTTTAGAATTGATTTATGTCTATTTAACATAATGGCGCTTATGCGAAATTGATTTTAAATTTTTATTTAAAATCAATTTCTTAAAATAGAATCAACAATCTAAAAACTATAGAAAAACAGATATTGAAACATATTGGATGATTTTTAATCATTTTTGATATCTTCTGCCAATTAAAGTGGGTTAAAAAGTATTGTGTTTTAGGGGTCGTCTCAGGAAACGGAAAATATAGCACGCTAAGGTTTTTCAATTGCGCGCAATGGCCTAAATTTTCCACCACCTATCTTGGCTTTGCTTCGCCATAGATAATCCCCAGTTAAATTGATGTGCTCCCACCCCAGCGGTGACAGATATTGCAGCAAGGTATCATCGACTGTGCGACCATGCCCTCGTAGGGCGTTAGTCGCTCTCTCTAAATAAACCGTGTTCCACAATACAATGGCGGCGGTCACTAGATTCAAGCCACTGGCTCGATAACGCTGTTGCTCAAAGCTTCGATCTCGAATCTCACCCAATCGATAAAAGAAAACGGCGCGCGCTAATGCATTACGGGCTTCACCTTTATTTAATCCAGCTTGAACCCGACGGCGTAGTTCTACGCTTTGCAACCAATCCAAGATAAACAGTGTGCGCTCAATACGCCCCAGCTCTCGTAATGCCAATGCCAAACCATTCTGTCGTGGATAACTACCGAGTTTACGTAGCATTAGCGACGCTGTGACAGTCCCTTGCTTGATTGATGCGGCCAGACGCAAAATATCGTCCCAATGAGTACGAATCTGTTTGATATTCAGTGTGCCGCCAATCATGGGTTTAAGTGCGGCATAGTCTATGTCTGACTTTGGAATATAGAGTTTCGTATCGCCCAGATCACGAATTCGTGGTGCAAATCGAAACCCTAGCATGTGCATGAGTGCAAAAACATGGTCGGTGAATCCAGCCGTATCGGTGTAGTGTTCCTCGATGCGTAAATCAGACTCGTGATACAGCAGCCCATCAAGAACATAGGTTGAATCACGAACGCCCACATTGATCAGCTTACTGCTAAATGGTGCGTATTGATCAGAAATGTGTGTATAAAATAACCTTCCAGGCTCTGCGCCATATTTTGGATTGATATGTCCTGTACTTTCAGCTCTGCCACCTGCGCGGAAGCGTTGGCCATCTGATGAGGAGGTAGTGCCATCTCCCCAGTTTTCAGCGAAAGGTTGTTTCAATTGAGCATTCACCAATTCGGCCAATGCCGTTGAATAAGTTTCATCACGGATATGCCAAGCCTGTAGCCATGAGAGTTTGGCATAAGTTGTACCAGGACATGATTCGGCCATTTTCGTCAGCCCTAAATTAATTGCATCAGCCAGTATGGTCGTGAGCAATAACGCTTTATCCTTCGCAGTGTCATCCGTTTTCAAATGAGTGAAGTGTCGAGTAAAGCCTGTCCATTCATCGACCTCCATTAATAATTCGGTGATCTTGATATGTGGTAACAGCATTGCTGTTTGGTCAATTAAAGTTTGGGCTGTATCAGGAGCCACGGCATCGAGAGGTGTTATTTTTAGACCAGATTGATTGATCATCGCATCAGGCAAATCGTTGGTCGCTGCCATGCGATTAATGATTGCTAATTTCTGCTCCAATAGTGAAAGGCGACTTTGCAAATATAGATCACAATCAGTAGTAATGGTTAGAGGTAACTCATTGGACTGTTTTAGCTGATTAAATTTATCAGCAGTCACTAAATACTCATCGAAGTCTTTGAATTGGCGAGAGCCTTGTACCCAGAGATCCCCAGCCCGTAGCGAGTTTTTAAGTTCAGATAACACACATATTTCGTAATAGCGGCGATCAATACCATCATCGGTAAAGACTAGTCTTGCCCACCGTTTTTTGATAAACGCTATTGGAGCATTAGAGGGGATTTTTCGTGTATTATCAACATTCATGCTGCGGAGCAACTCTACAGCGGCAAGCATATCTTTTGCTGCTGGGGCAGCACGCAATTTAAGTATGGCAAGAAGTTCTGGCGCGTAACGGCGTAAAGTTGCATAGCTCTCGCCAATTCGTGGTAAAAAATCAAAGTCTTCGGGTTGCGCCAGTTTTTCTGCCTCAGTAATACTTGCTGCAAAAGCATCCCATGAAATAACAGTTTCGATGGCGGCAAACGGATCACTGCCATTTTGCTTGGCATCTAGCAAGGCTTTCCCGATAAGCCCATACAAACGCACTTTGTCGTTGATCGCTTTACCTGATGATTGAAATTGTTGCTGGTGTTTATTTTTTGCGATAGCAAATAGCTTTCCAATAATGCGATCATGCAGGTCAATAATTTCGTCGGTGATCGTGGCCATACTCTCCACAACGATTGCTACCAAAGTGGCATATCGACGTTGAGATTCAAATCTGGCCAAATCAGCAGGAGTCATTTGCCCACCTTCGCGAGCAATTTTCAGTAAGCGATTTTGATGAACGTGTTTTCCAATGTCTTCAGGTAGATCGATGGCTTGTAAGCACTTCAGCCGCTCAATGTGCTCAAGCATGTACTTTGAGTTTGGTTTAGCTGGTGACTGTCTAAGCCACCCCAATATTGTCAGTTTGCTGCCCTCTTTACGGTTCAGCAAAGCATCTATATTTTGACGATGAGTTTCTGAAAGTGAGCTCGTCAAAGCAGTATAAATTATGCGGTTGGCAGATGTGATTGCTTCTGCGCAAATACTATCAATTGCATTTATAGCTGGCAAAAGGACTGATTTTTGTCGTAAATTTTCAACGAGAGTTGTGGCTAAAATAAGACCTTTATCTGTCTGAAGGGACAAATCCACCATCATATTGACCGATTGCCGATAGTCACTCAAGGTGAATAGTTTGAACCCAAAAACTTTTTTCAATTCGGCAATATGTTCTCGTCTTGTTTGCTCGCGCTGACCATAATCATTCCAGCAGTCCACTGATATACTAAGTTGAGCAGCCATCATGAAAAGTAAGGGTTTGAATGGTTCGTCGTTAATACCCAATATCACTCCAGGGTAACGCATGTAGCAAAGTTGAATTGCAAAGCCTAGCTTGTTGGATGCCCCTCGATGTTGATGGACTATGGATTTATCAGAATCACTCAGAGTGTAATGCTGAAGCATAAAAGCTCTATCATCTGGAATTTCGAACAGGCTTCCCAATTCCGTGGACGACAAAATAGAATGGCGCGGCATGGCTCATTAGTCCCAAATAAACTAAACTATTAAAGGTACATTATTTTGTACCGCCACGCTTAGCTTTGCGCTGCAATTTCGCAAGGAGGTTCAATTGGGACAGAATGCGGCCATTTATTGCCGAGTATCAACGAACGATCAGTCCTGCGAACGACAGGAATATGACCTACGTGCCTACGCCAATCGTTGCGGCTACGATGTTGTCGGTGTTTGGAAAGAAACTGCATCAGGCAGTAAGGATGAGAGATTGCAAAGAAAATACTTGATGACCATGGCGCAATCTCGTGAAATCGATGCCATCTTGGTGACGGAATTGACACGCTGGGGCAGAAGCACCGTGGATCTCGTACAGTCATTACAAGATCTTGGGCATTTCGGGGTATCTCTGGTGGCACAAACAGGTTTGCAGTTTGACCTTTCCACATCTCAGGGAAAGCTCATGGCTTCTGTGATGTCTGCATTAGCAGAGTTTGAGGGAGATTTACTACGTGAACGTGTGCGCTCTGGTGTAGCAGCGGCACAAGCGCGGGGCGTTGTGTTTGGTCGTCGTCCTGGTCAACGTACCAAGTCAGATCGTCTGGCACCTAAAGTGTTGGAGTTGGTGTCTGCTGGACACTCTTATCGACAAGTCGGTCGGCTGGTCAATCTAAGCAAAAATACCGTGTTGGATATCGTTAAAAGAAGTCGGAGTGAAAATCCTTAGCGTGCTATATTTTCCGTTTCCTGAGACGACCCCTTTTATTGCTTAATTGGAGGAACTTAATTGAAGATCACATTTGAACTGCCTATATTCTTGTTATTTTTGTATAGCTTCACTTTTGTTAGTTTTTTAAAAAATTTTAATATTCAGTATCTAATGCCTGATGCATCACAATTAACCATTTCTACCACTGGTTTAATTATTTTTATATTTTTCAATATCATATGTAATAAAACAAAACTTACCTCTAAACTTTTAATGGCTTTTGTTGAGGCTGAACGCTTGCATGAACTAAAAAAAACTAAAAGTAAAAATCCAACTTAATATTGCATTTTTTTATTATTTTGCAAAATTGATTTGTCAAAATGAAAATTTGAACTATAATCTAAATCAGATTCCGACTCTGATGAGCGCAAAACAGATGCTTCCAAGAGCTTCAATCTGTGGCGGTGCTTCACAATACTTGGTTTTATTGGATGAAGCGAAACCTCAATATCGGAGTCACAAGCGACAGTTTTTTCTAAATTGTCGCTTTTTTTTATTTTTGACTTGCACAATACAATAATTCACCAACTCTAAGTCTATCTAATGAACGTAATTCACTGTTCATATAATTCCACAGAATATTTCCATTAGCCATAATATTAATTATTACGGCTATATGATATTTACTACCATCAAAAAGAGCTATGTATATATATCTATATGAGTTATCGTCATATTTTGTTCTCCAAACCTCATGTGGCTGCATTAATGTTTGCTTAGCAAACAATGCAAATCTTTCACGACCATTTGCTCGCTTTTCAACAATATGACTTAATAAATTTATATCAATTGTGATTTCGAGATTAAAAATAGGCACTCTAATGATAGGATTTTCAGGCGTTACGCCAAATGCCGAGGCAAGAGTATTTAATGCATCACTCTCATTTTCACCATGATCTAGTAAATTTGGCTTTGCCTGAAAATATACACTAGGCAACTCTTTTAGCTTCGATAGACCATACTCATTAAATTTTTTTTGGTCACCTAATATCGTAGCCAAAATACACCTACTTATCTGATTTATAAGAACAATATTATATACGAAAAATCACTTACATTCGGTAGTAATATCTCGATTTAAGCTATCTACTTTCTTAATATACTTAATATACCCAATCTTACCATTTAAGTTTTTAATATATTGAATTTCTTTACTTTTCTTTAAATTTCTAACTTTTCCAGATAGCTCATTACTTGGCTCCAACTGATTATTAACAATTGCTATACCATTGATAAATTTTAAATCTTTTCCGAAAAATCTCACTTTATCTGCATTCACAGTGTGATGGTGTTTATTAACTATTTCTATCACTTTATTCTTGAACTTTTCGCTGACAGCCTCACCAGTAAATGAAATATCATCAACATATATTGTCATAGTGATTTGACGACTTTTAGAGAGTTTATTCAATTCATTAAACATTGGCTGATTAGCCCAAAAAGCTAACATCAAGCTTAATGGACTTCCTGTCGGTATATGGCCATCAACTGTACAAATATCAGCAAAAAATGCAGCAACATCTCTATTATATTGTAAATAATATCCAAAAAAATTCTGTACTTTCCATTTCGCAGTAGAAGGAAAAAAGTTTTCAATATCGATATTTAATGTTTTTCCTTTAGCTAACGAATGTACTTTCGCATTTAGGACACAAGAGGATTTTTTTTTAGAAAACAAATAGTCTGGTGCAGGTAGCTGTGAGATTAAATTATGTATTTGTTTATGAATAGGTTTTAGAATTGAATTTGGTTCTTCTATACGTCTAATTTTCAACTTTTCATTTTTAACAATTTCTTTTACTTTGAATCTGTAAAAATTATTAGGGTTTCTGCTTATATCTTTAAGCAAAGGCAACTGAGTTTTTAAAACAAATGCTAAGTATCTCTTACTTTGGATATTAAAAATTGCCAAATCTTTAATATGTTCAACATAGTCAAAAGATACATAGCTAAGCTTTTTCATTATCAGATAACCATTCCATTAAACGAATAATTTTTTTAGCTGAAGCTAGTTTGAATTTTGTTGCTATAGATAATGGCTGACCTTCATCTAATTTTTCGGAGAAAAATAGAAGTGATGAAAGTGGCATATCGAATTGCTCGGAGTATTTTTCTAAAATATCTAAACTAGGTTTTTTTTTACCTTTTTCTATCTCTGATAGATATGAGTTTGAAATTCCAAGCTTAATTGATAAATCAGATTGAGATATGCCATGATATTTGCGTATAGCAACTAAGGCATTGTGAATCATAATATGTTCCTATTAAATTCTTTTTTAAAGAGAACCACCTAAGCTGAATTAGAAGGATCATCAAAATCATCACCACCTAAAAATCGCACAATTAAGCGTGCAATATAGATAAGTAATTTAATAATAATCCACCAAAACTTACGATCAGATTTTGCTTTAACCTTATCGCGCTTAGATGGCATCTGAAAGTTACTGAACATCATTATTTAACTCCATAAATGAACCAAAATTGGTCCCGTTATCACTTATGGAATGACATCATGTTTTCAGATTTTAACCCTCTAAAAAGTGACACTTGCTACCGTTAGCAAGTGTCACTCCTGTGGTCTACTCTGTTCTGTACATCCAGAACGAACTGTATTCCCCCAGAGTTTGAGGCTAAGCCTCCAAACCTTACGGTTTAAATAAAGAAACGGGTTGTGAGCATCTAGCAGCAACACTTATTAATATAAACAAAAAATTCGCAAATTCAATATTTATTTTCGCTATTTGCGAATTAAATTTTAATTTTATATAAAGTAAATATAGCTATTTCTTTCTTAAATACTTTATAGCTCGCCACTTCATCATTAACACCTCATCTTCCTCCTCAAAACTCGACTCACCAGAAGCAATCCGTTCAATCATCGCATTGACATAAGCTTGACTGGCATCAATTACATGCTGCTCAAACTCATGCTCCACAATCCCTTGCGTTGCCTTAAAAGCAGCTCGAATTCGATCTGCATCTACATTCTTTTTCATACTTGGTCACGCTGCTGTGATTGATAACTTGGATGATCTTTCAGATAGGCAATAAAACTATCCAAACATTTGCTATCCAATCGTGATTCTTCAGGATGATCCACATGCTGTAACGGGTTTTGGCCTAAAAGAAACTGCTCAAACTGAGCCTTAAAATACTCAGGAATATCAGACACCAAAACATAGCTATCATCTGATTTCAGTTGATGCCGTGGGATCTGAATCAACTCAAGTAAATGTTTCTTCCACAATAGACTGGCCCGAAGCTGATCATTCACTGGATGATGGGGATCATGTGCAGCTGCACGTTGATCGTCAAATAAACCCTCAAGAATTTGTTTTCCAGTCTTCATACGACCTCCAAAAGCTTTATTTAAAACTTCACAATATCCCTAGAACCATGATGGCGTATAACCATCATCACGATCCAAGTCTTGATTTTTACGCTGCTCTAAGGCTTGGTTATACTCCTTTTGATAGATCTGGAGCTTGTTAAATTGTCGAATCTGTTGAATGGTTTGCTTCTGTGCCTCAACTTCAAGCTGAATCATTGGATCGGCACTTTTCAACTTCCATCGGTAGATCTGCGGAACATCCTGCAATTGCGTTCCGTACTTCTGGTTAAATTCCTGATTGGACAAATGACTCACTCGATTCGGAACAACAATCTCCATCCCCTCCAGAATTACGGTTTTCATCGGTGCATGCATTTCCAAAGCCTGATTAATTAGCTGCTCAGTTTTTTCTCGAAAGACTTTCACCTGATCACGGCCAAAGCCTAACGCATCAGCCGTTAATTTCTGTGCACCACCTTTGGTGGGATTCTTTGGACGATACTGCTTAAAAA
>Ga0049085_10000594_pt1 | contig 14228 bp, 12 predicted proteins | sample GreLakmeSU08MSRF_FD_66721 | JGI IMG/M metagenome (GOLD analysis project Ga0049085, IMG submission 66721) | Freshwater lentic microbial communities from great Laurentian Lakes, MI, USA - Great Lakes metaG SU08MSRF | ecosystem: Environmental > Aquatic > Freshwater > Lake | place: Great Lakes... | reverse complement strand
GGGTCAGACCCTTTTAGGAAGCTGGATCTGCCAACCAAGCAACCCAACAGGCCCCTAACTTCCTAAAAGGGTCTGACCCCATTAGGAAGCTGATCTCCAACTGCGCGTAAGCCACGGCGCCGCCTGGCCGACTCTCTTCCATGTGGCTCATGACTACACGCGGTTTTTTCTCCGTCGTCGAACACCGCGAAGACGACAACATCCTGCTAATCCGTGCGCGCTGTAAGCAGGACATCGTGGCGCTGGCCGACCTGGTCCCAGCCACCCCGATCAACCTCCTTGACGCCGATTACGCCTGGCGAATCGAGGCAACACGTGCCCAGTGGGCCGAGGCGCTCGTGACGCTGCTCGCCGAAGTCACGTACCCGAACTTTAAGAAAGCGATCGACGACCGCGATCATCACGACGCCTATCTCGGCGTCTGGCACCAGCTGCTCGTGCTTGACGACCGCTGACGCTGGCGATCAGCTTCCTATTGGGGTCAGACCCTTTTAGGAAGTCGGATCAGCTAACCACGCAACTCAACAGGCTTCTAACTTCCTAAAAGGGTCTGACCCCAATAGGAAGCTGGATCTGCCAACCACGCAACTCAACAGGCCCCTAGCTTCCTAAAAGGGTCTGACCCCAATAGGAAGCTGATCGCCGTTCGACCTAGAAGATCGGGATGCGCCGCATGACCGCAGTGGTCAGGGCGGTGCGGATGCGCTCGTCCGGGATGCGCTCGAGGGCGTCCTCGAGGAAGCCCTCGACGATCATGCGCTCGGCCTCGACCGCGGGGATGCCGCGGCTCATCAGATAGAACCTGAGCATCGGATCGACCGGTCCAGCCGTTGCCCCGTGCGTGCAGCGGACATCGTTGGTGTCGATCTCGAGACCAGGAATGCTGTCGGCGCGTGCCTTCGGCGAGAGCAGCAGATTGCGGTTCTCCTGGTAGGCGTCGGTGCCGTGGGCACCCTCGGCGACGCGAATCACACCGCGCCAGACCGACCGCGCGTCGTCGAGCAGCACGCCCTTGAAGGCCAGATCGGAGACCGCGTTAGGCGCATCGTGTTCTTGCGTCGTGTCGAGGTCGAGATGGCGCTTGCCGTCGACGACATAGACCGCGCTCAAGCGACCCGTCGAGCCTTCGCCCGTCAGGCGTGTCTCCATGCGCGTCTTGCCCGTCTTCGAGCCTGTCGAACAGGCCGCCCACTCGAGCGTGGCGTCCTTGGCAACTTCGGCACGATGGGCAGCGAAGTGCAGCGAGGCATTGTTGCGATCTTGCACCACGACGTACGTGAGGTGCGCAGACTCCGCAACCACGAGCTCGGCGACACCATTGGCATAGCCCGGCTCGCCCTTGAGGTGCTCCTCGACCAGCGTTGCTTCGGCACCCTCGCCGAGCGAGATGATTACCCGCCACTGCTGGGCAGCGCCCGCCGTGGCAATCTCGTAGGCCGCGTGGAACGGCAGAGCAACCTTGACTCCAGCCGGCACGTGCAACAGCAGACCGTCCGTCCAAAGTGCACCATTCTCGGCTGCAAACTTCTCGTCATAACCAACAATCGTTCCCAACACGGGCTCCACGAGGTCGCTGTGCTCCTCGGCCAGTCGCTTGAGGCTGCCAAAGACCACACCCTGCGCAGCAACCTCGGGACTAAACTCGTCCAGAACGACGCCACCATCGCGCATCACGATCCGGCCGGCATGCTCGCCCTCAGCCAAGATCGCGCCCTGCGGCTCGCCCGGCACAGCGTCGACCGTCGCGGCATACGTCGCGAAGTCGATGCCGCGCAGTGACGTGAAGCGCCAGTGCTCGTCCGACAAGGACGGCACCGACAACACCTCATTGCTCTCGGCCGCCTGCTGGCGACGCTCGTCGAGCCATGCGGTCATCCGACCGAGCCTTCCATCTGCAGCTGAATCAGGCGATTCAGCTCGACGGCGTACTCGAGCGGCAACTCCTTCGTGATCGGCTCGACGAAGCCCGCCACAATCAACGCCGACGCTTCGGCCTCGGACAGACCACGGCTCATCAGGTAGTAGATCTGCTCTTCACCGAGCTTCGAGACGGTGGCCTCGTGCCCAATGTCGACCTGGTCGGCCATGATGTTGATGTACGGATAGGTGTCGGTGCGCGACTCGGGATCGATGATCAACGCGTCGCAGACGACCTTCGACTTCGAACCCTCGGCGTCCTTGTTGACCCGCAAGAGACCGCGGTACGAGGAACGACCGCCGTCCTTCGAGATCGACTTCGACGTGATCACGCTGGTCGTGTTCGGGGCGACGTGGGTGACTTTGCCGCCGGCATCTTGATGCTGACCTTCGCCCGCGAACGCGATCGAGAGGATCTCGCCGTGGGCACGCTCGCCTTTGAGGATTACGGCGGGGTACTTCATCGTCACCTTCGAGCCGAGGTTGCCGTCGACCCACTCCATCGTCGCGTCTTCCTCGGCCACGGCGCGCTTGGTGACGAGGTTATAGACGTTGTTCGACCAGTTCTGAATCGTCGTGTAGCGGCAGCGGCCGCCCTTCTTGACGAGGATCTCGACGACGGCCGAGTGCAGCGAGTCCGACGAGTAGGTCGGCGCGGTGCAGCCTTCGACGTAGTGCACGTAGGCACCCTCGTCGACGATGATCAGCGTGCGCTCAAACTGGCCCATGTTCTCTGCATTGATGCGGAAATAGGCCTGCAGCGGCTGCTCGATCCTGACGCCCGGTGGGACGTAGATAAACGAGCCACCCGACCAGACGGCCGAGTTGAGCGCCGAGAACTTGTTGTCAGCGGACGGAATGATCGAGGCAAAGTGCTCGCGGAAGAGATCCTCGTGCTCAAGCAATGCTTGGCCGGTATCGAGGAACAGAATGCCCTGATCCTCGAGCTCCTTCTTCAACGAGTGATAGATGACCTCAGACTCGTACTGGGCACCAACGCCGGCGAGGAACTTTCTCTCCGCTTCCGGAATGCCGAGGCGCTCGAAGGTGTTCTTGATCGTTTCGGGCACGTCGTCCCACGAGCGCGCATTGCTCTCGGCAGGCTTGAGGTAGTAGAAAATGTTGTCGAAATCGATACCGCTGAGGTCGGCGCCCCAGTTAGGCATTGGCTTCGAGAGGAAGATCTCGTAGGCGTCGAGACGGAAGTCAAGCATCCACTTGGGCTCACCCTTGTGGGCGGAGATCTGACGAATCACGTCCTCATTGAGGCCGCGCTCGATCTTGATGACCGGGTTCTCCTCGTCGTGGAAACCCCATTTGTATTCGCCTAGATCGACGTCGGCAGTTTCGGGAGCCATTAGCTGACCACTTCCTTCGCGATATCCGCATAGCCGGAGGTCTCCAGCTCATGGGCAAGCTCTGCGCCGCCAGAACGAACAATGCGGCCGTCCATCAGTACGTGGATCTGATCGGGCTTAACGTAATCGAGAATGCGCTGATAGTGCGTGATGATGAGCGTGCCCATGTTGGGTCCGACAAGGCGATTGATGCCGTCGGAGACGATGCGGAGCGCGTCGATGTCGAGGCCAGAGTCGGTCTCGTCGAGGATCGCGATCTTGGGCTGCAGCATTGCCATCTGCAGGATCTCAAAGCGCTTCTTCTCGCCGCCGGAGAACCCGTCGTTGAGCGAACGCGAGGCCATCGACTTGTCGATCTCGAGCAACTCCATCGCCTCTTGGATCTGCTTGCGAAACTCGGGGATGCGAACCGGGTTGTCGACACCGTCGGGTCCGCCCTTGCGGTGCGCGTTGACTGCCATGCGAATGAAGTTCGCAACCGTCACGCCCGGCACGGCAAAGGGATACTGGAAGGAGAGGAACAACCCTGCGCGTGAGCGCTGGTCGGCTGCCAGGTCGAGCAGGTTCTGGCCCTCGAACAAGACTTCGCCCTCGGTCACTTCGTAGCCAGGATGACCCATCAACACGTGGCTGAGTGTCGACTTGCCCGAACCATTCGGACCCATGATCGCGTGGATTTCACCCTTCGACATCTGCAGATCGATCCCCTTCAGGAGCTCTGTGTCAGTTCCGGTGATGTTGGCGTGCAGGTTGCGAATGACGAGATCGGGCACGGATGCTCCTGAGGAATGGTTCGTTCGGACGAGTCGCGAGTGTGCCGACTAGGCATTAACTCTTCGCTCGCTGTAGAGACAAAGACTAGCGCTATTAGGGTAGACGAATGAGGGTACCCAAATATTCCCCATTTCGCGGGTATTAATCACGCAAACGGCCGCACGATGCGACAGAGGGGTCAGACCCTTTTGTCGCGAGCGGCTGAGGCTACTTGGCTCCTGGCGCTCCATCGCGGAGATAGGCAAACAGCGCCGAGTCGGTCAGCCACTCGACCGGTGCATGGTCATCCGTCAACGGATTCGACGTGGGCATGATGCGTACCTCGTTGCGCCCAACCTGCTGGCAAATAGTGGTCAGGGGCGCAGGCGCCGCAGCAAGTCGTGCAACCGCGCCGTCGGCTGTCCCGCTGTCTCGATACCCCGTCACGATCGTGTTGAAGTCGTTGACCTGCGATTGCACAACAACGGGAAAGGCCGTTGCCATCGTCTGCGCGATCCGGTCCAGCGCCTCGCTGTACCCCGGTGGCGAACCCACATTGATCGTCACTGCACCGCCCGGATTAAGCCGATTGCGAACGAGCTCGAAAAACTCCTTCGTGACGAGATGAAAGGGGATGTACGGCTGGTGGTACGCATCAACAATGATGCCGTCAAAGCGATCGTCTGACGCCTCCAGCCACGGGCGCGCATCCGCCTCGTGCACCGTCAACCGCGCCTCGCTCATGCCAAGAAAGCGATACCCCACCTCGGTCACCGTCGGATCGATCTCGACCCCATCGACGCGCCACGTCGGCCAGAAACGCGCGTACTGCACCGCCGTCGTGCCACCCGCATTGCCAAGCACCGCTAAGCGGCCGTCGCGCGGTCGGCCAATTGCTGCCGGCAAACAGGCCGCACGATCCCAGTACCCGCCCACCAATCCCGAGGGACCGACCTTGATGGAGTGTGTTGCCCAGCCCTCGTTGAGACGCAAAACGCGCTCGCCCTGCTCGTCATCGACGACCTGCACGAACTGGTAGGCAGACTCGCCCTCCCAGACAATCTGGTCGCCCGGGGCCGCCTTGACGCCCTGCTCGGGTACCAGCAGCAGCAGCGCAATCGCAGCCGGCACAATCAGCGTGGCCCGCGGCAGCAACGGCAGCGCGGCGGCGGCCAGAATCAAGGCGAAGACCAGCAGCGTTCGCCGCGTCCCGATCCACGGCACCAGCACGAGCACCGAGACGAACGTCCCGAGCAGCGAGCCGACTGTGGAAAGCGCATAGAGACGGCCAGAGATACGACCAGCCTCTTCGACCGCCGTCACCGACAGGCGAATTGCCCACGGCGCCACGGCACCAAGCGCCGTAATCGGCACGGCAAAAGCAAGCAGGACCGCCACGAACGAGCCAATCAGGACACCGGCCGAAATATCTGCAAAGGCCTCAGTCGCGAGCGTCAGTAGCGGACGGGTGGCAAATGGCAGCACCGCCACCGAAGCCGCCGCAAGCAGCACGACACTCCCCAACACGCGCGGGGTCGGCCACCGATCAGCAATCCGCCCACCCAGCCAATAGCCCACCGAGAGGTACAGCAGGGTGAGTCCAATCACGTTGGCCCAAACCAGCGTCGAGGTGCCGAAAAACGGTGCCAACAGACGCGCCGCAGTCAGTTCCACGCCCAGCGACGAAAAGCCCGCCGCGAAGACCAAAAGGTAGATACGAGCCATGCGCACTGGCACACGGTACCCGCATCTATCCAATCTGTGTCCCTGCGCCTTAACAGAGACGCAACACAAATCCCCAACCACACTTCATAAACCACCGATACAACTTGTCTATGAACGAGAACTGGACTCCCACCAATTACCCGACCACCCCTCCGCCCGCTGCCGAAAACCAGAAGCAGCGCGGCTCGCGCCTCGTTGTAACCGTGCTGATCGCCTCGCTGCTCTCGGCAGGCTTGGCTGCCGGCGGCACAGCGCTCGTCATCAATCAGGATGGTGGTGGCACGACCACGATCGTTCGCCAAGTTGCGAACCCGGCGAACAGCAGCGATTCCGGTAACGTGATGCCGGTTGCCTCGACGGGCGGCATGACGATCGAACAGATGTATAAGCAGTACGGCAATGGCGTCGTCCGCGTCGAGCACTCCAGTGGCCTCGGCTCCGGTTTCGTGATCGACAGCGAAGGCCATATCCTCACGAACGCGCACGTCGTTGACGGCGCGCAGGGCGAGATCACCGTCTCCTTCTCGAACAACGAGAAGGTCGTCGCCAAGGTGATTGGTGTCGACAATGCCACCGACGTCGCCGTTTTGAAGGTCGACGTGCCAAGTTCGGCACTGACCGTGATCCCACTCGGCGACTCTGCCGGCCTGAAGGTTGGCAGTGGAGTCGTGGCGATCGGCAACCCGTTCGGTCAGGACCGCACCGTCACCAGCGGCATCATCTCGGCCGTCGCACGTTCGATCCAGGCTCCCAACGGCTTCAGTATCAATGGCGCGATTCAGACCGATGCTGCCATCAACCACGGCAACTCGGGCGGTCCGTTGCTCGACATGTCCGGGCAAGTGATTGGCATCAACTCGCAGATCGATACGGGCGGTCAGGCTAACTCGGGCAGCGTTGGCATCGGCTTTGCCGTTCCGATCAACCTCGTCAAGCAGGTCACCGCGGACATCATGGCGACCGGCAAGGCCCAGCACGCCTGGCTCGGCGTTCAGCTCTCGGATGTCGACCCGACGCTCGCCTCGCAGACCAAGATTGGCTCCGACTATGGCGCCATGGTCGCGAATGTGACAACGGGGTCCCCGGCTGCCAAGGCTGGCCTCAAGGGTGCTACAGGTGAGACCACGATTGGGGGACGATCGTACGCCGTCGGTGGGGACGTGATCATTGAGGCCAACGGCTCCAAGGTCGAAGGCGTCAAGGATCTGCAGGCCGCCGTCTCGTCGCTCAAGCCGGGCGACAAGCTCGAGCTCGTCGTCAAGACCAGTAACGGCGACACCAAGAACATCACGGTCATCCTCGGCGATCAGCCGCAGGACCCAACCGCGCTCGCCGGCTAAGCCCACTTCTCCTTAGCCGTCGACTGATTGGCGGGGTCGAGCCTCCTCCGGGCTCGGCTCCGCCAACACTCGTTGTACGCCCGGTCCCGCCACCACCCGTTGCGCTCCGGTAGCGCCGGAACTCGTGCCACGCGGCGGCACACCAGCCGCCTGCCGGGCCGCCCCAACGCCATCAACTATCGCCCTGGTTCCATGGAGGACATGACAAGTGCGCACGTGTCATGTCCTCCATGGAACCAGAGTCGACCTGGATGGCGCGTCAACAGCCCTCGGCAACCGGGGACTGCCACGCAGGCACGCTCGCGCAACGCCACGCCGTGGCAGAGGTCCTACCTCGCGCTCGTGCCCGCAGGCGACGCGGTTAGCGTTTGTCGGCGATTTGGGCGAGCAGCGCGACGATCGTGCCAACAACCACCCAGAGCACCGCGCCGACAACCGCGGCCGCAACACCAATCGCGATCGTGTAGGCGGTGCCGCCAATCAAGCCCACGGTCAGCGCAATTGCTGCGTGGAGCACCGCCATGGCATAGGCGGCGACGGTGGCGCGGGGAGCCTGGCCGGCTGCGCGGGAAAATCGTTCGGGAATCGTATCCATCTCATGCATCCTACCCGGCGCCGCCATCGACAGGGGTAGAGTCTCGGTGAAGACGCGATATTGCCCTCATTCGCCGAAAGCCTCCCATGCGTGTCCTGATGATCGTCAACCCCGTCGCGAGCCGTGTCAACTCGGCCGTCGAGCGGACCGCTCAACGCGAGCTTGAGGAGTCCGTCACAGTTGAAGTCGTCCGCACGAAGCGTCCCCTCGAGGCCGCCGAGCTGGCGCGGAAGGGTGTCGCTGACGGCTTTGACGCCATCATCGTGCTTGGGGGCGATGGGACCGCCAACGAGGTGCTCAACGGGATTGGCGCTGAGGTGCCAATTGGGCTCCTCCCCGGCGGAGGCACGAGCGTGATGGCCCGCAACCTCGGACTGCCACCCTCGATCCCCGCGGCCGCACGACGGCTCGCCGTCGCCCTGCGCGAAGGCACCGAGCGGCACGTACGGGTCGGGCGCATCAACGGTCGCCGCTTCGCATTTAATGCCGGCGTTGGCCTCGACGCCGAGGTCGTGCGTCGCGTCGACGGTCGTGAGCGCACCGCAAAACGGCGTCGCTCTCCCGACGTCGTCTTCGCCCGCGAGTTGCTCAAGCTCGTCGCGCGCGGCTCGTTTAGCCATCCGCACATCACGCTCCATGCGGGCGGGCAGACCGAACGCGTTGCCTTCGTGATCGCAGTCAACCTCGCACCCTGGTCGTACATCGGCGCCCTCCCACTCGATCTCGCCCCGAACGCAACCGCAGATGGTGGTCTCGACATCGTCGCGCCTCGCCGCATGTATCGCCGCGACGTTGCTGGTTTCGCACAGCGCCTCCTCGTCGACCATCGACATGCCCGTGGCAGCGGCGATCCACGCGTCGGCTATTGGCACGACGTCTCGACCGTCGAACTGCGCTGCGACTTCCCGTTTCCCGCTCAAGCCGATGGTGACGACCTCGGCGATGTGATGGACGTATTGATCGATGTAGACCGTGAAGGCGCGCGCTACCTGATCTGACCCGTACGATTCCCTTATGGAAAACCTCGTCGCTATCAGTCAGGGCTTCGGTCTCGCCGTCGCCTGCGGCCTCGCTGCCGTGCTTCCTCTCGGCGTGCTCGCCGCTGCCGCGCTGCTTGGCTGGTTGCCCGGCAGCATCGCGGTTGCCGCCGAAACTCCTGTGCTAGTCGCCGGGTGGGTGATTGGTGTTTGCGAGGCTGCCGCACGCGCAATCCTCCCGATCCCCCTTCGCATCGCCACCAGCGCCCTCGGTGGTGCAGTCGCCTGTGAGTTCGCGCTCGGCGAGACGCTGCCGTTCGTTGGGTTGATCCTCGGGTCGGTGATCGCTGCCGGGACCGCGTGGACGACGACGCGCCTGATCGATCGTGCGATCGCCAGTGGCGGCCCGCGCTGGGGCGTCACCGCACTCGTTGCGGGCGCCAGTGTCGTCGTGGCTGCGCTGGCGATTATTCCGGTGGTCGGTCTGATCCTCGTCGGCATCGTGATTTGGATTGGCATGCGTTCGCGCAACGATGACCAGGGTCGTTACGCCGGACTCCGCGTCCTGCGATGATCGTTCGCCGCCTGGCTCTTGCGGCACTGTTCGTGCTGTTTCTGGCGGTCACACCCCTCGCCGCCAACGCGGCATCGCCGACTCTGTCCTCGCTCAAGGCCGAGCAACTCGCACGCGATGCCCAAGGCATCGAGGCACTGATGCTCAAGTACCCGTTCTCGCAGTGGTCGTGCGTGTTCGCGGGCGAGAATGCCTTCTGGAACTGTTCTCTCAACGCTGCCTCCGATGGCCAGTCGATCGCAAACGTCAAGATCTACGATCCCGGCAAGCGCGTCTGGAGCGTGACGATCCCCCGCAACGGCGCCCCGGCAACGCGCCTGACCGAGAAGACCGCGACAGCTATCGCCGCCAAAGATCCCAAGGCAGCAGCTTGGATCGCCCGCTACCGCGACTATGACCGGCCTGTGCGTTCCTTTGCCGCGCTCGATTTGGGCACGTGGCGCGTCAAGTGGTATAGCGGTGCCAGCCAGATCGCTGAGGTCGGCGTGCTCGATACCACGAAGGCGATCTCGTACGTGCGTACTGGTCCGCAGGTTGCCTGGTCGATGGCGCGGGGCGGACAGGGTTTTGGGCGCCTGATCAACGAGCCGTGGGCACTTGGCACGCTGATCCTGATCTTCGCTCTCGTGATGCTTGATTGGCGGCGCCTGCGCTCGTGGCGGACGCTCGACATCTTTGCGATCGTGTCGCTGGCGGGCTCGCTGTGGTGCTTCAACCGCGGTCTGATCTTCTGGGCTGTCCCGCTCCAATACCCGCCGCTCGTCTACCTGTTGGTGCGCATGATCATGATCGGTACGGGTCGTAGCGCTCGCCCGGCCTTTACGACGCGCCTGCCGTTCTGGGTGATGGTGGTGTTGATCCTCGTCCTTGCGGGCGGGCGTGTTGGCTTCAATGCCTACTCATCCAACGTTGTCGATGTTGGCTACGCCGGTGTCGTGGGTGCCGATCGCATCCTCGATGGTCGCAGTCCCTACGGCAGCTTCCCCACCAAGACCCCCACCCCCTGCGGCACGCGCTACTCGGATGGCAACTACAGCGGCTACATCCAACCGAATGGGCGCTGCGAGACGGCGATCGAGCGGGGTGACACCTACGGTCCTGCGATGTACGCGGCCTACGTGCCGGGTGTCGCCGCGCTCGGCTGGACCGGGCGCTGGGACGATCTACCGGCGGCGCACTTTACAACCGGCTTCTTCGACCTCCTCGCGGGCATCGGCTTAGCGCTGTTTGGATGGCAATTCGGTGGTCGCCGGCTGGCCGCTGCGATGGCGCTGTTCTGGTTCGCCGTGCCGTGGACGGCGTACACGTTTATGAGCGACTCGAACGACACGATCGTGGCCGCCTACCTAGCCTGGAGCGCTGCTTTGATTGCCCGTCCGATCGGCCGTGGAGCCTTTGTGATGCTCGCAGCGCTGGCCAAGTTTGCGCCGCTTATTCTGCTGCCCCTCTGGCTGAGGCTCGACCGCCAGCCACCTCCAACCCGTGGCGAGTGGGCCTACGGCGAACCGGCTCTGCAGCAGTCGCGCGCCGCGCGCCTCTGGTCTTTTGTCCGCCCAGGACCAGGCTCTGGTCGCACATTCCTTGGCATGGCGCTGGTCACAATTCTGCTGTCTGCGATGTTGATGGCTCTCGATGGGACCGGGGCTCTGCGGACCTTCTGGGACCGCACGTTTGGGTGGCAACTCGACCGGCCATCGCCCTTCTCGATCTGGGATTGGGGCGAGTACCCGGGCTTCCCGGACCTGGCCATTGTCCAGACGATCCTCAAGGCTGCGCTCGTCTTCGGGGCGATCGCGTTGTTCTTTGTGCCGCGCCGACTCGATGCCACGCGCGCGTTGGCGTTTGCTGGCGCCTTGATGATCGGCTTCCAACTCGTGCTGACCCACTGGATGTATCTGTACTTGCCGTGGGTGATGGTGTTCGTCGCGATTGCTCTGCTCGCACCCCGGGTTGGCATGCCTCGTACCCGTCGGGTCAACGAGCTGGACAGTGCGCTGCCTCGTCGCGAGCGGCAACTCGTCGCAGGCGACTGACTCAGGCAGAACGCCGAAATGCTTCGGCACTCGTCGCGCGGCCATCTTCGTCGCACGTAATCAGCACGCCTTCGAGTCGGACATCCTCAGAGGCTGGCTCGAGACGCTGTGGCTGCTGCAAGATGAAGCGCCGCAACGAGAGTTCTTTCTTCGCACCAATCACCGAGTCGTGTGGTCCGGTCATGCCCGCGTCGGTGATGTACGCAGTTCCGCCCGGCAAGATGCGTGCGTCGGACGTCTGGACGTGCGTGTGGGTGCCAACGACTGCTGTCACGCGGCCAGCGAGGTGCCAGCCCATCGCGACCTTCTCGCTGGTTGCTTCGGCGTGGACGTCGATCAGCACGATCGGGGTCGAGCGATGTGCCTCGTCGAGCAGGGCGTCTACGACCGAGAACATCGACTGCGCCGGCTCCATCGTGAACGACCCGAGCAGGTTGATCACCGCGACCGGCTGACCGCTGCTGGTCGGAATGATCTGCAGCCCTCTGCCTGGCAATTTGTCGAGCAGGTTGGCGGGGCGCACGACACGGTCGGCTTCGATCAGGTACGGGCCGATCTCCTTGCGCCGCCACAGGTGGTTGCCGAGGGTGAGGCAGTCGGCGCCGGCGGCCAGCAACCTCTCGGCGAGTTTCGGTGTCAGCCCAGCACCATCAGCAGCATTCTCGGCATTGGCCACGACACAGTCAAGCTCGAGTTCGGCGCGCAGCAGGCGCAGCTTCGATTCGATCGCGGACACGCCGGGAGCGCCGTAGACGTCTGCGAGAAACAGAATCCTCACGAGGCCGCCACTGCGGTTGCGGGTCGAACCTCAAGATGGATGCGATTGCCGCCATCTTGCGTGTACTTGCTGATCAGCGGGTCCAGGGCACCGGTGACATCGACGATGCGTCCAAGCGTCGTCCACGCTTCCGGCCGCGTCGAGACGGGCGTGCCGACCGAAAGCTTCGGGTCAGAGCGGATCCCCGTGACAATCACTACGACTCCAGGGTTGGCAATCGGTTCAATCGCGATCTGGTCACCATAGGCGGTGCCCTCCACGATCAACGGCGTAATCGAGAGCACCTTGCCGTCGACCGGCGTGTAGGTGTCGGTCCCGACGAGGGCACCGATGTCGACGGAGGTTGGGTCGCCGTCGACCTGATACTCCGGTCCTCCCGCAGCGTCTCCCGAGAACGAGGAGATGATGCGCGCCACGATGCCCTCGTCGAGCGGCTGTCCAACCGGCTCGAGTGGCAACGCATCCGCGCCCATCACGGGGTGAAAGAGAATCGCTGTGATGCGTGACTGTTGCACCGGCACGAGCAAGACGACTTGGTCTTGCCGCGCGAGTGCCTGTGGCCGTGGAGCGCCGGATGGCAGAATCCGCGTGGCGGGCGCCAGCGACGGAATTAGGTCGACACCACCGAACTGCACGAGCTGCAGACCCCCGACGGCAACGATGCCAAGCACGAGCGCACACGCAACCCAAATGCGGGCGCGGCTGGCCTTCCGCACCGGCGTGGTGGGTGGCGGTAGGAGGATGTCGACGCCCGACCCCGTCAGCTCTACGGTCGCGACCTCGGCCTGCTCATCGTGCACGACCATAGGCCGAGTGTACCCGCGCAGAGCGCAGGCCTACGGCACCGCCACCGCGGTTGCAGTGGGCGGAGTCATCCCCGACGCTGTTGTCGTCGTCGCTGCAGGGACCGCGGGCACGGTGACCGTTGGCTGCGGCGCGGGCATCGAGAGCGTCAGGTCTGGAGCCGAAATCGACGAGACGATGCGGTTCTCAAACTGCGACGTAAAGCCATTCCAGGCCACCGGGTTCTTCGGCGCGGCAAAGTTGACCGGCGGCGTTCCGGCCAGCGCAGAATCCATGAAGAGATGCCAAATATCTGCAGGCAGCGTCGGGCCGGAGACGGCTCCGACGCCCTCAACGTTGTAGAGCGATTTCGTCTCATCGGGATAGCCAATCCAGACGCAGGTCGCAAGCGTTGGCGTATAGCCACAGAACCAGGCATCGGTGTGGTTGTCGGTGGTGCCGGTCTTGCCCGCCTCGGGACGATCGTCCGACATCAGGGCGCCGGTACCTGTGCCAGAGCGCATGTTTTCGCCGAGGATGCGTGTCACCTCGGCCGCGACACCATCCTCAATCACCCGAACTCCACGACTGCGCTTGCCAAGCAATTTCTGTCCCTCTGCATCGAGCACCGATTCGATCGCCGTTGGTGGGTGATAGATACCGCCGTTTGCGAGCGTTGCGTAGGCCGTCGTCATCTCGAGGGGCGAGACACCGTTCGCGCCGAGCGTGATTGATGGCACTGGCTCGAGCGGCGACGTGCGTACGCCAAGCCGCTCGGCCATGTCGACGATGTTGGCCGGCCCGACGTCGATCGCGAGCTGGGCGTAGACCGTGTTGTCCGAGGCGAGCGTCGCCTTTTCAAGCGAGACTGCGCCGGCGTACTTGTCACCGGCTGTCGCGACGTTCCAGGTCGGCGAGTTCTCATCGGGGCGCCACGAGAATGGCGCCGACATGTACGTCGTCGCGCTCGGATCGATGCCTTGCTCAATCGCCGCCGCGAGCGTGATCGGCTTGAAGGTCGAACCCGGCTGGCGTCGGCTCTGCGAGGTTAGGTCGAACTGATCGGTCCGAAAGTAGCGCGTCGAGGCCATCGCCACGATCTCGCCGGTCTTCGGCCGAATCGCGACGATCGCCGCATCGGGATCACCTGCTGTCGGCAGAACCTGCTTCATGGCCGCCCGCGCCTCACGCTGCAGCACGGGGTCGAGGGTCGTGTTGATCTTCAGACCACCAGCACGGACAGCAGCCTCACCAAAATCGGGCTCTTGCGCCAGCTCGTTCGCGACGTAGCGCACGAAGAAGCTCTCCTTGACGGCGCCATACACGCGGCCTCGCTTGAGGCGGAGCGGTGTGGCGTCCGCCTTGCGCCTCTGGGCTTTGCTGATCACGCCGGTC
>Ga0049085_10000592_pt1 | contig 14233 bp, 9 predicted proteins | sample GreLakmeSU08MSRF_FD_66721 | JGI IMG/M metagenome (GOLD analysis project Ga0049085, IMG submission 66721) | Freshwater lentic microbial communities from great Laurentian Lakes, MI, USA - Great Lakes metaG SU08MSRF | ecosystem: Environmental > Aquatic > Freshwater > Lake | place: Great Lakes... | reverse complement strand
TTTTTTGTTTTCAAGATCGATTCAGGAATCGTCGAGGTGCGTTGAGTTTTTTGCGCGTGATGCGCGCTCAGTTATTCACCGCACCGTTTTCGAAGGCGTTTTCCGCAGCTTCAGTGATTCGTCAGAAGTGGATTTTAACCAATGGTGAAAGCGTTTTTTGAAGTTCTTAGAAAAGTTTAAGCGGTGTTCTTTGTGAGTAAGTGTGTGGACAAGATTTTGTGGGCGGATACAGAAAAACGACTATAGTGATTATGTTCTTTGAAAGAACTGGAGCGACCGGCCGGAGTCAAAAGCCGAGGTTGGAAACTCCTAAGATAATCCCAGGTAACTGGGAAAAGGGCAGGTCAGGCTGATTGGCCTGCCCCCTCTAGGACGGTGTCGCGGGCCGCAAGGTTCGAGGCGCGGGTCGGGAGGCAGAATTCACAGGTTCCGCTGGTGGCGTTCGCGCGCTGCCAGAACGCGAATCGGAACTGTGCGGCTAGGGACAATGAGAAGCTGTCCTCAGTCGAGTCAAGTAACCCAAGCTGGTTTCGGGCTTGGGCGAATCGCAGTCACCCTGAGGGTGAATGATTGCTACTGCGCATCAGCACGCGGCGGAGTGTTCCACCGTCTCCGGTCGGAGGCGGTTCGGCGAAAGACACCGAAAGGTGGACAAAGCCGGCACCCGCAGTGGGGAAGGCACGAGGGCTAGGCAAGCTCCGTGAAACTTTCCAGAACGTCGGCGATGCCCCGCAAGGGCACCGCTGGTTTGTGAGCCAAATGCAATCTGAGGGATAAGAGGCCAGACCCGTCGCACTGGGCCAACGCCCCGCCAAAAGCGGGGGCCGTCCTGGTGCCAAGGGGTAGAGACGCGGATCGCAAGTCACAGGCGTGTCTCTACCGGGTTCGCGAGCCGGCGGCGCAACCGCCAGCCCAAGCGAGCTGAGAGGCCCCACCCGAAATCCGGTCGCCGAAAGGTGCTGGACGGCCCTGCTATGAGGCCGATGACTCCGCTTGCCGTGGAGAATGGCGTCGGGAAGCTGGCGGCCTTTAAGGCGCCTAATGCCAGCAAGGGAAAGAGAGCGTGGCGCGCTCCCACACCCACTTTGTCCCCGTTCGGCCGCGAGGCTGGGCGGGGACATTCGTTTTGCGGGGCAGCGTCCCATCTTCCGCGCGTGCGGCAGAAAAGGCTTGCCCAGTCCCGCTGTTCCGACAGAATCTCAGCGCTTAATTCGCAGTAACCTCAACCACCACACTTTATGGGCCGCATCTACAATAACATCATCGAAACCGTCGGTCGCACCCCGCTCGTTCGACTGAACAAGGTCACCGAGGGGATTGACGCCACCGTCCTTCTCAAGTGCGAATTCTTCAACCCGCTCGGCAGCGTGAAGGACCGTATCGGTATGGCGATGATCGAGGACGCCGAGCGCAGTGGTATTCTCAAGAAGGACACCATCATCATCGAACCGACCAGCGGCAATACCGGCATCGCGCTCGCTTTCGTCGCCGCGGCGAAAGGATACAAAATTATCCTCACGATGCCCGAGACGATGTCGCTCGAGCGCCGCACGCTTTTGGCGATGCTCGGCGCCAAGCTCGTCCTCACTCCTGGGCCCGAGGGAATGAAGGGGGCCATTGCCAGAGCCATCGCGCTCGCGGCTGAGACTCCGAACTCGTGGATTCCGCAGCAGTTTGAGAATCCTGCCAACCCCGCCATCCACATGAAGACCACGGCCGAGGAAATCTGGGACGATACCGACGGGAAGGTGGACATCTTCGTCGCGGCCGTCGGCACTGGCGGCACCATTACCGGCTGCACCGAGGCGCTCAAGCCGCGCAAGCCTTCCTTTCAAGCCATCGCCGTTGAACCGAAGGATTCGCCGGTCATTTCGCAGACGCTTGCCGGCGAACCGGTCAAGCCCGGCCCGCACAAAATCCAAGGCACCGGCGCCGGTTTCGTGCCGAAGAACCTTCACTTGAAAGACAGCGTCGGCAATCCTCAAATCGTCGAGTGCATGCAGGTGAGTAACGATGACGCTTTCGCGATGGCTCGCCGCCTCGCCAAGGAAGAGGGTCTTCTCGTCGGCATTTCCACCGGCGCGAACGTCATCGCGGCGCTCGAGGTCGCCCGTCGTCCAGAGAACAAGGGCAAGACGATTGTGACCATCGCCTGTTCGACCGGCGAACGCTATCTTTCCACCGCGCTGGCTGCTGAGGCAAAAGCCGAGGTTGGCGGCTGAAAAAGCCGAAAATAAGTGTTGCGCGCGCCGCTTGTTTTGCTTAAACAGGCGGCCGTCCGAGGTCGTTTGACCGTTCTCAACGTTCGTAAAGTTCCGAAAGTTCAGGTCAGCGTTTTCAGAAGGGATGGCTTACACGTTCGCATTTGCGTGTCGTGAAATCAGCGTCCCAACGTTCCGCACACACGCACACAGGTAGAGTTAGATTATGAGCAAACCCATGTTGACAGTTCCGGAGACCGGTTGTGGTTTCCTTGAAGTTGCAGAGAAAGGCTTCGGCTTCCTCCGTTCGCCGGAGAATCGTTTCCAGCCCAAGCCGACCGATATTTTCGTGACGCCGGATACCATCAAGCGCTGCTTCCTGCGCGAAGGGTGCAAGGTGGCCGGCAAGCTGCAACCGCCGCACCGCGGCAACAGCCCGCAGATGAAAGAGGTTCAGTCGGTGAACGACATGCCGTTCGAGGAGTTCATCCAAGCCGTGCGCTTCGAGAATCTCACCACCATTGATCCCATCGAGAAGTTCACGCTCGAGACCACACCTGACGTGCTCGAGACGCGCATCATCGACCTCGTCACGCCTGTCGGCAAAGGCACACGCGGCATCATTGTCGCTCCGCCGCGCACCGGCAAAACCACCATTCTCAAACAGATTGCCAACGCCATCACCATCAACCATCCCGACGTGTTTGTGATGGTGCTGCTGATTGATGAGCGCCCCGAGGAAGTGACCGATTTCCAGCGCAGTGTGAAGGCCGAGGTTGTCGCCAGCTCGAACGATATGGACATCGAGACGCACGTGCGCCTCTCGCGTTTCATGATCGAGCGCTGCCGCCGTCTCGTCGAATGTGGTAAGGACGTTGTCGTCCTGCTCGACTCCATCACCCGTGTCGCCCGCGCTTACAACAGCAACCACGGCGGCTCCGGCCGCACGATGACCGGCGGTGTGGATGCCCGTGCGCTGGAAATTCCGCGCAAGATGTTCGCCGCCGCGCGCAAGATTGAGAACGGCGGTTCACTCACCATTCTCTCCACGGCGTTGGTCGATACCGGCAGCCGCATGGACGAACTTATTTTTCAAGAGTTCAAAGGCACCGGCAACATGGAACTCGTGCTCGACCGTAAACTTTCTGACCGCCGCATTTACCCCGCCATCGACATTCCGAAGTCCGGCACCCGCAAAGAAGAGAAGCTTTTTCCAGCGAAGCATCTCGACGCCATTCGCAAGCTGCGCCGCATGATGGTGGACCTCAATCCCATCGAAGCGATGGAGACGCTGCAGGCCGCGTGCAAGAAGCACAAGACGAACGAGGAACTGCTCGCTAAGCTCGCTTCTTGAGGCTCGCCTCGCGTCGCGGTCGCTCATAATCTGTGGCGTGAAACTGCGCCGGAAAGCGCCGAAAGCCAGCCACCCCGCGCCCATTCGCGCCGCCCGCAGCCGTCCACCTTTGGAGCGGATGCTGCGCATCCATCAACTGCTCGCTGCGGGTGAGTTTCCAAACGCCGCATCGCTCGCTATCTCCCTCGAGGTCTGCACGAAGACCGTTCATCGCGACCTCGAATTCATGCGCGACCGACTCGCGTTGCCGCTGGTCTTCGTCGCCGCGCACAACGGCTACCACTACACCGAGCCGGTTGAGAGTTTTCCAGCGATGCAAATCAGCGAGGGCGAACTCTTCGCGCTGCTCGTCGCCGAGAAATCACTCGCGGCCTATCGCGGCACAGCTTTCGAAGCGCCGCTCTCCAGCGCCTTCAAAAAGATTAGTGCCGCGCTGCCGGATTCCGTTTCACTTCACCTCGCCGAGTGGGAGAAGACCGTTTCCTTTCACACCAGCACCGAGCCGCTGGTGAATCTCGAAGTGTTCGACCGCCTCGCCAAGGCCGTCGGCGCGCGCCAGCAGCTCCGTATTCGTTATCGCAAACCGGGACAGGCTGAGCCGGAGGCGCGCGTGGTGGATCCGTATCACCTCGGTAACATCAACGGTGATTGGTTTCTCTTCGCCCACGACCATCTGCGCAATGACCTCCGCACGTTCGTCCCTGCGCGCGTGCTCGCCGCCGAACCGACGGGTAAGACCTTCGCGTCGCCGAAGAAATTCTCGCTGCAGGAACGGCTCCGCGACAGCTTCGGCGTTCATTCTGCAGAAGGGGATTTCAAGGTCGTGCTGCGCTTTCACGAACGCGTGGCGGATTACATCCGCGAGAAGCGCTGGCATCCATCGCAGGAACTGACGGAACTGCCCGATGGCGGTGCGGAACTGCGCGTGCGCCTCTCCAGCCTCGTCGAGGTCACTCGCTGGGTTCTCTCGTGGAGCGGCGATTGCCGCGTGGTGGCTCCGAAGGAATTGGCCGAAACAGTCCGTGCCGCCGCGCGCAAACTGCTCGCAGAGTGAGCGTTCCGCACTGAAATGAGTGGAGGGTTGGTTTTCCATTTGTTGTGGTATTGTGAATAAGTAGCCACAACAGGTTGGGTTTTTGACTTTACAGCCATTTTGCCGCGGCTTAACTTTTCGCCATGTATTTGAAGAGCCTCACGGCGCTCGGGTTCAAGTCTTTCGCGGACAAGACCACGATCCATTTCCAGCCCGGCATCACGGCCATCGTCGGACCGAACGGCTGTGGTAAATCGAACGTTTCGGATGCCATTCGCTGGGTGCTCGGCGAGCAGTCGGCGAAGGCGCTGCGTGGCGGCGAGATGGCGGACGTGATTTTCAATGGCACCGACAGCCGCAAAGCGCACGGCATGGCCGAAGTGTCGCTTACGATTGGTGACGTGGATGCCGAGCATCTCAAAGCCGCCGGCGTCGAGCTGAGTTACAACGAAGTGACCGTCACGCGCCGCGTTTTCCGCGACGGCGGCAGCGAGTATTTCATCAACAAGACGTCGTGCCGGTTGAAGGACATCCAGCAGCTTTTCATGGGCACGGGGATGGGGCGCGCCAGCTACTCGATCATGGCGCAGGGGAACATCACGCAAATCATTTCCAGCAAGCCGGAGGATCGGCGGATGGTGTTCGAGGAGGCGGCGGGCATCACCAAGTTCAAAGCGCAGAAGCGCGAATCGCTCCGCAAGCTCGAGCTGACTGATCAAAATCTATTGCGGCTCGACGACACGATCCGCGAAGTGAAGCGGCAGATCGGTTCCCTGCAACGCCAAGCCGGCAAAGCTCGCCGCTACAAGTCGCTCCAGCAGGAGTTGCAGCATCTCGACACGCAGTTCGCGCGGCACCAGTTCGACGTCGCGGTCGGCGACATTCGTGAACGCGAGGTGTCCATCGGGAAATTGCGCGCGGAAGTCGAGGTCGGCAACGAAAGCATCCTGCGGCAGGAGGACGAACTTTCTGCGCTGCGCGAACAGCTCAGCGGGCTTGAACAGCAGATCAACGCCGCCCAGCAGCAGGGGCTCGAGTTGAAGGGGCAGGCCGATCGGCACGAGAGCCGCATTCATTTCAACGAGGAACGGCTACGCGAGTTGGAGGCGCAGAATAGGCAGGCGTTGCACGAGATTCACGAATCCGAAGAGCGCCGCGCCATCGCCGAGCAGGAGCTCGTCTTGGTGCGCGAGCGTTTGGTCGAATCCCAGAAAGCACTGGAGTTCAATCGCGCCGCGCTCGACGAGAAACGTGGCGCGCTTCACCGCGTGGAGACCGAGTTGACTCAGCGCAGCGACGCTCTGCGCCAGACGCAGGCCGCGGCGTTCACCGCCGCCCAGCAACTCGCCCGCGTGCGCAACGAGATGACCGCGCTCGAAATCTCGAAGCAGGGCGGGATGATCCGTCTCGAGAAACTTTCCTCCGAGAAAATTCAGCTCGAAGAGGAGCGCGCGCGGATCGAGTCGCGTGTGGCCGAGTTCACGACGAATTTCGAGACGGAGAAGCTCAGCGTACAAAATCGGCGCGGTACGGTTGAGGAACGGCAGAACCGTTTGCGCGTGTTGCAGCAGGAGATTTCCATCGTCACGCAGGAGCTCGATGCGCTCGTGCGCCAGCAGGCTGATCTGCGCGCGCGGCTGAACGTGCTCGAACAACTCGAGCAAAGCCACGAAGGTTTCGGCGCCGGTACGCAAGCCGCGTTGCGCCAATCGCAGGCCGTGCTCGGCACGCTCGCGGATAAGATTCGTGTGTCCGACCAGTACGTTGTCGCGATCGAGGCCGCGCTCGGGCATCACCTTCAGATCGTGTTGACCGAGCAACCCGAGGCCGCGCAGCAGATTCTCTCCGACCTCGCCTCGCACAAGAAGGGCCGGGCAAGTATTGCAGCGCTCGCTCTGCATCAAAGCAGCACGGTTGCGACCGCCTCGGAATCTTTTGGCACGGCGGCGGCGGCGGTGGTCACTGCTGATCCGGCCGTTCAGCCGCTCGTCCAGCGATTGCTCGCGAGCACCATCATTGTGGAGAGCCTCGCCGCGGCGACCGCTGCGTGGAAGCAGACGGATGGACAGTATGATTACGTGACGCTCTCGGGTGAATTGCTCAGTCGTCACGGCGTTTTCACCGGCGGTGTGGCGGGTGGTTCAGGCAAAGCGCCCGGCTCGATTCTCGGCCGCAAAAACCAGATTGCTGAACTGCAGGTCGCGTTGAGCCGTTTGCAGGAGCAAGTGGCGGATGCGAGCCGGCGCAAAGGTGCGTCGCAAGCCGAGCAGACGGAGTTGCAGGCGAGCCTGCAAGTGGCGCAGACCGAGTTGCGCGCGCAGGAGGTGGCGATCGCCACGGCGCAGGGCGAGTTCAACGCGCTGCAGAATTCCAATCGCGTCCTGCACCAGAAAATCGACACAGTCGTTTTCGAGATTCAGAGCCTCGCTGCGCAGGATGCGGAAGGGAAACAGAAGTGGGCCGCTCTCTCGACTCAGCTCGGCGAACTGGAAGAGCGCGAACGCACCGCCCAGATGCAGGTCGGTGAATTGACCGCCACTCAAGAGACGCTGCGCCAGAATCGCGACGCGGCTCACGGTGACTTGGCTGAAGTGAAGGTGGCCGTCGCGACCGAGGAGCAGCTTTGCGCGTCGTACGCCAAACAGCAGCAGCCGCTCGAGCAGCGCATCGCTGAATTGAAGTCGCTGGCTGAGCGCCGTCTCAGCGAGATTAGCGGGTTCACCCAGCGCAAGAGCCAGTTCGAATCCGAGATTGGCGATTCGCAGTCGCGCATCTCGGCTTTGCAGCATCAGCGCGAGCAGGTGAGCCAGAAGACCGCGGCGTTGCTCGATGAGAAGAGTTCACAGTCGTCGCAGATCAGCGGACGCGAAGACGATTTGCGTGAACGGCGGCTGGTGCTCACGGAAGTGCAGCAGCGTCGCGGCACGATCGAGGTCGAGTTGGCGCAGAAGCAGATGACCGCGCAGAACCTTCGCGAGCGCGTGCAGCAGAAATACGGACTGAACCTCGACGATATCCGCAGCGAGTGCATCACCATCACTTTTGCCGATGAAGGTCAGCCGAAAGCTGAGACGCTCACGCCGGAACAGATGGCTGCTGGTGGCGCAGCGACGGATTGGAATGCTGTCGGCGAGCAGGTCGCCGTGCTGCAGAAGCGCATCGATGAGATGGGTCCGGTGAACCTCGTCGCCATCGAGGAGTACGAGGAGACCGAACAGCGTCACACATTCCTCAGTCAGCAGCACGCCGATCTCGTCAGCGCCAAGTTGCAGCTCGTCGAGGTCATCAACCGCATCAACACGCAGACGCGGCAAATGTTCGTCGAGACGTTCGAGAAAATCCGCGACAACTTCCGCATCACGTTCACCGAGATGTTCGGTGGGGGCAAAGCCGATCTCGTCTTGCAGCAGGATGGTGACGTGCTCGAAGCGGGTATCGACATCGTCGCGCGCCCGCCCGGCAAGCAGCTCCAGAGCATCTCGCTGCTTTCCGGCGGTGAGCAGACGATGACCGCCGTGGCGTTGCTCTTCGCGATCTATCAGGTTAAGCCCAGCCCGTTCTGCGTGCTGGATGAGCTGGACGCGCCCCTGGACGAATCGAACATCAGCCGTTTCGTTCACAAGCTGCAGAGCTTCGTGACGCACTCGCAGTTCGTCGTCATCACCCACAACAAGCGTACCATCTCCGCCGCGGACATTCTTTATGGCGTCACGATGCAGGAACGCGGCGTGAGCAAAATCGTGAGCGTGAAGCTGCACAAAGCTCACGACCCAGCGACGCAGCGCGCTGGCACGCCGCTTGTACCGGAGCCGGAAGCAGCGAAGGAAGAGGAAGTTTTCATGGCGAAGTGAGGGGGGAAATTCCCTTCCTCTTGCCGGTGCCGAAGGCTACTCTTCCGTCGCCTGCACCCGTTGCCATGACTGATTCCTCGACCAATCCATCTCATCCTCGCAAGGCCCGTTCCTCTTGGCGCACGGGGTTTATTCTCGCCGGTCTTGCGACTGGGGCGCTTTGTCTATTTATCTACAAAGTGGGTTTTGGCAACACCGCCACGGTTGAGCAAGCGAAGCAGATTAAATTGGATCAAGCCGCGGTGCGCGTTTATCGCGAGGGACTGCAGCGCGTGGTCGAGTATGTGGAGAAGACGCCGGCGCTGTTTCCGGAAACGAAACTCAGTGAGTCGCGCATTCTAAAACGCGAGGAGAAAGAACAGGTCTGGGCGGCGTGGAAGCGATATCTCGATTACCTTGTGGCGCTCGATGCGCTCAGCCAGCGGCACGCCGGCTATTGGAAGTTGGATGGCGCTGAGCGGGAGGAATCGTTCCTCATCGCTTACGCCGCGCACGCGGCCAAGCATCGCTTCACACTCCAGCTAGTTCATCGCCTCGCCAGCGATCCGGGCTTCGACACGATGCTCAATGAGCCGGTGCCGGAGCTTGGCTTGCCGTCGGGTCTTTTTGCCAAGCTCAAGCTCCGTTTCGTGAATGTTATCACGGCCGGTGAATTCGCCGCATGGGAGGCGATTTACAAAGCCGACCGTGGCCGGCTTTCGCCGGAGTTGCGGGCGATCATCGATGCCGATGCCGAGGTGATCTGGAATTTCGGCAAGGGGCGCGGCGAAAAGCTGCTGCTTAAGAATGCGCTGCAGATAGTCAAATCCACCGCCCGTCACGCGGTGTTGCCGGCGCAGGCCAGCATCTCCGAGTGGATGGGCGACACGAAAGTGGCGAGGCTGAATCGCTCGCTGATTTCCGCCGAGCAAATCGCCGTGCTGCTGGCCAAGCTCGAGCCGGGCGATATTCTGCTCGAGCGGCGTTCGTGGTATCTTTCGAACATCGGCCTGCCCGGTTTCTGGCCGCACGCGGCACTGTTCATCGGTACGCCGGAGGTGCGAAAGAAGTTTTTCGACGACGTTGAGGTTCGCGAGTGGGTGAAGACGCAAGGCCGTCCGGATGGCGATTTCGAGGGGCTGTTGTTGGAGAAATATCCGCAAGCCTACGCGCTCGGAATCAAGCCGCAGGAGCACGATCACCGGCCGCGCTTGCTGGAGGCAATTAGCGAAGGCGTGTCGTTCACCACGATTGAGCACTCGGCCGACTGCGATACGCTCGCCGCGTTGCGCCCGAGATTGAGCAAGCTGGTGAAGGCTCGGGCAATCTTGCGCGCATTCCACTTCGCCGGTCGGCCGTATGATTTCGACTTCGATTTTCAGACCGACTCCGCATTGGTTTGCACCGAGCTCGTTTGCAAAGCGTACGAGCCCGTCAGCAATCAACGTGGTTTGACGTTCCCGCTCTCGGAAGTGCTCGGCCGGCAAGTGGCGTCCGCAAACGATATGGTGCGGCAGTTCGACGAGCAGTTCGGGACGTCGGCGCAGCAGGTGGAGTTGGTGGCTTTCCTCGATGGTGTGGAAAAGGAGAACCGCGCGGTGGTCTCGGATGTGGCTGGGTTTCGCGCCAGCCACAAGCGGCCGAAGTGGTTCAACCTCCTGCAGGAGGGCAGTGGCAAGAAGAGCGACCAATGATGGCAGGCGCGTTCAGTCGTCGGAAGATTTGGCCGCTGGCTGCATCGATTTGGATGCTCCTGTCGCTGGCGGTCGCCGCACAAATCAGCAAAGACGAGGCCGTCGTTTTCTTTCCGACCATCGCGCAGCGTGTCGGCGACGTGTGGGAAGCCGACGTTCACGGCTGGATTTTTGAAGTGGAGCCGCGCAAAGCGTTGCTCGCGGTCTTCCGCAAAAGCGTTGGTCTTGATGAGTCGTCCGACGTGCAGACCCGCGCTATTTTCGCCGAGCGTGCGCGCTTGTTTCTGGCCGACAACGAGCGCGACAAAAAGGTGAGCGTTAAAATTGGAGTAACGGTCCATCCGCTTGGAACGTCGTCGGCCAATGGGCATTTCGCCGCAACTATCAAGCTGGGCGCGGATGACGTGAAGCGGTTGGTTGATTCCGTTGGGCGGATTCATTTTCGCGCCGTCACCGCGACCGGAGATCGCCGCGAGTTTTCCGGAACAATCCATTTGATGGAAGAGACTGGTATCACGGTCATCTCAGACATCGACGACACGATTAAGATGAGTCATGTGCTCGATAAAAAGGAGCTGCTGGCGAACACGTTTCATCGTCCTTTCAAAACTGTCCCCGGCATGCCCGAGGTCTATCGCGCGTGGGCGGGGCAGGGTGTGTGTGTTCATTATCTCTCGGCCAGTCCGTGGCAGCTTTATCCAAGTTTGGCGGAGTGGATTCAAACCGCGCGATTCCCAGCCGGCTCATTTCAGATGAAAGACTTTCGCTGGAAAGACCGGACGGCGGTCAACTTGTTCGAGAGTCCAGAGGAATATAAAACACCAGCAATCGAAAGGCTGTTGCTGCGTTTTCCGAAACGACGGTTCGTCCTCGTCGGCGACTCGGGCGAGAAAGATCCGGAGGTGTACGGCGTGGTGGCGCGGAAGTTTCCTGAACAGATTATCCGAATCCTCATCCGCGATGTGACTAGCGAAGAATCTACTGCGGCGCGTTACGCTACTGCGTTCCGAGATGTGTCGGCGGACAAGTGGCGAATTTTCAAGGAACCTGCCGAGATTAAAGACTCGGTGAAGTGACCTCGGTTTTCGACGGCTATCGTGCACCGCAGCCCGCCGTTCGCTTCTTTGCGAGAATTCCATCTTGCACAAAGAGCGAAAACCTATTAATACGCACGCGTATTAATTATGAACCCGACCGCTATCGAAGGCCATCTGAAGTTGGTGCTGCTCCAGTGGATTGTGATTATAGCCGTGGCGTGGGTGATGGGGCGATTGGCGCGAAAGGTCGGCCAACCGCTTGCGGTCGGTGAAATTGCGGGTGGACTGCTCCTTGGCCCATCGGTCTTGGGCGCGCTTTGGCCGGAGGGAATGCAGGGGCTTTTTCCAGCCGAGACACAGCAGTCACTCCAGTTACTCGCGAAACTCGGCCTCATTCTCTTGCTGTTCCAAGTCGGGATGGAATTCGATTTTGGCCACTTGGCATCACGTTCAAGAACGGTCACGGCTGTGTCGCTGGCCGGGATTATTGCGCCGATGCTGGGGGGCTTACTGATTGGCCCGTGGCTTCACCGGACCTTTGCGCCAGAAACGCCACGGTTAGGTTTCCAGCTCTTTATCTGCATCGCTCTCTCCATCTCGGCGCTGCCGATCATGGGAAGGATTCTGCTGGAACTAAAACTGGAGCGAACGGTGCTGGGTGCTATGGCCGTGAGTTCGGCGGCGATTGATGACGTGATTGGCTGGATCCTTTTGGCAGTGGCGACGGCGCTGGTGACGTCGGGCTTCGACGTATCGAAACTGGCGTTTCAAGTGGTCGGGGTGATGGCGCTCTTTATTGTTCTGTTGAAACTCATCGGGCCGTGGCTCCGTCAACTGTGGCGTAAATGGACCACAGCAGAACAACCGCTGCCGCCGGGGTTTCTTGCGCTATTGCTGATCGTGCTTTTTGCCTGCTGCCTCGCGACGGCGAAGCTCGGCGTATTCTCCATCTTCGGAGCATTTCTGCTCGGCGTCGCGTTGCATCAGGAAACCGGATTGGTGCGCGCGTGGCGGGAGAAGTTCGCCGACTTCGTGTTGGTGGCGCTTGTGCCAATCTTTTTTACGAACACGGGTCTGCGCACGGAAATTGGCGCATTACAAAACAGCACGGCGTGGTTGGGATGCGCGGCTGTGATGGCGGTGGCGGTGGCAGGAAAGCTCGGTGGTTGCTGGCTGGGCGCGCGGTTGACGGGGCAAACGAATCGTGAGGCGGCGTGTGTGGGAGCCTTGATGAACACGCGCGCGCTGATGGGGTTGGTGGCGATCAACATCGGCCTCGAGCTCGGCCTTCTCACGCGTGAGCTGTTCACGATGTTCGTGATCATGGCGCTGCTTACCACCGTGATGTGCACGCCGCTGCTGCGCTGGTGGCTGCCGGCGGAGTTTCGTAAACTCCTGCCGAAAGACTGATCAGGGCCGCCGCTCGGACTCGGGCAGGTGCAGGACGGTGAGCGCGCAGGAATCCCACGCGCGTGATGCGCGATTGGCGTTCCACGTGATGAACAATTTATCACCCTTCGGCGCGAGCGCGACGCTGTAGGTGCCCTTCAGCGTGCATCCGTATTTCGCCTGATAGAACGGGTGCAGGAACGCGACGACCTTCCGTTGCCGTGTCTTCGTGTCGAATTGCACCACGGCCGAATTATCCAGCTCGCTGCCGCCGTGCGCGCCGGGGACGTAGTAGATGTAGCGGCCGGTCGAATCGGCATCGAGTGTGGTGATGTATTGCTGCGAGCCGACGCCCGCGGGGCCGAGCGCCTCAATCTTTTCGGTCTTCGTATCGAACGAGTAGAACTGCGCCCCCTCATCTTTCTTGGCTTGCGACACGGTGTACACCATGCCCTGCGGCGTTTCCTCGGACGCGGCGCGGATGCCGATCTGTCCTGGAATCTTCACCGGCACGCCGCCTTTTTCAGGATCGTAGCGCATCAACTGCTCGGCCTCTTTACCCTGCGTGTAATAAATACGGCCGGTGGACGCGGCAAAAATCATCGCGCGCGCGGGGCCGTTCGGCACGTCGCAGACCACCTTTCGCTGGCGGATATCGTACGCGAAGAAGTGGACGCCATCCTCGTCGCCGCCAGTGCCGGGTGCGGTGCCGCCGTAGAAAATGAGCCGCTTCGGATCGAGCGCGCTGGTGGGGATGCAGTGCTTCGGCACTGGGCCCTGCGCGACGATTTCCGTTTTGCCGGAGCCGAGGTGATGACGAAGGATCCAATCGCCCTTGTAGTGATATTGGTCGGTCGTGACGCGCGTGGAGCCGCGGTGCGTGGAGAAATAGAGCCAGCCATCGCCGCCGACATCGAGACGGCTGTGGATTTTTCCGGGCGCATAATGACCTTCGGGCAGTTTCAGGATGGAAAGCACGTCGAGCAACTGGCGGAGATTCTTCGTGACTGGATCATATTCGTACACGAAAGCATTCCCGGCGGGCGCGAGATGGTCACCGATGCTGGCGTAGTATTTCTCGCCGACAGCGAGACTATCGCCCCAGTTCGACCACGGCTTACCCGGATAATTCTGGCCCGGGAAATAGAGAAAATCGACCGTCGGTGGGGTCTTCGCGATGGTCACGCCGGGACGCAACGTGCCAGGTGGCTTTAGAAAATCAGGCGAAGTGTCGGTGGCGATTTCTTTGCCGCCGGGCAAGCGTGGCGGGTAAGTGACTTCGGGCGTGGTTGATTTTGCCTTGCCAGTTTTCTTGGGCGCATCGGCAGCGTGGAGGGATGCGACGAAAAGTAGGGAGAGAAGGAGACGAGGCTTCATTGTTCTGAAATGTTCAGGAGTTGGTCGGCGGTGACGCCGGTGCGTTGCAGAGTTTTTCCATTCGGAAAACGGATTTCGATATCCACCTTCGTCGCGGTGCCGAGGCCAAAGTGGGCGAGCGCGGGTTGGCCACTGGCGTAGCCGTAGCCGGTGCCGATTTCCTGAAAGCCGAGGAGCGCGCCGGTTTTGCCGAGTTGGTCGGCCGCGAAGAGCCGCACTTGCGCGCCGATGCCCATCCGGTTCATCTGCTTGCCGGTGACGCGCACCTGCAGCCAGCGGCGCGGCTCACTTTCGTTGCGCAGCAGGCGCGAGTGGTTT
>Ga0049085_10000590_pt1 | contig 14251 bp, 16 predicted proteins | sample GreLakmeSU08MSRF_FD_66721 | JGI IMG/M metagenome (GOLD analysis project Ga0049085, IMG submission 66721) | Freshwater lentic microbial communities from great Laurentian Lakes, MI, USA - Great Lakes metaG SU08MSRF | ecosystem: Environmental > Aquatic > Freshwater > Lake | place: Great Lakes... | reverse complement strand
AGCCCGCTCGCAGAGATCACCACCAAGAACGTGAAGGACCTCAAGCTGGCGTGGAGCTGGTCGATGAACGAGGCGGGCGCCAATCAGCCGATGCCGCTCGTCCACAACGGCATCATGTACCTGGCCCACACGCTCAACATGGTGCAGGCGCTCGATGCCGCCACCGGCGATCTGATCTGGGAAAACCAGGTCGGTCCGAACGCCATAGTCGGTTCGTTCGGGTCGATGCGCAACATCGCGATTTACCAGGACAAGATCTTCCTTTCGACCACCGACGCCAAGCTGTATGCGCTCGATGCCCGGACCGGGGCCGTGGTCTGGACCGTGACCGTAGCCGACAACACCAAAGGCTACTACCAGACCAGCGGTCCGCTGGTGGTTCGCGGCAAGGTGATCCAGGGGTTACAGGGCTGCGATCGCTTCCGCGCCACGGAGCGCTGTTTCATCAGTGCCTACGATTCAAGCACCGGCAAGCTGCTGTGGAAGTTCCATACCGTCGCGCGAACCGGCGAACCGGGCGGCGACACCTGGGGCGCACTGCCTGACGGGATGCGCGCAGGAGGTGATACCTGGATCGTCGGCAGCTACGATCCCGACCTCGATCTCATCTACTACGGTGTCGCTCAGGCCAAGCCGTGGATGCCGGCGAGCCGCGGCACCAAGGTCAGTGACGCGGCCCTCTACACCGGCTCCACGGTGGCGCTCAGGGCCGAGGACGGCTCGCTGGCATGGCACTACCAGCACATTCCCGGTGAGACGCTCGACCAGGACGAAGTCTACGAGCGCGTGCTGGTCGACAACGGTCCCGAGAAGGCGGTCTTCACCATCGGCAAGGCCGGCATCCTGTGGAAGCTCGAGCGCAAGACCGGCAAGTTCCTGGGCTACCAGCAGACCGTGTTCCAGAACATGTTCGACAAGATCGATCCCGAGAAGGGCACGCCGACCTACCGGCAGGACATCATCGACCAGAAGATCGACGAATGGCTGGCGGTCTGCCCGAGCACCGAGGGCGGGCACAACTGGCAGGCGATGACGTATCACCCGCCGACCCACCAGTTGATCATTCCGCTCAGCCAGTCGTGCATGGAGATCGTCGCCCGCAAGGTGGAGTTCGCCGAAGGCTCTGGCGGTACCTCGGCCGCGCGTAAATTCTTCGAGATGCCCGGCAGCGACGGCAACGTCGGCAAGCTGCTGGCCATCGATGTCACGACCATGAAGGAGACGTGGAGTGTGCAGCAGCGAGCGGCCTACCTGACCGCCGCGCTCAGCACCGCTGGCGGCGTGATGTTCATCGGCGATCTGGATCGCCAGTTCCGCGCCCACGATGTGAAGACCGGCGAAGTGTTGTGGTCGGCCCGGCTCGGCACCGCCGTGCAGGGTTTCCCGGTCACCTTTACCGCCAACGGCAAGCAGTATGTCGCCGTCACGACCGGCGTCGGCGGCGGCAGCCCGCGTGTCGTGCCGCGGACGATCACGCCGGAGATCAACCCGCCGGCCAACGGCCACACCTTGTACGTCTTCGAGCTCCCGAAGCGCTAGCTTGTAGGGTGGATGCTGACGGCGTTCGACCCGCGCAAGAACCACATCACTCTCGACATCATGTCGGGGTGCCTGCACATCAGGCGGCTGTCTGCGGTGCACGTGCCAACCTTGACGAAGCTGATCGTCGCCTCGGTCAAGCACGTCAGGAAAACCTATCCGGCCTGAGCCACCGGCGAACGCCAATTCGCACAAAGGAACAGGGACAGAGATTCATGATTCAACAATCGGGACTGGCGCTCTGCGCCGTCATGCTGGCCGTGGGAGTTGCCGAGGCGCAGTCCCCCGCACCGCCTCCGCCGTGGGCCTACACGGTAAACCCGCCGCCGTCGCCTGGCGCCAAGCCGCCGCCGCCCGATCCGGCGCCGCAGCAGGTGCCCGGTAGCACGGCATCGCTCACCGTCGCGCAGACGCGCGATGCATTCAATCCACCTGACTGGCATCCCTCGGCGCATCCCTCGATGCCCGAAGCCGTGGCGCACGGTCGCCGGCCCGAGATGCGGGCGTGCGGATTCTGTCACCTCGTCAACGGGCAAGGTCGTCCGGAGAACGCCTCGTTGGCGGGACTGCCGGCGGCGTACATCGTTCAGCAGATGGCCGACTTCAAGAGCGGCGACCGCAAGAGTGCCGAGCCGAGGATGGGGCCACCCAACGCGATGATCCAGGACGCGAAGGCCGCGAACGAGGAAGAGATCCGCACCGCGGCGGCGTACTTCGCCTCGTTCCTTTTCAAGAAGTGGATTCGCGTGGTCGAAGCGGCCGAAGTTCCGAAGACGCGCATTGCCGGATCGATGCACATGCCGACCGGGGAAGGCACTGAACCGCTCGGCCAGCGCATCGTCGAGATGCCTGAGGACTTGCGACGGACCGAACTGCGGGATGCCGCGTCTGGATTCGTGGCGTACGTTCCAAAGGGAAGCGTTGCGAAAGGCGAGTCGCTGGTGAAAACCGGCGGTGCAGGGAAGACCGTCGCGTGCGGCACGTGCCATGGTCCAGACCTCAAAGGCCTGGGGCCGGTGCCACCGCTGGCGGGTCGCTCGCCCAGCTATACGGTCCGGCAGTTATTCGACCTGCAGCAGGGGGTGCGCAAGGGGCCATGGTCGGCGCTGATGAAGAGCGCAGTCGAGAAGCTCACCGTTGACGACATGATCGCGATCGCTGCCTACACCGCGTCGAGGGAACCGTAGGTGATGAAGCCACCGCGGAAGGTGCATCCCCTGATCAAGGTTGGGGTGGTGCTGCTGGTATTGGCCGGCCTGGGCCTGCTGTTCATTCGTTCCGTCAAAGACGCCAGGGCCGAGCCCTATGTGATCTCCGTGCGCCACTTGCAGGGGTGGACACTCGGCATCGACACCGCGGCCGACTCGCAAGGTTCCGTGGTGTCGTTGCGACCACCGCCGGAAATGCCGATGAACCTGTTCCGGCAGTTGTTCAGCCGCCAGATGGAGTCGATGGGCACGCCCAGCGAGCCGGGCATTCCGCTGGCGCTCAGGCAGGAGTTGCCGGCGTCGGTGACGCCGGGCCAGGTCCTGGAATTGGCACGGTCCGCGGGATTGGATAAAGCCGCGATCACTCCAGAGTGCGTCGGCTACAAGCGCGTCTCGGCGATGGGCGCGACGCGCCAGTTATATTACGTGCGGTTTTCCGTGACAGGCTTCGAGGGATTTCGATCGGCGTTGGGTGCGCAAGCCGGCCCGGACTTCAAGCCGGCCGCGCTATCGCCGACCCTGATGATGGCTTCCCAGCCGGACTTCAACGGCTGGATGCCGATTGGCGCGGATGCCAAGGGCGACTGCATCGCGCCCGTAACGATCGAGTAGGGCCCCCCTTGACGGCGGGCCGGCGTCTACTTCCTGGTCTTTGCGAAGTATTCGGCCCGCAGCGCTTCGACGAATCGTGCATCCACCAGGCCCGGCGGGTTGCCCTGGTAGTTCAGGTTCTTGTCGGCACGGAACTTGTCCACCGCCGCAATCGTGTCATCGTCAAAGGTCGCGTAGTCACGGGTGTAGGCGGCTGACGCCTGGCGCGCCTCGGTCTGCGCCTTTTCGAACGCGGCCGGGTTCGTCTTGCGCAGTTCCTGCATGGCAGGCGTGTTCATGGCGGCAGGAGCGCTCGGGAAAGTCGCGAGCGTGGCCTTCCAATAGCCCAGCGCGTGCAGCATCCGCTTCAACTCGATGACGTCGGCGCCTTCGACCTTCGAGAAGTTGCGATAGCCCAACCGGCGAGCGGTCGTGTAGTAGATGCGCTTCAGCTCCGCCACCGGCTCCGGGTGCTCGCCGACTTCAATGGCCAGCGTAATGTGATCGCCGCCGCGGCCGGGATCGTTGGGATCCGCAATCTTGATGGCGGCCGATTGCAGGTTGCCCCAGCGCCGATCGCCACCCTTGGCCTGGCCGGCTGCCATGGCCAGAATCATCCGTTCCGCCAGCGGCATGCCGGTGCCGGCGGAGGCCTCGAACGTGGTCGCGACCGCTTCGACCACTTCCGGACCAACCATGATGTTGGCTTGCACGGTGTAGTTGAGGCCCTGGCGGCTGCCGGCCCAGTTGCCGTTCTGCTTGCCGGTGTGAGCGGCGGCGCGGCCCTTCATGTCGATCAGGGCGAGCTGACGCGATTCGCGCTGCTCGTCATTGGCGAGCAACTGTGAGAGGGCGGTCTGCGGTTCCACGCCCTTGGCGAGCAGATCCAATCCGCGTGGTCCGTATTCAACCATGGTCGACGCCTGCGTGCAGACCGCGCCGATGCCGGCGCGCACGTGCGGCACCGCTCGACCGACGAACGGCACGCGCGTGGTCACACCCGCACCTGACTGGCCGGTGATCGGATCGATCGCGCACAGCGAGAACGTGGAGTATTGAGGCAAGCCCTCGTCGTTGAGGGTCACGCCGTCTGCCGCCCGCTGCTGGGCGATGGCCGTGATCGAGAGGCAGCCGACGAGCAGGACTACGCCCAGGATGGTTTTATTCATCGAACCCATAACCCTCGAGTGATAGTGGGCGAGCCGCAGGCCTCGAACCAGTCGATGCCTTCGCTCACCAGGTCGAACTTCAGCCCGTAGCGTCCCGGCGTCGGCGGCGCCGGGACTTCGATCTGCACCGCGGCCTGCGCCCCGGGCGCGAGGTCGTGGGGCAGCCACGCCCGCGCGTAGTCGCGATTGATCATCGCGCCGGCGTCGGTCGTCAATTGGGCGCCGAGGCGAACCAGGCGCCGGCCGTAGCTGGCCTGGGCTCGGAACGGCCGCGCCGACAGGTTTTTGACGTGCGCCGTGAGCGTCAGCGGCGTATCGGTGCGAGCCAGGAACGGCAGGTCGGGCAGCACGGTCCGGACGTCGATCTCGGCCCTTGGCGTGGCGCCCGGAATGGCGTTGCCAAGGTTGTTGCTGTCCCAGATCTCGTGGCGGATGCGATCGTGGTCGGGCGTGCCCGGCGCGAACCGGCGCGAGTAGCCATCTTCGGGGTGATCGGTGATCTCCCAGCACAGGCGGTCGACGCCGAGGTCGGCTGCCATGTGCTGCGCACGCGTCATCTCTTCGTCGTGGTCGTTCCAGTTGAAGAGAATGTAGCGCCAGTTCACGAACGGCACATCGCGCCCGCTCCTGGCTTTTTCGTCAAGCAAGGCACGCAGGTTAGCGATCGCCTTCTCGAAGTTCCCGCGCTGGCGGTACTTGACGTACGCCTCTTGCGACGAGCCATCGAGCGAGAAGGTCACTTCATCAATGCCCGAGTGTGCGAGCTGGCGGGCCTTCTCTTCGGTGAAAGCGAGTCCGTTGGTGCTGGTATACAGGTAGATGTGTGGAAACGTGGTTTTGATGTACTCGCACATCTCGACCGCCCGCTTGTGCAGGAAAGCCTCGCCGTAATTGAAGAAGTCGATGCGTCCGAGTGACGGCCCGGCCTCGTCCACCACCCTCTTGAAGACCTCGAAGTCGAGCATGCCGGCCTGGCGCGTGCGCGTGATGCCGGTTTCCGGCGCGCAGCACGCATTCAGGCACGAGATGTTGCAGGCAGCGGTGCACTCGATGTAGAGCCGTCCCGGGATGCCGGCGACGTTGAGATCGCGCTGGGGTGGGGCTTGGTCCTCGGCGAGCGGCAGCTTGAGGGGGCAATCGCCGCAGAAGCTGGAGCCGCCGTGGTTGAGGTCGGCGCGCAGTTGCGAGGCCACCGGCCCCTGCCAGATGTCGGCCACCGACGTCGTGCGCGTGTCGCCGAGGACGCGCTTGGCATAGGGATCGGCGCAGCCGCACACCATGCGGCCATCGCACAGCAGCACGCCAATCGACCACGGCCACGAACACGTAAAACGCGTCGCCTGATAGTTGAGCGACATGACAGGTTTCTTAGTGCCTCACTACTTTCTCAACTCTTCCCAATCTTCTACAAATACGCCTCGAGCTTGTCGTTCTCGTACTTGACCTGGTTCAGGAACAGGCTTTCCGCGAGATACGCCCGCCGCTCATCGTCGGTCAACTGGCCGACCAGGTGATTGATCTCGCGAGCAGGTCGCCGTCGAGGACGAGCTCGGTGCCGGTCGTGAGATTCATCCGGTTACCCCTTCGTCTTCTTCTCGAATGCGTTGCACCTGGCGAACGAGTTCGGTGCGGCCGCGGTTGAGGCGCGACTTCGCGGTGCCTTCCGGCAACTCGGCCATCGCCTGGCGCAGCAACTCGACGCGGTCGGCCTGTTCCAGCGCCTGGAAGGCATTCTGGCCAGACCACTGGCGATCAGCGCGTCGATTGCTGCCGTGGGATTCGGTATGAGATCAGCCATGTGTCAGAGGGTCGAGGACGAGCTGTCCCCGACCCGGAATCATATCATCCCGTCACGGCTGGATTGCCCCGTCGACGCGATAGAATCAAGGAAGTGGGCCTTCAGGACATTGCCGCCGCCGTCGGGACGCCTTGCTACGTCTACGACGCCGACCTGATTCGTGGCGCTTACGCCACTTTGGACGAGGCGTTTGAGGGCTATCCGCACGCGATTCATTACGCGCTGAAAGCGAATTCGGCACTGGCGGTGGTGCGGCTGTTGCACGCACTGGGCGCCCACGCCGATGCCAATTCGCTCGGCGAAGTGGACGTCGCGACGCGCTGCGGGTTCAGGCCCGATCAGATCATTTTCACCGGCGTCGGCAAGAGCGCCGCCGAGATCGATCGCGCTGTCTCGCTCGGCCTGCTCGCCATCAACGTTGAATCACCTGGCGAACTGGACCGCATTGACCAGCGGGCGGTCGCGCAAGGCACGGTCGCCCGCGTCGCGCTGCGGGTCAATCCCGACATCGACGCCAGGAGCCATCCCCACATTTCGACCGGGTTGAAGTCGAACAAGTTCGGCGTGCCAATCGACGAGGCACCGGCCTTGTTTCGCGAGATGGCGCGTCGCAAGGGCCTGCGGCCGGTGGGGGCACACGTCCACATCGGTTCGCAGATCACCACGCTCGATCCGCTGACCCGCGCCGCCGAAGCCGTCGTGGCGCTGGCCCATGCGCTGCGTGCTGAAGGCATTGCCCTGCAGCATCTCGACATGGGCGGCGGACTCGGCATTTCGTACGACGGCGGCCCGGTCGTGAATCCCGCCGACTATGTGCGCGCGCTGGTCACCGCCACCCGGGACAGCGGCCTGCAAATTGCGATCGAGCCCGGACGCGTGCTCGTCGGTCCGGCCGGCGTGCTGCTGACGACGGTGGTTGACGTGAAGCAGTTTCCGGGTGCCAAGCGGTTCGTGGTGGTGGATGCCGGCATGACCGAGCTGATGCGGCCCGCGCTCTACAACGCGTTTCACCGCATCGAACCGGTCGTGCCGAGAGCCGGCGAGCCGGGCCCAGTCGATGTCGTCGGGCCGATCTGCGAAAGTACCGACGCCTATGCGCGAGATCGCCTGCTCGCACCAGTGGAAGTGGGCGACCTGCTCGCCGTCCGCGACGTGGGCGCCTATGGCGCCGGCATGGCCCACACCTATCTGCGACGGCCCCTGTCGCCAGAAGTCATGGTCGAACGCGGCGAGTGGCGAGTGATCCGCCGGCGCCAGACGCTCGACGAGTTGCTCTCGCTTGAGGAATAACGTGGCCGCCCGCGGACATCTCATCGCCTTCGAAGGCCTCGACCAAAGCGGCAAGCAGACCCAAGCCGAGCGGCTGCTGGCGGCCTTTCGCGCCGCCGGACATGGCGCCGAGTTCCTGACCTTTCCTGAATACACGACGGCCATCGGCACCGAGATTGGCCACGCCTTGCAGGGCGAGCGCCACTACGACCCAGACACGCTGCAGTTGCTCTACATCGCCAACCGCTTCGAGTTCCGTCCGCAGATCTTGCGATGGCTCGACGACGGTCGTATGGTGGTGTGCGATCGCTACCTGGCCTCGAGCATTGCGTACGGTCAGGCACAGGGGCTGGACGCCGTGTGGCTGACCCAGATTCAGAGCCGCCTGCCGCAGCCGTCGTTAACCCTGTTGCTCGACATTCCGCCCGACGCGTCGCTCAATCGCAAGCAAGTGGCGCGCGACAAGTTCGAGCGCGACCTGCCGCTGCTGGGCCGGGTGCGCGAAAGCTACCTGCACCAGGCCGGCCGCGACGCCAACTGGATGCACCTGGACGGCGCGCGCGACAAGGATGCCGTGTCGGCTGACGTGCTCACCGCCGTCCGGTCACGACTCGGGCTGCGGTAAGCGCCCGCACTTCCTTCACCCCGCTCCGTTTCAACACCTTCGCACAGGCCTCCAGCGTCGCCCCCGTCGTCGAGACGTCGTCCACCAAGACGATCACTCTCGGAAGCCGGGAGCCGGGATCCGGGATCCGCGCGAGGTCGAATGCGTCACGCACGTTCTGGTTACGCGCATCCGCCGGGAGTTCGATTTGCGATGTCGTGTGTCGAATGCGGCGGAGGAGCGGCACGACCGGCAGGCCAAGTTGTCGCGCCAGGTCGTCGGCCTGATTGAAGCCGCGTTCTTGCTCACGGCGAGGGTGCAATGGCACCGGCACCACCACCTCGGCACCAGCCAGCAGCTGCGCGCCGCTGGTCCGCATCAAGGTGCCGAGCGGGCGGGCAAGGGAGCGGCGCCGCTCATATTTCAAGGCATGAATGATGTCGCGCAGGCGCCCTTCGTATAGATCAACTGCGCCGACCCAGTCCACGGCGTGCCGGCCATGCAGGTGCTCGTTCAGCGCCACGCCGCGGCGAATGGATGCCCAGCAGTGTTCACACACCGCGCCGTCGAGCGGATGTGGCAGCACCTGCGCACACGCGGCGCACGGCGGTTCGAAGAGGGACGAGAGCAGCGTGTTGGCGAGGGCGCGCAAGGTCATGCCCGCCTCAGGTTGGACAAACCTGAAGGTTTGTCCCCACGGACGTGGCTAGTCGAGGTCGGGGAGTTCGTGGCGGACCGCGCTGCCCCAGAGGCGGTCGAGGGCGTAGAAATCGCGCGCGTGCTTCGAGAAGACATGAACCACGAAATCAAAATAGTCGAGCAGCACCCACTCCGCGCGCGCGTAGCCTTCCACGAGCGACGGACGTTGTTTCTGTGCCTTGAGCGCTTCTTCCACCGAATCGGCAATGGCCTGCACCTGTCGCGGATTGGCACCCGAGCAAATCACGAAGTAATCCGTGAACGCGCCCGCCTTCTTCAGGTCGAGCACCACCACGCCGGTAGCCTTCTTGTCCTGCGCCGCCTCGATCACCGCCTGAATCGACTTGGGCAGCTTGGGCAACTTGGACGACTTGGGCGCACTCGCCGGAGTCTTCGTGCTGGTTTTGGGTTTCCGCGGACTCGGAGTCTTAGCCATGCAAAGTGCTTTCCAGTTTCGGACAAACCTAAAGGTTTGTCCCCACGTACAAATGATGGGTGGAGATGTACGACGCGACGGATGCGGGAACCAGCTCGCTGATGCTCTCACCGGCGCGAACCCGCCGGCGAATCGTCGTCGATGAAAGATCCGGAGTTTCCGCCTGAATCAGGATGATTGCAGGCCGAACGCTCGATGATTGCTTGCCCGCCGAAGCCTTGGCGTAGGTGGGGGGCGTGAACAAGTCCGGCGTCGTCATGCGTTCAGCAAGGTCGGGCAATCGCTTCTGCAGAGAGTCTAGCGTGATTCCGGGCCGCGCAACGACGGCGAAGTGAGCAAGGTCGAGGACGGCCGGGTAGCGTGACCAAGTGGCAATTTCTGCGAACGCATCGGCCCCAATGATGAAGAAAAACTGCTGCGTCAAGGTCGCGCGGAGTGCCGTGAGCGTATCGAAGGTGTACGACAGTCCCTCGCGCTTCAGCTCGATGTCCGATGCGGTCCAACCCCGCTGTTCTGCGGCCGCCAGGCTCGCCATGGCCAGCCGGTCCTGCGGTGATGTGCCGGTGGACCGATGGGGCGGTATTCGCGAGGGCACCACCAGGACCTGCGCCAGCCCGAGTGCGGCTTGCGCGCGCCAGCCGGCCGCGAGGTGGCCATTGTGAATGGGATCGAACGTGCCGCCGAGGACGCCGAGCGTCATCGCTTCTTGGGCGTGCCGCTGCGCAGGGGCGGCATCAGTGCGGGATTGTAGTCCGCTGGCACTTCGCGTTCTTCCTGCTCATCCTCATCGATCGCGATGGCCTTGGCTTCGAGCTCACGCGCCTTGGCGATGATGGGCCACGCCGCCTCGATGAGTTCTTTCACGCCGGTACCAGCCACCGCGGAGATCTCAAAAAACTTGAGCTTGAGTTTCTTCGCGCGCTTCTCGAGCGCGGTGACGCGCTTCGGGTCGTCGATGGCGTCGATCTTGTTGGCCGCCACCAGGTGCGGCTTCTTCAGCAACTCGGGGTTGTAGAGCTTGAGTTCCTTGCGGATGGTGTCGAAGTCTTCAACCGCGTCGCGACCGGAGGCGCTGGAGACATCCACCAGGTGAATGATCACCTTCGTGCGTTCGATGTGGCGCAGGAACTGGTGGCCCAGGCCGTGGCCTTCGTGCGCCCCTTCGATCAAGCCCGGCACGTCGGCGACGACGAAGTCGCGGTCGCCGCTGAGCGCGACGACGCCGAGGTTCGGCGTGAGGGTGGTAAACGGGTAGGCGGCAATTTTCGGCTTGGCGGCTGAGATCACCGAGATCAACGTCGACTTGCCGGCGTTGGGGTAGCCGACCAGGCCGACGTCGGCCAGCAGCTTCAGTTTGAGGTGAAGCTCGAACTCTTGCCCCGGCTCGCCTGGCTGCACCTTGCGGGGCGCGCGGTTGGTCGAGGTCGCGAAATGTGCGTTGCCGAGGCCGCCGCGTCCGCCCTGCGCGAGCAGCACGCGCTGGCCGACCACCGTGAGGTCCGCTGCCTGCTGCTTCTCGCCGGTCTCGGGATCGATTTTGAAGACCAGCGTGCCGACCGGCACCGGGATCTCGAGATCGCGTCCGCCACGGCCGGTACGCAGCGCGCCGGCGCCGTTGCCGCCACGCTGGGCTTTGTAGTCGGGATTGAAACGGAAGTGGACGAGCGTGTTGCGGTGAGGGTCGGCGACGAGAAATACGGAACCGCCCGCACCGCCGTTGCCGCCGTCTGGTCCGCCCTTGGGGACGAACTTCTCTCTACGGAAGCTGAGAGACCCGCTGCCGCCGTCGCCTGCTTCGATGTGGATGTCGACTTCGTCGACGAACACGTACTTAGTTACTCGACCGGGTGGACCGAGATGAAGCGTCCGCGCTGACCGTGATCTTCGAACTTGACCTTGCCGGTGACCTTCGCGAAGAGCGTGTCGTCCTTGCCGAGGCCGACGTTCAGCCCGGGCTGGTACTTACGGCCACGCTGGCGCACGAGGATCGACCCGCCGGTGACGAGGTTGCCTTCGAAGCGCTTGACGCCGAGCCGCTGCGAGTTGCTGTCGCGGCCGTTACGAGAGGATCCTTGCCCTTTTTTAGTAGCCATGTGCGCTTAGACCTGGATGTCGGTGATGCGGACGCGCGTCAGAAGGCTGCGATGGCCCTTGGTCCGACGGTACTGCTTGCGCCGCTTCTTCTTGAAGACGCGGATTTTCTTGGTCTTGTCGAGCTCACCGATGACGCCGACCACCTTGGCGCCCGTCACGAACGGGGTGCCCGCGGTCACGTCGCCGGCGTCATTACTGACGAGGAGGACCTGGTCGAACGAGACTTCGCCGCCGGCTTCACCGGCGTTGTGTCCGTCGATGGCGATAATCGCGCCCGTCTCGACACGGAACTGGCGGCCCGAGGCCTGGATGATTGCAAACACGGTCAACTCTCCGAATCAGGCGGCGGAACTGAATTCCCGCGCCACAGGAACTACAAAGCATACCACAAGTTATTTGAGGAGGGTCCTGGTGCCCTTTATCTTCTGTGAACTCAACGTGTTAAGGAAGGCCGGGAGCAGCCGATCCATGAGCTCGAAATAGGATGACAGGGCCGGGGTCTGCTGGTTGGCGTTATACAGAATTTCTTCCCGGAACGTCTCGCTATGCAGGGTCTCGCCGGTGCGGCCGTCGATGAAGATGAACGTGGGGCGCAGGACAAAGCCCTTGCGCTCCATGTAGGTGCGGACCGGCACGACCTGGCGGCGGCCGAACGAGTCGTAGACTTCCTGTTCACGCTGGACGAATCCCGAGCGCTGTTGCGGCGCGAACAAGACCGCGCCGGTCACGATCAACGGCTGCTGGAACTCCTCGCCAATCCGCTTCCAATACGCCACGTTCGCGAAGATCTGGTTGTAGGGCTCGAGGTCTTTCTCGTCGTTGAAGACCGGCGGCTTGTTGGCCTCGGGTTCCTGGACCGGCGCGACGGCCTGCTGATCGGGGACCGGCGGCGCCGGGGTCTCGCCGCTCTGCTTGGCGACTTCGAGCAGAGGCAAGGTGTCGGCATCGATCACGCGCATGATGCCCTTGTTGCGCAACTGGCTGCGGAGCAGGCGCACCGTTTCCATGTTGGCGTCGACATCTTCGTTGGCGCCGGCAATGAAGCCGGCAATGAAGATGCGCTGGAACGCCGACACGTCCAGCTTGGACTGGATCGGCGTTTCAATGGGGATCTCGGTATAGCTGGCAGAGCACGCCACGAGGGCGGCTACGAGCGCCAAGCTAACGCTGAGCGCCGTCTTTCTGAGCCGCGCGGTCATTGATTTCCTTGAACAGGTCGTAGTTCTGCCGGACGAGCGCATTGTTGGGTTCGAGCGCGAGCGCCTTTTCGTAGGCCGTCCGTGCCTTTGCCAACTGACCCTGGTGCTCGTAGGCCACGGCGAGGTTGTTGAACGCTGCGGCGTAAGTAGGATCGAGCTGGGCGGCACGTTCCCAGCGGTAGATCGCCTCTTTCCACAGACCGCGCTGAGCGACCTGGATGCCGAATTCGACCTGTTCCTTGGCCTGACCCCGCTGCTCGGCCCATGCAGATGGAGCCGACGCCACGACCACAAACAACGCCAAAACCAGAGGGCGTACAGACATGGTTCCTCTCTGCACTATATCGGCCTACCCCGGGGGCGGCAAGTACGGTATCGTCCTGTTCAGGTCAGGCGGGCGTCAGTCGAGGTTTCTTCATGGAATCCATCAGACTGGGCGCTCCGCGTTTTCCCTCACTCCTCGCCGAAATCTCCAATCCGCCGCAGGTGCTGTGGTTCCGCGGAGATCTGTCGTCTTGTGACAGGACGGTGGTAGCTGTCGTTGGCGCTCGAACCGCGTCTCGGGAGGGCATGATCGCGGCCGAGGCGATGGCCGGCGACCTGGCTCGGGCCGGCGTGGTCATCGCCAGCGGGCTCGCGCGTGGCATTGACGCCGCGGCCCACACCGGCGCGTTAGATGCCGGCGGCACAACCATCGCCGTGCTGGGTACCGGCATCGATATCGTCTATCCACCCGAAAACGCGGCGCTGTTTGAGCGCATTGGCCGCTCGGGGCTGATTATGAGCGAGTTCCCGCCGGGCACCTTGCCGTTTCCGGGAAACTTCCCGAGACGCAATCGCATCATCAGCGGGCTGTCGCGGGCGGTTCTCGTGGTCGAGGCCGCCGAGAAGAGCGGGTCACTGATCACCGCCCGCCTGGCCGCGGACCAGGGCCGCGACGTGATGGCCATGCCCGGCTTGACGGCCGGCGGCCGAAATCGCGGCGCCCACGCCCTGTTGAGGGACGGGGCAAAGCTCGTGGAGTCAGCGGTCGATATCCTGCAAGAGCTGGGCATCGGTCACACCGGGTCTGCCATGTCAGAAAACCCGGAAACCGTTGAATTCACGGTAGATGACATTGCTGCCGAACTGAAAATTTCCGCGGGCGATGCGCTGGCCCGACTGCTCGAATGGGAGCTGACCGGGGAAATTCGCCGAATTGGATCGGGCAGGTTCGTTCGATCCCGGAGTAAGGTGTAGAGATATTTCGATGCCGATACCGTTAGTAATTGTCGAATCCCCGGCCAAAGCTCGGACCCTCGCCCGTTTTCTCGGCAAGAAGTACCGGGTGGAGGCCAGCTATGGCCACATCAGGGACCTTCCAGAATCGGCCGCTGAGGTGCCGGCGGAGATCAAGGGCAAGTCGTGGGGCCGGATGGGCATCGACACCGACGGCGACTTCACGCCCTACTACGTCGTCCCGGGCGACAAGAAGAAGAACGTCACGGCCCTCAAGGCCGCCATGAAGGACGCCTCGGAACTGATTCTCGCCACCGACCCCGACCGTGAGGGCGAGGCGATCAGCTGGCACTTGAAGGAGCTGCTCAAGCCCAAGGTCAAGGTTCGCCGCATCGTCTTTCACGAAATCACCGAAGAAGCCGTGAAA
>Ga0049085_10000589_pt1 | contig 14255 bp, 9 predicted proteins | sample GreLakmeSU08MSRF_FD_66721 | JGI IMG/M metagenome (GOLD analysis project Ga0049085, IMG submission 66721) | Freshwater lentic microbial communities from great Laurentian Lakes, MI, USA - Great Lakes metaG SU08MSRF | ecosystem: Environmental > Aquatic > Freshwater > Lake | place: Great Lakes... | reverse complement strand
GTGCCGCTCCGGAGCGGGTACGCCGCCGCGAAACATGCGATGACCGGTTTCTTGGACTCGCTCCGCATCGAGGTGAAGGCCGCGGGGATTTCGGTGACGATGATCCACCCAGGGTTCGTCGCCACCGGATCACAGGCTCGCAACCTGGGCGCGGACGGCCAAATGCTTGGCCAGATGCCAAGAAAAGTGGGTGGGATGTCAGCGGCCGTGTGCGCGACGATGCTGCTCGATGCCGGCCACGCCAGGAGGCGCGACGTGGTGCCCAGTTTTCGGGCCAAGCTTGCGCTCTGGCTGCGGCTCGTCGTGCCGGACTACGTGGATGCCTCGACCGCGCGCGCGATCATGGGGAAACCCTAGGACGCGTTGCATGCCGAGACGTCGGTAGCCGTCCGACCCAAACGCAACCGGCGCCGAGGATCTCCTCGGCGCCGGTTGCGTTACTGATACTGCCGTGCAGCGCGGAGCTTAGCGCCCGCCGCCACGCCGGCCACCGCGACCCAACGCGGCGAGGTTTTCGTCGAGCTTCGCCTTGTCGGCGTCCGAGCTGACCAGCGCTTTCAGATCCGCGTTACGCGTGTTGTTCGCGGCGCCCATCTTCTCGGCAAAGTCAGCAGCCTGACGGTCGAGCGCGGCAAGCGCTTCGCGGGCCGTGACGATGACCGTCTTGGCCTTCGCCGTCTGGTCAGCGTTCAGCGTGATGCCGTTGAACGCGCGGGCCAGCGTCGTCGAGTCGCGCACTTCCGGGCTCATCTGGGCGCGACCACCACCGCCACCACCACCCTGGGCCGAAGCCGAGCCAACGACGGCCATCAGCAGGCCCACTACCGCGACAAAAATCTTCATTGAGTATTCCCCCAGTCGAGATTTCAATCGTTGCCGCCGCGGCAAAAGTGCCGTGACATCACTTGCGAACACTACGGGTTCTCCGCCCAATACGTTGGGGCGATACCGTCATCAACGATGCCCCGCGTTACTCGTAGCGGAGGGCATCAATGGGGTCCAAGCGGGCGGCTTTCTGAGCCGGGATGACGCCGAACACGACACCGATGCCGATGCTGGCCACCACGGCGATCACGGTGAGCCCGATCGGCGGATCGGTCTGGATGCTCATCATGGCGGACAGCCCACGGCCAGCGGCGAGCCCGACGACGATGCCGATCGCCCCGCCGATGCCGGTGAGCGTTGCCGCCTCGATCAGGAATTGGAGCAGGATGTCGCGGCGCGTGGCGCCCATCGCTTTTCGTACGCCAATTTCGCGCGTGCGCGCCGTGACGGAGACCATCATGATCGCCATCACGCCGATGCCACCAACGAGGAGCGCGACGGACGCGAGCACGATCATCACGAGGAAGAAGGTCCCGGTGATCTTGCTGAAGGTGTTGAGGATCTGGTCCTGCGTCAGCAGGTCAAAGGTGTTCTTGTCGGCGGGGCGCAGGCGACGCATTTCGCGCAGTGTCATCGTCACCGCTTCCTGCGCGTCGGACACGCTGACGCCCGGTTTCGGCTTCACGCAGATGAAGAGTGCGTTGGTCTTGTCGACTCGGTAGGCGAAGTACAGGTACCGGAACGGCATGATGGCCCCGTTGTCGATACCTGGCGGCGCGAAAATGTTTTGCGGCGGCACGTACAGTCCGACCACTTCCACGGGTTTTCCGCCGATCATGATGGTCTTGCCGATCGGGTCCAGGTGGCCAAACAGCTGCCGCGCTTTTGCCTCCTGAATGACGGCGACGGGCGAGCCGGTTCGGAGTTCCGAGCGGGTGAACCACCGGCCGCGCGAGAGTTCACCCCCCTGGATGTCCTGGAAGTGGTCGTCGGCGCCCGTGACAATCGTCGGGCGCGTCCGCTGACCAGCGTACTCCAAGCTGGCCTGAATCTGGGCCCAGATGCCGGCATAGAGCACCTCGGGGAGCCTCGCGATACGGTCCGCCTCTTCGGCGGTGAGGTCGGGCCGGATACGGATCCACTTCGGGAGGTTCTCCGGGTTCACCGGTGAAGTGTTGAACACCTTCATCACGTAGAACGTCGTCGGACCAGCCACCTCGATGGCGTTCGTGATCTGCTTCTCGATACCCTGCACCATCGACGCCATCGTCATCACCGTGGCGACGCCGATCACGACGCCGAGGATGGTGAGGCCGGAGCGCAGCTTGCTGATGCGCAACGCATCGAACGCGATCCCGAAGTTCTCGGTCCACGTATCAAGGGAAAACTGACGATGCAACGTCATTCCGCCCTCAGCGCGGTGATCGGGTCGAGTTTCGCCGCGCGCCGCGCGGGATAGACTCCGAAGAGCACGCCGACACCTGCGCCGAGGACCACAGCCAGCACCACCGACCACCAGGTCACTCGGGCGGGCAGCGGCGAGAGCGTAGCCACCAGCTGTGCGAAGCCCCAGCCGCTCAGCACGCCGATGATCCCGCCTGCGGTGGCGAGCGCGATCGCTTCGGCGAGAAACTGTCGCTCGATGTCCCTCGCGCGCGCGCCCACAGCCTTGCGAATGCCGATTTCCCGCGTGCGTTCAGTCACGGCCATCAGCATGATGTTCATGATCACGATACCGCCGACGATCACACCGATCGCGACGACGGCCGGAATCACGCTGAAGAGCACGGCGGTGAGTTGCTTCCAGAAATCCACCAACGCATCGGCGGTTTCGATCGAGAAATCAGCCTCCTCGCGCGGGCGCAGGTGGTGGGCGACGCGCATGGCTTCTTCAGCGCGCTTCATCCCGTCGGCCACGTCGACCGCCTCCTTCATCTTGACCGACACGGTCGTGGTGAGCCGGCGGCCGTACAGCATTTCATATCGTGACAGCGGAAGCAGCGCGAAGCTGTCGAATGACTGCCCGAGGACGCGGCCCTTCGATGCGACCACGCCGACGACCTCGAGCCGCTCGAGTCCGAACCGCACCGACTGGCCGATCGGGTTGACCTGCTCGAAGAGCTTCTCCGCCACCTCGTGGCCGATCACGACCACGGCGCGCCGCTGATCGACGTCGAGGTCGGTGATGCCGCGGCCCGCCTCCATGCGGTAGTCCTGTACGATCTGGTAGGGCGGCGTGATCCCGAAGACGAGTACGTCGCCGACGGTGCGGTCGCGCCAGATGACATCGGACTGCGGCGTGGGCCAGCCGGAGGTGATGCCGACCGCTTCCGCGTCGGGGAGCGCGGCCGCCACGGCTGCTGCGTCGGCCCTGGAGATGCGCGGCCGGCGCGACACGCGCTGCCACTGCTCGTCGTTGAACGGTCCGACCTGGATCGGCGTCCGACGCACCTGAAACGCGTTCGTGCCGATCATCGCGTCCGCGATGTTCTCCTTCACATACGCATTCATGCCCTGGATAATCGCGACCACCGCGACGAGAAACGCCACGGAGACGATGATGCCGAGGAGCGTGAAGAACGACCGGAGCTTGTTGGCTCCTATCTGGCCAAATGCGGTGCCGAGAATGTCGCGGGTTTGCACAGTCTAGTCGTCTCTGAACGCAGCGATCGAGTCAAGCCTCGGCGCCTGCTGAGCGGGTCGCAGGCCAAGGCGCACGCTAAGGTGCAGGCAAATGCGCACGCCGGTGAACGGGCTACTCGTGCCGAAGGGCCGCCACCGGGTCGAGCTTGGCCGCGCGCATCGCCGGAAGCATTCCGAAGACGATACCCGTGACGGCGCTCATGCCGAGTGCCGCGACGATGGCCAAGGGCGGCACGGAGGCGGCGATTGGCGTCACGTTCTTCACGAGGACGGCCACCATCCAGCCCAGGGCGAGTCCGATCATCGCACCGGTAGCCGTGAGGGTGACGGCTTCGACGAGAAACTGCCAGAGGATCGTGTGCCGCGTGGCGCCGAGGGCTTTTCGCACCCCGATTTCGCGCGTGCGCTCCGTGACCGAGATCAGCATGATGGCCACGACGCCCACGCCGCCCACGAGTAGTCCAACGGACGACAATGCGATCATCACGAGGAAGAACATCCCGAAGATCTTGTTGTAGATATCGAGAATGCGATCCTGCGTGATGATGGCGAAGTTCGATTCGCGGCTTGGCTTGAGCCCCCGCATGCCGCGCAACGTCGCTTGGACGTCATCCATGGCGACCGCTGGCGCGACCGTGTCCGCCGGCTTCACGACTAGGGTCATCCACTCCATGCGGGCGCCAAGGTGGCGGGCGAGTGAGAGAATCGGCATCACGCCGCTCGGGCGCTCCGGCCCGGACAAGAAGCTCGTGGCGTCTTTGAAGACGCCAATCACGAGGAACGGTCCGCCGCGCGCGCTCCCCGAGGTCAGCATCACTTCCTTGCCCACGGCGGGTTCACCGAGGAACAGCCGCTCAGCCGCGACATGATTGAGCACCACCACGCGCGACGCGCTATTCGCCTCCTGGTCCGTGAACGCCCGCCCGTCGATCAGGTCCGGCGGGTTGATCTGCGGCCAGTTGCTGGTGAATCCTGTCAGGCTCGTGGAGGCGAGGTACCGGTCGCGGTACTTCATCGATGCGTTCCAGCGCTGCTGCGCGCCGACCTCGGCCACGGATGGGATGCGCTCGAGCGCTGCGACTTCGAAGAACTGGAGCGGTGGGTTCGAGCGCCATCGGCACGAGTCCCCGGAATCGCCACAGTTTTCGAACACGATTGGGAACCGGTTCACAAAGAACGTCGTTGGGCCGGCCGACTCCAACTGGGCGGCGACACTGACGTTGATGCCGTGCACGGCCGCCGAGATCACCACGACGACGAAGACACCGACGGCGACGCCGAGGATCGTGAGTCCGGCGCGCATCTTGTTCGCCCGCATCGCCTCGAAGGCGATGCCCACGCCTTCGAGCGACATCTTGACCTTGTCTACGAACTTCATCTATTCCTGCCGGAGTGCGGCCACGGGGTCGAGCAGCGACGCGCGGCTCGCGGGATAGACGCCGGAGATGACTCCGACCCCGGCGCCGATGAGGACGCCGACCACGATCGACCATGGGGCGACAAACGTTGGCATCGGCGTCGTGCTGCGGATCAGGAGCGCTAATCCGGCGCCCGCGGCAATGCCGAGGGCGGCGCCGAATGTACTGAGTGTGGTGGCCTCAATCATGAACTGGATCAGGATGTCCCGGCGCTTTGCTCCAAGCGCCTTTCTGATGCCGATCTCGTGTGTCCGCTCGGCAACTGCCACGAGCATGATGTTCATGATGACGATCGCGCCGACGACGAGCCCGAAGGCAGGCAGGGCGATGCCGGCGAGCACGAGGTAGCCCTTGATCTTGTTCCAGAAGTCGAGTGCGGTGTCGGCGGTCTGGAGCGAGAAGTTGTCCTTCTGCGACGGACGGAGCTGGTGCCGGGCGCGCATGACGGCGCGGACTCGCTCTTGCCCGTCGGTGATCGCATCCGCGGTGGGCGTCTGGACCACGAGGGCGTCGATGGCGTGTGCTTCGCGGTTGAGGAGCCGGTGGATCGGTGAACGGAACGGCGCGTACACGTAGTTGTCGAACGACATGCCGAAGGCGCTGCCGAGCGACTCGCCGATGCCCACGACGGTGTACATCTTGCCGCCAATCTTCACTTGGCGGCCGAGCGCGTCGACCGTGGGGAAGAGTCGCTTGACCAGATCGGGCCCCAGCACGACAACGTTCGACCCCTGAGTCAACTCGCCGGGCGTGAACAATCTTCCGTCGGTGACGCCGAAGCGCTTGATCTCGAAGTAGTCGCCGTCCACCGCCGTGACATTTCCGCGGCGAGGCCGCGAATACTCCGATTCAACCTGGACTCCTGCCTCAGAGTAGATCGACCAGAGGGTGCCTGACGGGAGGGCGTCGACGACGGGCTGCACGTCGCTTTCGAGAATCCGCGGACGGCGGTTGTACTCCAGCCAGGTGGCTCGGTCGACGTCGCCGATGTTGATGTTCGGGCGGTGGCGCAGCTCGAACGAGTTGATGGCGATCAGTTTGCCGATGAGATCGTTCTCCATGTAGCGGCCCATGCCGTCGACGATCGAGACGACGGCAATGAGGAACATCACGCCAATGCAGACGCCAAGGGCCGTGAAGAAGCTTTTGAGCTTCTGCACACGGATGGTCGCGAACGCGAGCTTAACGGCTTCGAAGAACGGCATGGGGATCCTTCCGGTGGACCTTAGTTGCCCATCTTGGCCGCGAACTTCTCCCGTCGGTCGTCGCTGGCGATCAGGCCGTCGCGAAGCACGACGACGCGGCGCGCGTGCGCGGCGATATCGGGCTCGTGCGTGACCATGATCACGGTCTGGCCGCTTTCGGCGAGCTGCGCAAAAACTTTCATGATCTCCTCAGACGTCGAGGAGTCGAGGTTACCGGTCGGCTCGTCGGCGAGAAGGATAGAAGGCCGGTTGACGAGCGCGCGTGCGATGGCCACGCGCTGACGCTGACCGCCGGATAGCTCGTTGGGACGGTGATGCACGCGATTGCCGAGCCCGACGGAGGCGAGCGCGTCATTCGCCCGCTGCTTCCGCTCGGCGGACGACACGCCCGCATACACGAGCGGCAGTTCCACATTATGGAGCGCCGTGGCGCGGGGCAGGAGGTTGAACGTCTGGAAGACGAATCCGATTTCCTTGTTCCGGACGCGCGCGAGGTCGTCGTCCCTCATCGTCGAGACCATCTGGCCGTTGAGCCAATACTCGCCCGCATTAGGCGTGTCGAGGCAGCCGATCAGGTTCATGAGGGTCGACTTGCCCGAGCCCGACGGTCCCATGATCGCGACGTACTCGTTGCGCCGGACTGCCAGGTTTACTCCACGGAGGGCGCGGACGACTTCGCCGCCCATGTCGTATTCGCGCGTGATCTCGCGCGTGACGATGACCCAGTCCTTGCTCGGCACCTTCCCGGCCGCGCCGACAACCACCTGCCGCTCCGCGGTCGTGGAGAGCGGTACTTCTTCTGTTGCGTTGCTCACCTGTTATTTACTCCCGGCTTTTTTGGCCGCATTGACTTTCGGTGCTGGCGTTTCGCGGACGAGCGTACCGTCCTTGAGTTCGCGAATCGCCTGGTAGGTACCGCCGACGATCTTTTCGGTCCCGCTGAGGCCGGAAAGCACCTCGAAGTACTTCTCGCCTGCGATACCTACCTTTACGGGCTTGAAGGTCACTTTGTTGTCCGCGCCAATCACGAAGACGCCTTCGACATCCTTCTTGCCTACTTGCTTGGTCGGCGTGGAGCGGCCCGGCATCTCGGTTGTGTCGGCGTTCAGCAGTTCCTCGTTCTCACGCACCGTCAACGCGATGATCGGGATCGCGAGCACCTGCCGGCGGGTGTCCGTGATGATCTTGGCCGTGGCCGAGAAGTCCGGCTTGGTCTCCTTGGGCGGGTTGATCAGGCGGATCGTGACTTCGTAGTCGATCGCCTGGTCACCGCTGGCCGTCGCCGTCGCGCCGCGTACGGAACTGTTTGAGATCTTGACAACACGGCCGACGAAGGTCGTGTCTGGGAAGGCGTCGAGCTGGACGATGGCCGAGTCGGCGATCTTGATGCGCGAGACGTCGGTCTCGTCGACCTTGACCTTGGTCTCGAGTGTGCTCATGTCCGAGATCGTGAGGAGCGTCGCGGCGTCACGATTCATCGTTCCCTGAATCGCCGTTTCACCCTGCTCGATCACGAGGCGTGTGATCCGCCCAGCCATTTCGGCGTACAGCGTTGTCTTGCCGAGCCGCACGCGCGCGTCCTTTACCCCGGCCTCGGCCTGCTCGACGTTATGGCGCGAGGCTTCGACGAGCGCTTGGTTGACGTCCACGGCGGTCTTGAGCTGCTCGAGCTGTTCCACCGACACGAGATTGGGGTTGCTCTGGCGGATATCCTGCGACCGGCGATAACTGTTGGTCACCTGCTGCAGGTTCGCCGCGGACTGCGCGGCCGAGGCCTTGGTGTTGGCGAGCTGTGCTTCCGATCGCTGCAGCGCCGCATCGAACTCCTGCGGATCGATCTGCAGGAGAAACTGCCCCTTTTTGACGTTGTCGCCTTCCTTCACCGCGAGCCGAGTGATGCGGCCGGTGATGTCGGCGGCTACGTCAACCTTCATCTGCGCACGCACCTGACCGCTTGCGGTCACGGACGCCACGAGGTCGCGCTTCTCGATGTTCTCCATACGGACGTCGGTGGCTTTGTTTCTGCGCTTCGATGCGCTCAGTACGCCGATGGTCGCGATGGCAACCACAAGGACGCCGCCGACCACCATTTTGATATTCTTGCTCATAGCTACGGTCTCAGTTAACGGAGGGAGCGACCGACGGTGCCTTCCAGCGCCGCGTACGCCCTGTGGAATTCATAGAGAGCGTCGATCCGGTCGGTCTCCGCTCGTTCAAAGTCGCCACGGGCCTGCTGCAGATCGACGAGGCTGTTGAGCCCCACCCGGTAGCGTTCCTGCGCCAGCTGGAGAGCGTTGCGCGCGGCCTGCGCGTTCTGCTCCTGAAGCCGAAACGTGCGGTATCCCACGTTGAGCGTCGTCCATGCGGAGGTGACGTCGGCTGTGAGCCGGAGTTCCTGCGCGCGGATGCTGTAGCGCGCGTCGATTTGACTCGACACGGCACTCTGGACGTTCGTTTCGCGGTTGAAGCCGTCGAACAGCGGCAGCGACAGGCCGAGCGACAGGTTGTACGGTTGCGACGTGAACTTGAACGGGTACTGATTGTTCTGATCCCGCAGCGCGTTGGACTGGGCGTCGGTGAACGCGATCTGGTTGCAGGCGGCGGTGATGGACGACATGCCAGCGCCGCGGCGCAGCGAATCGCTGGTGAAACAGCCGCTACGGCTGCTGGCGGTTTGCGCGATGCCCTGATTCACGAGATAGTCGCCGTCCCGGTACTTCTGGGCGGATCCGCCGAACGAGGCGCTCGCCGACACGGACGGCAGATACGCCCCCTGCGCCGACCGGTAGGTGGCGTTGGCCGACTGCTCGCGATGCTTGAGTGCCCGGAGCGTCGGATTGGCGTCGGTCGCCATCTGGAGCAGTGAGGCGACGGTCAGTTTCGGCTCGCTGACCTCGAACTTCGAGGTCAGCACGACCTGGTCGGGCTTGGCGACGCCGATCTGCTGGAACAGCTGGAGGATCGCCACGTCGGCCAGGTTATGGGCGCGGAGCGCCGCCACCTGTTGTTGCCCGACGGCGACTTCGGCGCGGATTACGTCCAGCGAGGTCGCCGATCCGACGCCGGCCTTGGCGCGGGCGAGGTCGAGCTGCAGTTGCGTTGAGACGATGAGGGAATCCTGAACCGCTGCGCGCGCGGCCGTTTGCAACACGAAGAGGTATTGCTGCGAGACCGTCGAAATCAGTGCCTGCTCAGATGCCGCCGCATCGCTCTCCGACGCGTTTTCGTTGGCCTGGCTTCTGCGAAGGTTGGCGAAGGTGTTCGCGTTGAGGCTCGCCCTCAAGTCGACTCCCCACGACGACGACATGATGTCGGAATTCGCGCCGAATGCGATACCGCCGAAGAACTGCGGACGGCCCTGCCGGTATCCGAACCCGGCGCTCGTGCTGGCGCTCGGAAGAAAGGCGCCATATGCGTTTCGCACGGCATACGTGGCCCGCTGGCGCGCGTTGAGCGCCTGGAGATACGCCGGATTGTTCTGCGTGGCCAAGCGGATCGCTTCCTCGAGTGTCAGCGAGGTCGGGACCGTCGGCTGTGCCGCGACTGACGTGGCGGGTACGAGGAGGGCGAGCGAGAGGATGGACAACTTCAGCAGGCGCATCGAGTTCGGTTCCTGATTAAATGTTCGGTACCAATACGATGGCGGTACCGGTCGGGTTTCAGTTGGAGAGCAGTCGCGAAAGGGTGGTGTGAGCGCTGAGCCGGACCGCCGGCAATCGCTCGTGCTTCGGTTCAGTCTCGGAGCGCAGTGAGGTGCAAGGCCGGGATCGAAGCCTTGATGATCCGTCCGTCGGGACTGATCCAGAGTTCTCGCAGTGAACCGCCCGGGCCGTGCAGGGCGAGCCGTACTGTCTCGAACTGGCGGAGGTCGATGCTGAGTCGTTCCGCACCGACCCGTTCGACACGAACCGACTCGACGACGTTGCGCTGTGGCACCAGCACGGGCACCGTCGCGCCGGCGCCGCGCCGGGCGATGAACCAGAGCTGATGAACGATGTCGTCGTCCGCGACCACGGTTCCTGCCGTCAGGCGGAACTCACGGGCCGATTCACCGTCCGCCTGCCGAAGGAGCGAGGCATAGCGATTGCGCGATGCCTGGCCGCTATACGACTCCACCACTTGGCCGGCTTCGCGGACCTCGCGTTGGTAGCGAACGGGAAACCCGTTCGTGTCGGCGTTGACGCCTGGTGCCGTGCGGCGCTGTCCGATGGCTTGGGTGGCCTGCGCCACGAGCATGCGGCCGTCGGCGCCTGGGGCAGAGCGAATTGAAAAATCCTCGCGCCCGATCCGTTCGCCGTCGCGGTACAGCGTAAAGCTGCCTTCGTCGAGCGACACGACTTGCGCTACCGCTGACGTGGCGGTCAGGGTCAGAATCGTCGAGACGAGGAAGGGAAGCTTCAGCATCTATGAATGATAGCCTGTTTGCCGCGGATTTTCAGAGCGGCCGGAAGCGCCGCCGGAAGCGTGGCCGGAAGCGCCGCCATAAGCGGCGGCGGCGGCGCTGACGCGCGGCCGATCCGGGTGGTGTTGGGTATAATCCCCTCGTGACTCGAGCCCGGACCCGGTGGTGGGCCATGGCGGCATCGGCGGCCCTGCTCGCCGGCGCCGGCTGGCTGCGCACAGGGTCGGTCGGGTTGCTGATCGCCACCTGGGTGGCGGTCCTCGCCACGGGTGCGCTCACCTGGACCAGTCGGCGGACGCCTTCGGCGGTCGGTTGTGCGGCCCTGTTGCTGGGGTTCGTGGTGCTCGACGCCGTTGACGGGAGCCGTGAAGCGAGATGGTCGGCGAACCCGACCGTCGTCGCTGCGGAGGTGGCCGGCCGCGCCACGGCTGCGATGACGACCCGGCTTCGGGACGAGGCCGAGAACCTGCGCGCGCTCGCGGTCCGGGCGCTGGACGCGCCGGCCGATGCGGCCGAGGCGTTCGTCGCGCTCGACGCTATGCGTTCCAACGAACCGACACGGTCAGTGGCGCTTGCGCGGGGTGGCACACTCGTCGCTTGGTCTGGCCATTATCTGGCTCCGGTCGATTCGCTCGCCGGTCCGGTCGGCGTCATCGCGAGCGAGTTCTATCTCGCCCTCTACGCCATCGCGGGGAGGGGAGGCGACCGCGCTGTAGCCTCCACACTGATCCACGCCGAGCGGCCGGCCGATGCGCTGGCTGACGCGCTCGACGAACCGGTGGCTGCCGAGTTCCATGTCGCCGGGTTCGCCTACCTGCCGGCTGCGTCGTTGCCAGAGGACTCGGCGCAGGTGGTCAGCGTGGCCGGCGTCCCGGTGATGTCGGTGCGTGCCATTGCGCTGGGGGCTCCGGAACTGCGCCAGCGCCTGACGGAAGCCGCGCGTGAGCGCGGCATGGCCATACTCGGCCTCGCCTTGCTGCTCTTCCTCGGCACGACCTGGCGAACGGGACGACTCGCCGAGCGGTACGGCGGGCTCGCGGTGTCGCTCTTGCTGATCGCGACACTGCCGCTGTCGGGGTTGTCGAACCGGACGGCGTTGCTCAATCCGGCATTCTACTACGTCGCCGCGGGCGGCCCGCTGACCGCGAGTATCGGCGCCATGGCGCTCGCCGGGGCGTGCATCTTGGTCGCGGTGCTGGCGACGCAGCGCGCGCACCGCTTTCCACGGGCCGGGTGGCGCGCCGCGGTCGTGATCGTCGCGGTGGCCGTGTTGGGGCCGTTTCTCCTTTCGAACATCTCCCGCGGGATCCGGTTTCCGGCAACCGGCGCGCCGCTCGTACTCTGGATCGCGTGGGAGACGGCGGTCTTTCTCGCTGCGGTCGTCGTGCTCTACGCTGGGGTCGCCGCCGGCGAGGCGGTGCTTGGGGCCCGCCGCGGCCTGCCCGGCTGGGTCGGTCCTCTGCTGGCGATCGTGGCTGCCGCGATGGCGCCATTCGTCGTCGAGCCGCGTGGCGGCCTCCCGCAATGGTACACGGCGCTCTGGGTGGTAGCGATCGTGACGCTGGCCGTCGCGCGTTACACACGCGGCGCACTCTGGGCGGCCGCGACGGTCGCCGCGTTTGGGGCGGTGACGCTCGTGTGGAGCGAAACGGTGAAGGCACGCGTGCAACTCGCGGAGCAGGACGTCGCGGCACTGAGCACCGCAGACTCGAGCGCGAGCGCCCTGGTGCGGCGGTTCCCGGGACAACTCGACTCGATGACGGCGCCGCGGTCGCGCGTCGAACTGCTCGCGCGGTACGCCGCGTCGGACTTGGCGAGTAGCGACCTGCCGGTGGACGTGACGTCGTGGAACCCACAGGGGCGGATTATCGCGAATCTCCGGGTCGGGATCGGGACGGGCACGGCGCGCGGCGTTGAATATTTCGCGCGCGAAGCGGCGAACGCGATGCAGCCGGTGCTGACACATGTGCCGGGCGAGCCGGGAATCCTCACGGTGATGGCGATTCCACACGCCGACCAGTCCGTGACCACCGTGGTCGTTGCGCCGCGCACGCGACTCGTCACGCCGGATCCGTTTCCGACGATCACCGGGCTCAGGCGCTCGCGCGACGCGGCCGGATATCCGCCGTACTCCCTCCAGTTCGCACCAGCGGGCATGGCACAGTACATCGCCACGGCGGCCCAGTGGACGCGTCGCAACGAAGAGTTGCACGGCGACTGGTTTCTTCCGCCGTCTGCCGGACGAGTGCTTCACGTACATGCACGGGTTCCGTTGAGTGGATATGGCGCGCTCGCGACGCGCGGCGGACTGATCGCCTTTCTCAACCTTGGCCTACTCGGCGTCGTCTGGCTCCTGCTGATTGTCGCCGATGGGGGCGCGCTGCGCTGGGCCCACGAACGGGGCCGCATCTGGTTGCGCAGCTACCGCGCGCGGCTCACGCTTGCGCTGTTCGGCGCGTTCATGCTGCCCGCACTCGCGTTCGCGGCGTGGAGTTACCGGCGGCTGCAGGACGAAGACGCCGTGACTCGCGACCTGCTCGTGCGCGAGACGCTGCGCGGCGTGGCCGGCGCACAGAGCGCGGGGCTGGATTCGCTTGCCGCCCGCTTTGACACGCCGCTCTTTCTCTACGCGAACGGCGTCATGATTCTGACGAGCGATCCGCTCTTCGATGCGCTCGCACCCGTGGGCCGTCTGCTTCCCAACGTCGCGGCCCGCGCCTTGCTCGAAAACGACGACGGGTTTGCGACGGCCGAACTGCAGGTGGCGGGAGAACCGATGCGCTTCGGGTTCCGCGTCCTCAACGACACGACGACGGCGACGAGTCTCGTGCTCGGTGCGCCGGCCCGCACGGCCGAGTTGGCGCTTGACCCGCGCCGCCGCGATCTCGCGTTCTTCGTGCTCTTCGCGACGGTGATGGGCGCGTTGGGTGCCCTCGGACTGTCGGGCATCGCGGGTCGGACCTTTTCGCGTCCGATCGGCGAACTCCGCGCCGGCGCATTGGCGCTCGCGGCGGGTGAACGCGAACCGCAACTCGCGGGCAATCCGCCGCCCGAGTTTGAGCCCGTATTCCACGCGTTCCGCCAGATGGCCCGTGACCTCGAATCCGGGAGGGCGCGCGATGCGCGGGCGCAACGCGTGCTGGCGTGGGGCGAGATGGCGCGGCAGGTGGCGCACGAAATCAAGAATCCGCTCACACCGATGCGGCTTGGCGTGCAGTACCTGCAACGCGCCAAGGACGATCCGCGGGTGGACTTTCGAAAAGCGTTTGACGAAAACGCCGCACGTCTCCTCGACGAGATCGGCCGGCTCGACGAGATCGCGCGCGCGTTCAGTCGGTATGGAGCCGGGCCTGATTCGGCGCCACCGGCGCAGGCCATGGACGTCGCGGAAGCGGTCCGCGACGTCGTCCGTCTAGAACAACTGGGCGCCGATGGTGTGCAGTGGGAGGCGACGGGAGTGGATGCGCCGGTCCTCGGCATGTCCCGCCCGGGCGAGTTGCGCGAAGTGCTGCTCAATCTGCTCGAGAACGCGCGGCTTGCCGACGCGCGCCGGGTGACGGCCTCGGTCGAGGCCCGCGACGGCCGCGTCATGGTCACGGTGCGTGACAACGGACACGGTGTGGCGCCAGAACTCCTTTCGCGCGTGTTTGAACCGCACTTTTCCACGCGAACGAGCGGGAGCGGACTTGGTCTGGCCATCAGCCGTCGCCTCATCGAGGGGTGGGGCGGCACGATCAGCCTCGAGAGCGGCGCGGGCGCGGG
>Ga0049085_10000586_pt1 | contig 14317 bp, 9 predicted proteins | sample GreLakmeSU08MSRF_FD_66721 | JGI IMG/M metagenome (GOLD analysis project Ga0049085, IMG submission 66721) | Freshwater lentic microbial communities from great Laurentian Lakes, MI, USA - Great Lakes metaG SU08MSRF | ecosystem: Environmental > Aquatic > Freshwater > Lake | place: Great Lakes... | reverse complement strand
CGAACACGCTGAGAAGAAACCCACCGCCGCCGCGCATCATCACGACCCACCGCACGGCGGCACGGCGGTGACGCTCGGCGACGAGGAAGGCCATCTCGAATTCGTCCGCGACGCAGCGACGGGCAAGCTCACGGCCTATTTGCTGAAGCCGCACATGACCGGTTTCTGGCGCACGAGCGCGACGCAGTTCGAGGTCGCCGCCAAAGTCGGAGACAAAACCGAGACGCTGGTTTTCAAGGCCGTCGCCAACGCCGCCACCGGCGAGACCATCGGTGACACCGCGCAATTCGAGGCACAGGCGGATTGGCTGAAAACCACGGAGCGGTTCGACGGCACGCTCACGGAGTTGAACCTCAATCTGCCCGGCAAAACCTTCAAAGCCGTCGCCTTCAACTTTCCGAAAGGGAACTGACCATGAAACCGCTGCTGCTTCCGCTCATCGCCTTCGCTGCCCTCGTTATCGGGTGCAACAAAAGCGCGCCGCCCACACCGCCCGTTGTTGAAATCCGCGGCGAAGCGATTCAGCCGTTGGCCAGCAAAACCAACGCGCCGGTGACAAACGCAGTTTTACCGAAAGCAACCAATGCCGTCGCGAAGCCCGACGAGAAGATTGGCGCGTATGTCGTGGTTGGGTTCGATCGGCTTGCGAGTTTTAATTACGACGTGCCGGACGCGCCGGCGACCAATGCGGCTCAGCAAGCCACGCTCAAGGCGCAGATTCCCGAGCCTGTGAAGACGCTCGATCGCCGCAAGGTGGCAGTGAAGGGCTACATGCTGCCGCTGAAGGTCGAGGGCGGGCTGATCACCGAACTGCTGATCATGCGCGACCAGTCGATGTGCTGCTACGGCACCGTGCCGAAGATCAACGAATGGGTGAGCGTGAAGATGATCGGCAAAGGCGTGAAGCCGGTGATGGACGAACCGATTACAATCTTCGGCACGCTCAAGGTCGGCGAAATCTTCGAGAACGGCTACCTCGTCGGTCTCTACGAGATGGACGGCGATCGTCTCGGCGGACCAATCGACCTCTAAAGTCAGAGTGCCGCAAAAGCGGCGCGGCTCACTTGTTCTTCTTTACGTACTCGATCGCGCCAGCGACGAATGCGGTCGGCTCCTTCGCGAACGTGCCGTTGTCGGTCTCGATCGCCAGTACGCCGTCCCACTTCGCCTTCTTCAACTCCGCGAGCAGACCTTTGTAATTCGCATCGCCGGTGCCGACCATCACGTCGAGGATGACGCTCTTGCCGTCAGCGGTCTTCTCCGTCTTCTTGTCCTTGAGATGGATGTCGTACACACGGCCGTCGTATTCGCGGAACGCCTTCGCCGCGTCGAAGCCAGCGCCGGTGATATGACCCACATCCATGCAGACGCCGATGCGCTTGTCGCGGCTCTTCATCACGCTCCAGATTTTCTCGGGCGTGCCGTACACCGAATCCTTGCCGTGATTGTGGATGGCGAGCTTGATGTCGTATTCCTTCACCAGTTCCTCGAGGCCATCCCAGAGCGCCTTGTCATTCTTCGGCTCGACGATGATGACTTTGATGCCCATCGCCTTCGCGAAAACGAACAGCTTCCGATTCTGTTCCTTGTCCGCGGACGTGCCGGCGACGCCGAAGGTGTAGAAATGAATTCCCTTCGCATCGAGAATGGCCTTCTTCTGCTTCGCCTCTTCGAGCGAGCCCGTCGGGTTGATGTGGCTACCGATGGCTTGAAGATGCTTGATGCCGTGCTTCTCCGCGAAGGCGACGACCTCGTCGAACTTCATGTTGCGGCAGGTCCACGTCTGCAAACCGACCTTCGGATCGGCGTCAGCCGCAGTGGCGATGGGGGCGGGGCCGCAAAGCAGCACGGCGGTGAGTGTGAGGAGGAAGAATCGAAGTTTCATGGGAAGTGCGTTTGTTGTTGCGGGCTGATTGAAGCGGAAGACGCCGCCGTGTTCAACGCGAAAGGTGCGCAGAAAAACCGGCCTCGATTTGAGGCCGGACGATGACAACGCAACGTTACTCGCTGGAGTTGCGGTTCACGCGGCGAGGCGTGAGCGATGTTCGTGCGGCGCGGCGGGGGAATCCACCATCCCTTCGCTGAGCGCGGGCACGCGACCTTCCAACACCATCTGTGCGGCGCGATAACCGACGGCATCCGTATTGTGACTCACGCCGCGGAAAAGCTCCTCAATCCGAAGGCGTGCCGCGCGGCAGAAGTAATCCACGAGTTGCAGCAGGTCCTCCTGTTCGCGGCGGCTGGCACCCTCTTTCATGAGACTGTGGGCGTGGGCGCAACTGGCGGTGATGGCAAACAACTCGGTGCCGATGTCCACAAAACGGCCGAGCAAAATTTGCTCCCGCTCGAGCTTCGGACCGAAACGAATCATCGCGTGGAACAGCTGCCGAGAGAGCCGGCGACCGGTGCGTTCGCTCCAGCGCAGGTGACGCGTGAGCTTCGGATCCACGTCCGCTTTTGTTCCAAGGTTCAATCGCGGCAGCCAGAGTCGCGGATACCATTTCGCGTAGAAGATCCCAGCTTTCACGGCGGCCTTCGCGCGTTCAGCCATCGGCAACTGCGAGTTGAGTACCGCACCGCCGGCCTTGAGATGCGGATCGAGCGCTTCGCGCGCGAGGAAGAGCCGCATGATTTCGCTCGAGCCTTCGAAGATGGTATTGATGCGGCAGTCGCGCATCATCCGCTCGACTGGCGCCGGTTCCTCGCCGCGCGCACGGAGCGAATCGGCCGTCTCGTAGCCGCGCCCGCCGCGGATCTGCATCGTAGTGTCTACAATCTCCCACGCGCGCTCGGTGCCCCACAGCTTCGCCATCGCGGCCTCGATCCGGATGTCCGCCTTCTTGTCCTTATCAACGAGGCTGGCGGTGTAAAAGGTCATCGCCTCCATCGCGAATGTGTTCGCGGCGATGCGCGCAATCTTGTCGGCGATGGCGGCGTGTTTGCCGATGGGGGCGCCCCATTGCTCGCGTTCATTGGCCCACTTACGGACAATCTCGAGACACCGTTTTGCGAGGCCCGTGCAAGCAGCGGGCAATGTGAGCCGCCCGGTATTGAGCGTGGAGAGTGCGACCTTCAGCCCTTTGCCTTCGCCGAGAATGATGTTCTTCCGCGGCACACGCACGTCGTGGAAACGGATGACGCCGTTGTAAAGTGCCTTCAACCCCATGAAGTGACAGCGCGTGACGACCTCGACGCCCGGCGAATCCATCTCGACGATGAACGCGGTGATTTGATTCCGCTCGCGCCCGGCGACAATCTTCGGCGGCGTCTTGGCCATCACCACCAGCATGCTGGCCTTCGTGCCGTTAGTGCACCAGATTTTCTCGCCGTTGAGAATGAAGTGCGTGCCGTCGGGCGAAAGCTCGGCGTGCGTTTCCATCCGCGCCGGATCGGAGCCGACGCCTTGCTCGGTGAGCGCGAAGGCGGTGATCTCTCCCGCCGCCACTCGCGGCAGATATTTCCGCTTTTGTTCTTCGGTCCCGAAAAGGATGAGCGGCTGCGGCACCCCGATGGATTGGTGCGCTGAGATGAGCGCGGTGAGATTGCCGCACCAACCGCCGAGTAGCATCGCGGCGCGGCAATAATTCGTCTGCGACAAGCCGAGGCCGCCGTATTCGGGCGCGACCTTGATTCCGAAGGCGCCCATCCGCCCAAGTCCGGCGATGACCGCATCGGGAATCTCGCCGTCGCGGTCGATGGCGTCGGGGTCCGTGCGCTCGCGCAGGAACTTCTCGAGACCGTTCACAAACGTGTCGCCGCGCGCGCGATCGCCGGACTCCTGTTCGGGGAACGGCAGCAGTTGATCGAGCGCGAACTGGCCCATGAAAAGGCCGGCGGCGAAGCTGGCGCGTTCGGCCGCAGCATCGCGCGCGGCCTCGGTCAACTCCAGCGCGGCACGCTGGCCGGCGGTCATCTTCGATGTATCGATTACGCCCTCGGGGTTGTCATGCGGTACGTTTTTCGTGTTGTTCATGTTCCTCCTCCTTTCTGTAAAACTTCTCGCCACTGGCGGCCAATCGGCGAAGCAGGTCGCAAGGCGCGAACCGTTTCAATCCAAGCCCCACCAACCGATTCATTTCGGCCACGACGAACTCCGCGCCCACGTGGTCCACGTAGCGCAGCGGACCGCCGCGGAAAGGCGCGAATCCGGTGCCCATCACCATCGCGAAATCCGCGTCCTCGGCCGTTTCCACTACCTGTTCCTCCACGCAGCGGGCGGTCTCGTTGAGCATCAGCAGCACCATCCGCCACTGCAGTTCCGGACGCGTGAGCCGAGCCGCCTCGAACGTCGTCGGGAAATCGTGCGCGGTGAGGTTCGTCGTGATGCTCTTGCCATTGTGCGTGTAGAAACCCGCGCCCGCTTTGCGGCCGAGCGCGCCTTTCTCGATCATCCAGCCGAGCACTTTCGGCGTTGAGATACGATCGCCGAAGGCATCTGCCAACGTGCGCGTCACGTGTTGCGCCACATCCACGCCCACTTCATCCACCAACCGCAGCGGCCCCATCGGCATTCCGAATTCGATCATCGCCGCATCGATATCCTCCACGCGCGCGCCCTCCTCGAACAGCCGGCCGGCCTCGACGAGATACGGCATCAGCACGCGGTTCACGAGAAACCCCGGCCGATCCGCCACGCGAACCGGCAGCTTGCCAATCTGCCGCGCGAACCGCATCGCCCGCTGCACCACCTCGAGACTCGTCTGCCGACCCACGACGACCTCGACGAGCTGCATCCGGTGGACTGGATTGAAGAAGTGAAAACCAACCACGCGTCCCGGCGCACTCGTCGCCGTCGCCAGTTCGCTGATCGAAAGCGCCGATGTGTTCGTGGCCAGAATCGTGTTCGGCCCGCTCTCATCGGCGAGACGTTGAAAAATCTGCTTCTTCAATTCCATCTTCTCCACCGCCGCCTCAATCACGAAATCCACATTCGCCAGTGACGCCTCGCTCGTGGCTGGCTGGATGCGGTCCAACCCTGCGCGCGCCTCTGTCGCCGTGCACGCGTGCCGCTTTTGGCCTTCCGCGAAGAGTTTCGCGATCGTCGCCATGCCGCGGCTGACTTGCTCGGGGCCGATGTCGCGCAGCACCACCGGCAAGCCGCGCGCGGCGAACCACTGCGCGATACCGGCGCCCATCACGCCCGCACCGATCACCGCCGTGCGCTGCACCGGCACCGCGTCCGGACCGGATGATTTTTTCGCGCGTTCGGTCTGGAGAAAAAGGCGCACCAGATTGTGGCTCGCCTCGCCTCGCGCCAGTTCGAGAAAGGCGTCGCGCTCAGCGGCGAACGATTCGATCTCGGTGGAAGAGACACTTTCCAGCACGACCTCGAGCGCCTTGAACACGGCCGGATAATGCCCGTGCGTCCGCCGCTTGAGATCGCGATGGAGCTTCAAGTCGAGCAAGTCGGCCACGAGCCAGTTGTTGAAATACCACAGCGCACGGCGATGAGGTTTGCCACGCGCGATTCGCAGCAGTGCGACCGCGAGCAAATGCTCTTTCGGCGCGAGCACGTCCACCAACCCGCAGCGCAGCGCCGACTGGCCCGCGAGCACTTTTCCAGAAAGAATAAGTTCGAGCGCTTTCGGCAAACCGAGTAATCGCGGCAGGCGCGTCGAGCCGCCCCACGCGGGCAACAAACCGAGCTGCGTTTCGGGCAGACCGATCTTCGTCTCGCGCGCGGTCGAGGCCACGCGCCAATCGCACGCGAGCGCCAGTTCGCAGCCGCCGCCCATCGCTGCGCCGTGGATGGCCGCAACGGTCGGCACCGGCAAAGCGGCCAGGCGGTTAAAAACTTTCTGGCCGAACTCAATCAAATCGCGGAGTTCATCCAAGCTGGCGTCGGCCAGCGAATGCAGATCCGCGCCGGCGACGAAGATGCTTTTCTTCGCGCTGGTGAGCACGAGGCCTTTCAATCCGGCGTCCTGCTCGAGCAGGTTCAGATGGCGATCCAGTTCGGCGAGCGTGGCGCGGTCGAAGACGTTGGCGGAGGAATCGGGGCGATCGAAAGTGAGTACGCAGACGCCGTCCGCCGTCATCGTGCGTTGGATGTGAGGGAAGGAATCGGCCTTGGCCACGGAGGTGTCGGATGGGTTGTTCATAATATCCTTTCCAGCCAGACGGCCGCGCCCTGGCCGCCGCCCACACAGAGGGTGGCGACCGCGCGCCGAGCCTGCCGGCGTTCGAGTTCTTTCAGAGAAGTCAGCACAAGCCGCGCGCCAGTCGCGCCGACAGGGTGACCGAGAGCGATGGAGCCACCGTTCACATTCAATTTCTCGCGCGGCACGTGGCCGAGCGGCGTTTCGCGCCGAAGCGCGCTGCGCGCGAACTCGGCCGACTCAGCGCCTTTGAGCACGGCCAACGCTTGCGCAGCGAAGGCTTCGTTCAGTTCAACAAGATCGGCATCGGAAAGTTTGAAACCGTAACGGGCCTCGGTTTGCGCGAGCGCGAAGAGTGGGCCGAGTCCCATGCGCGATGGATCGCAGCCGGCGTACGCGTAACCGATTAATGCGCCGAGCGGTTTGCGACCGAACCGTTGAGCGGCGGCTTCGCTCATCACGAGCAGCGCGACCGCGCCGTCGGTGATCTGCGAAGCGTTGCCGGCGGTGACGGTGCCATGCGCACGCTCGAAGACGGCCTTCAATCGCGCGAGTTGCTCTGAAGTCTGTTCGGCACGCGGGCCGTTATCCGCAGTGACAACAGATTTTCCAGAAACGAACACGGGGCAGATTTCCTCGGCGAGCTTCTCGCGAGCGAGGCTGGCGCGCCGGTGTGATTCCAGTGCGAAAGCATCCTGCTCCTCGCGGCTCACGCGGAATTCGCGTGCGAGCAATTCAGCGGTCTGGCCCATGTTCAGTCCGCAAACCGGATCGGTGAGGCCGAGCATGAGCCCGACGCGCGGATTGAAATCCGCCGGCCGGAAGGCGGCCATCGCGCTCACGCGTTGTCCGAGGGTTTTTGCGCGGTTCAGCTTGGCGAACTTCCGCGCGGCGGTGGGCGTGTAGAGCAGCGGAAGATTGCTCATGCTTTCCGCGCCGCCGACGATGAAGATTTCTCCGCGACCGGCGACCATCCGCTCGTATGCCTGCGTGAGCGACTCAAGTCCGGAAGCGCAGTTGCGATGAACGGTCACGGCTGGGACGTGCTGAGGAATGCCCGCACGCAAGGCGATGATGCGAGCGAGATTGGCTGCCTCGGCAGGCTGACCGACGCAGCCGAAGATGACCTCGTCCACCACGGCAGGATCGAGGCCGGTGCGAGTGAGGAGGGCGTTGACGGCGACGCGGCCGAGATCGTCGGCGCCGAGCGCGGCGAGGTCAGTGCCCATCCGGCAGAACGGAGTGCGGATGCCATCAACGATGACAAGGCGATCGCGGTTCATTGCGTTGACTCCATCTTGCTCGGGTTGCCAAGCGATGAAGGCGCGGTCACAACGGCCGTGGGTCGGTGATCCACGATTTTCTGTTCCTTGAGCAGCGCGCCGACGCCCTGCAGCCGGCGCATTTCGTCGGCGTTGTGGAAGAGAATCCGGTTCGGGTGAATCTCCGTCTGCGCAGCGAAACGATTGTCCAGCTCGTGCACGAGTTTCTCATCTGAATCGCTGCCGATCTTGTGGATATGAAGAATCAGCTCGTCCAGCTCGTGCGGGTCGTCGTGCTGTTTGCGGAGTTCAATCTGCCACGCGCCGATGCCGGTCATATCATCGAGCACATGCTCGAGCTGATTGAAGTCCACGAGCGTCCCTTTGATTTTATCGAGATGCATCGTCTTAATCTCAGTGCTGCGGGAGATGTTGCCGATGAGGCGGGGGGTGACGCGGCGGCAATGCGGGCAGCGCTCATACGTGAGGCCACCGTCAATGAAATCCCCAGTGCGGTAGCGGAGCACGACCGAGCCGCGCGAATCGAGCGGCGTGAAAACGAGTTCACCCGGATGACCCGCGGGGACCGGTTCGCCGCTCTTCGGATCCACGACTTCGAAGAGGCCGAGATCGGGGAAAAGATGGTAACCGCTGGACGGTTGGTGAATCGGAAACGGGCATTCGGCCCACGCCATCTTGGCCTCGGTGAATCCGTAAGTGGAGACGACATCGACCTCGGTCGCGCCGAGTTGGCGGGCGAGCGTGGCGAGCTTGAGACGCATCCCGGGCGGCACTTTCTCGCCGCCGAGAACGATGCGGCGGAGCTTGGGGCAACGCACGCCTTCCTCGGTCGCGAGATGCAACACGTGATAGAGGAACGTCGGCATCCCGATGAGCACATCGGGCTGGAGCTTGGCGATGAAACGGAGCTGGCCTTCGGTGCCCATCACCTTGCCGCCGCCGCTGCTGAGCGTGTACACACCGAATTCCGTCCCGCCATAATGCGTGAGCCAGAAGGCAAGGTGCGGCGCGTAGGGAAACATGTTCAGCAGACGCATCTCGCGCGTGGCACCGCACGTCTCGAACACACGGCGGCCGGCTTCCGCGAGCAATCGTAGATCGCGCGCGGTGAAGAGGAACGGCACCGGATCTGCCGAGCGACCGGTGGTGGTCGTCATCATGATGGGCCGAAACTCCTCTTCGAGTTCGCGTTTCACCGTCGCGCGACCGTGCAGCAGAGCGCGGAGAATCGTGGTGGGACGGCGAGCGAGAACTTCCTTGTCGGGGATGAGAATATAATCGCGTGCGCGTTGCGGTTGGTCGGGTGTCGCTATGAGGTCGGCTTTGCTGGTGAAGGGCAGCCGCCGCAAATCGTCGAGCGTGCGGAACGAGTCGGAATCGAGTTTCAAGCGCTGGAACATCTCGCGGTAGTGGGCGGAGAACGGCACGACCACGTCGCGCAGGTAGCGGCGCAGCTTCGCCGACTGGCGGCGCTTCACTTCGGCCTCAGGCAACGGCGGCCAGGATGTCATGGGTGCGGTGGTGTTCATTGGATTCCTTTCTGGCAATCAATGCCTTGATCTCATCGAGGTGCTCAAGTGCGGCGGTGCGGCCCAGCTCGATGTATTTGCGCGGACGATTGAACTCGAACCAGTGGGAGTCGCAGGAAAGCGGGCGCAGCACGATGTCCGCGTGCTTGCTGGATTCCTCGGCGAGGAGCATCTGCGCGGCGTTCATGCTCTGGAGCATGATGTCGAGCACGTTTCCGGGCGCGAAGTAGTTGAAGTGGCGGTGGAGAAATTCGAGAGGGCTGAATTGCGGACCGTGTACGGCCTCTTGCTCACGCTCGCGCTCGCGCACGCATTTCAGAAAGGCCGGTGTGGGAATCACGTTCACCGCGATGATTCGATCAATGCCCTGCTGCTGCAACACGCTCACCGGCACTGGGTCCACGATGCCGCCATCGACGAACGTCTCCGCGCCGATGCGAACCGGCACCCACACACCGGGAATCGCCGTGCTGGCGCGGACGGCATCAACCACGCTGCCGGAGGTGAAGACCGTGCGTTCGAGTGTGGCAAGGTTTGTCGCCACAACACGCAACGGACGAACGAGGTCGGAGAAGTTCACTTCGCCAATAGTGCGGCGCAGGCGACGCCTCACGCTCCAGCCGAGCAGGAACCCGCGGCGCGGCGGCAACGCGGGATCCACGAGCTTGAGAAAACCGAAACGACCTTCCAGCTCGCAGGCGAACTTTTCGAGCTGCGGACCGTCGTGTCCCGAGGCCCAAACGGCTCCGATGTACGCGCCCATGCTGCAGCCCGCGATGGCGTCCACCTCGATGCCGTTCTCTTCCAGCACTTGGATCACGCCGATGTGCGCCAAGCCCTTCGCTGCACCCGCCGAGAGCACTAGTCCGACTCGGCGGCGGCAAATCTCTCTCGCCCACGAACGGATCTGGCGATCAAAACAATCCCCACGCGCGTGCAGATAGAGGGGCGGATGGGGCGAACGCGCCACGGGCGAATCCGCCGCCACACGTCGATCCTCAGGCACGAAACAGACTGGGCGGATGCGCGATTCATCGCCGCGATTGTGTGCGCGCACCTCGCGCAGGAGCAGGTTGTAGTTGAGCATCTCCTCGGACGTTTGCTCGAAGACCAGATACGCGTTGTCGGCCATCACCAACCCCTCGATGGCGGGATGGATTGGCAACTCCGCGCCCATCAACATCAGCACATGCCGGTAAACCCGCGTGTAACGCGCGAGCAACGCCGCGAGCAACGGCGCCTCGGCAGGCAGACCTGCCACTTGCACCACGAGCCGATCGAAGCCTGCGTCCGTCGACTGGGGGTACGGCAGCGTGCTTTCCGCATACGTAAGGTCTTTGATGGAAAGATCGTTCAAGCGAAGCCGCCCTTCACCCAAGGTCAGTTCCACGAGCAATACCGGTTGTTGCGTTGCTTCCTGCAGTGCGAGAGCGAGCGTGTCGGCGATGCGACCGACTGGGAGATTATTGGAAAGTGGGGCGAGGGCAATCAACCGACCGCGGGCGCGCGGGCGAGGGAAGATTGGTGGGTTCTCCGGCAAGAGCGCCGCGCCCCTCCGATCCTGTGCGGATTCGTTTATGGGTATCGGCCAGTTCATTCCGTCGTCCGCCGGCGACGGAATACACGTGTGCGGGTACGCCGCGAAGGCTAGCCCCTCGTCGGAATCACGGGTAGACCGTCGTCGGACTTGGTCTGGATATTTCCAATCATTTAACTACCTCATCTATCACTAACCCGCCGTGAACCAAGCTAATGCTAGTTGCACGAGCCGTCAAATGAAGCACGGCAGAAAAGTGAGGAAAGTTTTTGAAGGCGAGTTTCCGCTAACCTGCAGCGTGAAAATGCCGATTGGGGGAGGTTCGAGTGGAGGTGATAGAGACGAAACTTCCGCGCGCACTCTACTGAGTAGCTTTCTTCTTCCCCTTCGCCTCGCCGGCGGCCGCAGGCTTCGTCGGATCCATGCGTTTATAGTCGGCCTCGGTCGGGCCGCCGCCGAATTGCTTCCAGTAAATTTCTGCGAAGGGATTCAGCTTTGGGCCTACGACTTTTTCATTCACGAGCAACGGTTGGCAGTCGGCCCACCAGCGGTCGTAAGCGGCGGCCAGTTGCTTCACGACTTCGGGATGCTCCGCGGCCACGTCGGTCCTCTCGCTGTAATCGGCGGCCACGTCGAAGAGTTGCCACTTCGGCGTCGCGCCCCCGTTCGGCGAGACGAGATGCCAGCGCGTGTTGCGCACGCTGCACATGGCGAACTTCGCGAGGTTCGGATCGGAGAACTTCGGCCAGCGGCCCAAGTGCGTGAACTGGATGCGATCAGGCAGCGTGCCGATCGGTTTCTCCAGCAACGGCACAAGACTGCGACCTTCGATTTGTTGCTTCACCGCATCGGACAACTTCGCCCCGCTAATTTCCGCGAGTGTCGGAAAGAAATCCATATGCGCTGCGAGTGCGCCGCAATCGGCCGGCTTGAGTGTGCCAGACCAACGCCAGAAAGAGCTTGCGCGTGTGCCGCCGAGCCACGCGCTGCCCTTGCTGCCGCGCATTCCAGCGTTCCAGACAGGCACGCCTGCGGTGCCGCCGTTGTCGTTCATGAAGATGACGAGCGTGTCTTTCGCAATGCCCCACTCGTCGAGTTTCGCCAGCACCTTGCCGACGTTCTGGTCAATGTTATGAACCATGCCGAGAAAGCTCGCGGCTTGATCGTTCGGCGTCTTGCCCGCGTAGAGCGCCTTGTCTTCGGGGCGCGCGTTGTAAGGCGCGTGCGGAGCGTTCGACGGAATGTAGGCGAAGAACGGCTTGTCGCTCTTGCGTTGCGCATCCATCCACTGCGTCGCCTGCTCGTAAAAAACGTCGGTGCAATAGCCCTTCGTCTTCACGAACTTCCCGTTGTGCAGAATGGCAGGATTGAAATAGGAGTTACCCGGCGCGTCGCCGCCGCTGCCCTGATACGACTGACCAATGCCGCCCGCGCCGTGGATGAACGTCTCATCGAAGCCCCGCCGTCCCGGCTGATACTCGGCCTCATCACCGAGGTGCCACTTGCCGAAGATGCCCGTCGTGTAACCCGCAGACTTGAGCACTTGCGCGAGCGTCGTTGCTTTCAGCGTGAGCCGTTCGCGTTCGAGAATGGTGTGCGTGATGCCGTTCTTGAACTCATGCCGCCCCGTGAACAACGCGCTGCGTGTCGGGGCACACGTGGGACTGACGTGGAAGTCGGTGAACCGTACGCCCTCGGCGTGGAGGCGATCGAGATTCGGCGTTTTGAGAACAGGATTCCCGTGCGCGGAGATGTCGCCGTAGCCCTGATCGTCGGTGAAGAAGAAAACGATGTTCGGGCGTTTGCCCGCCAGCGAAGCAGCGAAAGAGTGATCCGCCAAAAGAAACATCGCGGACACGAGCAGCAGGGAGAGAATGGATTTCATAATGTCATCAATCGGAAACCAAACTCGCGGAGTCTGGATCACGGGGCTTTCTTCGCCCCTTTCTTGCCGGCACCGACAGTCTCCGGATCGCTGAATGGCGGCTTGTCGAACGTGTCCCCCGCGCCGGTCACGCGCGGATCGCCCGCATCCTTGAGTATTTTCATCAGTCGTTCGGACAACGCCTTCTTCTGATCAGCGTAGGCAGGATTAGCGGCGACGTTCTGGATTTGGTCGCGGTCTTTCGCCAAATCGTAAAGCTCCTCGGCGGGGCGTTTGCCGAAGGCGTAGTCGTAATGCCATTTCCACTGCGAGTCGTTGCGATGGGCGACGAACCACGCTTTCGCAGGTCCGGCGTCCATATCGGCGAAGCCGACACGCGTGTCGAACTCCAGTTCGTTTTGGGATGGCGCGCTGGTGTCCGCAATCGCGTGCGGCGCGCCCATCGGCCAGCGGTCGGGCGCGAAGTTGCGGATGTAGAGAAAATCTCCCGTGCGCAACGCGCGGTGCGGATACGGCAGATTACCTTCGCGTGCGATGCCGACGTGGCGCTCGCGTCCGGCGATGACCCACGTACGCGCGGCGTCCACCTGACCAGATTTTTCGCTGTGCAACACATTCAGAAGACTGCGGCTGTTCATGCCCGGCGGTAATTTCGCACCACCCGCCTCGAGAAACGTTGGCGCCAAATCCGGCAGACTGACGAAATCATCCACCACGCGGCCGGCCTTGATTCCGGGTCCGGCGGCGGCGAGCGAGACACCGATGCCGAAGTCGTACAGGTTACATTTGCCGCCCGGAAAACCCGGCGCACCGTGGTCGCCACTGATGACGATGAGTGTGCGGTCGAGTTCGCCGGCGGCCTCCAACTTCTTCAGCAACTCGCCGATGTAGGCATCGAACGCCTGCACTTCGCCCAGGTAATCCGCGAAATCCTGGCGTATCTCGGGCACGTCCGGCAGGAACTTCGGGAGCTTGTCTTTGAGCGCGTCCGGCTCGATGCCCCACAGTTTTTTGCCGCTGCCTTTCACCCACGTGCGATGCACTGTCGTCGGGCCGAACCAGTAGAGCCACGGCTGGCCAGGCTTCTGGTCGGCAAGGAACGCGTCGAAGTTGCCTCGCACTTCGGCGAGCAGTTTGCCGCGCGCGTCGGAGAGCGACACGCCTTCGCCGATCATCTTCGTGACGTTCTCGGAGAAGTTGTTGTGCTGCGCGCCCGCCTTTTGATAGGCGAACTGCTGCCGGCCGAACGGCGCGTCCGCCGGCGTGCCGGGGCTCCAGACTTTGAACGATTTGCCGATGTGATAGCCCGCGTCGCGCAGCAGCAACGGCCACGTCGGAATGTTCGCATCCCATAACGCGCCTTGAAGAATAGCGCCGCGGCCGGTGTTGAAGAAATAACGACCCGAGAGCAACGAGCTGCGGCAGGGCGTGCAGGAGGGCGCGTTGACGAAGGCGTTTTTGAAGAGCACGCCGCGCTGAGCCACGCGGTCGATATTCGGCGTCTTGACGACGTCGCTCGGCGAAGGCCGTCCGTTCACCTTCGCGTAAGCGCTCGCGTAACGGCCCCAATCGTCCGCGAAACAAAAGAGGATGTTGGGACGTTGGGACGTCGTGGCGAAGCGCGCCGGTTCCGCGGCGAAACCGGATTGGCAGAGAATGAGAAGGGCGGTGAAGAGTAGGCGGGCTTTCATCGTGGTTCAGGGATTGAGAGTTTTTAGCAGCACCGCTCGCCGGACTCTTTACGACAATTTCAAAACCTTACTTGGTCGCGTTCAACGTCAGACGCAACCACTCGATGAGCTTGGACACGTATTCCGGATGCGTCTTTTCCCAGCCGCCCATCCCGTGGCCGCCGTCGGGAATCGTGTGAAGGTCGCAACGGTTGCCGAGCGACTTCGTCCGCTCCTGAAATTTCACTGACTGCTCGTATGGAACAGCCTCGTCCTTTGTGCCGTGGATGAGCAGGAACGGCGACAGGCCTTTGC
>Ga0049085_10000585_pt1 | contig 14328 bp, 14 predicted proteins | sample GreLakmeSU08MSRF_FD_66721 | JGI IMG/M metagenome (GOLD analysis project Ga0049085, IMG submission 66721) | Freshwater lentic microbial communities from great Laurentian Lakes, MI, USA - Great Lakes metaG SU08MSRF | ecosystem: Environmental > Aquatic > Freshwater > Lake | place: Great Lakes... | reverse complement strand
GGGCCGCTGCTCACCGACGACCGGCCGCTGGTCGAGTACTACCACTGGCTGCCGCCGGCCAGCGCGCAGCCGCCGTTGGACCTGTCGGCCATGACCCGGGACGTCAGCCGGTTTGTGATCGGCGTTGGCCGGTGATCGACACCGTCTTCCTCGACGCCGGCGGGGTGCTGTGTCATCCCTCGTGGGCGCGCGTGGCCGAGGCGCTGGTGCGTCACGGCGCGACGGTCACGCCCGCGGCGCTGGCGGTGGCCGAGCAGCACGCCACGCACGAACTAGATCAGGCCTCGGTGATTGGCGCCACCGACGATCAGTCGCGTGGGTGGCTCTACTTCAACCTCGTGCTGCAGCATGCCGGCGTGACGCAGAACGCCGGCACCGACGCGGCGCTGGCGGAGTTACGCGACTACCACCGGGTCGAGAACCTGTGGGAGCACGTTGAGCCAGACGTCGAGCCGGCGCTCGCGGCCCTGCGGGCCCGCGGCCTGCGCCTGGTGGTGGTCTCGAATGCCAACGGCCGGCTGCGCCACTTATTCGATCGGCTGCAGTTGACCCGCTGGTTCGATCACCTGCTTGACTCGCATGAGTGGGGCGTCGAGAAGCCAGACCCGCGCTTATTTCGCCTGGCGCTGGAACACGCGCAGGCCGATCCCGCGCGCACCGTGCACGTCGGCGACCTCTATCACGTCGATGTGATCGGCGCCCGCCGCGCCGGCCTGCGCGACGGCGTGTTGTTCGACCTGGCCGATCTCTACAGCGGTGTGGATTGCCCGCGCGTCGGATCGTTCGCGGGACTGGTCGAGTGGCTCGATCAGGCCAGGGGAAACCAATCCTAGGTGGTGAGGCATGGCGAGCACGCGCTCGCCGATGTTCGTCCCAGCCACCTGTTCCGTTGACCACCGGCCTGCCCGGGCTGGCGACCCCCAATTTCTGGTAGACTGACAGGTGCTGTAGGGGAAGGCCGCCCAGGGCGGCCTTCCGTGTTTGCGGGCCATTTGGTTCTGTCCTCACTTGTCTCGGTTGGTCGACAGCCTTCAGTAACGTGCCGCCCCGACGGGTCAATTTTGGAACCGCGGGTCACTGCCAGCGGCCGGCAGTCCGAGAGGGCTGTGGCAAGCGTTCTCGCGTAGCGAGACGAGGAGAAGACGATGGGTCGGAAGTTGTACGTGGGGAATCTTCCCTACACCGCGGCGGAGCAGGATCTTCAGGAGTTGTTCGAAAAAGTCGGCCCCGTGGAATCAGTCACGGTGATGCGCGACATGGCCACTGGACGCGCCCGCGGTTTCGGGTTCGTCGAGATGGGCACCGATGAAGGCGCTCAGAAGGCCATCACCGAGCTGCACGAATCGCAGCTGGGTGGCCGGACACTCACTGTGAACGAAGCGCGTCCCAAGGAAGCCCGCGGCGGCGGTGGCTTCGGTGGTGGCGGCGGCGGCCGTGGCGGCGGTGGCTTCGGTGGCGGCGGCGGCAACCGTGGCGGCGGCGGCGGCAGCGGCGGTGGCGGCGGACGGCGCGAGCCGCGCTGGTAGGCCGACGCTAAATGGCTACGCGAGGACCCCTCGGCAGAGGTAAACGCGAGCGCGAACGCGCCCGCGTTGAAAAGCAGAAGCAGAAAGTGGTTCGCCGCGAGGAAACCAAGCAGCGGCGCAGCCAGGTTGGCCCGAACGATCCCAGCGGAGTAGACCCGGACATTGCGGGCATCGTGCCCGGTCCGCAGCACAACCCGTGGCTGGATGACCTGGTCGACGAGCCAACCGAGGACTCAGACACTTCCGACAACGACGAAGGCCGGGGCTAACCCCCGGCCTTTCGTCTTTTGGTGTCGACTGTTTCCAAGCCTGTCGCCCCATTGTCACGCAGACGAGATGGGCCAGCTCTAGACTGGGCGGATGTCTTATCGCGTTTACCCCTCACTCCGGGTTCTGCTGGTTCTCGTGTTCCTCGTCTCCGCGGCGCTGCCGCTGGCGGCTCAAGAAAGTGGCGCCTCGGCGATTACCGGCGCCCTCGTGGACCCTGCCGATTCGGCGGTTGCCGGCGCGGCCATTACTGTCCGCAATCCCTCAACGGGTTACCTCCGCACGGTCGTGACCGACGCCAACGGCCGGTTCCGGCTCGGGTCGGTGCCCGTCGGCATCTACACGGTGGAGGCCACGGTCGCTGGCTTCGCGCCGCTTTCCCTTCCTGGCGTTCAGCTCCGCGTGGGCGAAGTGCCGGCCCTGACGTTGAAGCTGTCGGTCGGCACCGTGGCGGAAACGGTGGCGGTCTCGGCGAGCGCGGTGCTCCTCGACACTACGGCGCAATCCGCGGGCACGAACATCCCGCTGAAAGCCATTGATGACCTGCCGGTTCGCGGCCGCGCGTTCACGGAGTTCGCGCAACTGACGCCGGCGCTGGTGCAGGAATCGGACCGCTCGGGCATGGTGATCTCGGGCCAGCGCTCGATCAACTCGAACGTCGCCATCGATGGCGCCGACTTCAACGACCCGCTGCAGGGCAATCAGCGCGGCGGCAACGAGGCGGTGTTCTTCTTCCCGCAGTCGGCGGTCAACGAGTTCCAGGTCGTGCGCTCGGGCGCCGGCGCCGACATCGGCCGCACCGCGGCCGGCTTCGTCAACGTCGTCACCAAGTCGGGCACCAACGACACGCGCGGTGATGCCTTCTACTACAACCGCAATCGCCAGCTGACCTCCGCTGACGCGTTCGATCAGAAGCTGAACAACCAGCAGAATCAGTTCGGCGGTTCGGCTGGCGGCGCCCTGCGGGCCAACCAAACCTTCTACTTCGTCGCGTTCGAGCAGAACTACCTGCGTGTGCCGTTCGTCGTGAAGTTCCAGAATCAGGCCGCCGGCGTGATTGTGCCGCCCAGCCTGAGCGCCCTGGAAGGTGAGAAGCACGGCACCAACAACCCGACCGCCCTGTTCGGCCGCGTCGACAACCAGGTCTCGACCAACCAGCGCCTGAACCTGCAGTACACCTTCAGCCACCTGAACGGCACCAACTTCAATTTCGACTCGCCGCAGCAGAGCACGGCGGAATCGGCGAACTACACGCGCGAGAACTCGAGCAACGGGCTCAAGGGTTCGTGGCAGTCGCTGATGGGATCGACCATGGTGAACGAACTGCGGGCGCAGGTCGCCACTGACAATCGCGACGAGAAGCCGAATCTCAACGACCCGCAGATCGTCATTACCGGGTTCGGCACACTCGGCGGCGACACCGGCCGACCGCGCGTCTTCAAGAACACGCGGACCCAGGTGACCAACAACCTCACCCGCGTCAGCGGCCGCACCGAACTCAAAGTCGGCATCGACTTCAACCTGACCGACGCGCAACAGCAGCGTGAGTCGAACACCCTGGGCCGCTTCGACTACACCTCGCTGGCGAATTACCTCGCGGGCAATGTCAGCCGGTATCGCCAGACGGTGGCCGGATTCGATCCGGACGACCTCATCTATCGTGGTACGCAGAAGGAACTCGGCATCTACGTCCAGGACACCATCCGCCTGCCCCAGGTGACGCTGAATGCCGGCCTGCGTTGGGATGGGCAGTGGAACCCGCAGCCGACCCAGCCGAATCCGGCGCTCGCCGCGATCTCGACCATCCCGAACGATCTCAGCATGTGGCAGCCGCGCCTCGGCATGGCCTGGGACGTCCGCGGCAACGCCCGCACCGTGGTGCGCGCTTCGGCGGGGCTCTACAATGCGCGCACGCCGGCCAACCTGTTCCAGCGTGTCTTCACCGACAACGGCTTGACTACGGTCGCGGTCGATAGCCGCACCGATCCGCGCATTCTTGGTTGGGTGGCCGGCGGCAAGGCGCTCGAGACGCTGCCGGCCGGGACGGTGATTCCCGCGCAGCGCGTGTTTGGCTTCGATCCCGAGTTCCAGAACTCCACGACGTTGCAGAGTGCGGTCTCGCTCGACCAGCAACTGACCGAGCGCACGATGGTGTCGATCGGCTACGTGAACGCCCAGTCAGACCACCTGCAGCGGCGCCTCGACAAGAACCTCGGCGCGCCGACGCCGAACGCCGCCGGCTTGCCGATCTACCCGGCCACCAGGCCGAACACCGCCTTCGCGCAAATCGAGGTCAACGAATCGCTGGCGCAGTCAGACTACAACGCGTTGGTGCTCACAGCGACTGAACGCCGTGGCCGGCTGTTTACCCAGGTCAACTACACCTTCGCCGTCAACAAAGACGATGATTCCAACGAGCGCAACTTCAGCCGCGAGACGACGCTGGACGTGTTCAATCCTGGCGCGGAATACACCTACTCGAAGCAGGACGTTCGCCACGCCTTCAACATCAGCAGCGTGGTCAACCTCGGCTACGGCATCACCTTCGGCCAGGTTTTGATCGCGCGTTCGGGCTTCCCCTACACGGCGGTGATTGGCAGCGACCAGCAGCGCGACGCCAACGACGACAACGACCGCGCGATCATCAACGGCGTCGTCAGCGAACGCAACGCCTTCCGGCAGCCGTCGTTCTTCAACCTGGACTTGCGCCTGGTGAAGGCGTTTTCGTTCGGCAGCCGCCGCTTTGATCTCATCGCGGAGTTGTTCAACGCCACGCGCGCGGCCAACAAGCACTATGGCAACGACGCGATCAGCGTCTACGGCACGCCGGCCGCGCCGGTCGCCACCGCCGGCCAGGCGCTGTTCGCGCCGTCGACCGCGCGCTTCGGCGGCCCGCGTCAGGTGCAGCTCGGCGCCCGCTTTACGTTCTAAGGGTCAGACCCCTCGACAAGTCCCTCGCGGGGTCAGACCCTACTTCAACCGCGCGCCGGTCAACTGCGCGACACCAGACAACGTGGTCTGCGCCGCGTTCAAGCCCAGCCGGAAGTCCTTGTCCGTGAACGTCGCAAATACGTCGGTTGGCTGATGCCAGTGCGGGTTCCAGCCGTTGCCGGTGTGAACACCACGTTCGTTCTCGCGCAGGCTGATCGATGGCACCAGGTCCATGAACGCGGTGGAGTCGGTGTTGGTCATGTGCTCACCGACGTTGGATGGATAGTCGGTCGCGTACTTCTCGTTGGCGGCGTGCAGCGCGAACGCCAGTTCCCTGGCCCCGGCGAGAAACTTTGACGTCACCTGGAACTCGATGTTGACGTCAGCCTCCGGCCGCTGCTCAGGCGCCAGCGTGCCGTCGGCGCGCGGCATGCCGTGGTCGAACATCATCATGTCGTGCTGGATCATGCCGAGCCACTTCGGTTCGGGATAGCGGCCCGAACCCGGCGGGTTTTCTTTGCCTTGCAGATCCTTGCGCTGCTCGGCGTAGGCGTAGGCACCGTTCAGTCCGGTCTCTTCGTTGTTCCACAGCGCGAAGCGAATCGAGCGATCGGTGACGACGTCCGGTGAGCTGAAGACGCGCGCCAGTTCCATGACGAGCGCGGTGCCCGAGCCGTTGTCGTTGGCGGCTTCGCCCCAGCCGTGGCCGTCCATGTGCGCGCCAATAATGTACATCTCGTCGGGTCGCGTCGCGCCGATCTTGGTGCAGTAGACCTGTTCACGCGGGCCGTCAGTGGCGGGCTCGGTGTTGAGCGCGCGCAGCTTCTCGTCGGGTTGCTTCATGGGGTCGTTGTTGACGCCGGTCGGGGCGCGTACGCCGCGCGGCCGCCCACCGCCAGAGGCCGTCGGAATCGCGTTGGGATTGGCCGCTGGACGCTGACCCCCGGCGTTCGGGTTCCGCGGTGGGGTCGTGTAGGTGTACTTGAGCCGTTCGGTATTGGTGCACCCGTAGCTCTTGAGCTGCGCCTCAATCCAGTCCACAGCTTTGCGATTGCGCTCGGTGCCTTGGCGACGGTCACCAAACTGCGTGAGGCCCTTGACGGTGGCCTTGTATTTCTCCAGGTCGAGACGACCGACCAGCGTCCGGATGGGATCCGGCGCGGCGGCCGGCGCGGGTTGCTGTCCATGCAGGTTGGTGGCGACGACACCGGTCGTCAGAAGGGCGAGCAGAACACGCGACATTACATTCATGGCGTGCCTATCATCTCTCAATTCACCTGCGTCGCGCACAATAATTGATTATTAGTGCTTAATATACTATTATTCGATAATGAAAATCGAGAGGGAGAATTATCGACGCCAGATAGCCGATTCCCTGGCTCGGTTCCGCGTGACAGCCCTGCTCGGTCCCCGCCAGTGCGGCAAAACCACTCTCGCCCGGGCATTTGCCACCGGGCCTGATGCCTACTTCGACCTTGAAGATCCCCTGGACCTGGCTCGCCTGGAAGCCCCCCGGCAAACGCTCGGCGCGCTCACGGGGCTCGTCGTCATTGACGAGATCCAGCGTCGTCCCGACCTCTTCCCGCTCCTTCGCGTGCTGGCGGACCGCCCGGACCAGCCGGCCCGTTTTCTGGTGCTCGGCAGTGCGTCGTTGGATCTCGTCAAGGGTGTGTCCGAGTCGCTGGCCGGCCGTGTGGGCTTCGTCGACTTGAACGGCTTCGACGGCACTGAAGTTGGCTTCGATCGACTCGACGCGCTGTGGTTGCGCGGCGGGTTCCCAGAGTCGTTTCTGAGCGCGTCCGACGAGGCGAGCCTGCACTGGCGACAGCAGTTCATCCGTACGTTTCTCACCCGCGACATTCCGCAACTGGGCATCACGATTCCGTCGGAGCAACTGCATCGCTTCTGGCTGATGATCGCGCACTACCACGGCCAGATCTGGAACGCGTCGGAAATCGCCGGCTCGCTTGGCGTGAATTACAAGACGGCGCAGCACTATCTCGATATCCTCACCGGCTCGTTCATGGTGCGGTCGTTGCCGTCGTGGACCGAGAACCTCGGCAAGCGGGTGCGCAAGGCGCCGAAGATCTACCTGCGTGACAGCGGCCTGTTTCACGCCCTGCAACGGATTGGCTCGCTGCCAGACCTGCAGTCACACCCCAAGCTCGGTGCGTCGTGGAAAGGGCTGGCGCTCGAACACGTCCTGGGCGTCATGCGGGTCGAGCCAGGCGAGGCGTTCCACTGGGGCACGTATGGCGGCGCCGAGTTGGACCTGCTGCTGGTTCGCGGCACCAAGCGGCTGGGCTTCGAGTTCAAGTACGCCGACGCGCCGCGCACCACCAAATCCATGCGTGCGGCCCTGGACGATCTGAAACTGGCGCAGCTGATCGTCGTCTATCCGGGAGAGAAGGACTACGTCCTGGATGAGCGAATCCAGGTGGTGGGGTTGCGGAACATCGCTTCACTCGCCGTCGCCTGACATGTCCACCTACGTCCTGGCCAGGCTGCTGCCGGTGGCGGCACGCCGCAGCGCGGCTGCGGACCTTTGCCGAGCCGGTGTCCGTATCTCCTATACTTGAGGCCATGCGACCGCCGTTAAGACACGCCGCGCTAGTCGTCGTGCTGGCGCTCGTCGCTGCTGCCAGCGGCGAGGCGCAGCGTCGTGGCGGCGGTCGGGGCTTCACTCTCGAGTTTGCGACCGCCGACGATTTCGACGGCCGCTTCCAGTTCTGCCGCGTCGCCTTTCGGCAGAACCGTGCCGGTGACGGCGCCAACTGGGCGGTCGACTATCCGCGCGCCGACATCAACTTGTCGATCCGCCTGTCCGAACTCACCAAAACGACGGTCAGCTTCGACGGCCCGCAGCAGCCGCGTCATGCCGTGGTTCGGTTGACGGACGAAGCGCTGTTTCAATGTCCGTTCGTGATGATGACCGAGGTCGGCTCGGCCTACCTCGATGAGGCCGAGGCGGCGGCGCTGCGCACCTACGTCGACAAGGGCGGCTTCCTGTGGGCCGACGATTTCTGGGGCGAGTACGCGTGGCAGGTGTGGGCCGAGCAACTGGCCAAGGCCCTGCCGCCGGCGCAGTATCCGATGGTCGACCTGCCGCCAGACCATCCGCTGTTCCGCGCCCAGTTCATCATGAATGGCGTGCCGCAGATCGCGTCGATCGGCCACTGGTTCAACAGCGGCGGTGGCACCTCCGAGCGCGGACAGGACAGCGCCGTGCCGCATGCGCGCGTCATCACCGACGGACAGGGACGCATCCTCGTCCTGAACACGCACAACACCGATCTCGGCGATTCATGGGAAGAAGAAGCGTCGAACCCGCAGTACTTTTACGAGATGTCGAGTAAGGGCTACGCGTTCGGCGTCAACGTGCTGGTCTACGCCATGTCGCACTGACAGGAGTTCAAGAGATTACGAGAATCGCTTTCTCTTGATCGCTTCCACTCCTGTTTTACTATTCCATCCCGCTCTGCAAGGCGCGCAACCAGACCAGCATCGCGTCGGTGTGGGCCGGTCCCATGCGGACGAGTTGTTTCTGCGTGGGTGTCAGCGCTTCGAGATCCGGATCGGCGTATGCCCACCGCGCCCCGGCCCCCTCCACGAGCCTCACCGGCCCCTTCACCACGGGTGTGTCCAGCAGCAGGTCGATCGCCTGTTGCACCGCCGCGTCGATGTTGCCCCCCGGGTGCCCCATGTTCTGGTAGGCCTCGTGGAGCCGTGGCCGGATGATCTTGTAGATCTTCGCGATGGCCGAGGCGTCGATGGTCGTGACCGTGGTGACCAGCCCGTCGTACCGCCGGTAGCCCGCGGGGTCAATAGTGCGTCGATTGCCGCTGCGCGTCACGGCCAGGCGCGACCGCGGCGCCAGCTCCATGAAGCCGCCCGCCGGGTTGTCGCCTTGCGAGGCCTTATCGATGGCGGCCGCGAGTTGCCTGACCAAGTCGTCCGTGGCCAGCCAGCGCACCAGCTCGGGCCGGCTCGAGAGTGCCTGCAGCAGCGGGCGGAGGAACGCGTCCATCTCGTCGAGCGGCGGCAGCGTCACGACCGGCTCCGGGGCGGTGATCGGCGCTTCGGTGGCCGTCACGGCGGCGGGCGTGGTGTTGGTTGGCACCGGCGTCCGCGACAGCCACCACGCGCCGGCCGCGAGCAACGCCACGATCGCGGCCCCACCGAGCGCGATCGGCAACAGTGGTGGTCCGTCCCCGGACGAACTGCCGCCGTGACCCGGGGTGGGCGCGTGAACGAGCGGCCGATCGTCTGTTTCGTACTCCATATTGGCCCGTCCTGAAAACCAACACGAAGGTCACGAAGACCACGAAGTAATCCTTTGAAAACTGTTCTTCGTGTTCTTCGTGGTCTTCGTGTTGCATCTTCCCTCTTACGGCGCAATTACCGGCGGCACGCGTCGCTTGGACGCTTGCTCGAAGGCGTACGCCAGTTCGATCAGCCGCGGCTCGCTGCAGGCCATGCCGGTAAAGCTCACGCCGTACGGCGCGGGCTGCAGCGTGAAGCCATCCGGATAGGCGCCCGACGTGGGCGCCAGCGACGCCGGCAGGCTTTGCCCGCTCGGCGGCGGTTGCGGCACGAACAGACCGAAGGGCACAATCACGGTGGGGTAGCCGGGCTTCGCCGCGATCCCGGCGCCGCTCGCGCCCGGGAACAGCAGCGCGTCGAGCTTCTGCGCCGTCATCACTTCGTCAATGCCGTGGGTCGCGGCCAGGCGGATATCCTTGTCGCGGTCGGCCTGCCACTTTGCGCGGTCCTTGTCGAGGTCGAGCAGGTCCGAGTTATCGAGGTTAACCTGCGCGTACTTAATCGCGTTGCGATTGGTGTGCGCGGTGTTGAAGGCGCGCAGTTCGGCCAGCGTCTTGACCGGCGCGCCCGGGCCGAGTGAGGCGAGCCACGCGTTGAAGTCGCGCTTCATGCCGTACCACAGCACCGATGAACAATTCGGCCCGCGCGGCCCCTTTTCGCAGGCGCCTCCCCACAGCAGGAAGTTGTTCTTCGGATCCGGGTCGACCACGCTCGGGATGTCGGCGTCGACGATGGTCGCGCCTTCTTTCTTGAGGACCTCGATCGCGTCGGCCATCGACTTGGCCTGCGCCTCGTTCAAGCCGCCGCGCGGGTTCTTCTCGCCAGGCGGCGTGATGCGGTCGTAGTAGTTGGCGCGCGGAATGCCGATGCGCGCGCCCTTCAGGCCCTCGCGCTTGAGGAACGGCGTGTAGTCACGATTCGGCGGCGCCTGGCAGGTCGCGGTCGCGGCGTCGTTGGCATCGGGTGCGGCACTTTCGAGCGCGCCCAGCAGGATCGCCGCGTCGGTCACCGACCTGGCCATCGGCCCAGCCGTATCCTGGTCGGCGGTGATCGGAATCACGCCGTAACGGCTGATGCGGCCAACGGTGGGCTTGATGCCGGCGAGCATGTTCTGGTTGGATGGGCTCAGGATCGATCCCGAGGTCTCCGTACCGACGTTGGCGGCCCACAAATTGGCGGCCGTGCCGCCGCCCGAGCTCGAGCCGCCGGTGTTGAGCACGCCGCGTCCATCGCCGGTCACCGGCCGCGGGTCGCGGCGCGGATCGTACGGATTCAGCGCATAGCCGACCACCGCGTTGTAGTTGCCGGGCATGCCGTTGGTCACGAAGTTGGCGAGCTCGCTGAGCGTCGTCTTGGCGATGATCACCGCGCCGGCCTCCCGCAGGTTCTTCGTCAGCGTGGCGTCGTAGGACGGCACCAGGTTCTCGAACGCGATGGCGCCGCCGGTGGTGCGGATGTCGGTGGTGTGGATGTTGTCCTTGAGGGCGATCGGGATGCCATGGAGCGGCCCGCGAGTCTTGCCCGACTTACGCTCCTGATCGAGCCGGTCGGCTTCCTGCAGCGACTTCGGGTTCACGGTGACTACGGCGTTGAGCTGGTCGTTGTAGAGCGCGATGCGCACCAGATACTGCTCAACGATCTGGCGGGACGTGACCCGTCCCTCCTGCATCGCCTTCTGCATGTCGGGAATCGTCGCTTCAACAACAGAGAACGGAGCGGCTGGCGGCGGGGCGGGCGCCGGGGCGCACGCGCTGACCGCGACAGTGGCGAGCATGACGGCAATCGCGAACGGTTTCATGCTGGCATCATGCGCCGAAGCGCGGGCGGCCCGCAAGCGCTAGCTCCGCAAGCGAAGCTTGTTCAGAATGGTCTCGAAATCCTCGGGCAGGGGCGCTTCGACGGCAATCGGTGCGCCGGTCAGCGGGTGCGGGAAGGCCAGGGTCCAGGCATGCAGCATGTTGCGCCTGGCGTCGACCTTCACCTTGCCCACCCGCGATTGTCGCGCGTCGCCTTCGGCGTAAACCCGCTCGCCAAGCAACGGATGGCCGAGCTGTTCGAGGTGCAAACGAATTTGATGCTGACGTCCGGTGTGCAGACGAAGTTCCAGCAGCGCCGCGTCGTTCAGATATTCCTTCACCCGGTAGTCGGTCGACGCCTCGAGCCCCTCGTCATCGTCATCGACCAGCTTCCGGCGTCCGCTGCGATAGCCGGTTGAGATCTTCGCTTCAATCGTTCCGTGCGACGGCCTGGGAATGCCTTGGACGATCGCGAGGTAGTGGCGCTCGAACTCGTGGTGCTTGAACATTTCGCGGCCGGCGGCATGCGCGTCCTTCGATAGCGCCACGGCGAGCGAACCCGAGGTATCGCGATCGAGGCGATGCAGCATGCCGACGTAGCTCTTGTGTCCAAGCTTGAAAGCCAAGTACTCGCGCACGCGCTTCAGCACGGTGTCTTCAGAACTGCCGGCGTCAGGACTTGAGGGGATTGAGAGCAGGCCGGCGGGCTTATTGAGCACGATGATGTGCTCGTCTTCGTGGAGGATCTCGAAGTTGGCCCGCGCTCGTGACTGGGCAGGCCGATTGCGGTTGATCTCGACGGCGGCGTCGTCGGGCGTCTCGAACGCCTCATCGCGCTCGATGGCGCCGGCGACGGTGACCTGTCCCTTGGCGATCGCCTCGCGGATCTGTCGCCAGGAAAGATCGGGATTCGCCTCCTTGAGGCGCTTGTCGAGGCGCATGCCTCCATGTTACTCCCACCTTCGCCAAGGCTTCGGCGGGCAGGTGCGTTGCCGGTCAGGGCCGCGGCTTGTGGGTGGCGAAGAACGCGTTGATCGCGGCGAGCAGTTGCGGCGCGTCCTTGCGCGTCACCCACGCGATCACGCCGTCCTGGCTCACGGCCACATCCTTGTTGGCGCCGGCGCTCGACAGCTCGCGCCGCCGCGCGTCGAAGACGTAGTCGTCGGCGAGCGTCGCCGGGAAGCTCCCCTCGTTGACGCGATCGAGCAGATCTTCATCGGTCAGCGTCTCGTCGGCGATCACGATGCGGCTCGGCTGCCGGTCGATCTTCTTGAGCTGCTCGTTCAGCCGCAACAGGCTGCGGTAGTGGTCGCTACTCTTGCGCACATGGATGGCGCGGCCGGCGACGTCTTCAAGGCTGACCACTGGCCTCTGTCCCGGGGCCGTGACGACCAGCTCACGAATGCCGATCCTGGTGGGGGTGGCGAACGCGACCTGGTCGTCGCGTTCAAAGGTCTGCCGCACGTTGGCGGCAATGTCGCCGCCTCCAGCCAGCAGATTCGCCACCAGCGCGTCTTCGTGAGTCGGGATGAACACCACGGCGACCGCCGCCTGCGCAGAGTCCAACTGCGCGGTGACAAAGCGCGCGAAGGCGACACCGGCATCGTAGGTCGCGCCACGTTGCCGGTTGTTATCCACGAAATAGTAGGTGCGGCTGACCGGTACCAGGATGCGAAGGCGCCGACGGCTGGCCATGGCATCGAGGTCTCCCAGTGCTGGCGCCTTGATGGCGGCGAGCGCCGGGGCCGAGGGTGGCGGCTCGGCGGGGGCTTCCTCGATGGCCCGGCGTTCCATCGTCGGCGCCGCGGCCGGCACCACCGCCGGGGCGGGTGCTGGAGCCGGCGATTCAGTCGTGCCACCGCACGCCGCCAGCAACACGGCGGCAGTGATGACGGCGGCCCGGGCGGCGAGGCGTGTCACGTCCGCGATCTTCTCATGACCCGGCCCGTTGGTTTTCGGAATGCCCCACCGGGTTCCTCTTCTCGGTGAATGCCAGGATCGCCATGGCCGCGGCCCAGATGACCGACAGCAGGATCAGCCCGGGCACGAGCGGCCGCTGCAGCGTGACCGCGCCCAGACGTTCGCCGGCGACAAATGCGAGCGGACCGCCCAGGGCACCGAACACAACCGCGGCCACCGGACGACCGACGATCGGCCGCAGGCTGAAGTCAAAGGTCGTCGCCATCTGCGCCCACATGATCAGCAGCCATGGTGGCGGCAGTGCCGCATAGACCGTCCCTGACGTGAACTGGTAAGTGCCGGCGGCGATCTGGATCGCTTCCACCACGCTGCCCACGGTCACCGCGACAGCGATACGCCCGATGTCTCGCCGGCGATCGCCCGACAGCCACAGGTGTGCGCCGATCAGCGCGGCGGCGATCAGGAATCCCGCCCAGGGCCGGGCGGCCGCGGCGCCAAGTACGCAGGCGAACCAACCCGCCTGATAGAACAGGTAGTTGAGCAGAGAGGTGTACTTGAAGGACGAGAAACTCAAACCTCCGGTTGGACGCCGGCGGCCCGCCGATCGGTGCGTGGATTACGCTGGCAGGACCTGCCATGAGCGAACCTACGGTTCGCCGATGGCGGACCGTAGGTGAGTCGAATGGTCCGGAAGAGAGGACTCGAACCTCCACGGGATTGCTCCCGCTAGCACCTCAAGCTTGCCGAACTCGCACGCTGGCGACGACTTTATTCGCACAAATTCGCACACGCCGTGTTGGGTAGCCGGCCGGTCTACGGCGCGCTGGGGGGAGACCGCCAGGACGTGCGCGTGGGATACAATCGCGTCATGAAGGCCACGCGACAGCTGACCGCCATCATCGAACGCGAGGACGACGCCTACGTAGCGCTGTGTCCCGAGTTGGACATCGCGAGTCAGGGTGACACCGTCGAAACCGCCAGGACGAACCTCATCGAGGCATTGGAACTGTTCTTCGAGTCGGCAGATCCGACCGAGATCGCACGACGACTACACAGCGAGGTGTTCATCACCCGCGTCGAGGTCGCGGTTGGGTAAGCTGCGCGTCCTGTCTGGCCGCGACGTGTGCAAGCTTCTGGAAGCCGAGGGATTCTCCCAAGTTCGACAGCGCGGCAGCCATGTCGTCATGCAGAAGCGCTCGGGAGACACGACGACGACCGTGCCCGTTCCCGCTCATTCCGAACTCAAGACCGGAACGCTCTCCAGCATCATCCGGCAGTCTGGGCTGGCAAGAACTCTGTTCGAGAGCTAGCCCCACCGCGGCCTCACCTGGAACCCGTGCTGGATTGGAGTGAAAAGCGGCAGTTCTCACGGCTGGCGAACAGGCCCGAGGTGGGTATCCAGCCAATCAAGCGATTCGCGGATCAGATCGGGCCGTGGGATGTGGGGGAGCTGCCAGACCTTGCTAGGGAAGGGTCTACTCGACCACGACCATCCCAAGTTTGAGTCGTGCCGCGCGTTCTCGTTCAGGGCTGTCTGCGAGGACAAACCCTTTTTCTGTCAGCAT
>Ga0049085_10000583_pt1 | contig 14338 bp, 8 predicted proteins | sample GreLakmeSU08MSRF_FD_66721 | JGI IMG/M metagenome (GOLD analysis project Ga0049085, IMG submission 66721) | Freshwater lentic microbial communities from great Laurentian Lakes, MI, USA - Great Lakes metaG SU08MSRF | ecosystem: Environmental > Aquatic > Freshwater > Lake | place: Great Lakes... | reverse complement strand
ATGCAAGAAATAATATTGGCGAGGTTAGTAATATTAAAAAAATAGATCCAACATAATCAAAAACAAACTTTAGCTTAGTTTTAATTAAGTTTGCATTAATATATTCTAATTGGTTTTTCTGGTTCTCTATAATTTCTATTTCTAAAGATTTTGGTTGGGAAATTCCGTTCATCTTGGAGATACTTTAATTTTTAACTTTACTTGTTTGTAATTGGTAGCTTTATTTTGGATTGAGCCATGTTTATTAAAATATAACTTCCCCGATACAATCCTTCGACTGAAGAAAATAAAATATAGATTAAAATAAATAAACTTAAAAAATCAGTTGGAATCTCTCCCATGGAACCATTTTTCAATAATGAAGGTGCTAATAATTTGCATAGTTGTGCACTAAAAATAAATACAAACAGATCGTTTATTAGATTAGTAAATACAAAAACTTGCTTCCATCTTCTTTTTAACATTTTATCCTTTTAAAAAAGAAAATCCGTTAAATGTTTTTCTAAAGATTTGAATCCCAACAGCGCACAATAAACTAATAAAAAATGTTGCCATTACAATATTTCTTCTCTTCGGACTCTCTCTATTTGCATTTGCTCTTGCTTTATCCATCACATTTATAATTGGAATATCTTTAACTTCTTCGATTTTTGCAACTTCAAATTGTTTTTTTAGTTCTGTATAAATTGTTGTGTTAATGATTACTTCTCGTAATAATCTTTCTTGTTGTAGTAATAATTCCGGGGAAGTTACGATCATTCGATTCTGTTCGCGGAAATCTTTTAATCTATTTTCTGCAATTGTCAATTCCTCTTTAACTTCTATTAATCGTCCTTCAACAAAAACTTTTTGATTACCTGCAGATGATGTTTTTTTAGTTTGAATAAAATTATCAAGTTGGCCAACTATATAATTTAAAATATCTGCACTTAATTGTGCATCCTCAGTTTCTATTTCGAGCGTAAGTAAGCTTGTTTTATTGTCGAGATTAACTTTCAATTCTTCTCTAATTGTTTTTAAAGCTGCCTCATATGATTTTTGAAAAGTCGGCGCTTCAATTTCCCAAATCTGAATTAAGTTTAGCGAATCTTTATTTTTTTTTGTTTGATATTTTTTTAAAATTACTTTTTGAAGAACAGCTTCACTTTTAATTATCGAAGGATATAATTTTGTAAGTGACGCTTCACTCGGTACATTTACTCCAGCTAACGCCGCTAAATCTGAAAGTCCACCAAGAGAACTCATTCTTCCGCCACCACTTTCTGGCAATATTGTTACTGATGATTTAAATGTTTCGGAGACAATCAAACTATATCCAGCTGATAATAAAGTTATTATAGTTGTTAAAATAATTATGAATATTTTTCCATTCCAAATTATTCGAACGTACTTTCCAAAATCAATTTCTACTTCTTGATTTATTTCTTCTTCTTGTTGATTCATTTATTTTGTTATTTGTACTATTGTAACTAACATCGTAACCATACTCATTATTATTGTTGACCAATCTCTCAATATCGGAATGATATTTTCTTCTACTTTTATTTTTGGCGGCACGTAAACAACACTTCCAGAAATTATTTCATCATCAAAAATCCATCCATCTTCCCACTTTCTACCATTTGGCATCGTTACGCTAACTCTATCTTCGTCACCATTTTCAGAAATACCACCTGCTTGATTTAAATAATAAGCTAAAGACTTTCCCGAAATATATTTTGCAGCTGAAGGAATTGTAACCTCGCCTCGTATATAAACTATCTTTAAATCACGTTCAATTGTAATTATATCTCCCTCTTCAAGCATTATATCTTCCTTCCCACCATTATTAATTATAGTTTCAAAGTCAACTGGAATTAGTCCGGCGTCATTTTTAGTTCTAAATAATCGCGAGCCGTTTAAATATGCAGTTTCTTTTATTCCCCCTGCTCTTGTAATCAATTCGGAAATTATTTCATTTTCATTTTCTAAAATATACTGTCCGGGATAATATACTTCACCATTGATTGTAATATATCGCGGCTTCACAATTTTTGGATCGAAAGGAACATAAACATAATCATAGTCATTAAGAATTATTTTTGAATTTTTTGGTGATTGCCAATAATTTTCAGGTAAATCAACAAATTTTGATTTTGCAAATTTTCCTGTCTCGGATGTATCTTTATTGGCAATATAAATTCTGTTAAAACTAGATTCTTCAGTCAATCCACCGGCGGAAACAATTAAATCGGCAAGTGTCATATTTACATATCTGTTAAATTTTCCCGGTTTTCGTACAGCTCCCATTATTTCAACTGTGTATTGTGGAAAAAAATATTTTTGATCATAAATTGTTAAAGAGTCGAGAGATTCAAGTAAAATATTATTAGTAGAATCTCCTCTCATTGCATTTGCTAAGTTCAACGAAAATATTTTTTTATATCCATTTGAAAGTGTTCTTAAAAGTGTAGCTCTTTCCATAAAAGTATTGCTCAAAACATTATCTGCTTGAAGTATTGCATCTTTTACACGCATGTTCTTTTTTAATTCCTGAACTCCCGGCTTTCGAACATTACCACTTATGTAAATTCTGTTTTCCAATAAATTTGAAATTGATTGAACTGTAATAATATCTCCATCAACTAATTGTAATTTACTTTTTTTAAGTTCATTTATATTTGCAAAACGATAATCCAAATCTAAAATATCTTTTGAGTATTTATTTCTTTCTTCAAAAGGAATAATTCTTTCAATGTGAACTTTATCAAAATAGGAATCGAATAATAACCCACCTGAAAGTGTAATTGCATCTCCCAAAGAATTTTTATCTTTGAATTCATAAATTGCAGGTCTTAAAACATTTCCAACAAGAGCAACACGCAAACCAACTCTGTTAATAAAAATAATATCTCCATCTTGTAATCTTGTATCTTCAGTTTTATCTCCCGAAAGTAAAAAATCGTAAATGTCGAGAGTTGCAACTGTTTTTCCACTTCGAATAAGAGAAACATTTCGAAGCGAACCATTTATTGTTGGACCGCCAGCAATTAATAATCCGTAAAAAGATGTTGACATTGATGGAATAGCGTAGCCACCAGGTTTTTGAACTTCGCCAAGAACAAAAATTTGGATTGTTCTTAACTTTCCAAGAGAGACATCAAGAAAAGTATTTGCATTCGCACCACCGTTTTTTAATCCGGAATAAAAAGGTGTCATTTTAGAGAGCAATCTTTTTTGCAAAGTTTCAACCGTAACACCTTGCGCAACTATCGGACCAACTGTTGGAATAATAATTTGTCCATCTCGATTTACAGCAAACTGGTAAAATGCCTGCGCTTCTCCCCACATTGTAATTAAAATTTCATCGCCAGGACCAATTTGATAATTTAATGGAGTTGGAACATTTATTGGTTGGTTGAAAATACTTCCACCAGTTTTAAAAACATTATATCCAAATGGTTCTAATTTTATACTGCTATCAATTCTTGATGAGAATCCCGGAATTTTTAAAATTATTTCTGGCGTTGTAGTTGTTTTTAAAGGAACAAATGTTGAATCAAATATTTTATCTGTAGTTGGACTTGGTGGCATTTGTACTTCACCTTGAATAAATCGGTTTACATCAAAGCCCGCACTTTTTGCCTGTTGTTGAATTTGAGTATCCGACATTCCCATTTCTTTTGCTTTGGATTTAAGCGCCTCTAATTGCTCTGCTGGGATTTGCTGAGATAAAATAATCTCTCCGGTAAAAAAGAGTAAAAATAAAATGTATTTGGTCATAATGATTTCTTTAAATATTAATAAAAGTTTTGTCAAATGTAAACTTCAAGCAGTATAAAGTTGAATTCTATAATTTCCTTAATTATGCTTTATAAACATTTTTTCCCCTGGCTATATTTCTTGTATCAACAATCGGACAATTCATTTTATCAAACGATAATTTTTTATACTCGTCATGTGCAGTTGCAATCAATATTAAATCAAAGTTGTCATTTATTTCTGTAGAGGTTCTTCCTGTAAATTGGTTGTGTTCTCTAGTCGCAAGAATTTTTGGAATATGAGGATCATTATAAGAAACGATAGCTCCTTTTTCTTCCATTTTTTTCATCAATACAAAACTAGGCGACTCACGATTGTCGTCAACATTTGCTTTGTAAGCAAGTCCGAGAATTAAAATTTTTGAGCCCTTTAATGGCTTGTTATAATCATTTAAAACATCCATTACTCTTTTAACAACAAAGTCTGGCATTGCAGTATTAATTTCTCCTGCAATTTCAATAAATCTTGTTGCCTCGCCATATTCGCGCGCTTTCCAAGTTAGATAAAAAGGATCAATCGGAATACAATGTCCGCCAAGTCCGGGACCGGGATAAAATGGCATGTATCCAAATGGTTTGGTTGAAGCAGCATCAATCACTTCCCAAATATCAATTCCCATTTTCATAAATGTAATTTTCAATTCGTTGACAAGTGCAATATTTACAGAACGAAAAATATTTTCAACTAATTTTGTTGCTTCAGCAACTTTTAACGAAGAGACAGGAACGGTTCGACTAACTATTTGCTGATAAAGTTTTTCTGCAACTTCAAGTCCATCTGCAGAGTTTGATCCCACTACTTTCGGAATTGTTTGAGTCTTAAATTTTGGATTATTTGGATCTTCTCTTTCCGGAGAGAATGCAACATAAAAATCTTTGTTACATTTTAATCCGCTCTCTTCTAAAATTGGAATTAAAACTTCTTCTGTTGTACCGGGATATGTTGTTGATTCAAGAACAACAAGTTGCCCACTTTGAAGATTTGCTTTTATTGCTTCGCAGGTAGAAATAATATATTTCATTTCCGGCTCTCTGTTTTTATTTAACGGAGTCGGAACAGCAATTAATATTGCATTACACTTTTTTAATTCTGAAAAATTATTTGTCGCTCTAATTTTTTTTGAATTTACTGCCGATGATATTCTTTCATTGGAAATATGCTTTATGTAAGATTTCGAATTTGATATATCTGCAACTTTTTCCTCATCAACATCAAACCCAATCACACTGAAATTTTTTTCTGCAAAACAAAGCGCAAGTGGTAATCCAACATAACCGAGTCCGATTACACCAACAACTAATTCTTTATTTTGAATTTTATTTAAAAAAATTTCTTTCATCTTTACTTTACTCTATTTACAGCTTCGCCCTTTCAGTCACATTCGCGACTTAGCATATTTCCCTTTACTTACTAACTATTTACTCTTAATTCAAGTGTAGTTTGCTTTATATCACATACTATTTCTTGAATTGAATCTAAAAAATATTACAATTACAAAAATTTAACATTTAATTAATATTTCAGGGTTTACCTGAATATAAATTGCTTGCCTAATCGACTCCAAATAAATTTGAACTAACTTTTTTGAAGTTTTACTTACAATCCCTTCAACATCTCTTAATGGGCCACTATTTATTCTAACTTTATCTCCCGCTACAAATTTTTTTACATCGGTTATCGGTCGAACAGTTTCACTTAAAATAAGTCGAACCCAGTTTAATTCTTTTTCATTTACTTTTGCAATTTTTCCATTGAAGGAAACAAATTTTACAATTCCTTTTGTGCCATAAATTTTTGTTTGTTCTTTTATTAAATCAATATGAACAAACAAATAACCTTTAAAAACAGGGACTTTAACTATTTTTTTTCTGTCGCTCCACTGAGAAACTTCTTTCCAAAGTGGCAAAAAAGTTTCAATTTTTTTTAAATCCAATTCTGCTTTAACTTTTTTTTCGAATCGTGATCGAGTATAAATTGCATACCAATATTTATTTTGCATTAATCTTATACAACTACTTTCTGATTTTGATACCACTCAATTGTTTTTTTAATTCCTTCTTTTAAAGAAGTTTCAGCAATCCAACCAAGTTTATTAATTTTCGAAACGTCTAATAATTTTCTCGGAGTTCCATCCGGTTTCGATGAATCGTAAATAATTTCACCATTAAATCCTGCGAGCTCTTTTAAAAGTTCAGCTAACTCACTAATTGAAATATCTTTCCCGGAACCGATATTAATAATTTCTGAACTATTATAATTCTGCATTAAAAAAACTGTTGCCTTTGCCATATCGTCAACAAAAAGAAATTCCCTTTTCGGCTTTCCACTTCCCCAAATTTTTACAGTTGGAGAATTATTTTCTTTTGCTTCAATAAATTTTCTAATTAATGCAGGAAGCACATGCGAAGAAGAGAGATCAAAGTTATCATTCGGTCCATATAAATTAGTTGGCATTACAGAAATATAATTTGTTCCGAATTGTCGATTATAGGATTCACACATTTTTATTCCCGCAATTTTTGAAATTGCATAAGGTTCGTTTGTTTCTTCCAATTTACCATCGAGCAAAAATTCTTCTTTCATTGGCTGCGGGGCGAGTTTCGGATAAATGCAGGAGCTTCCTAAAAAGCAAAGTTTTTTTACATTATTTAAATAAGATGAATTAATTACGTTGCACTGTATTTGCAAATTTCCGTAAATAAATTCAGCGCGGCGGTTGTTATTTGCTTCAATCCCACCAACTAATGCAGCTGCTAGAAAAACATATTCGGGTTTTTCTTCTTTGAAAAAATTTTCAACTTCTTTTTGATTTAGCAAATCAAGATCTGCATGTGGTCGGAAAATAATATTTGTGAAATTTTCATTCACTAGTTGGCGCATAATCGCTGAACCAACTAACCCTTTATGGCCAGCTATAAATATTTTGGAATTCTTCTCCACTAGTATCCCCTTTTTTGTACTTTTTCAAAATCTGATTTTACCATTAACCGAACTAATTCTTCAATACTTGTTTTTGCTTTCCAGCCTAATTTTTTTTCAGCTTTCGAAGCATCACCAATTAATAAATCAACTTCGGCTGGACGAAAATATTTTGGATCGATTTCAATTATTGAATTCCCGGTTTTTGAATCAATTCCTTTTTCATTTATTCCTTCCCCTTCCCATTTTAATTTGATTCCTAATTCTTCAAAAGTAAGTTCTGTGAATTTTCTAATTGTTGTAGTTTTACCGGTTGCCAAAATATAATCTTCTGCGGTAGGTTGTTGTAATATTCGCCACATTCCTTCAACAAATTCTGGTGCATAACCCCAATCGCGTGATGAGTTTAAATTTCCTAAAAGCAATTTTTGTTGCAATCCTAATTTAATTCTTGAAGCACCTAAAGTAATTTTACGAGTTACAAATGTTTCTCCACGACGCGGTGATTCGTGATTAAATAAAATTCCGTTGCAAGCAAAAATATTATATGACTCTCTGTAATTTACAATTATCCAGTAGCCATATAATTTAGCAACTCCATACGGACTGCGTGGATAAAATGGTGTAGTTTCTTTTTGTGGAATTTCCTGAACTTTTCCAAACAGTTCACTTGTTGATGCTTGATAAAATTTTGTATTTACTTTTGTTTCCCGGATTGCTTCTAAAAATCGAAGCGTTCCAACTGCGTCAACTTGTGCTGTGTATTCAGGAATTTCAAAAGAAACTTTTACGTGACTTTGTGCGGCGAGATTATAAATTTCATCTGGCGCAATTTTTTCGAGCAGACGATTTAAATTACTACCATCTGTAATATCACCATAATGCAAATAAAAATTTTTGCCAATATATTTTGGATTGTTATAAATGTGGTCAATTCTTCCCGTATTAAAAGAACTGCTTCTGCGAATTATTCCGTGAACTTCGTACCCTTTATCGAGTAAAAGTTCCGCCAAATATGATCCATCTTGTCCGGTTATACCTGTTATAAGTGCTTTCATATAAATAGGTTATAAGATAGAAAAAAACTGAATTGGATAAAAGTTTATTCTATCTCTTTTTGCTCCCAATAATGTAGCAAATCCTGTAATGTTTGCTCAAATGGGATTATTGGTTTCCACCCAGTTATATTTTTTATTAAGGTTGAATCTCCCGCCATTAGTTGAATATCGTATCCACGAAGTCTTCCTTTTTCTACATTAATAGAAATTTCTTCGCCAATTATTTTTTCAAAAAGTTGAATAACATTTTTGATTGTTCTTTGAATTCCTGAAGAAACATTAAAAATAAAATTTTCATTTTCTTTTAGATTTGCAATTTGCCAATAAGCTTTTACTACATCACGCACATCTGTAAAATCACGTTGCGCAGAAATATTTCCAAGGTTTAAAATATATTTTTGCTTTGTCTTTTTTAGATTTACAAGTTGTTTCGCAATTGATGAACAAACAAAATTTGCACGTTGTCTTGGACCTGTATGATTAAATGGTCTGGCAATTACAATATCGAGACCTTCAAATTTTTTATAAGTTTGTGAAATGTAATCTATGCTAGTTTTACTTGCTGCGTATGGATTGACAGGATTAGGAATTGATTTTTCAGTTGGAAGAGGTAGTCCGATTACTTCGCCATAAATTTCACCAGAAGTTATAATAAGAGTTCTCGTTTTTATATCTGCAGCTTTTATTGCTTCAAGTAAATTAATTGTACCGATAACATTTACTTGAAAAGTTTCTGCTGTATGTTCAAATGATGAAGGTACAAATGGTTGTCCAGCTGTATGTAAAATAATATCTGGCTTTGTTTGTTTTATTACTTTTAGAAGTGAAGTAAAATCATTTATATCTGCCTGATGAAGAGAGATTTGATTAATAATATTTTTAATATTTTCATTTCTTTCAACATCACGCATAAGTCCAAAAAGTTGAACTTCTTTATCAACTAAAAAATCAGCTAAATGGCTTCCGACAAAACCACCAATTCCGGTAATTAATACTTTCATATCATCAACATAAAAAATAAAATGGAAAAGATAAAAAAAATCCCTTCCAAAATTGAAAGGGATTTTAAAATAAATCAGGCATCGACCTACTCTCCCATACCGTTACCAGCATAGTACCATCGGCTCTGCGGGGCTTAACTTCTCTGTTCGGAATGGGAAGAGGTGTGACACCCGCGATAAAGACACCTGAAAGTTAAATTTGAAGTGTGAATGTTTTAGCATTATATACACATATTGATACACCAACTGTGTGTTCAATAAAAATTTGGCGAAGCCTCACGATGAATTAGTACTACTCGACTCATCCATTACTGGATTTAGATCTGTAGCCTATCAACCAAGTAATCTCCTTGGAATCTTTAGTTCTGATCACTCAGAAAGGGAAACCTAATCTTGGAGTGAGTTTCGCACTTAGATGCTTTCAGTGCTTATCTCTTCCGGACATGGCTACTCTGCGATGCCACTGGCGTGACAACAGATACACCGTCGGTCCGGTCATTCCGGTCCTCTCGTACTAAGAACGACTCTCCTCAAGTTTCCTCCGCCCGCATAGGATAGGGACCGAACTGTCTCACGACGTTCTGAACCCAGTTCACGTACCGCTTTAATTGGCGAACAGCCAAACCCTTGGGACCTTCTTCAGCCCCAGGATGCGATGAACCGACATCGAGGTGCCAAACCTTGCCGTCGATATGAACTCTTGGGCAAGATCAGCCTGTTATCCCTAGCGTACCTTTTATCCTTTGAGCGATGGCGCTTCCACTCGCGACCACCGGATCACTAAATCCTACTTTCGTATCTGCTTGACGTGTCAGTCTCGCAGTTAAGCTCCCTTGTGCTTTTACACTCGCCGTACGATTACCAACCGTACTGAGGGAACCTTTGAGAGCCTCCGTTACATTTTAGGAGGCGACCGCCCCAGTCAAACTACCCGCCTACCACTGTTCCTACGCCGGATTACGGCGCGAGGTTAGAATTCTAATAACACAAGGGTGGTATTTCACTGACGACTCCCCCCAACCTGGCGGCTGAGGATCGTAGTCTCCCACCTATGCTACACATGCGTTATCGGAACCCAATAGTAGGGTGCAGTAAAGGTGCATAGGGTCTTTCCGTCCATATGCGGGTAACCGGCGTCTTCACCGGTACCACAATTTCACCGAGCCCATGGTTGAGACAGTGACTAAGTCGTTACACCATTCGTGCAGGTCGGAACTTACCCGACAAGGAATTTCGCTACCTTAGGACCGTTATAGTTACGGCCGCCGTTTACTGGGGCTTCGGTTAGAAGCTTTGCCTTGCGGCTTACCTCCTTCCTTAACCTTCCAGCACCGGGCAGGTGTCAGTCCCTATACTTCGACATAAAGTCTTAGCAGAGACATGTGTTTTTGTTAAACAGTCGCTTAGCCCGTTTCACTGCGATCTCTTTCAGCTTCCAGCGTTTCGCCTTCACCAAAAGAGACACCTCTTATCCCGAAGTTACGAGGTCAGTTTGCCGAGTTCCTTAACCATGGCTCACTCGAGCACCTTAGAATTTTCATCCCATCTACCTGTGTCGGTTTACGGTACGATCTGTCTACAATCTCTCATACGAGGTTTTTCTTGGCAGCCTGATTACGTCGAGTTGTGGCCCTTGCGAGCACCCTATTCCCGTCTCGGAATTAACGACCATGCGGATTTGCCTACACGATCTTCCTACGCGGTTAAACCATCTAAACCAACAGATGGCCCGACTTCACTTCTGCGTCACCCCTTATGATCAAACGATTGCAAGCAGGTACAGGAATATTAAACCTGTTTTCCATCGGTTACGCCTTTCGGCCTCACCTTAGGGTTCGACTAACCCTGAGCCGATTAACGTTGCTCAGGAAACCTTAGATTTTCGGTGGAAAAGTTTTTCACTTTTCTTATCGTTACTTATGCCTACATTTGCGTTTCCATCCGCTCCAGCAATCCTTGCGAATCACCTTCGATGCAGAATGGAATGCTCCCCTACCACGACCAACATTGCTGTTGGTGTCCCAAGCTTCGGTATAATGTTTGAGTCCCGAGAATTGTCGGCGCAAAGTCGCTTGACTAGTGAGCTATTACGCACTCTTTAAATGATTGCTGCTTCTAAGCAAACATCCTAGTTGTCTAAGCAACTTAACATCCTTTCTCTGTTAACATTAATTTGGGGACCTTAGCTGTGGGTCTGGGTTGTTTCCCTCTCGGCGACGAAGCTTATCCCTCGTCGCCTGACTCCCATTGAACATATCTACGCCATTCGGAGTTTGTCTGGGTTTGGTATCGTTGTGACGACCCTAGCCCAATCAGTGCTCTACCTGCGCGATACTTTTAAATGAGGCTAGCCCTAGAGCTATTTCGGGGAGTACGAGCTATCTCCGAGTTTGATTGGTCTTTCGCTCCTACACTCAGTTCATCCGAGAGGTTTTCAACCCTCAACAGTTCGGACCTCCATGAGGTGTTACCCTCACTTCATCCTGACCAAGTGTAGATCACCCGGGTTCGCGTCTACCGCATGTTACTAAGTCGCCCATTTCGGACTTGCTTTCGCTACGGATTCTTCGCTTAGCGAATTATCCTTGCAACATACGAGTAACTCGTAGGCTCATTAAACAAAAGGCACGCCGTCATCCCAACTTGCGTTGAGACTCCGACCGTTTGTAAGCATGCGGTTTCAGGTTCTATTTCATTCTCCTGTTAGGAGTTCTTTTCACCTTTCCCTCACGGTACTAGTTCACTATCGGTCATAAGTAAGTATTTAGCCTTAGGAGATGGTTCTCCGAGATTCCTGCAGAATTTCACTTACTCCGCAGTACTTGGGATATCTTTCAGAGATAATTTTATTTTGCTTACAGGACTATCACCTTCTATGGTATTACTTTCCAGAAACTTCAGCTATAAAATTATTTTGTAACTCTGTGAGTGTCTTACGAAACACTCTAAAGATCCCGCAACACCAACAATACAACGGTCGTATCCTTTAATGTATTGAATGGTTTGGGCTCTTTCCGTTTCGCTCGCCGCTACTAAGGAAATTGATTTTCTTTCTTTTCCTTGGGTTACTGAGATGTTTCACTTCTCCCAGTTATCTCTGCCGAACCTATGTATTCAGTTCGGAGTTTCGCCACATTACTGGCGAAGGGTTGCCCCATTCGGACATCGCCGGTTCATAGGTTGCTTCCACCTAACCGACGCTTATCGCAGGTAACCGCGTCCTTCTTCGACTACTTATGCCAAGGCATCCACCGCACGCTCTTTGTAACTTCACCAAAATCTTTATTGTACACACAAGTTCGGTGCATCAATATGTGAATATGTTTGGAAAAATTATTTCTATTTCTATGCTTTACATTCGATCATTATCACCCAAATTTTTTTATTCTTAATTAAAAGAATTACTAGAATTTTTGTGAATAATGACACTTCAAATTTTCAAAGAACAAATACTACAAATTGTGGAGCTAAGCGGGATCGAACCGCTAACCTCCTGGTTGCAAACCAGGCGCTCTCCCAGTTGAGCTATAGCCCCATAGCCATTAATTGGATAGAGTCGAACATCTGTGTGGGCCTAAATGGAGTTGAACCATTGACCTCACGCTTATCAGGCGTGCGCTCTTACCAACTGAGCTATAGGCCCAAGTCAGTTATAAAAACAAATGTGTGTAAGCCTCGTGGGTAACCCATTTTCGTATTCCTAAGCTCGATGAAGTATATTGAAATACTTAATCTCCTTAGAAAGGAGGTGATCCAGCCGCACCTTCCGGTACGGCTACCTTGTTACGACTTAGCCCCAGTCATTGATTTTACCTTAGGCATCTGCTTCCTTGCGGTTAGCGTAATGACTTCGGGTACTCCCAACTTCCATGGCTTGACGGGCGGTGTGTACAAGGCCCGGGAACGTATTCACCGCGGCGTGCTGATCCGCGATTACTAGCAATTCCAACTTCATGAGGGCGAGTTGCAGCCCTCAATCCGAACTGAGGTCGCTTTTTTGGGATTCGCTTCGCCTTACGACTTTGCTGCCCTTTGTGGCGACCATTGTAGCACGTGTGTGGCCCAGGGTGTAAGGGCCATGAGGACTTGACGTCATCCCCACCTTCCTCGCTACTTACGTAGGCAGTTCATCTAGAGTGCTCAGCATTACCTGATGGCAACTAAATGTAGGGGTTGCGCTCGTTGCAGGACTTAACCTAACATCTCACGACACGAGCTGACGACAGCCATGCAGCACCTGTACAAGTGTCCCTTGCGGGAAGAGCGACTTTCATCGCTTATCACTTGCCTTTCAAACCCTGGTAAGGTTCTTCGCGTTGCATCGAATTAAACCACATGCTCCACTGCTTGTGCGGGCCCCCGTCAATTCCTTTGAGTTTCAACCTTGCGATCGTACTCCCCAGGTGGAATACTTAATGCGTTAGCTTCGGCACTGAGTCTTGCGACCCAACACCAAGTATTCATCGTTTAAGGCGTGGACTACCAGGGTATCTAATCCTGTTTGCTCCCCACGCTTTCGAGCCTGAGCGTCAATAATGGACCAGGTGACCGCCTTCGCTACCGGTGTTCTTCATGATATCTACGCATTTCACTGCTACACCATGAATTCCGTCACCCTCTTCCATATTCAAGATTTACAGTATCGAAGGCAGTTGTACAGTTAAGCTGCACGATTTCACCATCGACTTGAAAATCCGCCTACGCTCCCTTTACACCCAGTAAATCCGGACAACGCTTGGATCCTACGTATTACCGCGGCTGCTGGCACGTAGTTGGCCGATCCTTACTTTAGAGGTACCGTCAAAAATGCGTATAGCAAATTTTTCTTCCCTCTCTACAGAAGTTTACGACCCATAGGGCCTTCATCCTTCACGCGGCGTCGCTGCGTCAGAGTTTCCTCCATTGCGCAATATTCCTCACTGCTGCCTCCCGTAGGAGTCTGGACCGTGTCTCAGTTCCAGTGTGGCTGATCATCCTCTCAGATCAGCTACCCATCGCAGACTTGGTGAGCCGTTACCTCACCAACTATCTAATGGGATGAAGGCCCATCTTATGGCTTTCGATTGCTCGAAATTTAACAATTGTTTTATGCAAAACTATTGTACTATCGGGTTTTAGTCCCGCTTTCGCGGAGTTATTCCCGTCCGTAAGGTAGGTTGCCTACATATTACTCACCCGTGCGCCGGTTTACTAAAGATATTGCTACCTTATTCTCCCAGACTTGCATGTGTTAGGCACGCCGCCAGCGTTCGTCCTGAGCCAGGATCAAACTCTCCGTTGTAATTAAAACTTAGAGAGCTTGGTTGGCTTGTGTATTTCTTAATTGATTACAAGTTTAACAAAAATGAATTTCTCAGAGACTTTACACACAATTTGTCAAAGAACTTCCCATTCCGTAAAATGGGACACAAATATATATTATTTTTTTTGATAAGTCAAATGATATTTGTTACTTACTCTATTATTTTATCCCTTTATCAGTCATTAAAGTATTTTAATGTTTCTGACAAATCACCCTTAAATCCTCTTGTAATTAATAGCAACACCCAATAAACAGCT